>Ga0116193_1000485_pt1:5000-30000 | contig 37192 bp, 31 predicted proteins | sample AD_UKC115_MetaG_FD_89892 | JGI IMG/M metagenome (GOLD analysis project Ga0116193, IMG submission 89892) | Active sludge microbial communities of municipal wastewater-treating anaerobic digesters from Hong Kong - AD_UKC115_MetaG | ecosystem: Engineered > Bioreactor > Anaerobic >... | reverse complement strand
AAAGGAACAGTTGGAATAGGGGTTTAGGGAATAGCCTGATAAGAACCAGTCATCCACATGTTTCTGTTTGTTTAAAACTGATTTGACCCGTATTTTTCTGACCAGTTATCTCACCTGAATTAATTATGGAACTTACTATACAAATTATATTATAGGGATTCTATAACTTTAACCACATGACCACTCAGCAACCCCTAGAGAACATGCTTCACGACATCCGAAAAAAAGCACTTAAACGAGTAGATAAAAAGCCTCCCCGTGAATTAGCAGCCAGCTGGTCCGGAGATGACTTACTGTATTCCGGCCCGGGTCGGACCATATTCATAGTTCTGCCCACACCAGGATGTGCCTGGGCTTTATCCGGATCAGGAGGGTGTAGTATGTGCAGTTACATTGCAGACTCTCCTCTGGAAGAGGTTTCCACAGAAGAACTGGTGGAAATTTTCAAACAACAATTACAGAGGCAAATTGAGAATCAGGAACTTGCCGGACCCACGGCCATTAAGATTTTTGTCTCAGGTAGCTTCCTGAATGAAGAAGAAATACCTCCTCAAGCTCGGCAGGAAATATTCCGGATCATAAATGCCTATGATGACGTGGAAGAAGTGGTGGTTGAGTCCCGACCAGAATACGTCACTGAAGATATAATAAGAGACTGCTGTCAGTTGATTCCAGAGAAGATATTTGAAGTGGCCATGGGACTGGAAAGTGCCTCTGATGAAATTCGCCTGTCCCGAATAAACAAAGGATTCACCAGAGAAGACTTTGAAAACGCCATGCAAATCATAAACCGGGTTAAATCTGATTTTAAAGTACATGGCAAAGTTTATTTACTGGTAAAGCCGGTTTTAACCTCAGAAAAAGAAGCAATTGAGGACGGAGTTAGATCTGCACAGTACGCCGCAGAAATGGGAGTGGGCCGGATAGCCTTTTGTCCTTCCACCATACACAAGGGGACTTTAATGGAAGTTTTATGGCGTCGCGGGTCTTACCAGCCCCCCTGGATATGGAGTACTCTGGAAATTATAAGACGTGTGCGTGAATCAGTTGAAATCCCGGTTATAATGGACACTGCAGGATTTGGAACCCGTAGAGGGCCTTACAATTGTAAAAAATGCAACTCTAAATTAAAGAATCTGATTATTGAATCCAACATTAACCAGACCATTCCTCCAGAAATAGAGTGTGAATGTAAACCAAAATGGGAAGCTGATGTTAAATTCTCAGAAGTGACTAGGTCAACCACAAACCTGGTTAAAAATCGATGAAAAGTTTTATCACAACTAATTTTTTTTAACCGGAAGATTTTATAGGGTATTATACCTTAAAAAGTGGAAATCCTATATTAATGAAGAATATATTATCAGATAAAAGTAGATTGCTGTTTAGTTATTGATTATCCTCATTAATTAATATTTTAGAATCTATCTGCCAGACTTTTCCAAATATATTTAAGATATTGTTACCTAATGATTATTAACTTTGGTAAAGCTTTACAGTGTGAGGGGGAGTATTTGGCTAAAATTCTAATCAACAGCAACACAGAGATAGATCTCGAAAAAAACCTTCAATCCATTGGTCATCAAATATTCTACACCGATTCACACCATAAAATGGTTGGGGTGGAAGCTGAAAAATTAAACGTCGACCTTGTTTTAATGAATATTCCTCCAGAATGGTCTGATGCCCAAGCTGAAGGGGATGAACTGACATCGAACATATTTAATTCAAATGTACCCCTTATTCCCTTAATTGACTTAAAAGGACAATCTGATTTTTTACCAATTCATAAACATATATTAGCCAATGCAACCCATGGTTTCATGTTAAAAAATGATTCAGAACCTTATAATATAAGTCAATTGAGACATATGATTGATATTGCTATTTATAAACATTCAAATACCCTGAATCAAGATTTGAATAAAAAATGCACCCCATCAGGGGAAAGTAATTTAAAAAATCTTTATGATGAAATCCCCCTTCCCTACCAATCTTTGGATGCTGACGGTAACTTCCTGGAAGTGAATCAGATGTGGCTGGATACCCTGGGCTATTCACGGGAAGAGGTTATTGGAAGATGGTTTGGTGACTTCCTGACTACCGATTGTTTGGATATATTTAAGAGTAAGTTTCCAAGGCTTACTGCCGGAAGAGTTCAGGGTCAGGAATGCGAACTTATCAAAAAGGACGGTTCCACCCTCCATGCTCTTTACCACGGTAAAGTGAAATATGGGGATGATGGGAAATTTAATAATCTGCAATGCATCCTTCAGGATACTAGCTTAAGTAAAAAAACAGAAGAAGCCCTCAGAGAGAGTGAAAAGAAATTCCGTACCTTTGTTCAACAATCATTAGATGGTATTGTTTTGCTTGATGAGGAAGGGCGCGTAATTGAATGGAATAAGGGATACGAAAAGATCACCGGCATGAAAAAAGAGTCAGCCATTGGTAAATTGTTTTGGGAGCTAAAATATCAGTTAACACCCCCCGAAAGGAGGACTCTGAAGCGATTAAAACATCTGATGAAACTGCAGCTTGAGGCCCTTGAAACCGGCAGAGCACCATTCTTGAGTCAAATTCACGAAACAGATTTAATACGGACTGATGGAGAAATTCGTTACATTGAACAGGTGGCATTTCCCATTAAAACCCGTTTAGGGTATAGGGTTGGTTACGTTACCCGTGATGTCACCCACCGCAAGCAAATTGAAGAAGCACTGGAAAAAAGAATTGTGGCCCTTAGCAAGCCCATCTCTAACACCGAAGAGATACGTTTCCAGGACCTTTTTAATCTCAAGGATATCCAGGAGATACAGGACCTTTTCGCCGAAGCTACCGGGGTGGGGTCCATCATCACCCAACCCGACGGGACTCCCATTACCAAACCAAGCAATTTCACCAGTTTATGCTCCCTGGTTCGTGGTACAGCTAAAGGTGCCCAGAACTGCTTTAGATCCAATTCCTGTGTCGGTGGAAACTCGGAAGAGATCTTGATAAGGAAATGTTTTAGTTCGGGATTATGGGAATCAGGAGCCAGTATCAATATTGGGGGGATACACATTGCCAACTGGTTAATTGGCCAGGTGCGTAATGAAGCACAGAAAGAGGATGAAATAGTAGCCTACGCCCATAAATTAGGTTTAAAACCAGAAAAGTTTATCAGTGCATTTAATGAAGTTCCGTTAATGTCCACCGATGATTTTAGAAAAATTGCCGAGGCTCTCTATGCTTTTGCCAACCAGTTATCCTCTCTGGCCTATCAAAATGTTCAACAAACCCGTTTCATCCGTGAAAGGCAGAAAGCGGAAAATGCGCTGCAGCGATCATTACAGGAAGAGGAAATAACCATCCAGGTTGTGAGCCAGCTTGTTGGTGCATCCAAAACTACTGAGATCTATCAAATTATTGGTGAAACAATAAAAAAACTGCTACCAAATTCTTATGTGGTGATTAGTAGTATTGAACCTGATAAAAAGGGCATGAGTATCTTAAAAACCTTTGGTTTAAAGAAGTATCGCCAGGAAATGGAGGGTATTCTGAAGATCAATCCCATTCCCACCAGATTCCCAGTGCACAATGGTTTTATCCCGGAAATGGATGATTTCTTCGCTGATCATCTTCAAGAATTAACCCCGGAAATCTACAATTTAATTTTTAAAATAATTTCTCCCCGGGTTTTCAGGAGGATTGAAAGACTGCTGGATGTGGGGAAATTTTATAATATAGGGTTTTACTGGAATAAACAGCATTATGGTGGTTTAACCATTGCCCTTCCAAAAAACCAGTCCCTTGAACATGAAAAAACAATAGAAACTATTGTGAACCAGGCCTCGATTGCATTACAACGTTCTTACGCAGAAAAGGCAATTAAGGAGTCTCTGGAAGAGAAAGAAGTTCTTTTAAGGGAAATTCATCACCGGGTTAAAAATAATATGCAGATTATCAGCAGCCTCCTGAACCTGCAGAGGCAACATGTATCCGGGGAAGAAACACGAGACGTTTTAAAAGAAAGCCAGGGAAGAGTTAAATCCATGGCCATGATCCATGAGAAGCTTTATCAATCTCCTAACCTCACCCGGGTTGATTTCAAGGACTACATAGAAAAACTGGCATCAAACCTGATTTACACCTACAAAATAGAAAACCGGGATATTGAACAGGTTTTCGAGGTTAAAGATGTGGAGATGAATATCGACACCGCCATACCCTGTGGACTCATTATAAACGAACTGATAACAAACAGTTTAAAGTACGCATTCCCCCCTTCCTTCCAGAATAAGAAAGGAGTTATTAAAATAAAGCTGGTTCAAACCGGTAACCTGTTCCAGCTGGAGATCTCCGATAATGGGGTGGGATTACCCGCTGATATTGAGCCAGAAAATGCGGAGACACTGGGGCTGCAACTGGTGCACACCCTGGTAAATCAGTTAGATGGGAGCCTAAAAATCGACAGGATTCGCGGGACAAAGTTCACCATTACTTTCCAGGAACTGAATTACAAAGAACGGATTTAGATAAAATAAGTAGGATAGAACTAGTCACCTAAGAATAGAACTATCACTAACTTTATTCCCTAATTTTCATACCAGACTTTAATGGATCAATAAAGTAAGGTGGGGTTAGATTCCTTCACCGCTTTAGGTCCCTCTTTTTCCAGTTTATGGTAGGCTTCCATCAGATCCTCCAGGAGCATTTCCACCATATCCCGGCCGAAGTTTTCCTTAACCACAATTCGCAGGACAGCCACATCCTCTGCATCGGCCGGCAGAGTGTAGGCCGGGACAATCCATCCCTTCTCCCGCAGTTTTTCTGAAAGCTGGAAAACCGTGAAATCTGCGTTCTTTAGAGTTACCGCCACCAGGGGGACAATGATATTTTTATTGATAAGTTCAAATTTACCAGAATTTTCAAGTTCACCAGCCAGATAAAGGGTGTTATCGAACATGTTAGTCATTATATCCTTATAACCCTTCCTACCCAGCCTGATGAGGTTATAGTACTGGGCGATTATGGTACTGCTTCCCTTGGAAAAATTAAGGGAGTAATTGGGCATCAATCCCCCCAGGTAGTTGATATCGAATATCAGATCTTCAGGCAGGTCGGATTTGTCCTTGAATATTATCCAGCCCACTCCCGGGTACACCAGGCCGTACTTATGGCCCGATACATTGATGGATTTCACCTGTTCCAGTCTGAAGTCCCATTCCATGTCCGGGAAAATGAATGGTGCCACAAAGCCCCCACTGGCCCCATCCACATGTATGGGTATATCCCATCCTTTAGTTTTCTTGATATCCACCAGTAAATCGTTTATTTCCTTGATTGGGTCCATTTGTCCGGTGAAGGTTGTCCCAATGACTGCCCCCACGGCTATGGTGTTTTCATCAACTTCCTGGGCCACATCCTGGGCAGTTATGGTGTAATGATCCCGGGTTAAGGGTATTAACTTCAGTTCCACGTCGAAGTAGCGGGCGAACTTCTCCCACACCGTGTGCACATCGGCCCCCATGACTATGTTGGGTTTATCCGCGGGTTTGCCCTCTTTTTCCCTTCGCTGCCTCCAGGTCCATTTATGGGCCAGAAGTCCAAGCATGATGGCCTCTGAGGATCCGATGGTTCCGGTTCCCACTGATTTGCACTCGTGGGGTGCGTTAAAGAGCCGGGCTAACATGTTAACCACCCGGTCCTGGATTTTGGAGGTCTGGGGGTATTCATCGTTGTCCACGTAATTTTTACCCATGGTATCCATGATCAGCTGGTCAGCCTCGGGTTCCATCCAGGTGGTTACGAAACTGGCCAGGTTAAGGGCGGGATTCCCATCCAGGTTCAGTTCCTCGTGTATCAACTGGTAGGCTGCTTTAGCGGGCATTCCATCTTCAGGCATCTCGTATTTCGGGATACTTTCACTAAAGTAGCGACTTCCGTAGGTGGTGGTGTGTTCCCTTTCTGATCTTTTCAGTTTCCCCAGGTCTAATTTTTCTGATAACAATTAAAACACTCCTTGTGCCATTGAATTCTCTATTAAATTATGGAGTTTAAAGTGGTTAAACTTTGTTCATAGCTACAGCCAGCCCTTCTGAGCTATCTACTTTTCCGGCATTATTTACAAGATTTTTCTTAAAATTAGAATATTTAAGCCGTAATATAATTTTAAAAGGTTTTAAATTATTTAATCTATCAAATAATTCAAATGATTTTGAGTATTACTCAAAAAAGATTTATATAACCTTTAAATAGGATGATAATCCATATTACTTCCATAGAAGGGATTGTAGTATTAAATGAGTAAGGGTTATTACCCCTGAGCTATAGGACAGTTATCGATTTAAAAAACCAGTATAATGGAAAATATGGCCCTTAAATTTTTAATACAGATACTTAAAAGCTTTAAATGAGAAGTTAAGTGGGATGATAATATGGTGACAAGTTCAGACTCAGAAAACATAGGCATTTTACTGGTGGGACACGGTAGCAGTTTATCCTCGGGGAATGAAGTGGTGTACCGCCTGTGGGAGCAGTATAAGGAAGAATCAGATTACCCGGTGGAAGTGGGATTTATGAACATTGAAAAACCCACCATACCCACAGCCATTAACACCCTGGCCAAGGAGGGGGTTTCCCGGATCATTGCTGTGCCGGTTTTCCTGGCCCATGGTCTCCACACCAAGGAAGATATTCCCTACATGCTGGGTTTAGGTGAACCAAGAAAAGATGCCGGTTACTACAAGCAGGAAAGGGAAAAAATTGAATTTGAAGGCCAGATAACCTACATTGAACCCCTGGGAGCAGACCGGAGGATCGTGGAGATACTTAAAGGTAAGGTAGAAGATGCCCTTGACTAAGGGCAGTCTTAACCTATGATGATCGGATTTACGTCTTCAGTTCACTTATTTTACCTGATCATGACTTGAGATTATACAATTCAATTAATGATGAAAATTTTCTTAAAAGTTATAAAAGATAGCATAAAGTTATAAATGGCCAATAATAATAAAATCATATTTCTTATTAGGGGACGGGTTTACCATGCAACGAACTGATCCACGAGTAATCGCCTTTTTAATAGTATTCACTTTGGCATTATCCGCCTTTGCGGGGACTGCATCAGCTACATTTTACGCAGATGTTCCTGGAATTTATAATCAAGGCGTTTCAGCGGATATTTCAATTAATTACACCAGTAATTCTGATAATAATTCGGTGTACATTCATTCTGAAAATTTAACGAAAAATGAATTAACGCCCTATAATCTGGCAACAAAGCCCACGGACCAGCAGTTAAAACAACAAATGCAAGGCCTTAAAAATCTGCAAACGATTAGTTCTGGTGGTATTCCTCCCAAAGGACTGGATGAAATGATATCCGACAGCATAGATAGAATTCACTCCATGAAAAACACAGTTAAGAATCGAATAAATCACATTTTGTCCTCTTTTTATGGAAAAATGCCTAAATAGGGCAATTACAGAAACTGGGAAAAAAGTTTTTGGAAAATTTATTCAAAAAAAACTCTTTAACCTCCTTCAATTCCTGACTTATCTTGATACCCTGGGGACAGTGCTCTTCACAAACACCAAACTCACTACACACTGTAGCGTGTTCATGTTCGGGTTTTATTTGGGCATTTTCTGCCAGGAATCAGGATCCATGTCCTTGAATTTTTCAGTACAGGGTACTCCACCTAATCCCCAGTGGGATTGTGGAATTTCGTGTATTATGACCTCCACTGCTTCGGGTGAAATTCCAACATCCGAGAAGACTTTGGTTAAATTCTCAATTAAATACTCGATTTTTTCCTGTTCGAAACCTTTCCATATGTTCACATGAAGTACTGGCATTTTTACCACCATTCCCTTGTTTCAATGATTTATTTATTAATGAAAATGAACAAGATCATAAATAAACAAATCACAATGCAAATTGTGTTAAACTATCTTAAAGTAGTTTTTCTAACCATTGGGTAATTACCAATAGGTAAGTGGGGAATTAGAATGGGTAACGATTATTTAAAAGAACTTTACCAAACTGTAGACGATACTTTCAGCTACCTCCGGAAGAAATGGACTATTCCTATAATTAAAGGATTATTCTGTGATTGTAAAAATTTTAAGGGTTTCCTGGAACTTAATCCTGGATTGAGCAGTAAGGTCTTATCGGAAAGACTTAAAGAATTAGAAGAAAAGGGTGTAGTGGAAAAGATAGTGTTAAACTCATCTGCAGGCCATACTGAGTACTATTTAACTGAAAAAGGGCGCAGGTTAAATAGGATCATCTTTGAGATGTTTAATTTTGCCTTAGATGAAGTTTTGAAGAACGAAGAAAACATCAAATTAAGAGAAGAATCCAAAGAATCACTGAAAGCAACTTTAAAGATTTAATGGTTAGATTGATTTCATTTAAAGTTGAATAACTCCCACAAAACAATAATTTAGACCTGCTTTATTCAGAGGCTGTTTTTTTATGATAAAAACAATTTTCCAAAATATGGGGCTGAAAATGAGATGATAAATTGGAAATATTGTATTATAGGGGCAGCTTTGGTTGTGGTACTTGGAATAGTTTTTAAAATGGTTGAATATGGTTCTTTTATTGGTATGTTTATTCCAGGGGTAATTGTAGGATATCTTGTAAACAACGGATATAAAAATGGAGCCAAAAATGGAATTATCACCGGATTGATAGGCGGATTTATACTGGGAATTTTGCAAATAACATTAGATAATACATTATCGCCTCTTCTTAATCATGGGTTACCTATCATTTTCGCATTTGCACTCACTGCTGCGTTTGTTTCAGCAATTTTAGATGCTGTAGGTGGAATTATTGGGTCCCGAATAAGGGATAGAATATAACATAATTTATATCATTTAATTCTAACAAAAGAATATTTGATATTGTTTTCATTCAATCTAACTTATTAAATCAAGGATAAAGCCGTTAAAAAGATTAAAACTTTAGGATGTGAATTTTCTGATAGGAATAAGCGCTGATTTTGATCCAGTTCACAATGGACATGCCTCCCTTATTGGGAAGGCCAGGGAAATAGCTGATGAAAAAGGTGATGAGGTAGTTATCTACCTTAATAAAGGTTACAGTGCCAATCACGCCCCGTTCTTTGTCAGTTTCGAGGGAAGGAGTAAGATGGCTCTGGAGGCAGGGGCTGACCGGATAGTGCCCATTGAAGGTTTGCACCACCGGCTGACCATGTCCTACACCGTCCCCATAAGGATAGCCATGATGATCCAGGATGGGGTCACTGACTATGTGGACGCTGCAGAAGTTAACCCCGCCCAGATAAAAAAATACGCTGCCAAATTCATTAGAAGAGGAATATTCAGTGGTATTCCCCGTAATCTACCTAACAGGAATGTTATCCGGTGGTATGCGGTAAACGAGTTTTTGTATCAGCGTTTTAATCGTAAAATGGAGTTTCATTTCATACCGGAGGGTAAGGTAAATGGGGAGAAGATTTCAGGCAGGCAGATACGCAGCGAAATCCTGGAAAACAATCTCCGTATACCGGGAAGTGTGAAAAGACTGCTTCCCAAATCCACGGTACGCATACTGGAGGAGGAAATTGATAAAGGTACTGTTCCGGGAACCAGGAATATGGATGTACTCTTGAAACGCTTGAACACCACCTCCCGCCATCATCTTCTAAACACCGCCCATTTAAATGCCGAGGCAGTGGAGCATATCATTCAGGGGAGATGGTACCAGGCCGAGAATCAGGTGTGGGCATCCCTGCGCCAGGCAGGTTACGGTCCAGTGTTAAGCAGACTGGCCTTGAGCTGTGTGGAGGAGGATGTGACACGCAGAGAAATCTACGAGCTAATTCAGGATTATGAGAAACAGGGGATCATCCCCCCGGACCAGACTGTGGAACGGGTTATTGAAAGGGACTGGTTTGTGGCTAATATGGTTGAAACAGGTTTAACCAGTTCCGAGGCCCATGAAAAGTTCCTTAACGGTGCCCGGACAAAGGATAAACCATTATACTCCTTTGATGCCGGTCTTCACCTGCGGAGTTTTGAACTTCCCAAGCTAGAGGAAGGATTAAAAGCATACCTCTACGTGGATAAACGGGGTGTTTTAGCCTGTGAGTTGAAAACAAAAGAGGGTAAGGTTAAAAGTCCACTGAAACTACCCGGGAAGATGGCCACTTACCTGCGCTTACTGGTGGATTCCCAGATTATTCCACTAGAGGGAGAACTGGTGAAGAGGAAGAGAGGCTGGAGAATCAGGTTAATTGTGGGATAAAACAATGAGTAGAAGTTGAGGTGAGCCTAAAAAGTTGATTTGTATAAAATTAGTATGTATTGTGGTTAATCTCCCTTGTGGGGGACTAATCACTCCGGACTTTCCTCTTCATGGTGGGCCTGGTGGTGCTCCACCACTGGACAGGACCAGTCTGGACAGAAGGTCATCACCATTTTACCAGTGTCTGTGACTATGTAAAGTCTCCAGCAGTTGTTATTATAGGCGCGGAAAGAACAATCCACTACCTTTTTTCCAGTAAGCTTTTTCAACTGTTCCTGGCATTCTTTAGCATGTTCTTCATTAGTCATGAGCGTCAAATCCATTTTTTAAAGATTTTAAGAAGCTATCATTGATGGTGTCTGTAAAATTTCACTGATATCCATGCTTTTTCTGCGTATAATATTATACTCAAAATCCTATTTATTTATTATGTGAATAGAGGACTACTGTAAACTACTGGATTTTTCTCACCTTAACCCTTTTTTTATCAACTTTCCGGAACACGTCCCGGTAATCTGCAGGTTTTTTTTCTATTGTCCCGGTTTTATCGGGAAGCGAGTGGAAAAACTCACATGTTGCACGGGTAATCAGTGGATCCTCGTATTCGGTTAGGAATTTCACCACTTCATCCATTTCCTGGGCACGTCTTTGGGAATGATAAGTACTGCTGGTGAGTCGTGAGTTTGCAGATGCAGGAAAATGTGATCCCTCACTCATTGTTAAATAGCGCAGTAGGGTTTCATCAACTCCCATCTGGTACGCAGCATAAAAGGCCTCAAAAAGAAGTGCGGAAACACCCTTGGTGTAGGCACTACGCAGCATCTTCAACCCCGATGCCTGACCCGGCTCGGTACCAATTACTTCAATATTCATACCGTACTGGTTCATCTCAGCAAAGTCTGCAGCAAACTCACCAGAGGCAATGATAGGAGTCCCTAAACCGTTCTTTATACCACCCATTATAGCCCCATCTACGGTTTTACCATTAGATATATGGCTGAAAGCTTCTTTAACTGTACCCGGAGAGACATTATTCAAATCCACATATACTCCTTCAAACCCCGTGCCTACCTTTTTGGCCACACTGACAGCTTCGGCAGGAATCACAACAGATAAGATAATGTCAGATGACTCAACTAGCTCGGTTAAACTATCAAATAAGTTAACACCAGTTGATTTTGCAAGTTCCACTGATCTCTGGCTTCTCCCCTCAAGACAGGTTGAAACTTCCACTCCCCGTGCCAGCAGTCCTTCAGATAAAGTTGATGCAACTTCTCCAAATCCCAGGAAACCTACTTTCAATGTATTTTTTAGTGCCATTTTCTCAACTTATTAATTACACTTTTTCATCAAATTTACGGGAAATTTCCCAAAATACCTTGGTTTCACAATCTTTCCATATTATGTGGACTAATTTCTTATATTTTCATAAATACATATCACGACTGAAATCATATTAAATTTGAAAGTATATTTTTTCATATTAAGAATTCGACACATATTCCGATATTAACTGGTTTGTAAAAAACAAATAAGTAACATAAATGTCCTTTTTACTATCTTGAACTCTATTATACCAATCATCAATATCTTCTAATTTTATTGAAATGTCAATTTTTCCAGAACCATCATACTCTTCTGGCAGTAATTTATCCTTAATCCCTATTAAAAACTCCAAATCCGCCTTTTTAGTCTCTAATACAGCGTTATCAATTGGATGCTCTTCAATAATTTCCTCCAAACTTTTTATGTCTTCACTAAAAAGTTCAATTGACATGCTTAAGGAGTCTAAAACCTCTTGATATTTTTCTGACATGGTTTTTGAAACTTTATAAGCATAATGTTGAGTAATTTCAAATCCCAGATCATCTAAATCAAGGCCGGCTAGTTGTTTTAAATGATACATTAATTGCTGAACCTCTTCTACTTTAAATGCTTTATCAAGCTCTAAAAGTCTTGGAATTTCATCTTGCCATTTATTAATATTTAAAGCTTCGATTTTTTCATTTAAAGGTTGTGGATTGAGTACAAGAATATCAATTTCTCCAATATTACTTAAAACCTTAAATAAAGGAATATTATTGCTAACTGGTAATAATAACTTATTTTGTACCAAAATTATAACTCTAAAAAATTCAAATTCAATATCCAAAAAAAGTTTTTTCAAATCTGTCCATAAAACATTTTGAAAATTGGTATTAAGCGCGTTAATTATTTTTAGTAAAGTTTCCTCAATTTGCGAAGGATTAGAAACATTGCAAATTAAATAATTCTCTTTATTATAATCAACGAATATAAAATCTAATTCTACATTAATGCCATCTTTTTCTAGTAAATCTATTATATCGTTAGATAAACTATCTCTCTCTTTTTCAAATTCGTTTTTGGCTTTTTTAATAATTTTTTTATTTTTTTCATATCCTTCTTTTGCAAAAATCCGCCATAATTCCGTTAATAAACCATAAAATAACTTTTCTTGTTCTTCTAAATCATCGAGATCATAATCAATGACAAATTTTCCAAATAAATCTTTAAATACTCCCTGAAAAGCTAATAAATTCTTATAAGAATCATACAAATTCATAATTGAAAGATCATTAAAATCCGTTCTGAATCCCGCTTTATTTAATTTATTTTTTATAATTTCAATCTCATCATTAGATTTACATTTCGATCTGGTTTGTAATACAATTACATGCAGACCTTGCATTAAAAAATTCCTAAAATTGAAAATGAAATCATCGTAAAACTTTGAATAAATATCTAACTTAGAAACTGATGATTCTTTTTCGTCAAATTTGTCTTTTTTAAGTTTTAAAGAATCAACTGAAGATTTAGGGAATGGTAACTTTTCTAACTTTAATTTTGAATCATCCCAATAATCATTTAAAGAATTTAACTGAAGAATATTTAGCTTTCCACTTCTTCTGAAAAAAATCTGAAGATTATTTATTATCCTTTTCACTAAATCCAAACAATTAACGCGACATTGGACAATATAATTAACATACTCTTCCCATCTATCTGGCCTGAATTCATGTTCCGCTAATTGGTGGAAATTAGCATTTATTTGAGTTAACCAATCTAAGGGCATATTATAAATGGGTATATCTTTTTTTGTGCCATCGAAATCCATTTTGAATAAAAATATTTCGTTTCCATATCCTTTACTAGCAAATTTTTTCCTTTGAGGATAAAGTTTTCTAATTAAATTAAGCCTATCCATGATAAAATAATTGAATGGATCTTTACTTCCAGGCATCTTATTTACTTCAGTAATATCAATTATGCAATGTAACATTATTTTTTCGCCATCATCATCTATTGAAGGCACTAATAACTCTCTTTTCACTCTTTCAACTATTTGGGGCAAGTATTCCTCAATAATATTACTTTTAGGATCAAAATATTGCAATCCTAGCATAAAATCAGCAATACCATCTAAAGGAAGTGAATTAAAGTATTCAAATGAATATTCAGAAAAATCTATTTCTTTTTTAATATTTAATCTATCAAACCAGAATAAACTTAATCCCAAATTCGAAAATTCATTTTCTGTTTGTGGTTTTTTTAATGGAATAGGAGATTCTAATAACCATTTTTTTAAAAATGTATAAATTGAAGTTCGATCACTTAACTTATTTCTTAAATTTTTAACATCTTTTTTGTATTCATCAGAAACAAGTTCTGTATCAATGATATCATGCATTTCCCCTTGCATAGCATTGCTTAAATCAGGCATTAAGAATAAACTCCAATTAAAACCAAACTTCGCATGTGCTTCATTTACTACATCCTCATTTAGTTCCAAATAATTTTTTGCTCCTAACCATAACAAACTTTCGATAACTAGACCATAATCTACCCATGACCCGGGAACATGACTATATATGTCATTCAAAATTTCATTATTAACTCCAAATTCAATAAATGTATTTACAAGGAACGTTTTTACGTCTTCTTCATTTATCACTGATAGGCATATCTTTACATTCTCTTCTATAGGCTCCAAGACAGGATCAGTCAATATTTCAGATAAAATTTTAGATCTTATAGGATGTAAAGCTCCAATATATTTTCCACTACTTTCTCCACGTAATAAGTATTCTTCTTGGAAAATTTTGACTACATGAGCTGGATCTTTTAAATTAATTTCAGATTTAAGAGATTTTAAATCTGATCTACATCCATACATGCCAATAATTGAAACTATCCTTAAGAAATCTAATCGTTCAATTTCCCCTAATTGATGTGCTTCTCCACGAATCCGTTCAACTTGTTGTTCTAAACGGTTTCTTAATGTTTCTCCTTGAGTAATTAAATAAACAAATTCTAATAGAGGTCCGGAACCACCAAATTTAGACCAGGATTCTTCAAAATTGATAAACCCAACATCCGTATTTTTAAGTGTTAAATTTTCATATATTTTTTCAGCTTCTTCTTTATTCAAAGAAAGTTCCATCTCAGAATAAAATAAATCAACACTAGATAAACTAGATCTATTCCAATCTTCTTCTCGAATAGTAACTAGAATATCAAATTTCTGATAACGTGATATTTCTTTCACTATTTCCTGCCAAACATTATCTGTTGGCTCAACATCGATAAAAATTGCAATATGATCATCAATTGACTTGGAAATAGCATTTAAAGTACGGATAATTTTTAATGCATCTCTTTCCTTTGATTTAATTTGATAAGTGAGAGAGTTAGGATAATTATCATGCAAAAATCTATATGCAAGTGTGCTTTTCCCTTGTCCGGAGGCTCCATGTATTATTAGAACATTATTCAGCTTAAATTTCTGTTTAATTTCATCTAATTTATCAGAACGTTTAGCATCTAAATCTGCAATAATATGTTCATATCTAGCATGACTTCCAGCATAAAATTCTTCTTCTAATTTTTCAAAGGAAAAATCCTCTTGGGCTTCTAATTGTTTAACAGAGAGTCCAAATTCTTCGAGGAATGTTGAAAGTTCACTTAAGAAAGAAGCAATATTATTTAGCCTTTGAACTAAGTCTACTTTATTAACCAATTCAGACCTTTCTGATAATTGATATATCCAATTCATTAATAAATCAACAGTAATAGCGGGATCAAATCCACAATGATTTTCTTTTAAATAATTAAATATCTCTTCTTCTAACTCTGCTTCATTTACTTTAATGATTTTAATATTTTGAAAAATTAATTCGATTTCAGATTCATTATAGTCCTTACTCTTAAATTTATTTCTAATACTTTCCCTTTCTTTCCCATTCCCCATAAAACCGTTTTTCAATTCTGGACCAATATTTCCAAAAGATATAACATTAGTTTTAGGACTTAATCCATCATTAAATCTATCAACGGATCTTCTAAAGAATGAACTTTCTTTTTCAGGTTCAAAATCAGATAATACTAAATCATGACTATAATAACATTTGACTTGAATTAATTCTTTAACATCTTTATCAGACAAAATATCTAGATCTTCATGTCCCTCTAACCTGTAATCAAATTTTTCGTTATCTGTAATTATTCTGTTGAGTATATACAAAGTTTGAGCCCTAAAACCCCTAAATGTAGCCTCTGCAGAATATTTATATTCTTCTGCCATTTTTTCCCTCCCCTTACCCTAAATACAATAAAGATGCCCTGTAAAATATTGTTAGATTTTAGAAACAAGTAGTTCTATAATTATTTGAGTTTAGTATTATAAAAATTCATATAACTTTTGAAGATATTATATTAATATGAAAGAGGTGTCAAACGAGGATTATAAAATTTTCTTAAAAGAAAATGATACGATAATTATTGAAGATGGGAAAAAATCATTAGAATTAGAAATCGGCACCAAACACGACCCTCATAAATTTGCACCTGACAATTTTAAACTACAAGTTATAAATGTGTGGTCATTTCCCCAAAGAGGCAAATGGGCTACTCATGGTGGACAATATAGGGGTAATTGGGCTCCAGAGATACCGAGAAACATTTTACTTAGATATTCAGAAGAAGGAGATATAGTATTAGATCAGTTTGTAGGTAGCGGCACTACACTAATAGAATGTAAATTGTTAGGTAGAAAAGGCATTGGAATTGATGTGAACCTAAACGCTGTAATGTTAACTAGAGATAGGCTAAATTTTAATTATAATCCATTTAAAATCCCCATATATGGACAAAAAACTTTTATTGGTGATGCTAGGAATTTAGATTTAATTGAAGATGAATCTGTAGATTTAATAGCTACACATCCTCCTTATGCTAATATTATCAGGTATTCCAAGGATAAAATTCCTGAAGATATTTCGAATGTTAAAAATATTGATGACTATGTAAAAGAGATGGAAAAGGTTGCTTTTGAATCTTATAGGGTTTTAAAAAGTGGTAAACATGCCGCAATACTTGTGGGAGACACTAGAAGAGATAAACATCATATTCCCATAGCTTTCAGAGTCATGCAAACATTTTTAGAAGCAGGGTTCCTATTAAGAGAAGATATAATAAAAGTCCAACATCAAATGAAGGGGACTACATTCTGGGCTAAAAGATCACAGGAATTGAATTTTTTACTACTCAAACATGAGCATCTTTTTGTTTTCAGGAAACCCGAAAAAGATGAAAAAACTTCTAAATATAAATTTAGTAAAAAATGGTGGTAACCTTTAATCGTCCTCAAAACTTTTTAATATTGTATCAATTTTTTCATCTAAAATTTTATAGTTCATTGGGAAATCAATTTCGTTAAAGGTTCTTTCTACTACTTTTTTTAATTTAAGCCAAGCTGGTCCGTCAGTAACCCAAATTAATGTCAAATTCTCTTCTTTACATTTATGACCAAGATCTATATATGAATTAGCAACTTCAATGGGTTTACTTCCGGTAGTTGAGTAAAAATTACATTCAACAACAATTTTAGGTTTATTATTCTTATAAATTACAAAATCCGCACGTTTGTTTCTTTTTATTTTAATAGAACTGTCTTCTTCTTTTAAAGAAAAGTTAGGATGGTTTCTCAACTTATTTCTAAGTAATAAACTTACTAAATTTTCAAAAATTTTGCCACTTCTGTTTTTCCTGGCATTTGAATCTAATCCAACTTCCATACCTAGCAAATAAGCATAAAGATCATTTATTTCACCAAATAGATCTATTATTCCAGATTTTTTACAAAAATCAACAATATCTAATATTTCATCATTTTTCAACGTTTTATTGAATTTAAACTCTTTATAGAATAATTGATCACCAACATCTAAAACAACTACACTTTTCTCTCTAATTGCAATAATTAATGGGATTACTGGAACGACCTCAGGATATTTAGATATAATTTCAACTAATTTTCCTTCTCTTTCCCCTACTTCAACTTTTGTTAAAGAATTAAGAAGACTAATCTCGGTTAGATAAGTTATAACATTATTTTTAACTTTTTCCCAATTTACAAAAAAATCATAAGTACGATTAGTGGTTAAAAGTGTTTGATAAAAAAAATCAAAGTATTCACTTTCACTACCAAAACCTAAAAAGTCAAATTTTGCCATTAAACCCCCTCAATAATTTCTTACAATAATTTCATTTATAGCGCCTCTTTTAGAAGCATCACAATTAATAAATCTCTTTGCAGGAACTCTTTCAATGTTATATTCATGGTACAGTTCATCAAAGAAATTATCATCCGGATCATTATTTTTTGGATCAGAATTACTCAACATCAATTTAGCACCTTTATTGTCCATTTCTCTAAAGAATTCAGCTAATCTCCTTTGATCGTCATCAGTGAATCCATCTTTTGCATAAGCCGTGAAACTTGATGTCTTATTCAAGGGGCGATATGGCGGATCTAAATAAATGAAGCTTTCATTATCAACATATTCTACTGCGTTTGAGAAATCACCACGAATAATAGAAGTATGCCTCAAAGCCTTGTTTACTTCAACAAGGTTTTTTTCATCACATATTTTTGGGTTTTTATAGCGGCCGACAGGTACATTGAACTCTCCTTTTTTATTTTGCCTAAACAAACCATTAAATCCCGTTTTATTTAGGAAAATAAGATATTTTGCTCTTTCTATCCATTGATCATTATAGTTATCATAATCAAAATCCACCATCTGCTCGTTGTAAGCTGTTCTTATGCCATAATAATGTTCTTTTCTTTCTTCTTCCGATTTAGCAAGATAATTGTCTTCTAACTCAGTTAGTTCATTTATTAATTTCTTATAATCATTTTGAATAACCTTATATCCAATAATTAATTCATTATTGATATCAAATATAGTTGATTTTTTAATATTATAATTTCTTCTTAAAAAAAAGAACATTGCACCCCCGCCAATAAAGGGCTCGATATAGTTATCAATTTTTTTAGATTTGAGAATTTTTTCAGGAAGTCTCTTATTAAATTCTTTTAATAATTGGCTCTTTCCACCAGCCCATTTCAAAAAAGGTTTTGCCTCCGAAGAAACTTCTTCAAGTAAAGTCATTTGCATAAATTACCCTCATATTGTATTTAAGTCAAATTTATTTAATCTAAAGAATCATATTAATTTTTCTTACAAAATTCTTCTAAAATTTACTCATCATCATGAAATCCTAATTGATACCTACAAAAAACCAATCAACATATACAAACCCGCAATAGCAATTATAACCCCAGAAATAACCCTTATCCAATCTGAATATTTCAATATAGCTTTGAAATCTATTTTTGACATTAAAAATGCTATTATCAGTATGGTTAATGAAAATCCTCCTGCGAAGATGGCCATGTTAATTATACTGTAACCTATGTTTCCGGTTGATGCACTGTAGGTGGCTACTGCCACCACGTAAGGACCGAAACAGGGCGACCATGCCAGGCAGGTTAAAAATCCCATTAGAAAAGATGCAACTATTCCCTTTTGAGAATCAGGTGTATTGGAAATAGAAAGTGTTGAGATATTAAACAGCTTTTTATTGACAATAAACAGGACCCCAATTATAACCAGGATTAATGCCGCGGCTATTCTGAAATACAAAAGATAATAATTTATGGCAGCTGTGAATATGGCGGTTAGTATGGTTATTATGGCAAAAAGGAGGAAAAATCCCAGCCCAAAGGCAACTATCTCTGTATTCTTTCGTTTAAGTAGGGAAAAGCCCACTACAACTGGTATGAGTGGCAGGACACAGGGCGATATTATGGATGCTATACCTGCCAGAAAGGATAGTAGATAACCGGTTTCCATTTTATCTCCCGTATATCATGACCATTGTGCATTTGTGCATTTTGTCGTGAAAAAACTAATTTTACCCTTATTTTGCCTTTATTCTGTCCTTATTCTGTCCTTATTTGTCTTTATTGTATCTTTATTCTGCCTTTATTCCCAAATTAAACCCTATTATACTATAATCCTACTATATCTGGCTCAGTAACTTCTCTGGACTCTGGTATCCAACTATTCTCTTTATTTCATTGCCCTCTGAGTCTAGTATCAGCATGGTAGGGAGACTGTAAGCCTGGTACTTTGAACTGGGTCCTGGATTTTTATCCACGTCTATCTTTACCAGTACGTAGTTTTGTGACAGTTTTTCCTGGACCTCCGGGGAGGTGAAGGTGTTTTTATCCATTTCACCACAGTAAGTACACCAGTCTGCATAAAGATCCACGAATACAGTTTTATTTGTAGCTTTCGCTTCCTGGATGGCCTGATCTAAATTATCATTCCATTTTAAAGTGTCCGGATTATTTTCTGCTTCTTTATTGGTTGAATTAGAAATAACCAGTCCCACCACTAAGAGTGCTGCCACGATAATTACCATCCCCACCAGATATTTATTCATGGTTCTAACTGAGAGTTTCACCATAATATATTTTGTTTACAAATTTATTTACAATCTGAACCAAAATAAGGATAAAATAGTTTTTATGGTGAAATTCACTATTTTTAAAGTGTTTAAAGAAAAATACGGTTTTTAAGGTTAAAAAAGAGTTTAAGGTTAAAAAAAATATAGTTTGGAAGGGAAAATAATGAAATAAATTAACCCAGCCGGTTAATTCATTTTTAAAACTACGTTATCTCCTATTTCCACTCCAATGTCCCGGGCTATTGGTCGGCACTTGGCATTCAGGAGGCAGAATACAGGTTTATCCCCCAGGTCCATTTCCCCCAGGCCTTCGTAGTTACCTAAACCCTTGGATATTATCAGGTCGGCCTGTGAAAATTCATGTTTAAATTCCGGGGAAAGATCCGCATACAGCACTCCCACAGAATCGGTACCGGTGGTGATGAGCCGGGCTACTTCATCTAAACCCACTTTGCGTGCTTCAACCAGGCAGGCATCGTTTAGTATGGGGCCGTCCTTCAGGGCCATGGTGACCTCCACGTCGTATTCCTGGAGTTTTTTAATGAGTAATTTGTCGAATACTATTTCACCAACGTTGTCCGCCAGGTAAAGGACAGTTTTGGCCTTTTTTAGTTCAGCTTCCAGTTCTACAGAGTGATCTACGGAGAGTTCTTTTTCTACGGTAGACATGACCAGGCCCTCAATGTCCGAGTTCAATCCCAGTGCTCCGAAATCAAGGACATTTCCAGCTATGGCTGCTTTAAGATAGTTTTTAAATGAACCGTCTTTTTCCAGTATCTTTTCCACTTGTGGTAGGAACTGGAGGGCGATTTCATCGGATTTTTCACGCTGCTCATGGTAAGGGTCGGGGTTTCCAGTTTCCTGTTTAATGGTACGGTGGATCTTGGTACCTATCTGGTTGGAAACTGCCCCTTTCTTAAATTCCTGGCAGAGTATACGGTTGATCTTTTCGGTGACCTGCATTTTCAGGTCCTCATCATCTGTGGCCAGATCCAGGGCTTCCCGGGCCTGGCGAAGGAAACACGATGCGCATTCGTAATGAACTTTCATGATATCACTTAAATTAGTCAAATTAGTCTTTTTAATCAATTCATTTAATTAATTGAAACTTTTTAATGGCACTCATAATAGATTTCAACTTGATTCTCAATTAACTTAACTCTAATTAAATTCCAACTTAGCTTTCAATTATTTAACACCCAATTAACTCTCAATTAATTTAGCTCCTAATTTAACTTCAATTAACATAACTTTCAACTTGTTTAGATTCTTATTTCCACTGTAGAAAATCTCCCCCACATTATGGGACCGATTCTTGAGTTCCTCCGGGTTCCAAGGATTCTCATGTAGAATAAATCTCCTGTAGAATTAAATTATCCACCCTACTGGGTGAAAGGGTAGGGTGAAAGGCACAGTATAAACACGGCCACAATAACCACCGCTATTATTTTACGGTTCCGGTCCATGGGGGCCACATTGTCCAGTGCACCAGGGTGTCCCTTGTTTATGAAATAAATTACAACCATGAGGGCGGCCATTAAATACCATCCCAGAACAACGGTGATCATTATTCCCACAATGGACACGAAGGAGTGGATTTTTTGACTGAAAAAGGACCGGGATATGTGTCCTCCGTCCAGGAAAGCCACTGGCATCAGGTTTAACATGGTTACCAGGATCCCCACCCATCCGGCAAAGGCCACAGGATGCAGGAGGAGCACCTGCCCCTCGTTGGCAGCAGGAGCCACCAGGAAGGTGAACAGCTGCATAATGAGTGGTGGCACGAAAACCATGGAGACCTCAGGATTGGTGGCTACTGTAGAAAGTTTCAGGCCAATCAGGAGTACCGGGATGGCCACGATGAAACCCGCCAGGGGACCACTGTATCCTAGGTCGAATAATGCTCGGCGGTTGGGTATGGGGGATTTGATATTTATAAGGGCTCCGAAGGTACCGATTATGGTTGGTGCGGGTATGAAGTAGGGTAGGGTGGCATCCACTCCGTGTTTTCGGGCAGCGAAAAAGTGGGCCAGTTCGTGGGCTCCAATTATCCCCAGGAGGGCCACGGCAAAGGCCACTGCCTGCCACATGTCTCCCTCTCCCAGGTAGTACCCGGCAAAGAGGGTGGTGCCAATGGTGGCCAGGAGAAGAATCACGTTGATGTGTATCCGGGATTTTCCTTTTTCCTGTTTCTTGGCGAGGTTAATTTTATAATAAGTGCTCTCTGGACTTATAAAGGGAACGAATCCCAGTTCATCCAGTTCTTTTACCAGTTCCTGGAAACTGTGGGGGTTGTAATCTCCCACCAAAAAGTAAGACCCTTCTTTACCACCATCACCATCGGAAAATCCGATTATTGGAAAATAGTGGGAAATTGATTGTTCAATTAGATGAAAGTCATCCACATATACACTTCCTGGGTTATCTCCATGGATTACACTGTAAATTATTGATGTTTGATTCTAAAACTTACTGTAAATTAATTATTATTAGTAAATTATTCAGTTAAATTCCATGAATACTAATTATCCACCGTAAATTACCTTTATTACTTCAATTACGTCCCCATTTTCAACAGGTTCTTCTTCGATTATTATGGACTGGTTCTTCTTAACCACCACAGTTTCTAATGGTATTTCCATCATTTGGAGAAGGTCTTTTACTGTTTTATACCCTTCAACATCTAGTTTCTTTTCATCTTCCCCGATGATAACCGTAACTTCCATGATCTTAAATCTCCAATTGTTTTTTTTATTAGTATTCTATTTTTTTTTTGGTTAACCTGGTTATTTCATATTTTGAACTTGTTTTTTTAATGGGTTAATTTGGTTATTTTTATTTTTTATCCTTGAACTTGGTTTTTCTATTGGTACTTAACTCTGCTTTTTCTCCCACATTTTACGGAAGCTGCAGGCTTTGCAGAGTTGGCCGGATGCGGGTTCTCCACATTCAGGGCATTCTCCAGTGTGGTTTTCCCGGGAAAACTCTTTTTTAAGGACGGGCTTTATCTTATCAAAACCCCGCAGTGTGGAGTACATTATGGTGGGATGGTCCAGGCTGATTTCCTTGAGGAAGTCCCTTATCTTGGCTCTGAAGGAATCCCCGGCATAGGGGCAGCCCGCCAGGTGGACGGGTAAATCCCGGGCCACCACGTAGAGGGCGGTTTCCTTCTCTGGTATCTCCCGGAGGGGTTTGATCTTAACGGTGAATCCCTCGTAACTGGATTCTGATTTGATTCCAATGCGGGTGAGGTTCTGTATGTTTCCCTCCATGTAGTTCATGAGTATGGACTGGGCCTCGTCATCCAGGTTGTGTCCGGTGGCTATTTTGTTGGCTCCTTCTTCCCGGGCCACCTGGTTCAGGATCCAGCGGCGGAACACTCCACAGTAGGTGCAAGCATTCCGGTCAGTTGAATCGACCATTATTTCGTCTAAGGTACGGCCCACGTAGTCTTTAAAGGAGACCACCCGGTGTTCCACACCCCACAGTTCTGCATTTTTACGGGCAATGTCCACTCCTTCCTCCCGGTAGCCACAGATACCCTCGTCAATGGTTACTGCCACCAGGTCGATTATTCTCCTTTCCCGGAGATTGTTCAGGATGTCCAGAACCATTACACTATCCTTTCCCCCTGATAAGGCAACTAAAACCTTATCTCCCTTGTCAACCAGGTTTTGTCGGCGAATGTCCCTCAGGACTTTGTCCTGGGTCAGTCTGATGAAACATTCCTGGCAGAGTATCTGTCCGGATTGCTTTCTTTTGATGATGATCCGGGGGTTACCGCATTTATCACATACTTCCATTGATATTTTACTCCTTGGTTGGGTAGAGTGCCCATTACATTAATGATTTCTTCATTTTAGGTTAGTTTATTTTGAATTGAAAAATTAATTATGACCTCATGATTAATTTAGGATCTTTTAGATTATTAGGTCTTTTTTGATAATGTTTGAACCTTTTTAAATTATAATAAATCTCTTTAGATTATAATGAAAATTCATGATTCCAGTAGAGGATTTCTCAGTACTCCATGAACTTTTCAAACAATGGGAAATCCTGGACATAGTTTTTACCCAGTTTAAGGGCGTCTTCTGCTTTCTGTAATTCCTGTCCCAGGTAGGCTGCGTGTTCCATCCGGGAGACCAGGTCTCGGTTTATTATTTCCTGGTACAACTCCCAGGCAGTTTGCCCGTAGAGGGCCAGTGTGGGTTGCATCTTCTGGTAATGGACCACCATTATGCTTCCCTCCTGTAGGCTGATTTTAAAGCTACCCCTGGGATCCTGTTTGAATTTATACTCGGCACTGACCGTTACCTCCGGTACATCCACTTCTTCCTGTATTGATTCTCCCCGGCGCTTGTCCTTGAAGACCAGGAGGTTTATCCCCAGGTCCTTAGGTATGGATCCCCTCATCTTGGAGAGGAACATCATCTTGGCAGAAATTGCCAGTTCTTTCACACTTCCCCGGGTTTTACCACTTTCTTCCGGGGTGAAGAGAATGCTGGATCCCAGTTCCATGGATATCCCAGATAAGAGGGCGTTAACCCCCACAGAATCCACATCCATTAACTCGGTCACGTTCCCTATGCCAAAGAAAACCGGACACTTTACAGGGACTATTTCCTGGAATCTGCGGCAAGCAATAATCGAATCAACCATGCTCTTACTGTTCACCGGGTCCAGTATAGGGTCGGCGATGACCTCGATACCTTGGCACTTTTCTTTTAAATCCATTAACGAATTTACCCGTTGGTCTATGGTTTCCGGGACCCAACCCCTCCGGTAATCCGTGGGCAGGATGACTGCCGGGATCTTGGCCCGCTGGAGGGCGGGTAAAACCTCAGAGTAGTTCCCGTGGTCCAGGCTTAACACCATGTCCACCCCGGCATCCACGGCCAC
>Ga0116193_1000483_pt1 | contig 37250 bp, 39 predicted proteins | sample AD_UKC115_MetaG_FD_89892 | JGI IMG/M metagenome (GOLD analysis project Ga0116193, IMG submission 89892) | Active sludge microbial communities of municipal wastewater-treating anaerobic digesters from Hong Kong - AD_UKC115_MetaG | ecosystem: Engineered > Bioreactor > Anaerobic > Digestate... | reverse complement strand
TTTTCAGCCGTGATACGCCCAGCATATAGCAGATAATCTTCGCTCTCGTCAGAGTAGTCAAATAGCTTTACATCGGTGCCGTTATAGGCAGTAGCCAGATACGGCAAGTCAGGGGCATCGTGGCGCTGATTATTGGAAATGGAAATAAACTTTTGATTTGGGCTGGCGAAAAGCTCAAAGAGTTCTCGATACCAGTCATATACTGGGTCGTGAAGCGTGTAGACCGTTGGGACGCTGGTATGTTGCGCACCCACAGATAGCGCAGATTCTGGATGGTTGAAATAAAGAAGATCAAACTCGCCATTTTCGGCACGACGATACATTTCATTGACCATATAGCGATCCCAAAGGCCATGCACGTCGTGCGATAGATACTCTGTATTGTCAAGAAGTGCTGTAAACTCAGCCTGGCTATGAACAAGTGGACGCAGATTCATCGTTTCAACAGACACATTCTCGCCGTAAACGTCGCTTCCTGAAGGGGCAAAGATCGTTACCTTATGCCCGCGCCTTCCCAAGCCCTGCGCAATTGCAATCGCAAGATCAATTGGGGCATAAATCATATCGCTTGGTCGTGGCATCGGTATAAACGCCCGAACCATGAGAGCGATGCTCATCGATTTACTCATGATACTACTTTTATTTTAGCAGACTACTCTCATCAGTGCTATCTCCTTCGTCTTCTGCTAGCAGCGCAGCTAGCACACCGTTTGTCCAGCCAAAGCCATCTTGCAGCACATACTCACCACCGCCACCTAGTTTGTCGGGATTCACCACGTTGTACTTTTCAACCATCTTGCCTTCGCGTTCATATACACCTATACATGTTTTTACCCACGCATTTTTTATCTTATCTGCAAGTGCATGATACCCATAGGCTCGTAGGCCTTGTATGGCTACCCAGTGTAAAGGCGCCCAGCCATTCGGTGAATCCCACTGCTGGCCATTCGTTTGAAGCGTCGTGCTAAGTCCTCCTTTTTTCAAGAAATCTTTTTGCAAGCGTTCGGCTACCGCCTTTGCCTGCGCGGGTGTGGCGATTCTAGTATAAAGCGGGTACAAACCGGCCAGTGTCACCGCCGTAGTCTGCTTACCTGCACGAAAATCATAGTCCATAAAAAACTGCTCCGTGTCGCTCCACATGTACTTATGGATTGCTGCTTGGCGCTTGTCAGCAAGGCGTCGAAATTTGCGCGCTAGAAGTGGCTGATACATCGCCTGATACGTTTCGGCAATCGTCATTTCAAGGTGATAAAGCAAACAGTTAAGATCAACCGGTATTATGTCGGTTGTATGAATAGAACTAATATCATCTACAACAGCAAACCACCTGCTGCTAAAATCCCATCCGCTTTCAGCACCAGCACGAAGGTCTAGATACATTTTGTCTGCGTCGCCCAAGCCCTCTGCAGTCTCTACATCTTCGCGGAGCGATTCTGGGCGTGGGGTCACTTTGTTGTCGTAGTAGCGTGCCAGCACGCTACCGTCTGGTAGCCGTACAACTCGTCGCGATGCGCCTATGCCATCGAGCTTGTCGAGCACTCGCTTACCCTTCACCCAAAACCTATATTCGCTCAGCATGTACGGTAGATACTCCAAAAGTGTGAGTGTGCGATTTTGATGGCGTGCGAGTAGTCGTACCATGTGGCTAAAGAATGGCGGCTGACTGCGACTTAAAAAATATGTACGATTGGCCGTGGGTATAAAGCCGAATTTGCGAATCATATATGCATAGTTCTTCATCATGTTGGTGATCATGCTCCACTGCCCGTCGGCGGCCAAGCCCAGCATGATAAAGTAGCTGTCCCAGTAAAACTGCTCCGAAAACCGCCCGCCAGGTACTACATACGGGTATGGTATGGCGATCAGTGATCCACGGTCACGTCGATTTTTTCGCTCAAGCACTCGCCAAAGGCTACGCACATGGGTACGTGGCGTATGCCGTCCATCCGAACGATAGTCGTTGGATGAGTGCTCAAAAGCATAAAAATGCCGCCCCACAAATTCATGTAAATCAAAATGGGGGTCGTTTTTCTGCAGCAAATATTCTTTTTTGATCTGTCGTATACGACCACGCGGTATGAGATCAATAAATGTCTTACCGTCGTCATAGACTTGGTGCAACTGCACCTCAGAAAACAAATCACCGAGCGATTCATCGGGGCTAGACTTCGTGAGCATCAATGCGCCCGCGGTATTCACGAGTGCTGACTTTAGCTGCTCGTCACGCGGTATTTTTAGTTTGATTTTTGGTATCTTTTTTGCCACCATTTGATGATCATTATAGATCCTATAGCTCTATGTCGCAATGTGCTCGAGGGTTTTCAATTCAATCGGAGCACAAGGCAGCACCGAGAAACGGAACGAACTGTACAAAGGTACAGAGAGTGAGTATCGAAGGTGGTAACGCAGTGAAACATTGAATTCAAAACCCAATGCTTGACAATTTGTAAAGCTTATGCTATAATGAGGTTAGTCTTAAATAAGACAAAAAGGATTACAAAAACAAATAAGGAAGGAAGTCATGAATGGCTCTACCCAGTACAAAACTAATTGCATTCCCTTACGGGAAAGGCGAGTTTACCTAAAAGAACCTGCCCTATGCTAAATAAAAAATCTCCGCACTAGTGCGGAGATTTTTCTACTGCCCATTTATATATTAGTCGCTCCCAGTCATTCGTAGAATCTTTAAATGTATGAGGATCTTTAAAACCAACATCATTCGTATCCGGACTAATACCATAGGTGTATCCATCGTCACAAATAACCTCGTATACAATCCATAAAAGCCAGGCCTCAAGTTTCGGAAGAAACATTGGCTCAATACCGATCGGATGCGCAGTAAAGTCGCCTTCAAAAAGCACTTCTTCTCGTAGCTCCCTCTTTAGCGTATCAATATCTGATTCACCATGCTCAGCCCCACCTCCCGGAAAAGTCCAGGCATCGTCACCCTCTTGGACAAGAAGCACTTCACCCTTGCTATTTCGGATTATAGCCTTCAAAGAGACCCTGTAAAAGGTATCCGGATATTTGCCCTTCGTTTGTGCCATACAACAAGTATACTACTGCTTGGCAGCGCGTTTGCGCTTGTTTGGATCAAGCTCGCGTTTGCGTAGGCGCAGATTTTTTGGTGTGACTTCTAGCAGCTCGTCGTCCTCAATGAAGTCAATACACTGTTCAAGGCTCAGATCAGTAAACGGTGTTAACTGCACCACGCCATCGCTACTGCTTGAGCGCATGTTTGTGAGATGTTTGGCTTTGCATACATTGATTTCCATGTCTTCTTGGCGGCGGTTGAGACCTACGACCATTCCGGCGTATACCTCGACACCTGGGCCAATATAGAGTTCGCCACGAGCTTCGGCTGTTTGTAGCGCATAAGGGGTTGTTGTACCAGCTTCGAATGCGATCAGTACGCCATTGCGTGATTGCGGCAATTTACCACTCATAGGCTGATAACCGTGCGGCAATGTATTCATAATCACAGTACCTTTTGTGGCCGTCAGCAAAATGTTGCGAAGACCTATAAGTGCACGAGTTGGCAGCACGTAATCAAGCCGCGCGGTGCCACTCGATGTTGTTTCTTGGCCACGCATTTCAGCGCGCCGAGTACCGAGTTCTTGGCTAATCGCACCAACGAATTCTGGACCAACTTCGATCAATAGCTCTTCGACCGGCTCTTTCGTGACGCCGTCTTCTTCGATCGTGACCACTTGCGGGCGACCGACTTCAAACTCGTAGCCTTCGCGGCGCAGTGTTTCAATAAGCACGCTTAGGTGCAGCTCGCCACGGCCAGATACTGTAAAGCCAATGCCGTTGTCTTCGACACGGAGACTCACATTTGTTTCAATCTCTTTCTTCAGACGATCACCGATCTGGCGTGATGTATTGAACTCGCCTTCGCGACCTTTCATAGGACTCGTATTTGGGCCAAGGTACATGCTAATAGTTGGGGCTTCAATGTCAATTGTTGGTAGTGCTTCTGGTGCGTCCTTGTCGGCAATCGTTTCGCCAATGTGAGCGTCGGCAATACCCGTCAGTGCTACAATATCGCCTGCGCTTGCAGCTTCGATTTCTTCGCGGCTGAGCCCACGATAACCAAATAGTTTGTCTACCTGTGATGAGATCTTCGTGCCATCACGCTTGATAAGCATCACCTGCTGACGAGGTTTTACGCTGCCGCGAGTAATGCGACCGATCGCATATTTGCCCAAGAAGGAATCGTATTGCAGACTCGTGACAAGCAGTTGCAATGTACCTTCAGTGTCGACGTCGGGTGCCGAGATATCATTGATGATTGCATCAAAAATCGGTGTCAGGTCAGTGTGTTCAGCAGGATTATCTGGAATAGCCGTCCAGGCCTTACCTTCGCGACCAATTGCGTAGTACACAGGGTAGTGTAGCTGACTGTCGTCGGTTGCAAGCTCCAAAAACAAATCAGCAAGTTCGTCTTCGACTTCGGCAATGCGCCGCGCAGGTTTGTCGATTTTGTTGATCACAACAACTGGCTTTAAGCCAAGTTCGAGCGCTTTTGATAACACAAACTTTGTTTGCGGCATTGGGCCTTCCTGTGCGTCCACGATCAGCAATACGCCATCGGCCATATTGAGCGTACGCTCTACCTCACCGCTAAAGTCGGCGTGACCTGGTGTGTCGATAATGTTGATTTTGTAATCACCGTGGTAAATTGATGTTTGCTTGGCAGTAATCGTAATACCGCGCTCGTGTTCTTGGTCACCACTGTCCATAATGAGCGACTGTGACATTTCTGCCTGGTTGTCGCGAAATGTGTTTGACTGCTTTAGTAGGCCATCAACAAGCGTCGTTTTACCGTGGTCAACGTGTGCGATGATTGCAATGTTACGAATAAATTTTGGGTCTGTCATAAAAATAACGCCCCATTCCAGGGCTCCTTTAGATGTATGATAGCACATTATGCTTACACTATCAATAAATGGTATGATTAATACTATGAGATATGCTCAGAAGAGACACTACGAATGGAGTCGAGAGATCGCCTATAGTGTAGGGTTGATGGCCAGCGACGGTTGTTTACAAAAAGACAGTCGCCATCTTGACCTAACATCCGTTGACATTGAGCAATTACAGAACTTTTCAAAAGCCCTTGGCAGAGACTTGCCCATTAGTAAGAAGGATAATATATCCGACACGCCCGCATACAGAGTCCAGTTTAGCGATGTAGCATACTACGACTTCTTGCTTGCAGCCGGACTTACCCCAGCCAAAAGCCACACGATTGCCACACTCAATATCCCCGATGAATACTATGCGGATTTCTTACGAGGTTTATTCGACGGAGACGGTAGCTGCTACGCCTACATGGATAAACGCTGGAAATCCAGCTATATGTTCTATGCGACTTTCACTGCTGCCAGCGCCCCCTTTTTACGCTACATCCAAGTATCAAATAGTACGCTGCTTGGTACATCTTCCGGCTCACTTCGTGTTAGTGGAAATGCCTACATACTATCCTACGCTAAGGCTGATGCAAAAATACTATTCTCGAAAATGTATTACTCTGATTCCGTCTTGTGTCTCAAGAGGAAGCACGCAAAGCTATCAGGGTTCACTAAAAGATCTAAAAATGATACAATCACTCAAGTATAAGATACATGCGCGTGTGCTGGAATCTGGTAGACAGGCTACGTTGAGGTCGTAGTGTTCGCAAGGACGTGGAGGTTCAAGTCCTCTCACGCGCACCAAATCGGAACAAAATCGGAAATTGTCGCCCTGTGGGGCGATTTTTTCTAGGCTTTTGCGGAGCAAAACCCAGATGTTTTCTTGGGGGGAATGAAGAAATTGGTCGTCGTTTACGACGACATTTTTGTTTTGCGCTTTTAGGTTCGACCCGAAGATTTCGAGGCAAAGCGACTTTTTGGCCGACAAATCGTCACTCTCGACGATTTTACAGATAGAAACGGCTCGCTCAATCCACCTGTTCATAGGTTCGACCCACGTCAAAACGCCTACCGCCGCTTGCTCCATTTTTTCCTCCAGCCGTTTCTTCTGTCCAAGGATTTCCGCGCGTTTGTCTTGGTACAGTTCGCGCTCAACGTCACCGTCCAAGTAGCTATCGAGCAAGCGTTGCAGTTTGCCAGACAACTGTACGATTCGTTCTCGCGTACCGTTTATCTCAGCATCGAGCATCGATTTCTCTTTTAGCTCATCTTTTCGGATTAGCTCGTACAGTTTGTCTGCCCACTTTGTGGGCATAGCAAAATCAAGCAACAAATTAGACAACTGTCTATCCAGTTCTTCTGCTCGTATGTGTGGCTCCTTGCAAACAATCGTTTTGCTCTTGCGAGTGCAACGATAATAGTCGTAGACATGCACATTTCCGTTTTTCTGTCGCTTTATCTGTCTTTCGTTGGTAAGCATCATACCGCACGAGCAATGAACTAAACCGCATAGCGGTTTTGGTTCTTTGACCGCTTTTTGCGGTCTGCTCCGTCGTTCCAATACGGCTTGCACGTCGTCGAAAAGTCGTTTCGAGATTATGGGTTTGTGTTTGCCCTCGTGTATTTCGCCAAGATAACGAAAATGTCCGTAATAAAACGGATTCGTCAGAATTCGTTTTATACGACTTTTGGAATACGACTTTTTGCCAGTCGTTTTCTTGCTATATAGCCGTCCGGTTTTGGACTGTATGCCATTGGCATACAAAAAATCGGCAATTTCATCTAATCGTTTGTCGCCTTTGGCGTATAGTTCAAATGCCTGCACAACTATCGGAGCGGCTTTCTTATCGACCTTTGCTGTCTTTGTCCGCATGTCGTTATAGTAGCCAATCGGTGCGACGCCGGGCATTTCGCCCTGACGCACTTTTTGTCGCAATCCTCGTTTCGTATTGACGGACAGGTTGTCTACATATTGCTTGGACGAATTAAACTCATTCGCCAGCATATATTTACCCTGCGGGGTATTCTCAAACCAGAAATGAGGAAACTTGAGATCAAGCAAAATATTTTCGTCGAGCATATAGATAATTTGTCCACTATCTACGGAATTACGAGATAGTCTGTCCGGCAGCCACGACAAAATACCGTTAGCTTCGCCCGCCGCAATGCGACTAAGCATTTTGTTGAGGATAGGTCGTCCGGGCTTTTTTGCGGTGCGTTTTTCGATGAAAATATCTGCTACCTCTAGTTCATATTTAGCGGCATATTCTTTTAGTTCGACTATTTGCGACTCAACAGACAAAACTTGTTTGTCTTCGACATCTGTCGATTTACGAACATAGATAAAATATTTCATCTCACCCCCTTGAACTCAAAAAGCCGTTCCGCTGGAATACAAAATCAGGCGAACCTAAAATTGTGCGAAACGGCTATTTGAGTGCTCAAATAAAAAAATTCGCCAGATTGATTTTGTATTCCACTTACGATTATAGCATATGCGTAGCATGTCGGCTTTGCCGACTCCAAAACAAAAATCCGTGCATTTATGCACGGCAATTTCTTCATTCCCCCCAAGAAAACATCTGGGTTTTGCTCCGCAAAAGCCTAGAAAAAATCGCCCCACAGGGCGACAATTTCCAATTTTGTTCCGATTTGGTGGCATTTTATTCAGAAGTTCGAACCTATTTCGAACGAAATGGCTGAACCTCAGCCCCGGCGCCCGCGCGTGCAAGCACGCGCTGCGCCCCGCCAAACGGGGTGATATATGTACGCGCGAGACATGTTCAGACTTCACTAGAACCTGAGCAGCGCACGAGGTTCGTCACTGTCAAACGAATCCTGCTTTACGGCTACCACCTCCCCGCCCTGCGATAGGACACCTCGAACGAGCGTCTCGACCGTCATAATATCCTCGGGGAGCTGCAGAACTATAGATGCCAGATAGGTGTTACGGATATTATCAGCGGTACGCCTGAACGCCGATAGAAAAAGAGTCGCCACGCTGCCCTCGTCTATGGTGGATTGAATCTCTGCCGACCCGAGGGCCAGATTACTGAGCGGAGTATTTTTCACCTCCAATACTATTTCGCCGCGTTTTGCCACGTCGGCATTTTTAATGAGCGTATCTGAAACGTCCAGCAATTCCTGTTCGTTCAATTCTTCATTGTTACCCTCCACTGTCTCTTCCATAACATTATGGTACTTAAGTAGCGGTCGCATATGACCTATGCGGTTTTTCGTGCCCGCGAGAAGTAGCGGTTCATCGTGGTCGATCAGGTAATCATTGACGCATTTTGCTATAAGCTTGTAGTAGCGAAGGGTATCCTCGTCCAGCGCCCCCTCGTTGCCGTGTCCGTGATACGTATTCCCCGCGATACTTTGGTGTTGTTGCTGCTTACGATATTCGTCACGCTCTACGGTTTCTTCAAACGAACCCGGCATACTCTCGATAGCAACCGCTTCTTTCGCGGACGAAGTAAAGTGTACGAGACGCGGTTTAGTGAGGTTTATGTCCAACACATAGTAGCCGGTGCCGATACTGAGCATCACCGCCAGCGGACTGATTACGAAAGCGTCTTGAACATACTGCATTTCAGTAATCTCATAGTTTAAATCAACCGTTTCATAACCTCGGCTATCTGCAAATACGGCGAGCCCCATCGCGCGACGCTTCCAGAAGTCTAGATCATCGAGTAATGATTCCAGCTTTTTCATTGTTCCGCCAAGTTCGTGCTCATCATACGTTTTGTTAGCTTTGATATTTTGCAATGCGTTCTTGAAGCGTATAGCGTCTTGCGCGAGAGTCGAGCTGTTACTCGCGGGGTGTGTAGGTATGTAAATACTAAGTTTCGTACCGGTACCTTTATTTTTGATAATACGTTGTAGATTCTTATTAGATAAAAACATACACATCCTTTCGTTAAAACACCGACTCCCTACTACCTAGTATACTCCTATATAATCGATTTGTGTTTTTCGCAAGGGGTTAATGGGGGTTCGATTAGCTACGGAAAATTAAATATAAGGGTTGAGGAACGGTTCTCTGATTTATAGGCTTTGCGCCCAGCGAGGTCGTCAGCATCCTTTAGTTGTTCCGAATTGAGAAAATCGCCTCGTCTCCATGCGCCCCGTCAGAAAAACCGGCTCTTTCAATGAATGTGAGCCGATGGGCTCAATCACCTTGGTTCGATATTTTTATGGTACAGTAATGAATAATGAGTAGGTCTCTACAGCATTTAGTATTTATCAGGCACGGGGAAAGTGAAGGTGACCTTAGGCGAGCCGCATGGAGACGAGGAGAGACTTTTGTCACGGATAAACTTCCCGAAGATGAAGAAATTACAGCCAAGGGTATTGAACAGTGCCGCTATGCCGGCGCGTGGATTGTTGAACATATTTTAAAGAACTATAATCTAGCGGGTTTTGACGGGAATTTCGTATCGTTATCCATTAGGAGTTTGCAATCTGCCATTGCCTTGAACATAGGTCAGGATAACTGGCAGGGAGACGAAAGATTGAACGAAAGAAATCGCGGCCGCGCAAGCGGGCTAACCCCCCGACAACACCGGGAACAATTTCCTGACAGTTTCGCCACGATGAACTCGGATCCCCTGCATTGGCAACCCCCTGGAGGCAACTCGATTATAGATGTTTTGAACAACTGGCGCGGTTTTCATGAAGATGTCAAATATCTGGATAGCGTCATTGTCGTGGGGCATCGTGATCAAATGTGGGCTGCCATGAAAGATATAGAGAACTTAACTGATGAAGAATTGTTGGCTGTCAACACCGATAACATACACAACGGTCAAGTTGTTCACTATACGTCGATTGACCCCAGTACGGGTGAAGCGGGGGCAAATCTTGCCTGGGTACGCTCCATCGACCCTGCCGCCACGGAGAGTGTCGCATGGACGCGTCTTCCGAACGTGCCGATTGATTAACGGTTTACATACCGAAAGTTAGTACCGAATAGGCGCTTTAGCGTGAAGAATAATACGAGACTCACGACCGATAGTAATCCTACAGCAAACGTAATCGAACCGAATAACTGAAAGCTGACCCCCATGAGAATCGGCGGGAAGTAACCGCCAATCACGCCGGCGGCTCCAACCAACCCGGTAACGGTACCGACAATAGCGGGGGGGCACTGGTGTCCAACAATGGCAAAGACCGCTCCGTTGCCTATGCCGAGCACCATTGCCAGCCCCAGATATGCCAGCGTACCGAATGGCATGAGGTCTGGCCCCACTGCAGCAAGCGCCGCCAATACGAATATTGCCATGCAAACGGCCTTTATAACCGATAGACCGCTAAAACGGTCGCTCAACCAACCGCCAACAGGACGTACGAGTGTCGCGAGAAGTACAAATCCGGCCGCACGTGCAGCCGCATCGGCAGGGTCCAGACCATACGATTGATTCAAGTGCACCGGCAGATACAGCCCAAGTGCCACGAACGCGCCAAAGGTCAAGCCGTATATGAGCGATAGTTTCCATGTAAATTCCCATTTCAGTGCCGACCATAAGCGCTTCAAGTTGCCACCCTTCGCGCGTTGCCACTCTGGACCTTCTCTGCTAAGCCGCCACATGGCAATACCAGCTACGAACAGTATGAGTGCGACGGCGAGAAACATGTTTTGTCGGCCGAGTGCTTCTGCCGACCATGGCGTCAAAAGTCCCGAGACTGCCGTGCCGCCATTGCCAAGCGCATACACGCCCAAAGCAAAGCCACGCTGTTTTTTCGGGAACCAAGCGCTAATGAATGGAACGCCAGCCACGAATGAAGCGCCGGCAACACCGATAGCACCAGCCAATAGAAACAGGATGTTCGGATCACTCGTGAATGCCAAGCCGGCAACGGACATAGCTGTTAATAGGCATATCCAAAAAAATACCGCGCGACCGCCATAACGATCTGTCAATAAACCAACCGGTATTCGTCCCAACGCCCCTATCAGTACCGGCGTAGCTATCAAAAAAGATACGGCCACTGGCGACAATTGGAATATTTCCTTGTACGTCGTTGCCAGCGGAGAGAGGAGCGACCACGCCCAAAAATTCAATGTCAATATGGCGGTAGCCAATATAAGTGCATGGTATTTTTGTCGCGAATGTTTTTTTGTGTTCATTTTCGTCTACATTATTACGTTAAATCGAAGCTTCCCAGTCAAACATTACGTTATCTTCACGGTAACCGCCGCGTCCTTTGCCTATGTCTTTGAAATCCGCGACGAACTCGATTGATTTTATATACTTGACCATCTTGTATCCCAATTTGCGCTCACAGCGTAACCTTAGTGGCGCTCCGTGCTCAATATTAAGCGGTTTCCAGTTCATTTCGTACGCCAGAATCGTCAGCGGATCTTTCATGTCGCCGATCCGAAGCGCTTCGTAGTATGATTCTCCGTTCGGGTAAACATCGTATGCGTGGAATACGACGTATTTCGCATCTTTGTTCGGTTTCGCGCGCCTCATAATCTCGCGCACATGGACGCCGCCCCACTGACCAATCGCGCTCCACCCCTGGATGCATATGTGTTTGGTAATCTGATCCTGGTATGGCATCCCTTTTATATCGTCCATGCTCAGCGACAGTTCATGTTCGACAAGACCGCCCACTTTCAGCCGCCAATCTTTGAACCCGTCTTCGTGAAGTTTATGAAACTCTTCGGTTTCGGGGGGATAGCCGTTGACGCGAAAGAATTCGGAAACGTCCTTTTTTTGATATTGCTTGCGCGGAACTAACCGCCCAAAAAGACCGTGAATAAGCGGCTGTAGTATGCTCACCAAAACTTTTCGTACCGCCACTCTATGATTCAATGTTAGATACGTGATGATGATATTAAACAGCAGTAGGAAAAGTAACGCCGATAAAAATACCGTCAAAGCCGCCGCAAGATCAACGTCTGTCGTACCGAATGTAATCAACTTCACATTCCGATAAAAATACACGAGCGCTACCATTGCTACATGTATGATGATGAAGATCGAGAACCCGACCATTCCGAGAAAATGCAGACTGCGCGCGACTTGGCGGCGACCGCCAAATAGCAGTACGTAGCGAGGAAACCTATTCGTAAACGCCGGCGACATTGCGAGCGCTGTCAGTATCATCAAAGGAGCAAGAACAAACACGACTCCGGCGTATGTTAATTGTTGCAACGAATCGTACGGCTGAAAAGCGGTCTCGGGCGGTATCTGCAGGGTCAAGTATCCTACCAAATCATGCACGGCCCCAGGAAACACGTCCCAGCTCGTGGGAATCAAGCGCTGCCACACGCCGGAAATAAACAGATATCCCCAATAAATTACCCCTGTAATAATCCAAATCGACGCTGCTAAAAAGTGCCAATTGCGAGCGTTGCCAAAATCTTTGTGTTCACCGCCCGGAAGGGCATAATGACCGATAGTCTCCCATTCGTCGTGAGCCGTCCAGAGTTTGTCTTTTGGCATTTTCTTTTTGCCAAACTTCAGCCAGGCATTGTCACGCCTCGTATGGTCTGACCAGTAGAGGAGCGGGTGATCCGCCAAAATATGGAGCCCGCTTCGTATCAATAAAATAATGCAAAAGAGATTAACGAAATGCGTAATCACAATCAAGAGTGGCATACTATCACCGTCCATATCCTTATTGTACTCCACATTATGCATACATTTTTTAAAATGGTATTGTATATATGTGATGTTAAAAACTCTTATACAGGTTTCAGGGTCTAGTTAAACCACCATATGATACATTTTCATAAAAAGAATATGACTGTACAGAGTACGCTCCCTTATATACTGGTCGTTGCCGCAATTATTGGCTGTATCGCGTCGCTTATACTTACCCACGAGACAATTAGCGTCATTCGGGACCCTTCATATATACCAAGTTGTAGCATCAACCCTGTTTTGAGTTGCGGCTCAGTCATGAAAACCGAACAAGCAGAATTTGCGGGTATGCCGAACACTATTATCGGATTAATGGCATTTAGTATGCTTTTTACATTTGGACTACTGATTGCAGGGGGAGCCAAGGTCAAGCGATGGGTTTGGCTAGGTGCGCAGTTAGTCGCGCTTTTTGGTGTTATCTTTATGCATTACCTGTTTTTTCAGGGAGTTTATGTCATCAACGCGATTTGCCCGTGGTGTTTCATTGTATGGATAATCACTATTCCTGTTTTTTGGTATATCACCGTTTATAATCTCAAAGAAAAAAACTTGGCTCTGACAGAAAAACTAAAACCTCTTACTCACTTTGCTCAGAAACATCATATAGATATTCTCATATTTTGGTACTTGATCATACTTGGCATATTATTAGAACATTTTTGGTACTATTGGTCTTCTCTGCTTTAAAAACACTCCAGTGGCCGCTTCCAAAAATCATTGTAAACTCTTCAAGTGTCGTTGTAATACGAGAGCGTGATTAACCTTCGGATCTTTTGCCGCATAGAGTAGTGTCAGCGTGTCATGAGCCCGTGCCCGCTCAAGTAGTTGCCCTGGGGCGTGAGACCTTTCAAGCTCAGCTTCATAGAGGTCGCTGAATTCCTCAAACTTTGCCGGGTCATGGCCGAACCAAGTTCGTAAATCCGAACTCGGCGCAACATCTTTGCACCATTCATCCAGCAACAATAGCTCTTTTTTAACGCCACGAGGCCAGAGCCGATCAACCAGCACACGATAGCCGTCCGAGATTACTGGTTCATCGTAGACACGTTTTATACCTACATTCATATATTCAATTATACATCTGTTCTGCTATTGGGTACACTTCCTGTTGCCAACGGAGATCCTTTTCTTTCGAGTGCCTGAACTAATTTTATAGTACGAAGCGTCGACAGATTGGATATACTTACTAACAAAAATATGCAAATGACATTCTGCGTTTAGTATGCGCGTAGCGCGGCGGCTTTAGCCGCCTTTGCCACGGCGCCCCTGCCATTTATGGCAGGCGACCAGCCAGAAAAACCAGCCCTTTCAGCTAAAAATTAAATGAACGGCGGGAGGAAATTCATTAGATAATTCAAGGGACGGATTTTCTGGCGGGGCGCAGCGCGTGCTTGCACGCGCGGGCGCCGGGGCTGAGGTTCAGCCATTTCGTTCGAAATAGGTTCGAACTTCTGAATAAAATGCCACCAAATCGGAAAAAAATTGGAAATTGTCGCCCCCTGTAGGGCGATTTTTTGGTGGGTGCGCTCGGCGCACTATTTTAGCGTGCCAACTAAAGCTAGCAGCGGTTTACTTGGACTAGTTACCAACGAATAGCCTGTTGCTCTTGCGTGCCCCTCGACAATCACGCGCCCTTGTTTGCGTTCTATCACAATGATTGGTGGAAATTGTGTTCCAGTTTCTACAGCACTGGCGATACTAAGAAAGTTATCGTTGCTCACATCAAACACAACTTTGCCACACCTCACATTCTTCGCCGCAATTCCCACAAGGTGCGTGTTATCGCTGAGTTCGTTCCAGTAGCTATAATCTATATAGAGGAGCTCCTTAGCCTCTTGTAGCTTCAGCTCGACCAACTCCCAGTCATACACATAAACATCAGCTTTGAACCAATCTCGATAATCCCTCAAAACTTTTAAGCGAGAACTATTTTCAGACGCATCGGAAAGATTGGGCTTGGTGATGATTTTCACATCCAGCCTGTATTTATCGAGTGATTTTTGCAAATCATTTTGAAAACGCTTTGACTTCAATTCTGCTTGTAGCCACACAAGGACTGCTTCGTCTGGGGAGCTGGTGCGAACAGTTTTCATAGACCTTTTGACCTTGACTTTCGCTTGGCAGAGAGGACATCTCTATCACGCTGTAGGACTTTTTCTATTGGTATAATTCGACATTTGATTTTCTTCATTCCAAGAATCTTTGCTTTGCACATCCTATGTAGCCCATCAAACGGCACGAGCTTATCGACACGCGGGTTTAACCCTAGGTCTATAGGGTAGGACATGTCTGCATCTTTGATTCTTTTGTAATGTCCGCTGTCTAGCTCGGGATTGTCCATTACTTCATTTGGTGTAAGCGGAAGCTCATCAGTGCCAAACCAATCAACATCCAATAGCCAATCAATTTGCGATAATTCAATTTCAGTCACAGGTGCGTCAATTTTCCAAATAGCTTTCTCGTTCCACTTAAAGGGAAAGAAATAATCTTCTTGTTTCAATTTTCGTCTCATAGACCTTTAATCCATCTCCCAAGCTCTAGTAAAATACTCTCAACCTCACTTGCTTTGACATCATAAAATCGTTCAGTACTCCTTACTTCATGGTCTTTCAGGTTCGTAACGCTCATAGTCTACGGGGTCTTATACACGCTACCCTGCTCAGCGGTCCAGAAACGTACATCGGCATAGTGTTCGTTAGGATCAACGACTATTTCGTCTGGCTGCAGTGAGCTGATGTTTTTGGTTTGGGCATAAATGAAGTTAGATTGATAAAGCCCAATTGCCGGAGCGTCGGCAAGCCACTGTTTGGCGAAGGCAAGATACTTGAGCGTACGAAGCGCAGGGTCTGAACGTGAACGCGCACTCACGAGCGCGTCGTCACTCATTTGGTTGCTGTAGCTTGAAAAGTTTTGCGGACCTTTGGTATGCCAGTACGCATAAACATCTGGGTCGGTACCAATCACCAACTCGTCGATCAAGACGTCAAAGTTGCGACGCTGCAACACTTCGTCAGCAAACGTTTGACTGCTCGAAACGACCGATGTCTGCACATCGACACCCAGATCACGCCACTGATCAACAAGGCTGCTTAGCGCCTTTTCGTAATCATCGTTTTTGCGGGTCACTACCCGTAGCTGCAATTTTTGGGCGCCTTTTGTACGCACACCATTTTGTAGCACCCAGCCACCATCTGTCAGTAATTTTATGGCTGCTTGTTTGTCGTAGGCAGGCGCGGTTATAGCCTCGCTGCCAGCTACTTGGCGCGTGGCAAATGGTAGATCCATTGCCTGGGGCTGGCCATAAATGCCCGAACGAAGCTTGGCGGTGTCTGTACCAATCTGCAAGGCATGGCGCACGGTTGCATCGGCAAGGAGCGGCTGCGCAGCATTGAAAATTGCGTAGACACCGCTGTTGGTTGGTTTCGTCAGAATCTGGTAGCGATGCGTGTCGACAGTAGTTGCGACAGAACTAGCTATATCGCTTGCCGAGCTTACCTCGCCCGTCCTCAGCGCCTTGGCAATCGAATCATCGTCGGTATATACGTGCAGCTGGAATCGCTCTAAGCGTGGTTTACCATCGTAATAATCTTTGTTTGCCCCAAGGTGCACAACCTTGCGACCAGCTGCTTCGTTCACCTTTTGCAATAGCCTTAATGTAAATGGCCCGCTGCCAATTGGTGCGTCGCTAAATCCACTTTCGCGAATATTTGCCGCTTCGATTGATTTCAACAAATGTTGAGGCAATATGGCAAATGTCAGCGCCTGAGGAAACGCAGCGTATGCCGCTGGCAGCACAAATTTTACTGTGTAATCATCGACTTTTTCTACAGTAATATCACGCCAACTAGCATTCATGACAGATCTTACGGCTGGGTTTTTCATCAGGCCAACAGTAAACACTACGTCATCCGCCTTTAGCGGCTGGCCGTCATGCCAGCGCGCATCGTGCCGTAATGCCACTGTAAACACTTTGTCGCTGTCATTTACCATAGACGTTGCAAGATCACCACCCACGTGGCCGGTCGTGTCGATGCTGTATAGCGACGAAAAGAGTAGTCGACTGGCCGCAAGTTCGGCAGGTGTTGTGGCGTATAGGGGGTCAAGCGTATCTATAGGCCCTTTGACTGCTTCGGCATAGGTGCCACCCGACACAGCAGCAGTCGTAACATAGCTTTTCTGAAACCACACCATCTGCAGTCCTACGATTGCAATCAATACACCAACGCCGCCTAGCCATATGATCACGTGCAGACGCACTTCGCGAATGTTTTCCCACCTGTTCAATACAAAGCGACGCGCATGACGAACTGTTGCGCCTTCGGCCTTTTTGGCCTGTTTTTTAAGACCACGAGACCGACGTTTTAGCTCAACACGATTCCAGAGGCCATTTCCGTCTGCCATAATTTGCCCACCTGGGTGCTTATGAAGGCAGCAAAAGTCCCGTTAAGATCGAAAGTACAAAAATAACTGCAAGTATAATCGTTGCTTCAAACAAGTTTTTGTCGAGCCCACGCCTGGTTGTATAAAGCTCTCCCGAGCTACCAAAGCCTGCGCCCAAAGACGCGCCACGCTGCTGTAGCAAAATACTCACCATCATAAGCACGCCAGAACCTACGGTCGCAAACTGCAAAATTCCATCGATTGTCATATTCTCTCCCTTTGATGCGCATTTAATTCGAACACGCTACTTACTATAAAGTTTATCAGACTTAGGATCATTCCGGTAAGTATTGAATTAACAAATGTCATCTGCAGCCCTGGGGTGAGCTTGAGCGACAGGTAGACCATGAGGCCGTTGACGATGATGATAAACAGCCCAAGTGTCAAAAGAATTGCCGGTAAAGAAAGAATGATGACGACTGGCTTCAGAATACTGTTGATTACCGAGAAGATTAACCCTGCAAGCAGAAAGACCGCAAAGCCCGAATCAACCTGTGCTTCGCTGTAGCCAGTACCCAGTAATCGTACAGCAACCCATAGTCCAAACGAGTTGAGGACCCACCGTATGAGAAATATGCCAAATTGTCGTCGCATAGTATGCCTTCAGTATACCGAGTCGCCATGCGACTGTCGATAGTTTTGCGCTTTTGGTTACAAATACGTCAATATTTTGGTAGCTTTATCTTTGCCAACCGCTGCTATGACTTCTTCTTTGCTTGCCGACTTAACTGCGCGCAGACTACCAAAGGTGCGGATAAGCTTCTTGCGCGTTGCCGGACCAATACCCGGAATCTCTTCGAGGTCGCTTGCTGTTTGCTTTTGCCGTTTTAAGACCGTGTGGTAGCTAACTGCAAAACGATGCGATTCATCATCAATTCGGGCAATGAGTTTAGCCAAGTGGCTACCATGCTCAATGTCGATTTCTTTATCTGGCAGCACCAACCGCACGCTGGCATTGCGGCTATGATCGCCGCTCTTGTTGCGCCCAACAAACGGTATGTTTTCAGCAATCAACAAATCAGCCACGGCGTTTATCTGCCCCACACCACCATCGATCAGCACCAAATCGGGCTTGCCCCAATCTTTAAGATGTTTCAAGCGGCGTGTCATGACTTCACGCATGTTGCCGGTGTCGTTGTTGCGTTCGCTCACTTTAAATTTGCGATATTCACTGCGATTACTGACGCCATTTGTAAACACCACCATGCTCGCAACCACGTTTACGCCACCCATATGGCTGATGTCATAGCCTTCGATTCGTGCGGGAATTTTTGACAGTCCAAGCAGTGTCACTAAATCACTCAGTGCCCTGTCTTTACTAATATCCATAAATTCACGATCGCCAAACATAATTTTTTGCTGCAGCTCCGACATGTCACGCAGACGGTTACGCAGGCGCGCGGCGTTTTCAAAATCATGCAGTTTTGCCGCTTGGTGCATTTCTTTTTCTATTTCTATAGTGAGTTTTTTGCGGCCGCCTTCAAAATAGCGTATGAGCTTGCGTAGTGTTGCTTTGTATTCCTCGCTTGTGGTACCAGGTAGTGGACTCAGGCCGATATGTGCATCAAGGTCGGCACGTTCAGTCTGCTTTGGTAGTTTGGTGTAGTAGGGGAAGACCCTGCGCAAGTAGCGCAGTGCTTTTTTGATCGCAAAGCCATTGTAGTATGGGCCAAAATACTCTGCCCCATCGTCGGCGGGATTGCGCGTAAACGACACGTGTGGCCACTGGCTTTTCATATCGATCCGCACATACATTTGCGATTTGTCGTCGCGTAGCAATATGTTATAGCGCGGCATGTAGCGTTTCACCATTTCTGACTCAAGAAACAATGCGTCAATCTCTGACTCGGTCTCTGTCCAGTCGGTGTCATGAATTTCGGCAACAAGCGCCCTGGTTTTTACATCCATATCACGCTGCGACTGAAAGTACTGTCGCACACGATTTTTAAGTACCGCCGCTTTGCCAACATAAATAATCTCGCCACTGCTCGACTTATGAAAATACACCCCTGGACGGGATGGAAGCGTCGTGAGCTTTGCTTCGAGTGTTTTGTTCATTACTACTAGTATACTATTGCTGCTTGGGAGCCGTCACGAGTGGCGTAATGATCAGCAATCCGGCGAGTACAAGTACGACGCTGATGATAATTGGGCGAAACCCTGTGCCGAAGAGATCCATGCGATCAAGTATGGCAACCGTGCCGCTGAGCAAAAGTGCTGCACCAATCCATACCGTATGCGAGTACCGCGAACTCACCTGCAAAATACCAATAACAATAAAAATGATTGGCCACCAACGAAGCAATACAGCAACGTCGATAAACCGCACAAACAAGTCGATCAAAATAATACACCCAAACAATATAATGACCGAACCAGCGATGATCTGCAGCAAACGATTATTCATGCCCGTAGTATACGCTTAACTGGTTGCCACACCAAATACAAGGCCAATGCCATAAGTGACGACAGCCGCAAAAACCACGATTAGCAGCTGGCGAGTTGCACCGTAAACAATGCTCTTGCCACTCGATCTAGCCGTGTAGCCACCCACAAATAAACTGCCGATGCCCGTAAGCAAAATCGCAAGGCCAATGCCAGAAATTCCGTGCATGCCTATGATCCACGGAGACAGCGGTGGGATCGATCCGGCTGTAAATAATAGGAACGATGAAATAGCAGCGGTCCATGGGGATCCGAGCTCATCTTCGTTGATACCAATTACCTGCGATGAATACATAGTCTGAAATTTTTTGGCATTTTTTGCGACGTCTGCTGCTGCGTGCTCCGCAGTTGCTTGATCAACACCGCCCTTTGCAAAATTTTCGGCCAGGTCTTCGACAAGTCCGGCATGATCATTTTTGATTGCCAGCTTTACATCGGCCAACACGCCCTCAAATAGCTCTACTTGGGCCTTTACCGATATCCATTCGCCCGCCGCCATAGATATCGCCCCTGCAAGCAGTCCTGCAAAACCTGCGGTCAGCACGGCCTTTGCGTCGGCGCCTGTTGCCGCAACTCCAATCACAATACAAAGTGTGCTCACAAGCCCATCGTTGACACCAAGTACTGCCGCCCTAGCCCCACCGCGTTGCACCTGCGCGGCACGCGCAGCTAGCGCATCACTTGCTACTGTTTCTGTTGTTTTCATACCGCTTTATTGTAGCACTTACACAGGTACTTCAGTGAGTTCCCACGGTCGCACACTTACATCGCTAAAGCGCATGTGTGTTGGCGTGATCAAAAACGGTGTTTGACCAGGAATGTCTTTAAATGGCAGCGAAAATGGCAGTTTAGCATAATGATGCTCACTAAATTGGTCAAACTCATCCCAAGTGAGCTGACGTGCCTCGCCTTCAAGCTGCAATGTGTAACGATCGTTTTCATTAGTGACCGTTACTGCCACCTGCTTGTTTGCGGTGATATTTTTTGCCTTTCGCGAATCTTTGTCGGTGATGATCACAAACTGCAAAGCGCGTGTCTGCGAAAATCCAACTGTTGCGGCATTTGGGTAACCGCCATCGCCGTTCGTAGCAATAACGCACAGAACCTGTTTATCAAGCCACTCGTACAATTGCTCTTTGGTTGGCTTTAGCCCCTGTCTGCCCGGTGTCATATCTTGTGTTTTCATGGTCGCCCTAATACTCCGCTATTATAATTTTATGTTGTTGCATTAATGTCTTAAATGCATTTGGTTTTTTCATCAGCTCTTCCATATTTTCAGGCACAATTTGCCAGCTTAGGCCAAATGTATCTTTGCACCAGCCACACTGCTCACTTTCAGGGCGCGCTGAAAGCTTTTCCCAAAAATAATCAATTTCAGCTTGGTCCTTGCACGGTACCGCAAACGACACCGCTTCGCTGAATGTAAATTCCGGGCCAGCATTGATCGCAACAAAGCGTGTACCAAAAATCTCAAACTCGACGGTTAAAACCTTCCCCGCCAGCTGTTGCTGAAAATCAGCTAAGCCTTCTTCGGCAGTTTTTGGATAGTACTCCGTGCTCACGATCTTACCATCGGGAAAAACAGATACATAGTAGTCGGCCGCCTCCGCAGCGTTGCCATCAAACCATAGGTTTGGAACTATTTTTTGCGTCATATTATTTCTCCTTCCCACTTAGTCGTAATGTGCTGCTTGGGTCGCTGTGCGCCGTGCCAGTATTCACGTGCTTATCACTAATCGTGGCGCCGTGTTTAAGAATGTGCACTAGTGCCATTGCGTGGCCGCGCCCAAGTTTATACTCATCTGCCAGCCACTGCACGATCTCGCCAGATTTGGTGTCAGCACCGTAGCCACGGGCATGCGCTTCGTCTATAAATTGTTGCGGCGCCTTGCCTGTCTTGGCTTCGATGTTGTCTAAGTATGCTTGAAATGACATGACTATTCCTCCACCAATGCAAGTATATTGTTGCTCGGATCAGCAAACCATGCGATGTTCGGGCCCATGCCTGCGTCTTTGCCACGCAGTACACCACGTTCATCTTGGCTCGCTGGCAGGTTGTCGTAACGCAGAAATGTTACACCCTTTGCAACCAGCTCGTCGATCGCATCGTCGATATTGGGCACAACAAAATTAAGTACCGTAAACGTTGCCGGCTGATGATCGTCCTTTGGATATATAAACACCTGCTGATCCCCAGCCTTAAAGCCAATACCACCCATATTGTCTTGTAGCTCAAGCCCCAGCGTATCGCCATAAAATGCCTTGCTTGCGTTTATATCATTGCTCGAATAACCACTAAATGCTGCGAGTATGTTCATAGTAACTCCTTTGACTTTTCATATGCTTTTGCAATCAACTTCTCGAGCTCGCCAAGATGAGCGTGATCGAGATTCTTGAAATAAATACAACCTTTGCCTACTTCATGCTTACCGACTTTGTCTAGGTCATCAGAAAACTCAGCAGCTTCATAGGTGAGGTACAGTGATAATTTGCCTTTTCGCGGCGCAAATCCAATCAACGGCCAGTCTGCTTCAATACCGCTCCTTGATTTGTAGTGATACTTACCAAAACCGATGATCTTGCCCCATAATACCGGCTGCTCACCCGACACTTGCTGCATCATTGCAACCAGTATCTGGCTATCGCGCTGCTGCGACTCGTCTAGTGTCGCCAAGTAGTCAATGACGCTGTCGTTCGTGGCCACGGTTTTTGGTTTATAGGCCATCTGCTTACCCTCCCAACTGCTGTTTTTTAAAGCGAACGATATTTGTGATCAAGTCGACCGGAAGTGGCTGGTCTAGCGGAAACTGCACCGAGCCCTTACCCTGCTTATACTGCGAAAGTTCGGCACTAAATGCCGTATTGCCATCTGGCGTGGCGTAAAAACCAATGTGATTAGGAAATCCCCCAAAATACACCAGTGGCTTACCGTTTAGCTTGTACCCGGCAAGTCCGTACGAGACTGATTCTACTGCTTCGGGCGCGGTAGTAGTGATTATTTCACGCATTTTCTCAAGTCGCTCACGGCGGATTCCCTCAAACTTAGCTATGTATGCATCCACATCTTTGCTTTTATCCATATATCTATTATAGGCGTTATACTGATGAAGTGAAACGCCTCGACAGTCATTCTCAGAATTTTCTTCGTAGTCCACGGTTAGTTGGTGAGCTTATTGGCCATAGCAATATCAAAAAAACCGATGTCGTGCTCGATGTTGGTGCAGGCAGTGGGGTAATATCGTCGGTGCTGGCTGGTCGCTCAAAACAGGTCTTGGCATACGAGCTCGATCCGCGCATGGCAGCAAAACTACGCGACAACACGGCAAAGTTCAATAATGTGCAGGTCATCGGTACAGATTTTCTAGAAGCTAGTTTGCCCAGCGAACCATACAAAGTATTTGCCAATATTCCTTTCCACCTTAGCTCACCAATTCTCAAAAAACTAACGGAATCGCCCCAGCACCCCAAAGCAATCTACCTGATAGTCCAAAAACAATTTGCCCAAAAATTATGTATCGATAAACCTGGCTTTACCGGCATGCTTGGTGCGCAGATTGCGCCGCTCTATACCGCACGCATTCGCAAACCACTACGCAAAACCGACTTTTACCCGCACCCAGCAGTAGACACCGTGCTGCTCGAACTCAAGCTCCGGCCAGAATCGTTGCTGCCAGAAAAACAGTTGCCGCAGTACCGGGATTTTATCGCCAAATGCTTTGCCGACCCAAAAATATTTGCGAAAACAAATCGCGAAAAAGCAACTATAGCCCTTGATCTAAAACCATCAATGCTTTCAACTGAGCAGTGGCTCGCATTATTTCTTCAGCAATGATTCCGCTGGTCTGTCGATGGTAAATGCGGTAGCATCTACCTTATGCCATGAAGGCACAATGCGATCAATCAAGTACGTATAAATATCTGCAACATCTTGTAATGCCAGACCCGTAAGTGCCGCCTGCGCCAGCTCACTCCGAGTCAACCAACGAAGATCCGCTGACTCCCCTTCTGCAGGTTGTAAATCTGGGTCTCCTTTTGTCATAAACGCAAGCCCATAGTCTGAATGGTAGTGATGTTCACCCACATAGTGTGTATTCGATATAGGGGCAATTGGGTGCGAGGCAGCGCCTGCAAAGGTTGGAACAGAATCAAATGGCTGCAATACATATAGGTCATCTAATGCTATGCCCGACTCCTCTGAAATCTCGTGCGCTAGCGTCTGCCATGGGGTTTCATTAAGCTCAATGTGTCCACCGATTTGCATGAGTTTGCCATGCTTACGATGCATATGAAGTAGCATACGTAACTCATCGGGATCCTCACGAAATATCCATGCGCTTGTAGTTATATCATGTTGTCCCGGTTCAGTATGTATATGTGGCATGGAATTATAATACAACAAGAGATATTATTTTGGCTAATTAGCCAACAAGCTCGGCAAGCTTCCGTGCCGTATTAACATTGCGAATGGTCATGAGTTTATACTCGGGTGTACCCATCAATTTCAGCAAACTATATTTTGTTTGATTGATACGTGTCACATTCGCTAGTACCGCACCATCCACATACAACATGGTCTCTACATCTGGCCGATGACCAATCTTTGTCACAACATCTGGCTGATCGAGCTCTTCAAAAAGATACAACACATCCGATTTCTGGCCAGACTTGTCGGGCTTTGGCGGATCGTTGCTCCAGTTGGCTGGAATTGCAGCGGCGATTTTTTTGATCTGTTCGCCCGGCAAAATATGTGTTGGTATGTCGAATCCAAAGTGCGCCTCAAGTGCCCTTTGGACAGTAGCCGCAAGGGGCGTTGCTCCACTTGCAAATACAGCGTTGCCAGAATTTAAATAGATCGTAACATCACTAAACCCAAGTCCCTCGAGTACCACCTGGAATTCCTTCTTTGGTACTGGGTGATTTCCACCAACATTCACTCCCCTGAGCAAAGCGACGTATTTTGGCATTAAAGAGCAGCCGTCCCGACCTTTGCAGTTTCTTTTTGGCGACATTCATTGGTGTGAAATAGCAAATCTGGATCTTGCTTGCAGTTCAAACAAATAAGCACCAGGTCATTGCACTCGGCAAGTGCGCAGTTTTCAAAATTATTTGTCGGGCCGCCGCAGTGCGAGCATTCGCCAATTGTCTTCGTATGATCACTAAAGTCAACCGTCATACGATCGTCGAACACGCGCAGACTGCCTTCCCATAAGCCATCGTCGCCATAAGCTTCGCCGTATTTCACTATGCCGCCATCGATCTGATACACGTCGGTAAAGCCACGCTTTTTCATCATGGCACTGATCACTTCGCAGCGAATACCACCCGTACAATAGGTAATTACTTTTTTGTTTTTGATGTCATCATATTTATCGCTTTCAAGTTCATCTATAAAATCACGCGAAGTGTTTGTATTTGGTACCACTGCATTTTTGAATTTACCAATCTTTGCTTCGTGGGCATTACGACCGTCAAAAAACACCACATCATCACCATACTTTTCAATTAGCTCGTGCACCTGCTTGGGTTTAATATGCTGACCGCCACCAATTACACCATCTGCATCTACATCAAACTCGTCATCGCTGTTCTTGAATCCAACCAATTCACGTCGGGCTTTTACGCTCATACGTGGAAAGTCTTCACGACCACCATCGGACCATTTGAACACAATGTCTTTAAAGCCAGGAAACTTCTTCGTTTCTTTAATATATTTCTTTAAGCCATCCATCTCGCCGCCTACTGTACCATTAATACCTTGGCCACTCACCAATATGCGCCCACGCAAATTCAGCCCGTCGCACAGCGTTTTTTGCCACAGCTTCACCGCCTCAGCATCGGCAATTGGTGTGAATTTATAGTAGAGCAAGATTTTTTGCATACTTACATATTATACTATATAATAACCTTTACTATGATCCTTTGCGGATCCTCTACGCGCACAACGTTTGGACGGCCAAACCAATAGCGAAATACCTCGATTATACTTATACTAAAATGAAAGGAGCTTTTTTGAACACGAACAGAAAAACACTACGTCTTTACTGGCAACAAGTCAGAAAACATAAACTCAGTTTTTTCCTGATGATCTTCTGTATTCCACTTGGCGTAATGCTCATTGACACCATTCTGCCTTATTTCTTGAGTCAGGCAATAGGAGGGCTTGCCGATAACCAACATGGCACCACTCAGCAGAGTTTATTATTTGCTGCAATTATTGGCACAATTGGGGCGATAGTAAACTTTATCGGCTTTCGTGCAATGTCCCGACATGAAGCTAATGTTGCCGCAGATCTTCGCGAAAGTACTTTTGAAGGCCTCATACGAAAGGACTACGAATTTTTTTCTAATCAAAAGATCGGTGCAATGACGGGTAGATTCATCGACTTTATTCGCGCTGAAATGACTCTTCAAGATTTGGCGATTATTCGAACGCTTGGATTTATGCTATCAGTCGGCAGTGGCATAGTTATACTCGCTACACAGTCCCCGTTAGCCTCACTAATTATATTTGTTTTTATTATTGCTTTACTTATACAAATACGCTGGAGCACTAAAAAACGCGCACCCTGGAGGCATGAACGCAAAGAGCTCGTGAGTGAAATTCATGGCGCAGTAGCCGACTCGTTAACAAACAATGTGATCGTTAAGACCTTTGCCGCAGAAAATCGCGAAATTGCCCACCTCCATAAACTAACTGATCGTTTTCGCGTCATTTATAAAAAAGATATTGGTTTTGTGTTGGCCGAAGGATCAGCCAGGGTTGCTATCATGGTCGTAATCCAGATCATCGCGATTAGCATAGCCGCATCAATGATTCATCAGGGCGCCATTACTCTTGCAACAGCCATCTTTATGCTGGCCTACTTGCAGCGTATCGGCTCGCAGTTATTCGTACTGGGAGATATTATCAACGGCTACGACCAGGCATTTCTTGATGCAGCGCCAATGACCGAGATGCTTGATCAAACAGACTTGATCATCGACAAGCCTCATGCAAAAGAACTTGTTATGAAAGATGCATCCATTACTTTTGCAAGCGTCGACTATCACTATAGCGATGGTAACGAAGACGTCTTGAAAGACTTGACGGTATCAATACCATCTGGCCAAAAAGTAGGACTCGTGGGCCACAGCGGGGCTGGCAAAACAACTATCACGCAACTATTGCTTCGTTTCGCCGACGTAAGTAGTGGCGCAATTAAAATCGGTGACCAGGACATACGCGATGTTACTCAAAAAAGCCTACGGCAGCACATTGCCTATGTGCCACAGGAACCTATGCTATTTCACCGCTCACTTATGGAAAACATTGCCTACGGCAAACCCAAAGCAAGCGAAGAAGAGATCCGAGCCGCCGCCGAAAAGGCCTACGCAACTGAGTTTATCGACAGGCTATCAGACGGTCTTAATACAACCGTTGGTGAACGCGGTGTCAAGCTCAGTGGTGGGCAACGGCAGCGAATTGCTATTGCCCGGGCAATTCTGAAAGACGCACCAATACTTATACTCGACGAGGCAACCAGCGCACTCGATAGCGAGTCTGAAAAACTGATCCAACAATCACTCGAAACACTCATGAAAGGTCGCACTAGCATTGTCATCGCGCACCGCCTAAGCACCATCGCAAAACTTGATCGCATCATCGTGCTCGAAAATGGCAGGATTATCGAAGACGGTACGCATGCAGAATTATTGAAGAAAAAAGGTACCTACGCCAAACTATGGAGCCACCAAAGCGGCGGATTTATTGAAGAGTAAACTCCGCTTTACTAGATGCCTATGGTTGTAACTGGTAGGCTAAGCTCATACTATAAGGAGGTACTATGAGCTACGAGGCGACTATTCACGAAACACAGGTGCTGATCATGCGACATTTATTGTTTTCGCCCAGTGCGGGATTTGCAGAACTGCAAAAAAACACCAAGCTAACAAGCGATCATTTTAACTTTCATATTAAAAAGCTTCTGGAGACTGGCTACGTAGAAAAGAAAAACGGCAAATATGCGCTAACACAACAAGGTAAAGAATACGCAAATCGACTAGATACCGACGAAAACGAAATCGAGCGTCAGCCAAAAGTTTCGGTTGTACTTGTCGTAGAACGACAAAAAGACGGCAAACGTGAGTTCTTATGCCAGCAACGACTCAAACAACCCTATTACGGTTTCTGGGGGCGACTTGGCGGCAAGGTACGATGGGGTGAAAGTTTTGAGGAAGCAGCAAAGCGTGAACTAAAAGAAGAGACAGATCTTGAGGCCGACTTTACCTACAAACTACTCTTTCGCAAGCGTGATTATAAAAAGCAGACCGGTGAACTACTCGAAGATAAAGTATTTGTGATCATGTATACAAACGATGCCAAGGGTGAGCTAATGGCCGACTTTGAGGGCGGGCATAATGAATGGTTGACCCAGGAAGCATTTGTAGCAAAAGAAAAAACGTTCGAAAGTGCCCGTGAGTTCATAAAGTTAGTAGATAATAACGTACCCTACTACACAGGAGTGTATACATACGATGACACTGAATACTAATTACGAGCGAGTAGACGCACTCACGCACGTAAGTGATCAGCTATACCCGATTCTTGAAGAGCCAGTGAACGGTGAGACGCGCGCAAGACGAACAATGCGCCTTGGCATTGGGACAATGGCAATCGCTATGCGTGACGGCGCAACGCCCGAAGAAGCGGGAACACTTTTTGACAGGCATCTTGCCTATGTGCTGCGAAATGTCGATTACGATGTCTATGATACCTACCGCACTCCTGCCGAAAAACTTCCAGATATTACCGTGCCCGAGGATCTTGCCAATCTTATCAATCAGTATTCAGACACACTCCGTCGCACCTATTTGTCAGACAGTTCAACACGTGAGTCGGACGCTATTCATGCACTCCATCTCACCGCCCTTGCCGTACCGTATGCTCGTGCGCACTACCCAGATTTATTAATGGGGAGAGTGGGCGCATACGGACCAGTACACGATTTTCCCGAAGGGATTACGGGCGACGTACCAACATTCAAAATCTCAGAAAATGGTCGTCGGCTGAAAGATCTCGCGACAGAGAATGCAATTCGTTATCTCTGGTCACACTACGGCACGGAATGGCCAGAATTGATTGAGTTGATAGAGGCCTACGAATCAATGAGCGATCGTGAGGCTGCTTTTGTGAAAACTGATGATAAAAATCAACCCGGCTATACACACCTGCGTAACGACGCGTACGCGCTTCGTGTTGTACATGACGTGCAGTCCGTCGAGGAGTTTTATGTACAGGCAGAAGCAAATACGTTTCAAACACTTCTTTATGCAAGCCAGTTTACGTTAGCGCTCGAAGATAAAGATGTCTTAAACGAACGTATTGCTGCATTTTTGGTTGCTCAGAACGAGTAGCTTACGCTTGCATTTTTGGTTACCATATGGTATACAGTAGACAGACTTTTCCATACCCCGATGGTATGGCTAGCAATGAAGCTAGAAGTGGTACGTTTCGAGAGAGGGCGTGTAATGATAAGTACTTTTGAATCGACTGTCGGCAAGGTTCGCGAAATTGTCGACAATTCGACTCACGAGTTGATTGACTGCACAACCTACGAGGAGATCGTGGGCAAGCTGATCCAAGCGGGCGTCGCCGGAACGGAACTGCGTGGAGGTATGACACCCAGGAAGTTTCGCAAGGTCTATCAGCTGGTAGACGCTGCAGTGAGCGCCCTCTGCGAAGAGGACGGCTATGAACTGCACGTCGAACCTGGCACAGCCATACTTGGGTATCGGCAGGACTTCTGGCCGACCAAGCCATTTACGCTGGTGACTGCTGACGAACCCCTTTACCCCGAGAGCATCTTCCGACACTGTCCACAACGCAAGCGCGAGTTGGCATACGCCTCGTAGGTACCTCCGAGCCCGGCCTGCAGATGACAATACTGTCACTGCAGCGCCGGGCTCGCGTCACGTTTATGGCTACTTGAAATTATCAATACTTTAGTATATAATCCAACCATCGCAGAGTGGAGACTCCACAACCGGCTCATTACCCGGTCCGCGCGATATTTGAAAAGTCAGGAGCAAAGTGTCGAATAACACTGCTATTGTCCGTCTCCGCCAACAGCTCGAGTCTCAGCCGCTGAACGGTAGGTCGTTCAACTTCATCTACGACAACTACTGGGTTGGACGCCCCGAGCGTCAGGACTTCCTGAAGGAAGCAAAGGACTGGGCTATCGAACGCATTCTCTTCTGGGGTCAGCCACTGTGTGGCGAGGGTCGCAACCACCAGATCCCAGATGAAGATCTGCTAAGCGCACTCGTCGTCGACGCCGAAGAGCGGGGTCTCAGAAAGTCCGATCGCTCGGTCGTATGGCGCGACGTTATGAGTCGCAAGAGTTGGCATGACAGCCCTATCCAGTTCTCGAATCGGCTGGCTCGTAGGCTTCATGACCAGCTGCTCATTGAGGCCATCGAACAGCTCAAAGAGGAGGGTGCACTTAGCCGCCCCGAGAGTTCACGTGGAGCTGTCTGGGTTCTGTCGCCAAGCGCCAGTACGCCCTTCATCCAGCAGTCCGAGATCGGTCGGAGAAAGCGGCGCGCCGCCTGACTTACCCCTAGCACAATCTGCTGCATAGCGTAGATGGATATGACGCCAGCAGGCCGATCCTCCTACCAAGCAGCGGATTGTGCTGGGATAAGTTGAATTCATTAAAATCACCCGGATTAACCGGGTGATTTTGTTTGCGCAATTTTACTCGCCGTGATCCTCTTTGGCTTTTTTGCCACCAGGATTATCTTGCTCGGTCTCACCACCTTGTGGAGTGTCTTCGCCATTTTCGGCTGCAACGTTCTCGGCACTGGCGTCTTCTGCGTCACCGCCCGCTGCATCGTTGGCCGCCTGGAGCGCGCTTGGCTCATACACATTTGCTACCACTAGCTCGGTGTCTTGTTCAAGATCAGCAAACTCGACACCACTTGGCAACTTGATATCACCCAGCGTTAGCTTGTCTTCGTCAGTCTTGAGACCAACGATAGATAGCTCGAGTGCCTCTGGCAAATCAGCAGGTTTTGCCTTGATGCTAATGTGTTCAATAGCCTGCAGTACCACCAGCCCAGCCTTTTCGGCGTCTGACTCACCGACACCAACCAAGTGAATTGGCACTTCGGTGGTAATCACTTCATTTTGTTTGATTGTATGAAATGCGATGTGTCGGACTTGATGCTTCACGGGATCGCGGTCAATGCTTTTGATGATCGCAAGCTTCTTTTTGCCATCAATCGTCAGGTTGATCGGCGTGTGCTTGCCAGCTACAGCCGCTACTTTTGTTGTTTCAACAATAGCTGACTGTGTGTTGATTGGATCAGCATGTCCCCCGTATACAACACTGGGCACAAATCCCTCATGGCGCAGTTTTGCTACCTTTTTGCCTTCAACTGTTCGTGTATCTAGCTTCAGTGTGATGTCGCTCACTGTATTCCTCCTGTCGTAATCACTCCTTTTATTTTAGCATAACTACTCCCTCTACATGCTAAAATAGCTAGGTATGATTCCAGGCTTCGAACTCGTTGATTTTATTCTCAAATACAGCTGGATAGGCGTCGCGCTGATTGTTTTTGCCGAAAGCGGACTACTGATTGGTTTCTTTCTGCCTGGCGACACGCTACTCTTTACCACTGGGCTGCTAGTACAAGCAGGCAAGATTGGCATAGACATCCACCTTCTTGTACTGATCCTCTTTGCAGCAGCAGTTTTGGGCGACTCCGTGGGGTATGCTTTTGGCAACAAGGTTGGCCGCAAGCTGTATGACAAACCCAATTCTCGGCTATTCAAAAAAGCGCATCTGGAAGCGGCTGAAAAGTTCTACAAAAAATATGGTGCCAAAACAATCCTACTGGCCCGATTCGTACCGGCTGTTCGCACGTTTGCACCAGTTGTAGCTGGAGCAAGTAGCATGCGCTATCGTACTTTTTTACTGTTTAATATTACTGGTGCTTTTTTGTGGGCAGTATGTATCACGTATCTTGGCTACCTGCTTGGCGCGCAGTTTGAAGCCATGGGGATTGGCATCGATCATATACTTCTTCCGGCAATTGCCGTCATACTTCTTATTTCGCTCTTACCAGCAGTGATCCACCTCATTCGTAATCCTAGTCGTGCAAAAGCACTCTGGAAGCTTACCAACAAACAAGTCATGAGCTTGTTTGGCTGGGATGAAGACGGCAACAAAATTAAAAATAAAAAAGGCTAGCTTACAATAACGAAGTAAGATACTTGCCCGTAAATGACTCGGGTATTTTTGTGACCTCTTCTGGTGTGCCTTCGGCGATCACTTGACCGCCGCCGCTTCCACCTTCGGGGCCCATATCGATCACATGGTCAGCAGTCTTAATAACATCAAGATTGTGCTCGATGATTACCATCGTATTGCCGCCCTCGATCAGCTGTTGCAATATGCCAAGCAGGCGCTTTACGTCAGCGCTATGCAGACCAGTTGTTGGTTCGTCGAGAATATACATTGTTTTACCAGTGCTACGGCGACTCAGTTCTGTTGCCAGCTTTATACGCTGCGCTTCGCCACCACTAAATGTTGTTGCAGGCTGACCAAGTCGTATGTAGCCAAGACCTACATCTACCAATGTGTCGAGTTTGCGCGCAATCGCTGGTACGTTTTCAAAAAACTTCGCTGCCTGTTCGACTGTCATTTCCAGCACATCGCTGATCGTTGCATCTTTGTATTTGATCTCTAGTGCCTCGCGGTTGTAGCGTTTGCCATGACACACGTCGCACGTCACATATACATCTGGCAAAAAGTGCATTTCGATTTTGATCATGCCGTCGCCCTGACAGTTTTCACAGCGACCGCCTTTGACGTTAAAGCTGAATCGCCCTGCTTTGTAGCCACGAATGTTGGCTTCGGGCGTACCTGCAAATAGTTCACGAATTGGCGTAAAGACTCCGGTGTAAGTCGCCGGGTTTGATCGCGGCGTACGACCAATGGCAGACTGGTCAATCACAATTGCTTTGTCGAGTTGCTCGATACCCTCTACGTTGTCGTGACTTCCTGGCACTTCCTGACTACGGTGCAATCGTGCAGAGAGTTCCTTGGCTAAAATGTCATTCACAAGCGTTGACTTACCACTGCCGCTCACGCCGCTGACAACTGTCATGACACCAAGTGGAAACGATACGTCGATGTTTTTGAGATTGTTTTCCTTGGCGCCTTTGATCGTTAGTTTACGATCTTTTGTAATAGCACGACGCTTTTTTGGTACATCGATTTTTTCGGTTCCCGCTAGGTAGCGACCCGTAATACTTTTGTCGTTCTTTGCCACTTGGGCAGGTGTGCCCGCAGCAATCACTTGGCCACCATGTACTCCCGCGCCAGGACCAATATCAAGCAGATAATCAGCCTCACGAATTGTGTCTTCGTCGTGCTCTACTACTAGCACCGTATTGCCCAGATCGCGCAGATGCTTGAGTGTACCAATCAGTCGATCGTTGTCGCGCTGATGTAGGCCAATCGACGGCTCGTCGAGCACGTACAGCACACCCTGCAGTCCGCTACCAATCTGAGTCGCCAGACGTATACGCTGCGCCTCGCCGCCACTGAGCGTATTGGCAGCACGTGATAGCTCCAAATAGTTCAGACCGACATTGCTCATAAAACTTAGGCGCGCAGTAATTTCTTTGAGAATCTGCGTAGCAATTGTTCGCTCGGTTTCGGTAAGTTCAAAATGGTTAGTCAGAAGATCAAGCGCTTCGTCGACGCCCAGACGGCAGATATCCATAATATTCATGTCGTGCACTGTCACGGCAAGCACTACTGGCTTCAGGCGAGCACCCTTACACGCATGGCATTCGCGTTCGCGCATAAATCGCTCTATATCACGGCGCATAAATTCGCTATCGGTTTCTTTGTGTCGCCGCTCGAGGTTTGGTATGACACCTTCGTATGTCGAATCGTAGTTGCGACCGCTTCCAAGGCTCACCGTATATTTTTGATCACCGGTACCATAGAGCACGATGTCGAGGTCACTCTGCGACAGTTCCTTCACGGGTACCTGCAAACTAAACCCATGTGTGTTGGCAACTTCTGCAAGGCGCTTCATATACCACGCATCGGCACCCGCACGATTGTATGGGCGAATCGCACCTTCGCTAATTGTGAGGTTGGGGTTAAACACCAAGTCGGGATCGATCTCTAGACGACTACCAAGCCCCGTACATACCGGGCAAGCACCCTGCGGCGCGTTAAAGCTAAATAGTCGCGGTTCAAGCTCGGGTATTTCTTCGTTTGGATGATCCACGCAGGCATAGCGCTGCGAATACACATCGATCGCTTCGTCATCGTCGACACGTAGTACCTCTACAATTCCCCCGCCAAGATCAAGCGCCTGTTCAACAGACTGGGTGATACGACCACGCATATCGTCACCAACCGCTATACGGTCAACGACAATTTCAATAGTGTGTTTGTAGTTTTTGCCGAGCTCAGGAAACTCATCGAGTGCATACACCACGCCGTCTACACGTGCGCGAGCAAACCCAAGCCGACGGTATTGTTCTGGCACATGAGCAAACTCGCCTTTTTTGTCTTTGACAACCGGCGCCAAGATCATTAGGCGCTTTCCATCGTCGTACTGCAAAATTGCATCGATAATGTCTTGTGGCGTGCGACGCTGCACCGCGTTGCCGTCGATCGGACAATGTGGCACACCAATGCGCGCAAACAACAGGCGCATATAGTCATAAATTTCTGTCACTGTCGCAACTGTCGAACGTGGGTTGCGGCTGGTTGATTTTTGATCAATGCTAATTGCAGGGCTTAAACCTTCAATCTGATCGACGTCAGGCTTGTCCATGGTGCCAAGAAATTGCCGAGCGTAGCTGCTCAAACTTTCGACGTATCGTCGCTGACCTTCAGCGTAAATCGTGTCAAAGGCCAAGCTTGATTTGCCCGATCCACTCAGTCCCGTAATCACCACCAATTTATCGCGTGGTATTTCCACACTAATATCTTTGAGATTGTGCTCACGCGCACCCGTTACTCGTATCACCTCTGGCATAACCCAAGTAGTATACTCCTTTTTTTCGTTCTTTTCTACCCCTTATGTCATGCTTCCAGATGTATCTATGATGCTTATAGTTGCATATAATTGACACTTTTGCTATATTTATGCAAATTAACTTTTTCGTCTGAGGTGAACAGTATGCGAAAAACTATCAACATTGCAGCATTTATCGTCTTTTTTTGGCTCGTGCTCGACGCGTTTGACGTGCCAAGTTCGCTTCTTAATTTCTTACTCGTAGGCGCACTACCAGGCACCGCTGTTTCACTCCCACCTACAACCATGCTTGCCATCATGACCGGCCTTATTGGTGTTGTTGTGTTTGAGTTTTCTGCACGCCGCTTCGAAATCGTTCGCCGCATTCGACAACTTCTTTTCAGTGTCACCACTCGTCGCGAGCGTCTTCCCGCCCGACGCTTTACACGTATCTAAAGCTAGAGGGTCAACTGCTTACTTGTCTGTTTTTCGTAACAGATAGTACCCTTGAAAGCCTTTTTGAGCGTATCGGTATTATATATAGAGCATACTGGAGCATGACCTATGCTTACCGTCGTGAGGTATGTCCACTCTCCGACATCTGGAGCATGGTAGTAGTAGCCTGTACTCGAATGTGGCGTTTGACTATCGTCTGACTCATTGTCGTCATCCTGAAAAACCATTGCATATTTATAACCATCGGTCTCACCCGTTTGAAGCATGCCGAATGTCAGATTATTCGAAGCGTTACTTTTGTCTTTAACATATGCATCGTAGAAGGGTCGCAACACGTCAACTGCTTGCTTATAGCTATCTTTGTCGGCACAGCCCACACTAACAGTATGCGCACGAAGCGCAGTTGACGTCGCGTCGGTACGGCGGACATCACACAACAAATCGCTTGATTCGTATTCTGCACCAGTCACATAGCTGGCATCGCCAGCATCTGAGACTAATCCAAGCACACCTGATACCTCTTGATTCTTGACAAACTTATTTGCAGTAAAGAACTTGATCAATGTTGCATAATCGTTATTTACAATTATTGAATCGCCCGTGTAGCCAGTGCCTGTCGCCACAAGTGGCATGACGTCAAATTTCTCGCCGCTTACTCTATGAGACGGAATACTATAAGCATAAAATCCATCCTTATTCACCCCACCAACACCATTTACTACAACCGCTTCCATGACTTGCCCCTTCAGGCTTGGTTCCACCTTGTCAACAAGTGCCTTTGGTGAACCAAACTTCGTTGAGGCAGCGAGTGGATTTGCGGTAGGCTGTTTAGCCCGATTAATGAGAGCGAGAGATCCGCCAATAATAGTAACTACGGCGACGATAAACAATGCTAGGGCTATAAATAGTAGGCGCCTATGTGACCGTGTCGCCGTGCGCTCAACAAGCGGAGCAGCCATAGCATTATCTTGTTCTGTAGCAAGATCAACAGACCTATCGGCACCTATAGGACGCTTTGCATTTGCTTGATCATCTATATTATCACCCATATTTTACAACCCTGCCACACCTATGGGCGCATTTTTATTGCTTGTATTGCCTATACCGAGCTGACCGTTTATATTCACGCCCCAGCACCCTATGCTGCCACTCGCGACAGCGCAAGTGTAGCCGCTAGGTGCTGTGCTAAGCTGTGTAATCTGCTTACCCGCTAGCCAGCCACCGCTCGCAACTCCTTGCGGACCACTTAACTGCGTGTTACTTCCATTGCCCAGCTGCCCAGATGCAGAACTACCGCCATGCGCATCGCATGCAACGCTATTGTTTGCTTTTACTGCACAGTAGAGGTCATCGTATACATTACCAGAAATTGCGATAACGCTACTCGTATAGGCTGTCGCAGGCGGAGATGTCACGGATTTTTGGCCAACATACGCACTAGATACATCTTTTGTGAAGCCATAGTGAATAGTGTTGTTACATGCGTTATCTTTTTTTCTGAACTCTTTGTTTGCGCCCCTATCGCCTGTACCTGGCGATACCCTAACCATGCGAGCTAGCCGTATGTCATACCCTGCACTTGTCACTAGGCGTGACTTTTGCTCGTCATAAAACACAAGCTTACCATTACAATCATACGTACATTTCGTGACGTTTGTATAGGTTGTATCCGTTTTGTATCCGTATCCACCCCAATAATACGCCTGGTTATTTGTGCCAAGCCCAGTCACATAATCTTGCCCGTCTATAGCCGCGATTGCTGCTCCTGGTATAAGCGTTGGCTTAGCATTGCTAAAGATAACGGTGTCTGATGTACCGCTTGGCAGGCTCGTTGTCGAAGCCTTACTGCAACTGGTACTGGATGAACCGCCTGAAGGTAGCGCCGTGCCGTTGTCAATCCCATACCCCCAGCAATACGGCGCGCCCGTGGTTGACACAACGCACATAGTTGAGCCTGACGCCTTGGCTAGCTTGCGGCCTTTCTTGCCATTCATCGCCCCAGCTGTATAAATGGCTGTTGGTGTGTTTTTATCGGTGGTGCTACCATTGCCGAGACGCCCATTCTCACCTTTGCCCCAACACGCAACCGTGCCATCACTCGCAAGCGCACACGTAAACGCATCACCGGCCGAAACATCAACAATTTCCTTACCCGTAAGAGCACCTGACCTTACGACAGCAACCGGCTCGTCTTCTTGCTGAAACAACCCGCTTTTACCATTGCCCAACTGGCCGTTTGCATTGTTACCCCAGCAGTAAACTGTTGCACTCGCCACTGCACAGGTATGGTCGGTACCAGCTGAGATTT
>Ga0116193_1000481_pt1 | contig 37278 bp, 32 predicted proteins | sample AD_UKC115_MetaG_FD_89892 | JGI IMG/M metagenome (GOLD analysis project Ga0116193, IMG submission 89892) | Active sludge microbial communities of municipal wastewater-treating anaerobic digesters from Hong Kong - AD_UKC115_MetaG | ecosystem: Engineered > Bioreactor > Anaerobic > Digestate... | reverse complement strand
CGTGCGCTGCGCGACCGTCTCGACGGGCTGACCTTCCGTGACGCGGCCCGGCTGGGCCGCAAGCTGAAGGACCGCCGGGCCGACCCGGCCAAGCTGGCCACCCAGTTCGACACCGCGGAAGCACTGGTCGCCGCACGCCGTGCCGCCATCCCCACCATTACCTACCCCGACCTGCCGGTCACCGCGCATCGCGACGAGCTCGCCAAGGCCATCGCCGAGCACCAGGTGGTGGTGGTCGCGGGCGAGACGGGGTCCGGCAAGACCACGCAGCTGCCCAAGATCTGCCTCGAGCTGGGCCGCGGCATCCGCGGCACCATCGGGCACACCCAGCCCCGCCGGCTGGCCGCCCGGACCGTGGCCCAGCGAATCGCCGACGAACTGCACACCCCGTTGGGCGGCGCGGTCGGCTACACCGTCCGGTTCACGGATCAGGCCAGTGACCGCACCCTGGTCAAGCTGATGACCGACGGTATCCTGCTGGCCGAGATCCAGCGCGATCGCCGACTGCTGCGCTACGACACGCTGATCCTCGACGAGGCCCATGAACGCAGCCTCAACATCGACTTCCTGCTCGGCTATCTGCGTGAGCTGCTGCCGCGCCGGCCGGATCTGAAGGTCATCGTCACCTCGGCCACCATCGAACCGCGTCGCTTCGCCGACCACTTCCACGGCGCACCGGTGATCGAGGTGTCCGGGCGTACCTATCCCGTCGAAATCCGTTATCGCCCTTTGGAAGTACCCGTCGTTGCCTCCAACACCGACGATCCGGACGACCCCGACCACGAGATCGTCCGGACCGAACTTCGCGACCAGACCGAGGCGATCATCGACGCCGTCGCCGAGCTGGAGGCCGAACCACCCGGCGACGTGCTGGTGTTCCTGTCCGGGGAACGAGAGATCCGCGACACCATGGAAGTGTTGAGGGGCGCTGTCGATTCCCCCATGACCGAGGTGCTGCCGCTGTACGCCCGGCTCCCGACCGCGGAGCAGCAGAAGATATTCGCGCCGCACACCGGGCGCCGAATCGTGTTGTCCACCAACGTCGCCGAAACCTCACTGACGGTGCCGGGTATCCGCTACGTTGTCGATCCGGGCAACGCGCGGATATCCCGCTACAGCCGGCGTACCAAGGTGCAACGGCTCCCCATCGAGCCGATCTCGCAGGCCTCGGCCGCGCAACGGGCCGGCCGGTCCGGCCGGACGGCACCGGGCGTGTGTATCCGGCTGTACTCACAGGCCGACTTCGAATCCCGGCCCCGCTTCACGGATCCGGAGATCCTGCGCACCAACCTGGCGGCGGTCATCCTGCAGATGGCGGCGCTCGGCCTCGGCGACATCGAGCAGTTCCCTTTCCTGGACCCGCCGGACAACCGCAGCATTCGCGACGGCATCCAACTGCTGCAGGAACTCGGCGCATTCGACCGTGCCGGCGCTCTGACCGACGTCGGGCGCCGGCTCGCGCAACTGCCGGTGGACCCGCGACTGGGCCGGATGATCCTGGCCGCCGACGCCGAGGGTTGTGTGCGCGAGATCCTGGTGCTGGCCGCGGCCCTGTCGATTCCCGACCCGCGGGAGCGTCCCGCCGACCGGGAGGAGGCCGCGCGCCAGAAGCATGCCCGGTTCGCCGACGAACAGTCCGACTTTGTGTCCTACCTGAACCTGTGGGGCTATCTACGTGAACAACGGAACCAGCTCTCCGGCAATGCCTTTCGCCGAATGTGCCGCGACGAGTTCTTGCACCACCTGCGGATCCGGGAATGGCAGGATCTGGTGGGCCAGCTGCGCAGCATCGCGCGCGATCTGGGTATCACCGAGCAGGACGAGCCGGCCGACCCCGCCCGGGTGCATGCGGCGCTGACGGCCGGTTTGCTCTCGCACATCGGGCTGCGCGACGGCGATACTCGCGAGTACGCCGGGGCACGCAACGCGAAGTTCGTCCTCGCGCCCGGATCGGTACTCACAAAACGGCCGCCGCAGTGGATCGTGGTGGCGGACCTGGTCGAAACGAGCCGGCTGTTCGGACGCATCGCGGCCCGCGTCGAACCGGAGTCCGTCGAACGCGTTGCGGGCCATCTCGTGCAGCGCACCTACAGTGAACCGCACTGGGACGCCAAACGCGGTGCGGTGATGGCCTTCGAACGGGTGACCCTCTATGGCCTGCCGTTGATCCCGCGGCGCCGGGTCGGGTACGCCTCGGTCGACCCGGTAGTGGCCCGGGAGCTGTTCATCCGGCACGCGCTCGTCGACGGGGACTGGCAGACGCGACACCACTTCTTCCGTGACAACGTCCGGCTACGTTCGGAATTGGCCGAGATGGAGGAGCGGGCCCGGCGCCGCGACCTGCTGGTCACCGATGACGATGTGTACGCCCTCTACGACGCCCGTGTTCCCGCAGAGGTGTTGTCCGGCAAGCACTTCGACGGGTGGTGGAAGAAACAGCGGCACCTGACCCCCGAGCTGCTCACATTCACCCGCGATGAGCTGGTGCGCTCCGAGGACTCCGACGAACACCCCGACAGCTGGCGATCCGGGGACCTGTCGCTGCCACTGTCCTACCGGTTCGAGCCCGGTGCGACCGACGACGGTGTGACCGTGCACGTGCCCGTGGAGGTGTTGGCCCGACTCGGTGGCGATGCGTTCGCCTGGCAGGTGCCGGCCCTACGTGAGGAACTGGTCACCGCCCTGATCAAGTCGCTGCCGAAAGACCTGCGGCGCAACTTCGTTCCCGCCCCGGACACCGCGCGGGCGGTGCTCGCGCAGATCGATCCCGACGCCGGGCCGCTGCTGGACGTGCTGCAGCGTGAACTGCGCCGGCGCACTGGGGTGCTGGTGCCGGTTGATGCATTCGATCTCGACAAGCTGCCGGCCCATCTGCGGATGACATTCGTGGTGGAGAACGCCGACGGAACGGAGGTGGCCCGTGGTAAGGATCTGGACGCGCTGCAGCACCGGCTCGCCGGCTCCGCTCGCGCCGCCGTTGCCGATGCGGTCGCCGGTGACCTGCAGCGGACCGGCTTGACCGGTTGGCCCGACGACCTCGAGGAATTGCCGCGCAGCGTCGAGACATCCAGCGGCGGTCACACCGTCCGCGGCTTCCCGGCGTTCGCCGACACCGGCTCGGCGGTGGACCTGCAGGTCTATCCGACAGCGCCCGAGCAGCTGGCCGCGATGGCTGCTGGTGCCCGGCGGTTGCTCCGGCTGTCGGTACCGTCCCCGGCGAAAAGCGTTGAACGGCAACTGGAACCGAGATCGCGATTGGTGCTCGGGAACAACCCGGACGGCTCGCTGGCCGCGCTGGTGGAGGATTGCGCCGACGCGGCCACGGATGCCCTGGTTCCCGAATTCGCTTGGACCCGAGCCGAGTTCGGCGAACAGTGCGCTCGCCTGACGGAGGCGTTGCCCACCGCCACGGCCGACCTCGTCCGGCGGTGTGAGGCAGTACTCGGTGCCCTGCAACAGGTCGAGGTGGCGCTGCCGGACAATCCGGCGCCCGCACAGGCCGACGCCGTCGCCGATATACGCACCCAACTCGCGGGCCTGTTCCCGAAGGGCTTCGTCACCGCGACCGGTGCCGCCGGGCTGGCGGATCTGACCCGCTACGTCACCGCCATCGAACGACGGCTGGAGCGGCTGCCCCGCGATGTCGCGGGCGACCGGGACCGGATGCACCGGGTGCACGCCGTCGAGGACGCCTACGACGATCTGGTGGCCGCCTTGTCGCCGGCCCGGGCCGCCGCACCGGATGTCCGCGTGATCGCCCGCCAGATCGAGGAGCTGCGCGTGAGCCTGTGGGCCCAGCAGCTCGGCACCGCCGGGCCGGTCAGCGAGCAGCGCATCCACCGCGCCATCGACAAGGTGCTCGCCGGCTGAAATCACCCGAGGCCGGTGGCCACCCAGGGGTCGCGGTCGGCGGTGGCGGTGTCCAGCACCAGTTCGGCCACCCGGCCGCGGTGCGCTTCGGCGGAGCCCAGCAGCGCTGCGTCGGTGCTGGCGCGCTTGAAGTACAGGTGCGCCTGGTGTTCCCAGGTGAAGCCGATTCCGCCGAGCACCTGGATGGTGTCGCGGGCGATGCGGCTGAACGCGGCCGAGGCCACGGCCTGCGCGATGCTGGTGGCAACCGCCGGATCGTCGGTGCCGTCGGTCAGCGCCCACGCCGAGTGATAGGCCGCGGAGCGGGCGTGTTCGAGGTCGACGAGCATGTCGGCCAACTTGTGCTTGACCGCCTGGAAGGAACCGATCGGGCGGCCGAACTGCAGCCGGGTCTTGGCGTAATCCACTGCCAGGTCGAGCAGGTGCTGGCCGGCGCCCACCTGTTCGGCTGCCAGCAGAGCGGCGCCGACCTGCAGGGCCTGGGTGATCACCCGCTCGGCCTCGTCAGGGCCGGCCACCAATGTTCCTGGGGCACCGGCGAATTCGACGACGGCCTGGGGCCGGGTCAGATCGAGGGTGCCCAGTGCCGTGCGCGTGACACCCGGCCCGGTCGCATCCACGGCATAGAGCCCGAGCCCGTCGGGGCCGGTTGCCGCCACCAGCAGGACGTCGGCGGCGCCGCCGTCGACCACCCGTACCACCGTGCCCGTCAGCGCACCGTCGCCGTCGACGGCCACCGTCACCAGCGCCGGGTCGAACACGCCGGCACGATCCGGCACGGCGAAGGCCGCGGTGCGACGGCCCTCCACCAGATCCCCGAGTAGTTCGGCGCGGGCGGCACCGGAGGCCGCGACCAGCGCCGGGATGGCCAGGTACACCGTGCCGAACAACGGTCCGCAGGTGAGCGCCGCACCGAGTTCCTCGACAGCGATCGCCTGGTCCACCAGGGTGCCGCCGGCCCCGCCGTCGGCCTCGGACACCGACAGACCGAGGACGCCGAGTTCGGCCCCGAGCCGGGCCCATACCGCGGCGTCATACGGCGGATCGGACTCCATGACCCGCCGGGCCGCGGTCTCACCGGCCTGCTCGCCGGCGAATTTGCGTACTGCAGAACGTAATTGGACCTGCTCGTCGGTGAACACGAACTCAGCCACGGGGGATCTCCTTCCAGGCCATGGTGTCGGCGCGCAGGTCGCCGGGCAGCCCCAGCACCCGCTCACCCAGGATGTTGCGCATCACCTCGGACGTGCCGCCCTCAATGGTGTTGGCGCGGCTACGCAGGAATCGCTGCTGGATCGGGCCACGCCAGTCGGCGTCCTCGGCCGGGTTGTAGGTGTGGTACAGAATCCCTTCGGGCCCAAGGAAATCCATGCACCATTCGTACATCTGCTGATTGAGTTCGGCGCCCACCATCTTGCCGATGGACCCTTCCGGCCCGGGCCCGCCGACACCCACCGTTGCCCGGGATCGCTCCGAGGTCAGCCGCTGCGCCTCGGCGCGCAGCCACAGCTGGGTCAACCGGTCGCGCAGCACCGGGGTGCGCAGATCGGGCCGGGCCGCCCACAGTCCGACGGCGTCGGCGATCGGTCCCGCCCCGCGCCGATTCCCGCTGCCGCCCAGCGCGCTGCGTTCGTTCATCAGCGTCGTCATCGCCACCCGCCAGCCGTCGCCGACGCCGCCCAGCCGGTGCGCGTCGGGGATGCGGGCGTCGGTGAAGTAGACCTCGTTGAACTCGGCCTGCCCGGTCATCTGGCGCAGCGGCCGCGCCTCGACGCCGGGTCCGTGCATGTCGATGACGAAGTACGTCAGGCCCTTGTGCTTGGGGACGTCGGGGTTGGTGCGGGCCAGCAGCAGGCCCCAGCGGGCGCGATGCGCCAGGCTGGTCCACACCTTCTGCCCGTTGACCACCCACTCGGCGCCGTCGGCCACCGCGGTGGTCGCCAGTCCGGCCAGGTCGGATCCGGCGCCGGGTTCGGAGAACAGCTGGCACCAGATGTGCTCGGTGGTGGCCAGCGGCCGCAGCCACGACTTCTTGAGCACGTCGTCCTGCGCGTGTTCCCGGATGGTGGGGGCGGCCATTCCGTAGCCCATCGGGTTGAGGCCCAGCGGCACCGGTCCGCCGGCGCCCTGCAGGATCCGGTCCGCCACGGCCTGCAGGCCGCGGGACACGCCCAGCCCGCCCATGCCTTCGGGGAATTGCACCCAGGACAGGCCCGCGTCGTAGCAGGCGGCCAGGTACTCGGGAAGGGGAACGGTGTTCGGGTCGTGCTCGGCCACCACCCGGCGGGCGAGGTCGGCGACCCGATCTGCGTCAGAGGTCATCCCGCCACGATAGGAAATCGACACCTGTCAATCGCACGCGGGGTGTGACGCGGCCCACTCACCACGTGTCGACGAAGCGTCGCCGCGGCGGGTCATGGGCTCCCGCGGCGGCCGCCAGCGTCGCGGCGATCACGGCACGCGTCTCGGCCGGGTCAATGACATCGTCGATCTCGAAGAGCTGAGCGGCGTTGAGCGCCTTGGCATTCGACTGCGCGGCGGCCGTGGCCTGCCGGACCCGCTCTTCGCGTTCGTCCGGATCGGCGATGGCCTCGAGCTCCTTGCGCAGCCCCAGTCGGACCGCACCCTCGAGGCCCATCGGCCCCAGGTGCGCACCCGGCCACGCCACCGTCAGCAGGGGCTCGTGCAGGCTGCCGCCCGTCATCGCCTGCGCGCCCAGGCCGTAGCCGCGGCGCAGGATCACGGCCACCAGCGGAACCCGCAGCGCCGCTCCGGCCACCAGCAACCGCGAGGCCCGCCGCACCAGACCCTGCGCCTCGGCGGCGGGACCGACCATGTAACCGGGGCAGTCCACCAGCGAGATCACCGGCAGGCCGAACGCGTCGCACAGTTGCAGGAATCGGGCCGCCTTGTCCGACGCGGCCGCGGTGATGGCGCCGGCCATCACCATCGTGTTGTTGGCGATCACCCCGACGGGCCGGCCGTCGATGTGGGCCAGTGCGGTCACCATCTCCGGGGCGAACCGCTCGCGCAGGAACGTCACCGAGTCCGTGTCGGCCAGGGTCTCGATCACCGGCCGGACCGGGTAGGCGCGCCGCGCGCGCTCGGGAATCATTGTGCGCAAACAGGTTTGGTCTGGTTCGCGGCCGGGCGCGGTACTGCCCTGGAAGTAACCCAGGAGTTTCTTCGCCACGGCGACGGCCTCGGCCTCGTCGGCGACGACGACGTCGACGACACCGTTGGGTTCCTGCACGGAGATGGGCCCGACGTCGTCGGGCGCCACGTCACCCAGCCCGCCGCCGGCGATCATCGCTGGGCCGCCCATCCCGATCGACGTGTCGGCCGTGGCGATGATCAGGTCCGAGCAACCGGCGATGACGGCGTTGCCGGCGAAACATCGGCCCTTGACCACCGCGATCCGCGGGACCACGCCCGAGAGCTTGGCCCACAGCGCGAACGCGCGGACATCCAGGGAGGACACCGTCGGATAGTCGGTGTCGCCGGGCCGCCCGCCGCCGCCCTCGGCGAAGAACACCGTCGGCAGGCGCATCCGCTCGATCAATTCGAACAACCGGTCCTTCTTCAGGTGACCGAGCGCGCCCTGCGTGCCGGCCAGCACCGTGTAGTCGTACGAGAGCACCGCGCAGGGCGCGCCGTTCACCCGCGCGGTCCCGGCCACCAGACCGTCTGCCGGGGTCCGGGCGATCAGGTCGTCGACGTCGCGGCGGTGGCGCTGCGCGGCGATGGTGAAGCGGCCGTACTCCACGAAGGACTCCGGGTCGACGAGGTCGGCGATGTTCTCCCGGGCCGTCCGGCCACCGGCGTCGTGCCGGCGGGCGACCGCGTCGGGCCGGGCGCCGTCCTCGGTCAGCGCGCGGCGTCGACGCAACTCGGCCAGGTCGGGGTTATCGGGGTCCGGCATGGGCACGACGTTAGCGTCGTACGCTTCGCAGATGTCGACGGTGAGCAAGACCCGTGCCCTGACCGTGGTCACCGAGGCCTACATCGTCGCGATCGGCGCCGCCGCGGTCTGGCTGTGGTGGGGCCCATCGACGGGCCGGCTCTGGCTGGACACCCTGATCGCGGACGTGATCGCCACCCTGGTGGTCTTCGTCTTCAGCCGGGCGTATCGCAACTCCAGCTTCTACGACGCCTACTGGAGCGTGATCCCGCCGCTGATGCTGTTCTACTGGTGGGCCCGCAGCAGTCCCGAGGTGGACGTGCTGCGCTGCTGGCTCCTGGCGATCGTCGTGGTCGCGTGGGCGATCCGGCTGACGGGCAACTGGATCTACGGCTTTCCCGGTCTACATCACGAGGATTGGCGTTACCCGCTCCTGCGCGGGCGCGCCGGGCGGTTCGAGTTCGTGGTTGACCTGTTCGCCATCCACCTCATCCCGACCCTGCAGGTGTTCCTCGGCATGGTTCCGGCATACGTTGCGGTAACCCGCCCCGAGGCGGGCATCCGGTGGTTGATGTGGATCGCTTTCGCCATCGGAATCGCCGCTGTGGCACTGGAATTCGTCGCCGATCTGCAGCTGCACCGGTTCGTCGCCGAGCGCTGCCCGGGTCAGGCGCTCGACACCGGGCTGTGGAGCTGGTCGCGTCATCCGAACTACTTCGGCGAGTGCAGCTTCTGGTTCGCGGTGGCGCTGTTCGGGGTGGCGGCCGCACCGCGGGATGCCTGGTGGTTGTTCGCCGGCGCGGCTCTGATGCTGACGCTGTTCCTCACCGCCAGCATCCCGATGATGGAGCAGCGCAGCCTCGACCGCCGTCCCGAATACCAGGCTGTCATCGACCGGGTGTCGAAGTTCGTGCCCCGACCACCGCGTGCGGGCCGATGAGCCGTCGGGTGGTGATCGCCGGGCTGGGTGACTCCGGGCTGCTGACCGCCATTCGGCTGGCCCGCGGCGACATCGACGTCGTGGGAATCTCGGCGAAACCGGCGCTGGTCAGCGGCCAGGAGCTGGGGGTCCGGCTGGCGCGGCCCGCCGACTGGGCGCGCGACTACTGGATCCCGTTCGAGCGATTCCGCGGGCTCGACCGCGTCCGTACCGTGCAGGCGCAGCTGACCGGTCTGGACACCGAGGCCCGCACCGTGCTCGCCCGCGCCGCCGACGGCTCGGTTGTCACCGAGCCCTACGACGCCCTGGTGATCTCGACCGGTGTCACCAACGGGTTCTGGCGACAGCCGAACCTGCAGTCCGCCAACGAGATCGGCGCGGATCTGCAGGGCGCCCACGTCCGGCTCGCCGCAGCCGCGTCGATCGCGGTGATCGGCGGGGGAGCGGCCGCGGTCAGCAGCGCGGCCAACCTGGCGGCCGCCTGGCCCGGTAAGCGCATCGACCTCTACTTCCCGGGTGACCGGGCGCTGCCCGGTCACCATCCGCGGGTGTGGGCGACCGTGCGCCGCCGCCTGGCCGGCGCCGGGGTGGGGTTGCACCCTGGTCACCGGGCGGAACTGCCGGACGGGTTCACCGGCGAGCGGATCACCGCCGATCCGGTGCGGTGGAGCACCGGGCAGCCCGACGTCGGTGCGGGCGCCGTGCTGTGGGCGATCGGCCGGGTCCGGCCGAACACCGGCTGGCTGCCGGCGGTAATGCTCGACGACGACGGATTTGTCCGTGTCACAAGCGAACTCACTGTCCCGGGATACCCCGGCGTGTTCGCGATCGGCGACGTGGCCGCGACGGATCCGCTGCGCAGTTCGGCCCGCAACCGCGCCGACGCCTTGCTGGCCCGCAACGTGCGGGCCTGGTTCGACGGCGGTTCGCTGCGCAGCTACCGGCCGGCCGGGCGGCGCTGGGGATCGGTGCTCGGCGTGCAGCCCGATGGCCTGCAGGTCTTCACGCCCAACGGGCGGGCGTTCCGGTTCCCGGCGTGGTCGATCGACCGGGTCCTGCAGCCCTGGATCGTCCGACGCGGCATCTACCGCGGAATCCGGGACTAAGGTGCCTACCATGCGCCTGCTCCCGGCCGCCGTGCTCGCCGTGCTGTGCGCGGTGCATCTTGCGCCAGAAGCCCACTCGGATCCGATCCCCCCGGTGTCGGCGGCAGCCGCCGACGTGGGCTTCGTCGACGTCCGCAGCGTGGTGCCCGACGCCGTCATCGACCTGCGGTACGCCACCGCGGACAATTTCGTCGGCACGCCGCTGTATCCGGCCGGAGCGCGCTGCCTGATACACCAGTCGCTGGCCCCGGGCCTGGCAACGGCGGCCGAAGTGCTTCGCGCACAGGGCCTTCGGTTGGTGTTCTGGGACTGCTACCGGCCGCACAGCGTGCAGGTCCGGATGTTCCAGGTGGTGCCCGACCCGAACTGGGTGGCCGAGCCCGGGTCCTACTCCAAGAGCCATGAGTCGGGCCGTTCGGTGGACGTCACACTGACCGGGCCGACCGGGTTGCTGGACATGGGCACCGATTTCGACGATTTCACCGCGCGGGCCAACGCCCTGCGCACCGTCGGACTGACCGCCGCCCAGCAGCGCAACCGGGCACTCCTGCGGCAGGCCATGGCGGCCGGCGGGCTGCAGGTCTACAGCGGCGAATGGTGGCACTTCGACGGCCCGGGTGCAGGCGATCGCCGGCCGATCATCGACGTACCGGTGGGTTAGCCGACATGAGCGATTTGCAGGCGCTGCGGCAGAAGTATGCGGAGGAGCGGGAGCGCCGGCTGCGGCCCGACGGCATCGGTCAGTACGTCGAGACGGAGGGGGTGTTCGCCGGATTCGCCGACGATCCGTGGTCGGACCCGGGTTTCGAACGCCCCCCGGTCATCGACGACGTCGATGTGGCATTGGTGGGCGCCGGATTCGGCGGGCTGCTCACCGGCGCCCGGTTGCGCGAACTCGGCGTCGACAGCATCCGGCTGATCGACAAGGCCGCCGACGTCGGGGGCACCTGGTACTGGAACCGGTACCCGGGCATCGCCTGTGACGTCGAGTCCTACGTGTACATGCCGCTGCTCGAGGAACTGGATTACATCCCGACGGAGCGCTACGCCAAGGGCGCCGAGATCCTGCAGCACTGCCGGCGCATTGCCGAGCACTATGACCTGTACCGGGATGCGTTGCTGCACACCGAGGTCCACGAGATCCGGTGGGATACCGATCTCTCCCGCTGGTTGATCTTCACCGACCGGGGTGACTGCATCCGGGCCCGCTTCGTGTCGCTGGCCAACGGCTACATCCACAAGCCGAAGCTGCCGGGCATCCCGGGTATCGGCGAGTTCGCCGGAAAGACGTTCCACACCAGCCGCTGGGACTACGACTACACGGGCGAGCATCTCGAGCACCTGGCCGACAAACGCGTCGGCATCATCGGCACGGGTGCTACCGCCATCCAGTGCGTGCCGCACCTGGCCGCGGCCGCCGGTCAGCTCTATGTCTTCCAGCGCACCCCATCCACGGTCGACGTCCGCGGCAACCAGCCCACCGACCAGGACTGGGCGGCAGGCGTCGAATCCGGTTGGCAGCAAAGGCGAATCGAGAACTTCCAGATCCTGACCGCCGGCGGCCAGGCGGACGAGGATCTGGTGGCCGACGCGTGGACCAGCATCACCCGCAAGCTGCCTGTGATGGCCGGACCGCAGGATGCCGAGCTCGCCGACTTCGCGAAGATGGACGAGATCCGGTCCCGCATCGACGATCTGGTGACCGACCCCGCGACGGCCGAGGCGCTCAAACCGTGGTACGGGTACTTCTGCAAGCGGCCGTGCTTCCACGATGCCTATCTGCAGACGTTCAACCGCGACAACGTGACACTGGTCGACACCCGCGGGCTCGGAGTGCAGCGCCTCGAGGCCGGCGGGGTCGTCGTCGACGACGTGTTGTACGAGCTGGACTGCCTGATCTTCGCCACCGGCTTCGAGGTGGGTACCGACTACCGCCGCAGAACGGGTTTCGAGGTGGTCGGCCGGGACGGAATCACGTTGACCGACAACTGGGCCGGTGGCGTGCGCACGTTCCAGGGCCTGACCGTCCGAGGGTTCCCGAACTGCTTCATCGAGAGCATCGCGCAGGCCGGGTTCACGGTGAACTTCCCCTATCTGCTGGACATCCAGGCCCGGCAGGTGGCGTGGATCGTCGCGCAGGCCCTGCAGCGAAACCTGTCCGAGGTGGAGCCGACCGCCGCGGCCGAGGACACCTGGGTCCGCGAGGTTGTCCGCCGCTCGGAAGGCACCGCCGATCGGGCCCGCAGCTGTACACCCGGCTACTACAACCGCGAAGGTCAGGCCAATGCCGTCACCCGGCAGGGCAGCTTCTTCTTCGGAACGCCGACCGAGTACGCAGACATCCTCGAAACATGGCGTAGCCGAGGTGATCTGGAAGGGTTACTGGGTTGAGGCGACGGCGCTACCTGGCGGGTCGGCTGCGGGCCGCGGTGGCCCATCGGCACCGGCCGAAGGTGGCGATCATCGGGGCCGGTTTCGGCGGGATGGCCGCCGCGGTGGCATTGCGCCGCAGCGGTATCGATGATCTGGTTCTCATCGAAGCCGACGACGGGGTAGGGGGCACCTGGCGGCGGAACACCTATCCCGGGGCCGCGTGCGATATTCAGTCCCACCTGTACTCGTTCTCGTTCGCGCAGAACCGATCGTGGAGCCGGACGTACGCGCGGCAGCCCGAGATCCTGGCCTATTTGGAGTCGGTGGCTGATGCGATGGACCTACGCCGACACCTCGTGCTCGGCACCCGGCTGCGGGAGGCGCGGTGGAACCCCGCGACGACGAAGTGGGATCTCGTGCTGGACCGTGCCGGTCTGGCGACGTCGATGAGCGTCGATGCGGTGGTCAGTGCGGTGGGACTGTTCGGCGCCCCGAAGCTACCCGACATTCCCGGCCTGGCGGACTTCGGCGGACCGATCATGCATACCGCGCAGTGGGATTCGTCCGTTCCGGTGCAGGGTCGGCGGGTGGCGGTCATCGGCACTGGCGCCAGCGCGGTGCAAGTGGTTCCCGAGCTGGCGAAGGTGGCCGGATCGGTCACCGTTTTCCAGCGGACCCCGCCGTGGATGGTGCCCAAGGATGATCGGGCCTACAGCGCAGCCGAACTGGCACGATTCCGCCGGAACCCATTGGCCGTCAGGCAGTCCCGGTGGCGAATCTGGAAGCTCCAACACGACTTCACCGCCAACCGCGGCGACGACCCGACGGCAGCGGCCCGCTCCAAGGTGGCGACCGACTTCCTCGAGCGCACGGTGGCCGACGAAGAGTTGCGCCGCGCGCTCACGCCGGAGTATCCGTTCCGGTGCAAACGGGTCCTGCTCGGCGACGACTATTACCGCGCTCTGCAGCGCGACAACGTGCAGTTGGTCACCGAACCCGTCGCCACGATATCGTCCGGCGGCGTCACCACCATCTCCGGCGCTGCGGTCGATGCCGACATCATTGTGCTGGCAACGGGATTCGCGACGTCGGACTACCTCGCCGGTATCGATGTCATCGGCGCCGGCGGGCGCCGACTGCACGACGTCTGGGGTGTCGCTCCCAGCGCCTACCTCGGTGCGGCAGTCAGTGGGTTCCCGAACTTCTTCATGCTCTACGGGCCCAACACGAACCAGGGCGGCAATTCGATCGTCTACATCCTCGAGGCCGGAGCGCGGCTGGTGGCCGACGCCGTCAGCAGGATCGCCCGGCGCGGCGGGTCGATCGAGGTCCGGCCCGAGGCCGAAGAGCGCTATAACGAACAGCTTTCCGCCGAGCTGGAGAAGACGATCTGGACCCGGTGCGACAGCTATTACCGGTCACCGAGTGGACGCATCGTCACCCAGTGGCCGCACACCGAACTGGACTACGCGAGGCGGACGCGGCGGTTACGCCGCCGGGACTGGATCCGGCGCGATCAGCCGGGCGGCGGTGCCGGGTTGGCCGCCGCGATGCGGCCGAGCTGACCGAGGATCTCGACCGGGTTCATGGGCGCGGGCCCGCAGCCCGGCAGGCAGTCGTCGATCTTCTGCCAGGGCTGGCACTCGCTGGTCTTGAACGAGGTGTCGGTCGCGTCGATCTGGACGATCTGCGGCTGCTTGCTCATCGCGTTGTCGACGATCTTGTCGCCGCTGACCCGCTTCCAGTAGCAGACCCCACCCTGAACGGGGCCGGGCGAGCTGTACGTTCCCGGCACGATCTGGCTGCCGACGGAATAGGTGCCATCCTTGTCCATGCTGACGTTGGCGGGTCCGGGGGCCGGGCCGGGTGCCGGTGCCGTCGGGTCGGCGTGGGCTGTGGCCGGCGCACCGGGCACCAAACACCCCGCGAACAGGGCTGTTGTGGCAATGCGGATAGCGAACGACGACCTCACGATAGACAGTCTAAGCGATTTTCCGGCCACTTCTCCATGTGCCGTGTCAGCGCTGGTGGCGACGTTGTTCGAGGGGGCGTCGCAGCCGACGCTGAGTCGATGGGCGGTCTAGGGGGTTCCCCGGTTGGCGAGTGCCGCGGGGCCGTAGTGCGCGCTGATCAGCGCCCACGGATCGGCGTACTTGCCACGCTTCTCCCGGCGGCGTTGCAGCGCCAGCACCGTGCGCAGCGTCGGTCGCAGCACCGGGCCCAGCGCCTTGAGCACCACCCGGGCCGGCCCGACCGAGTCCGCCACCCAGTCGACCGTCTGATTCCAGCTGTGCTGCTGGAATTCGAGGATCTCCTGCGATTCGGTGGTGTCGAACCAGCCGGTGAAACTCCAGCCGTTCTCGTCGTCGGGATCGCCCGGCAAGCTCGCCCCGGGGCCCAGCGCCCCCAGCCCGAAGGCTGTCATCATCGTGTCCTCGAGCTCACGGTGTGTCCGCACGTGCGATTCATCACCGGCGATCAGCAGGATCTTGTCGGCGACGGCGGGCCCGCGATCCACCGCGTTGGCGAACGCCAGCGCCACGTCGCGGGCGTCGACGGTGTGCATCCGGTTGTCGCCCGGGGTCGCGCGCATGAGCACCAGATGGTCGGAGCTGGCGGTGGTCTGGGCGTCGGGGGAGATCACGCCGGCCAGGCGCAGCATCGCCGCGGGCAGCCCGCTGTCGCGCAACAGCGCCTCGGCGAGGACCTTGTCCTCGCCGTACTGGTCGATCGGATTGACTGGGGTCTGCGCGGTGATGCGTTCGGGATGCCGGTACGGGTTGATCGACCCGTACACCGATGCGCTCGACGCGTACAGGAACAGCGGCGGTTCGGGCAGCGCCAGCGCGGAGGTGACCAGGTTGCGGGTGCCCTCGACGTTGACCTTCCGGGCCAGCGCCGGATTGCGGTAGGACGCCGGGGCCAGCATGGCCGCCAGGTGCACGATGGCCACCGGCCGGTGTTCGGCCATCAGCGCCGCGATGGCATCGGCGTCGAGCAGGTTGACGAAGGCGGGCACCAGCACGCCGGGGCCGGCCGCGCCCAGTTCGGCTGCGGTGGCGCGGGTCTTCGCGTTGTCCAGATCGAGCGCGACGACGGTTTTGCCGCGCTGCAGGAGGATCTCGGCGCAGCGCTTGCCGACCTGACCGAAGGCGCCCGTGATCAGCACCGTGCTCATCGTGCCTCCTTCGCCACGGCCAACCGGCGTGCGGCCCGCGCGGCGGCGGTTCTGATCCGGTCGGAGATGAACACCGAAAACACCGGTGTGACAATGTCTTCGCGCAACCGGGTCAACCGCGATGTGGTGATCCGCCACTGGCCGTCGGCCTTCTGGTACGTCTCGTGATAGTGCCCGTAGCCGACCATCGTCACACCCGGGGCGAAGCGCACGACGTCCTGCAGTGCCCAGGTCCCGGTGGCGGTGGTCGGCGACGTGACCGCGATCTCCGGTGTGTGCACCTGGTGCGCGGTGGGCCGGGACGGGCGGCCGAGGGTCTTGCGGACGAACGCGACGAAGTCGTCGGCGCCGGTGATCACCATGCCGCCGGCACTCGCGGTGTCGCTGACGAAGTCGTCGGCGAAGATCTCCCGCCAACCGGCCCAATCCTTGGTGTCGAGCAGGCGGCAGTATCGGGCCTTGAGCTGTTTGATCGCCTCGATTTCGGCGAGCATCTCGGTTTGTTCGACCATCACCGCGTCAGCGTGACAGTTTCAGCCGAAGTTGTAAAACGCCGATACGGACGTTTCGGCGGGATCCTCTCGCACTTCTCCACCCGTTCGTCCGTTTCGGCGTATGGAACGTCAGCCCTTGCGGCACTTGGCCGCGGACTCGGCGGTCTTGTGGTTGATGACGCAGGCGCCGTGGTGGTAGACGGTGGACCCGCCGGGGCCGGCGACGGCCCGCGGCGCGTTGTACTCGGCCATCGCGGTCCGGTAGGCGACGTGCTGTCGCCACGCCCGCACTGCGAAGAACGCGATCGCGATCAGCCACGGGACCTCGAACAGCCAGGCCACCAGTGTCCGGGTGGTCGACGGGTTGTCGGCACCGCCCAGGTGCACTGCCAGGTAGGCGCCGAGGAAGTACGGCCCGGCGATGGCGATCACCAGGATCGCCACGATCAGAAGGCCGCCGGCCTGGGACCGGCTCTGGGACGCGCGTCGACGAGTCATTGCGCGGAATCGTAGTTCGCGGAACCGGTGAGCTGCACCAGGCGCCGCCCGATCGCGCCGATCCGCTCCTCGCTCAGGGTCTGCAGCGGGTGGACGCCGACGATCAGTGCCACCTGACCGTTCGCGTCGAACACGGGTGCAGCGATGGTGGCGACCGGCCGCGGCGGGCCGGCCTCGGCCGAGAGCATCCCGATGGTGGTGAACTCGGCGAGTAGTCGGTCCATCAGCTGACGGACCTGTGGGGGCAGACCGTCGCTGGGCAGTGTGCCCATCACCCTGGCCGCATCGGTCAGTGCCGGCGTCGTCCAGTCCACGTCGAATCCGCGCCGGCGCGTCCGTGCCAGGACGTCGCGCAACCGGGCGGCCAGGTCGGCGTCGGGGCCCGCGCCGCGGTCGATCCAGGCCCGCTGCCCGGCGTCGGATTCCCATGCCGCGAATGCGACACCGAACGGCGGGCAGTAGGGGATGCGATCGCCCGACGAACTCGGCCCCCCGCGCTCGGCACTCTCGAACGCGGTGATCAGCAGGGTGTCGCCAGTGCGTTCGACCACCGATGCGGGATGGCCGAACTCGGCGCACATCTGCCTGGCCATCGCGGTGGCCGCCTCGACCTGGGGGCGCGCGGCCGGCAGGCGGGCGGCGACGACGGCCAGCCCCGGCCCCAGCGCGAAGGACTTGGTCAGCGGATCACGGGTGATCCAGCCACGGTCGGTCAGGGTCATGAGGATCCCGTGCGCGGTCGCCTGCGTCAGGCCGAGTTCACGCACCACGTCGGAGAAGCGGAGTTGTTCGTTGCCGGGCCGGGCGAGCAGCTCGACGATGTCGAGCACGCGCGTGGTGGGCGCCGAGGTCGCACCGCGAATGGGTTGACTCCTCTCCGGGCGCTGCATACGTTCTATTCGGTAATTCGAAATAATTTCTCGACTATTCGATACAGAGTACAGGTGGTTCGATGCGCGCGGTGGTTCTCCGGGAGGGTGAGTTGGCGGTCCGCGATGTCGCCGACCCCGAACCCGGACCCGGTGAGCTGCTGTGCCGGACGCTCTCGACTGCCATCTGCGCGTCCGATGTGCACTTCATGGATCACCCCGAACTCGGCGTCGACGATCCCACCGGACGTTCGCTCTACGATCCGAACCGCGACATCGTGCTCGGTCACGAATTCGTGGGCGAGGTGGTCGGGCACGGCCCCGGCTGCACCGATCGGTTCCCCGTCGGAATCCGGGTGACGTCGATCCCGATCCGGTTGGTCAACGGCGGTGCCGACGGCGCCCGCATCATCGGGCAGCACCCGGAGGCGCTCGGAAGTTTCGCCGAACTGATGGTGCTGGCCGAACCGATGAGCCGGGCCGTGGATTCCGCGGTGGATCCCGATGCCGCCGCACTCACCGATGCGTTCGCCGTCGGCGAGTTCTACGTCCGCTCCGCCGATCCACAACCCGACCAGGTGGCGCTGGTGATCGGAGCGGGCGCCATCGGCCTGTCGGCGGTCGCCGCGCTGGTAGCCCGAGGGGTGGATCCCGTCATCGTCAGCGACTTCAAGGCCGAGCGCCGGGACCTTGCGCGGACATCCTTCGGCGCGCACGTTGCCGTGGACCCCGCCGAGCGCTCCCCGTTCGACGTTATGCGTGAGCTCCGCGCCGAACGCGGGAAGTGGGGCCCCGCAGTCATTTTCGAATGTGTGGGAGCGCCCGGGCTGATCGGCGGCATCGTGGATTCCGTCGACATGGGCACCAGGATCTACTGTGCCGGCGGCTGGTACACGGGTGATGCGCTGGACATCACCGCGGCCACCCGTCAGGGTGTGACCATCCAGTTCGGCGGCGGCCCGATGCCGCAGGACTGGTACGGCACGCTCGACGCGATCAGCGCCGGACGGCTCGATCCACTGCCCAGCGTCGGTAGCGTCATCGGTCTCGACGAGGTGCCCGAGGCACTCGACCTGGCTCGCCGATCCGAGGGGCCCCCGCGGATCGTGGTCCACCCGAACGGAGACCCGCGATGACCGAACATGAAGACCGCCAAGATATTTCGGATGTCCTCATCCGGTACGCCACCGGGATCGACGGCCGGGACTGGGCCCTGTTCCGGACGGTGTTCACCGACGACTGCGATGTGGACTACGGCGAAATCGGGAAGTGGCACAGCGTCGATGAGATCACCGAATTCATGGACCAGGTGCACGCGATGGCCGGGCACACCATGCACCGAATCACCAACATCGCGGTCACCCTCAACGGCGATCGGGCGACTGCCCGGGCCTACATCGACGGCCTGATCATGGCCCTGGACAAGGCATCCGGCGTGCAGGCCATCGGCTTCTACGACGACGAATTGGTCCGTACCGCCGCGGGTTGGCGGATCGCGCGCCGCCGATTCACCCCGGTCCGGGTGGTCACGGTGGGTGCCCCATGACCGCCGACTTCGCCGCGCGTTACGGGCCGTGGGCGTTGATCGCCGGAGCGTCCGACGGAGTGGGTGCCGCCTTCGCCGAGGCGCTGGCCCAGCGCGGGGTCAATGTGGTTCTGCTGGCCCGACGCCAGGCGGCGCTCGACGAGGTGGCCGCCGGCATCGCCGATCGGACGGGTGCGCAAACCCGCACGCTGGCAATGGATCTGACCGACCCAGAGGCGTCCGTCGCCATTGCGGCGGCGACGGATGACCTGGAGATCGGCTTCCTGGTGTACTGCGCGGGTGCCGACCCCGACTTCGCGCCGTTCCTGAGCCAGCCGGTCGGCCACGCCGAAGCGATGGTGCGGCGCAACTGCCTGGTGCCGGTGCAGCTGTGTCACCGCTTCGCCGCACCCATGGCGCAGCGCGGCCGGGGTGGCATCGTGCTGTTCGGGTCGGGTGCCGGTCTGGCGGGCGGCCCCAACATGGTGGCCTACGGCGCCAGCAAGGCGTTCGACATGGTGTTCGCTGAAGCGCTGTGGGCCGAACTGAACGGGCAGGGTGTCGACGTCGTCGGGCTGATCCTCGGCAAGACCGACACCCCGGCATTGCGGCGTCTCGAGGCCGAGCGCGGCACGCTGGCCTCGGAGGATCATGTGCCCGCGGACGCCGTATCGGTGGACAGCGTTATCGCCGAGGCCTTCGAGAACCTGGAGAACGGCCCGACCGTGTTCGTCGGCGACATGATGCGCGCCGCGGCTCAGGTGATGGGCTCGCTGACCCGCAAGCAGGCGGTCGAGATGTTCGCCGCGGCCAGCCGGGCGACGATGGGGGATTAGTACCCGCGGGTCAAGTGGTACACCGACCGATCCAGGATGGGCAGGATGTCGGTGACCGCGATCTCCCCGGCGCTGTAGCGGCCGAGCAGCCCGTAGATCACGCTGGTGATGATGTCGTTGAAGTCGGCGACGAACGCGTCGTCGACGCCGGCGAAGATCTCCCGTCCCGCGGGTTCGACGAGGTCCAATCCCCAGCGGAAGAGCTGCTGCCCGTTGGGCGATGACCGCACCCGGAAGTACGCGGTGAGCATCTCCGGATGACTCTCCCAGGGCTGGAAGATGGTTCGGAAGAGTTCCATCAACGACTCGTACAGCGAGGTATCGGGTGTACGTGGGTGGATTGCGATGCCCGAATACCGGTGCTGCGCCGTCCAGTACTCGAGGGCCGCCAGGATCAGGTCGTCGCGGGTCGGGTGGCGCTTGTAGATCGTGGCCAGCGAGGTACGTGCCCGGCGGGCGACCTCACGGAGTTGGACGGCGTCGTACCCCTCGGTCTCCAAGATCTCCACGACGACGTCGAGCAGCCGGTCGCCCGTCGGCCCGATCTCGGCGGCGTCGCTCATGGCCCTTGCCCTCTCGTGAGTAACCCAGTTACTCTACCGCGTGTAACACAGTTACTGGAACGGAGAAGGCAATGAGTCCATTGGACGGCAGAGTGGCGTTCATCACCGGGGCGGCCCGCGGGCAGGGGCGCAGCCACGCGGTCCGGCTGGCCGGCGAGGGCGCCAACATCATCGGGATCGACATCTGCGCCGACATCGCCTCCAACGGCTACCCGCTGGGCTCCCGCGACGAATTGGACGCAACCGTTTCCCTGGTCGAGGCCGCCGGCGGAAAGATGCTCGGCACCGTCGCCGACGTCCGGGACTTCTACGCGGTCAAGTCCGCACTCGACGCCGGCGTCGAACACTTCGGCCGCCTCGACATCGTGTGCGCCAACGCCGGAATCGCACCGACGGCCTTCCGGGAGACCAGCATCGAGGAAGACCTGGAGATGTGGACCGACGTGGTGGACGTCAACCTCGCCGGGTCCTTCCACACCGCCAAGGCGGCCATTCCCCACCTGATCGCCGGCGGGCGCGGCGGGGCGATCGTCTTCACCAGCTCGACGGCCGGGCTCAAGGGATTCGGCGGCATGCAGGGCGGCGGACTCGGCTACGCGGCCTCCAAGCACGGTATCGTGGGGCTGATGCGCACCCTGGCCAATGCCCTTGCGCCATACAGCATCCGGGTCAACACCGTGCATCCGACGGCGGTCAACACCATGATGGCGGTCAATCCGCAGATGACCGCGTTCCTCGAGAACTACCCGGACGGCGGACCACATCTGCAGAACCCGATGCCGGTGGGGATGCTCGAACCCGGTGACATCAGTGCTGCCATCGCCTATCTGGTGTCGGACTCGGCCAAATACGTGACCGGGGTGACCTTTCCCGTCGACGCCGGATTCTGCAACAAGCTATGAGCGGGCGCGTCGAGGGCAAGCGGGTCCTGATCACCGGTGCCGCACGCGGGATGGGTCGCAGCCATGCGGTGCGGCTGGCGCAGGAAGGCGCGGACCTGATCCTGGTCGACATCTGCGAGTCGATGCCCGGCATCGAATATCCCCTGGCCACAACCGAAGACCTGGCCGAGACCGCCCGGTTGGTGGGCGAGCACGGTCGACGTGCGGTCACCCACATCGTGGACGTCAGGGATCTGGACGCGCTGACCGCCGCGGTCGACGACGGCGTCGCGCAGCTCGGCGGCCTGGACGCATCGGTGGCCAACGCCGGGGTCCTGACCGGCGGCACGTGGGACACCACCACCTCCGAGCAGTGGCGGACCGTCGTCGACGTCAATCTGATCGGCACCTGGAACACCTGTCGGGCCGCCATCCCGCACCTGGTCGAGCGCGGCGGAGCGCTGATCAACATCAGCTCGGCCGCCGGCATCAAGGGTTCGCCGCTGCACACCCCGTACACCGCGTCCAAACACGGCGTCGTCGGGATGAGCAAGGCGCTGGCCAATGAGCTTGCCGCGGTGAACATTCGGGTCAACACCGTGCACCCGACCGGTGTCCCGACCGGGATGCAGCCGGCCACGCTGCACGGACTGCTGCACGAGCAGCGGGCCGACCTGGGCCCGATCTTCGAGAATGCGCTGCCGATCGTGATGGCCGAGGCCGTCGACATCAGCAACGCGGTGCTGTTCCTGGTGTCCGACGAGGCCCGCTATGTCACCGGACTGGAATTCAAGGTCGACGCCGGGGTGACGATCCGATGACCGACACCGATCGACTGGAACGCGGGCGGCGCGCCTACTCCGACATCATGACTGCGCCGGCCCCGCAGGATGTCTCGCCGGCCACGGTGCACCTGTTGGACTTCGTGTTCGCCGAGGTGTGGCAACGCCCGGGCCTGACCCGTCGCGAACGCCGTTTCGTCACCCTGCCTTGCGTGGCGGCCGCCGACGCCGATCAGCCCCTGCGCGATCACGTCTACGCCGCGCTGAACAGTGGCGATGTCTCCATCGTCGAAATGCGGGAAACCATACTGCATTTCGCGGTCTACGCCGGGTGGCCGAAGGCATCGTGGTTCAACATGGTGGTCGACGAACAGTGGGACCGCATCCACCGCGACCGCGGACTGCCGGTACCGGCCGCCGAACCCTTGCTGCCGTTGACCACCCCGAGCGACCCCGAAGCACGCGTCGCCGGCGGTGAGCAGGCCTTCAAGGCCATCAACTGCCTGGAATACGCACCGCCGCGGGACAACCCGTATCACGGCGCCGGAATCCTCAATTTCGTGTTCGGTGAGATGTGGCTGCGGCCGGGTCTGGGTATGAAGGAACGGCGTTTGATCACGGTGGCCTGCGTGGCCTTCCAGGATGCCGCCTACCCGATCATGAGCCACGTGTATGCGGCGCTGAAGAGCCGGGACATTTCGTTCGGCGAAATGGACGAATTGGCACTGCATTTCGCCGCGCACTATGGCTGGCCCAAGGGCGCGCACCTCAACCAGGTGATCGCCGAGCAGAAGCAGCGGGTGACCCAGGAGTGGGCCGACGAGGCGGCTCCGTGACGGAGGCGGTCGGTCTGCTCATCGGAGGCGACCGCATCGCCACGGCTTCGAGGCATCCCCATGTCTACCCGGGCACCGGATCGGTGAACGCGACGGTCGCCCTGGCCGGGCCGGACGAGATCGACCGCGCGGTCACCGTTGGCGGCGAGGCCCAGCGCCAATGGGTGGCCCTGACCGTGGACCAACGGCGCGACGCATTGATCGATCTCGCTGACGTGGTGCACGAGCACCTCGGTGAACTCGCCGAGCTCAACACCCACGACTACGGTGTCCCGATTTCGTATGCGGGCAACGCCGTTCTGCTGGAACAGTTCCTGCGTCACTTCGCCGGATACGTCGACAAACCGCACGGGTCCAGCACGCCGGTCAGCGGTAGCGCCGACGTGAATCTGATCGAGCGTGAACCGTACGGCGTGGTCGGCGTCATCGCACCGTGGAACGGGTCGCTGGTGGTGGCTGCCTCCTGCGTGGCTCCGGCGCTGGCCGCCGGAAATGCGGTGGTCTTCAAACCGTCGGAGCTGGCGCCGCTGGCTGCACTTCGGTTCGGTGAGCTCTGCATCGAGGCGGGCCTGCCTCCCGGGCTGGTCAACATCGTGCCCGCGGCGGCCGAGGGGGGTGGCGCGCTGGTGCGCCACCCCGGGATCGGCAAGGTCCATTTCACCGGCGGCGAGCAGACCGCCCGCGCCGTCCTGAGAGCGGCGGCCGAAAATCTGACGCCGGTGGTGACCGAGCTCGGCGGCAAGTCGGCCGGCATCGTGTTCGCCGACGCCGACCTCGACACCGCCGCAGCGCTTTCCGCGCACCAGGGCCCGCTGATGCAGTCCGGTCAGAGCTGTGCGTGTGCCAGCCGAATCCTGGTGCACGACAGCGTCTACGACGCCTTCGCAGAGCACCTCCTGGCCGTCATCGGCGCGGCACGTATCGGTGACCCGCTGGATCCCGCCACCGCTTTCGGCCCGGTCATTTCCGCGGCGTCCGCGGACCGCATCATCGCGACGGTGGACCGGGCGGTAGCGGAACGGTCCGGCGAGTTGCTCACCGGTGGTTACCGAATGCTGAAAAGCGAACTCGCACAGGGCTATTACGTCGCTCCGACGGTGCTGGGCAATGTCGACAACCGTGCGGCACTGGCGCAGACCGAGACCTTCGGGCCCGTGGTGTCGATGATCCGGTTCACCGACGACGCCGAGGCGGTGCGGATCGCCAACGATACGGCGTACGGGCTGAATGCCTTCATCCACACGCGCGATCTGGTGCGTGCGCACACGGTCGCCCGGCAACTGGAGGCCGGATCCATCTGGATCAACCAGCTCAGCCGGATATCTCCGCAGGGCCCCTATGGCGGTTACAAGCACAGCGGCGCCGGGCGCACGGGTGGTCTGGATGGCTTGCGGGAATTCCAGCAGGTCAAGAATATTCGCATCGGGTTGGACTGACGTCGGGCGGTTCTGATGCCAGTCGAGGGGGAAGGCCGACGGCCTTCCCCCTCCACCATTACGCGCTGCTACGCGCCGGTCTTCGCGCCCTCGGCCTTGGTCGGGTCCGGAATGGATTGCGTATCCCCGTCGAGGGTCGAGGTGATGTAACCCGTCACCGCTTGGGTGGGTAGCAGGGTCATGACGGCGTTGGCCTCCAAGCTGCCCCGGTTGGCGCCGGTGCCATCGGTGACTGCGATGTCGGCGAGATACGTGACGCTCAACTGGCTCGGTCCGTAGGTCGACGACTCGGTGCCATTGAGGACCAATCCGTCCTCGTTGACGTAGTTGGTGTACGTCACCGTGCGGGTCGTTTGGTGGGTCGTCGCATCGATGACATCGCTGACCAGCGCGGTGCCGCCGCCCGCGCCCGCGTAGGTCGCGGCCGCCGGGATCGGTGTCGTCTTGGCGACATAGGTGCTCAGCGCATGTAGCTTCGACGTGTTGACCACCGTCGTCTTATCGCCCACCTCCCCGACGCTGGTGGTGTACTTCAGGTTGGCGATGACGATCCGTGAATCCGTCGGTGAATGCCCATGCTCATCGCCATTGCCGGACTCCCAGAAGGTGACCGCCGTGCCGTCGTTGTTCCAGCTGGGCATGCTTCGGGCAATCCATCCGTCGCCCTCGTCCACGTCAGGGGTCGCGGGGTCGTCCTGGACGAAGAGCGGAATTCCGTTCTCGCCGTTGAGGTCATCCTGCATTGCGACCGCCCAGGTCTGGTTCGAGGCGTTGCGCACCTGGTTGTCCGCGTACTGGTTGTAGACCGCCGCGCCGACGTAGAACGGCAGGAAGTTCGGCCGCAGGATCCGGGTCATCGGGGTGAGCGCTTCGAACCCGCGGGTGCTGCCGACAGCGATCCACTGCATGTTGGGGGAGAGGTCGATGTCCTCGTCGTAGTCGAGGTTGCCGGTCACCCGGATTCCGAGGAAGCCGCTGCCCGGGTACAACTCCGTGCCCGTCTCGCCGGACAGGTCGATCATGACGTCATCGACGTTTCCGGCGTCGAACGCACCGCCCTGAACGACCACGCCCTTGCCGTCGGGGGTCCATTGCTTTCCCTCGCCGGTGGGCCAGACCACCACCGCGTCGGTGACGTCATATTGGGTAGCGCTTGCGTTCCGGGTCAGCGCTCCCACGATGGGCAGGGCCTGGAAGTTGCCGGTCTGGCCGAAGACGATGCGGGTGAACAGCACATGGGTGCCGTCCGGTGAGGGCCGCATCTCGCGCTGACGATCCAGGATGCCGCCCGGGGGCAGGCCGGGCAACGACGCGCCACCGCCATCCGGCGTGACAATCGCAACGAGCTTCGCCGTCGTGTTGCCCAGGTAGCCGACCGGCTCGTAGACCGCGTAGCGCGGTGCCGGATTGTCAAGCAGCACAATGATGCGCCCGGAACCGTCGTCGAAGGGAACGGGCTTCTGCAGGTTGATCGGCGAGGCGGGGTTTGTCGACCCCGTCGCGGGCGCGTCCAGTCCGCAGGTCAGGCAGTTGGCGCCGGTCCCGTCGATGTTGATCTGGTAGATCTCGTTGCGTCCCCCAGTCGCGGGTGTACCGGAGAAGTAGATGGACTGTCCATCCTGTGCGTACCGGGGATTGACGGGCTTGGTGATCCCGTCGGGCATCGTCAGGACTGTGAGGTCGACCGAGGGCGGCTGCACCGCGAAGCCGAGGGTCTCCTGGTCGGTATGAGATACGCCGAGCAGGCTGAGCAGGTTGGTCTTGCCGTCACTGACGGTGACCGTGAACGAGAACTGTTGTTCCGCAGTGTAGTTGATGTGGTCAGGGGTGTACGTGAAGTTACCGGTGGCCTGATCCAGAACGAAGGTGCCGGTAGTCGGCGGGGTCACCGTGTAGGTGAGCGTGTCGCCCTCGGGATCAACCGCGCCGATATTGCCCGTGACGGTCTGGCCGGTCTGGACGTTCTTGGTCGAGTCGTACGCGATGGTGGGGGCCTCGTTGAATACGGTGCGGCGCACCCACGCCAGGAGTCCCCATACCAACGGGGTCAACGGATCCGGTGTATTGGGCGCGGGCTGCAGGAACGGGTTGAGCAAGTTGGTGACGATGCTGTTGAAGAACGTCGCCACGCCGACGAAGAGGTTGTCGGGAGCCGCAGGAGAGACCTCGACCACCGCGGCCGACGCTGCACTCACCGCGCCGGGCACGGAGTCGTCCTGGGCCTGCCGTGCGGTGGGCAGCTCACTGGTTTCGGTGGACGCGCTGGACGGCTGCGGGAGGTCCGCGACCACGCTGACGACGTCCGAGGTGGCTGATGTCGAGGACACCGCAGACACGGCCGCCGATGGTGCCGGGTCGGATCCGTTCGCGTCCCGGGTGGAGGACGCCGCGGGAGTTTCGACTGCGGGGGTGGTTGGGGTCGTAGCCGCGGACTCCGCGGGTGCGCTGGATTCTGTCGGCTGGTCGGACTCGGAAACGACTTCGGAGCCACTGACGACGTCGTGTGCCGTCGCGGCCGGTGCGGTCGGGACTTCCGACGCGTCGGAATTGGCTGATACTTCGGCGCCATCGGTGACGTCGTTCTCCGTGGGCGTCTGGGTTGACGGTGAGGTCGCGTCGGGCGGGTCGGTGGCATCGTCGGTCTTGGTGGTGGCGCCGGTCGATGGTCCGGCGTCGGTCGAAGTCTGGCTGGATGCCTCGTCTCCAGAAGCGGTGGAGGTGTCGTTGGTTGAGCTTCGTGTGGATCCGGTGGTCGACTCACCGCGGGGCGTCGGCCCCGCCGTCGATGCTGAATCCGACGATTGCGAGGTCGAACTACCCGAGTCGGCGTTCGCCGCACCCGGGGAGGTGACAATCATCAGCCCTACTCCCAGGGCCGCGGCCAAGGCACCCACCCGGCCGATGGGTCCGCCGAGAATTGTGGCGCTGCGGGTGGGAGTGAACGGCGAATTGACGGGTAGATGGTTTGCGGTCATGGCGTAGCTCCGTGGGCGTCGAGATTTACTGATCGATCGATCAGGATGATGTGTGATTTCTAACACGTTCGGACCACGACGTCAACGTTTTGGACCCCCCACTTTTTCGGGGAGCCGGAGATCAGTGCCGCGGCCGCATGAACTTCGCGTCCGCGTTGATGGGAATCAACCATCTTGCCGAGCACAACGGACGACGAAATTCCATTAAGTGGTTATTTATCAATAACTCTCGCGAACTGATGCACCGCACGCCCCGCCGTTGATGCTGGTCGGTGCGATAGACGTCAGCGGCCCGACGCGGTAGAGCTCAGGACGCCGGAACCTGCGGTGTCCTCATGACAGGCCGCGGCATCTACCGCATCGCCCACCGGATCAATTTGTCGATCGACAAGTCATGTAGACCTAGGAAGCGCGGTCGAATTCAATCCGCAGTTCGGTCAGGCCGCGCAACAGGAACGTCGGCTCATAGGCGTAGGTGCGGGCACCGGTCGGGCCGTGGGCGCTCTCGTCGATGCGGATCTCGCTCATCCGATCGAGCAGCCGGCGCACGGTGATCTGTCCCTCGACGCGCGCGAGCGGTGCACCGGCGCAGGTGTGAATTCCCCGGCCGAAGGCGATGTGCTCGCGCACGTTCTTGCGATCCGGTCGGAACTCATGCGGATCGTCGAACTTGCGCGGGTCACGGTTGGCCGCGCCGAGACACAGCATGACGACCGTGCCGGCCGGCAGGGGCACCCCGCCCAGTTCGGTGGTCCTGCGCACCAGACGGAAGTCGACCTTCGTCGGCGAGTGCATCCGCAGGGCTTCCTCGATGAACGTCGGTATGCCGGCGGGATTTTCGCGCAGCCGCTGCTGATACTCCGGGTGGTCGCCGAGCACCTGTACAGCGGCCGCCAGCAGTTTGGTGACGGTCTCCTGCCCGGCGGCGAACAGGAACGTTGCGGGCTTTACCAGCTCGATGAGTTCCGGAGTGGTCCCGTCGGGGTAGAGCGCTGTCGCCATTCCGGACAGCACGTCGTCCCGCGGCTCGGCTCGACGGGCGGCCAAATAGCCGAGAAACTTGTCGTCGAGGTACTGCAGCGGGTCGAGCCCAACAGGCTCACCGTCGAGGGCACCGACCCTGTTGCCGTCCGGGCGCTCGGCGCCGAGGGCGGCGAGGAACTCCGGCCGGTCCTCCTCCGGCACGCCGAGCAGATCGATGATCGCCGATGTGGCAAATGGTTTGGCGTACTCCGACAGGAATTCACAGCGGCCGCGATCGATGAACTGGTCGATCTGCTGATCGACCAGCTGCCACATGAAGTCCTCGTTCTCCTTCAGGCGCCGTGGGGTGAGCAACCTGCTCAGCAGAGAGCGGGCTTTCTCGTGCGCAGGCGGATCCATCACGACCATGTGCTCGTGGATCGGGAACAGATGGCGATGCGCCTCGATCTGCTCGCTGATGTCATCTCCCTCGGGGGTGAAGGGCAGCGGCGGGAACGGCCCGCCGATCGCGTTGACCGCGGAGAACGTCGCATGGTCCTTGAACGCCGCCATCACCTCCTGGTAGCCGGTGACCGCGATGACGCCCTGGTGTGGCTCGCGGAACACCGGGTTCCGCTCACGCAGGGCGTCGAAATAGGCGTAGGGATTCTGTGCGAGAGCCGGGTCGGAGAAGAAGTCGGCGTCGACCAGATCGATCATGGGCGCGAGTGTCCTATCACTGGGAAACGGTTGGGGGCTGCAGCGTTAGTCCTCGACGATGCTGATCGCACCGCGCGGGCATGCGTCGATCGCCGCCTCGACGAGGGACCATTGCTCCCCGGACGGCTGCTGTGTGCACGTGGCCACCTCGTCGTCGGAGAGGTCGAACAGCTCCGGGGCCGATTGGAGGCACAGTGCGTGGCCTTCGCAGAGCCGGGGATCGACGGTCACCCGCCTTGTCCTACCCACGTTCGTCAGCCCTCCCGTCCTGATCGAGTGACCAAATTGCTAGAATGCTGCATGCTTATCACGCAGTGTGACGGGCGGTCAACCCGCCAATGGCTTCGAGAGGGCTGAATGGCGACACCGCGCAAGAAGGCCGCACCCGCCGACAAGGGAACTCGGCAACGATTGATCGAGGCGACGGCCAAGGTCATGCGCGACGAGGGCTACGCTGCGGCGACGTCCAGGCGCATCGCCACCGAGGCGGGCGTGAAACAGGCCCTCGTCTACTACTACTTTCCCTCGATGGACGACCTGTTCGTGGAGGTCCTCCGCGCCGGCGCAGAGGTTTCTCTCGAGCGCATGCGCGAGGCGCTCACCGACGATGACCCGCTGATGACGCTCTGGAAGCTGAACAGCGATCCCCGGATGACCACACTGAATACGGAGTTCATGGCACTTGCGAACCACCGCAAGGCAATCCGGGCGGAACTCAAGTCGTTCGCCGAACGCGTGCGGGATATCGAAGCCGCCGCGGTGGCCGTCGCGCTGCGGGCCCGAGGTCTCGACCTCGACGACCATCCGCCGGTTGCGATCTCGATGTTGATCGCGCAGATCGCGCGCAGCCTGTGCAACGAGGAGGCCGTCGGGGTCACGCTGGGGCATCGCGAGTTGCGTGAGTTCGTCGAGCGCCGGTTGAAGCTCCTGGCGATGCCGCCCGCTGACGCGTGAGCACAAACTAATCGGCCGAGCTGTTGACAGCAGTGGCTCCGCACTGCGATTCTGTTTGATCGATCGACCAGTTCGATCCAGGTAGCGGCAAGCTGCCCGGCCAACGGCGCCGGGCGGCCCGATCGAGAGGCGGATACATGGCCGGGCGAGTTGAAGGAAAGGTCGCGTTCGTCACTGGCGCGGCCCGAGGCCAAGGGCGCAGCCACGCGGTGCGGCTGGCCGAAGAAGGCGCGGACATCATCGCGGTGGACGTATGCGGTCCGATCAGCCCCGACAGCCAGATCGCCCCGTCGAACCCCGACGATCTGGCCCAGACCGCCGACCTGGTCAAGAACCTCGACCGCCGGATCGTGACCGCGCAGGTCGACGTCCGTGATTACGACGCGCTGAAGGCGGTGGTGGACAGCGGCGTGGAGCAACTCGGTCGCCTGGACATCGTCGTTGCCAACGCCGGGATCGGGAACGGCGGTCAGACACTGGACAAGACCAGCGAAGAAGACTGGGACGACATGATCGGTGTCAACCTCTCGGGCGTCTGGAAGACCGTCAAAGCCGCAGTGCCGCACATCCTTTCCGGTGGTTCCGGCGGATCCGTGATTCTGACCAGCTCGGTGGGCGGGCTGAAGGCCTACCCCCATACGGGCCACTACATCGCGGCCAAACACGGCGTGATCGGGCTGATGCGCAGCTTCGCCGTCGAGCTGGGGCAGCACTCGATCCGGGTCAACGCCGTGTGCCCCACGAATGTGAACACCCCGATGTTCATGAACGAGGGCACCATGAAGCTGTTCCGCCCGGATCTGCAGAACCCAGGCCCCGACGACCTGGCGGTGGCCGCCCAGTTCATGCACACGCTGCCCATCGGCTGGGTCGAACCGGTGGACATCAGCAACGCCGTGCTCTTCCTGGCCTCGGACGAATCCCGTTACATCACGGGCCTTCCCGTCACCGTCGACGCTGGGAGCATGCTCAAGTAGTCAGCCGCCTGACACACGCCGAAACGTACGTCTCGGTCGCGACACACCGTGGTTTCGCGCCGAGACGTACGTTTCGGCGTGGTGGGGCCGGTCGGGTCGACAGGCAAGTCGCTACTGCCGCAACCCTGTGGGCGACTATCTTCGAAGGCGATGAGCACGCCCTATCCACCACAAGGCCCACCGCCGGGATATCCGCCGGCACCGTCGTGCTACCGGCACCCGGACCGCCCGACCTACGTGCAATGCACCCGATGCGGGCGGCCGGTCTGCCCCGAGTGCATGCGCTCGGCGGCCGTCGGTCACCAGTGCGTCGACTGCGTCGCCGCGGCCGCGGCCACGGTGCGCCCCGTGAAGACGGTGCGTGCCGGTTCGACCGGGCGATTCGCATTCGCCGACGCCCCGGTGACGTACATGTTGATCGCCATCAACGTGGTGATGTTCATCCTGCAGATGTCGTCGCGCAGTCTGGAACGCCAACTGGTGTTGTGGCCGCCCGCTGTTGCCACCGGTGAGTACTGGCGGATCTTCTCCTCGGCCTTCCTGCACTACAGCGTCACGCACATCCTGTTCAACATGTGGGCGCTGTGGGTGGTCGGTCCGCCGCTGGAAAGGTGGCTGGGCCGCAACCGGTTCGTGGCGCTCTATGTGCTCAGTGCGCTGGGCGGCGGAGTGCTCGCGTACCTCATGTCGCCGTTGAACTCGGCGACGGCGGGTGCCTCCGGTGCGATCTTCGGGCTGTTCGGCGCGACCTTCATCGTCGGCAAGCGGGTCAATATGGACACCCGCGGCATCATGGCGGTGATCGTGATCAACCTGGCGTTCACCTTCGTCATCCCGTTGATCAGCTCGCAGAACATCAGCTGGCAGGGCCACATCGGCGGCCTGGTGACCGGCGTCGTGGTGGCCTGGCTCTACGCCTACAAGGAGCGGAACAACTCGCTGCACGTGTGGGCCAGCGTGGGCGTCCTCGCCGTCTTCGCCGCGCTCGTCTGGTGGCGGACCCAACACATCCTGGCCCTGATCAGCTGACGCGGACCGAATTCCCCGATCTGTTCAGCGGCCACGGCGAAGCCCACTCGCACTATGGCGCACTCAGCGCTGAACAGATCCGGGGATTTCGGCCACCATGTCCACCTTGCCGGGGTCGAAGCTCAGAAATCCCTTGAGAGGCAACGTCTCCGGCAATGGATCCGGATAGCTCCAGGCGATGTCCTCGACCACGGTGTCGCCGTCGGAGAACGTCCAGTAGGTCGCATAGCCCTTGTAGTTGCAGTAGCTCGTCGTGTTGGTCCGGCGCAGCAGATCCATCCGTACCAGCGCGGGGTCGACGTAGAGGCGCGGCTCCAGCGCGGTCTCGAACACGATCATGGTGTCGGTGGTGTCGACCAGCGTGACGTTCCCGACGGTCACCCGCAGCCGCCTGTCGGTGGGTCGGCAGTCCACCCGGTGGTACGGGTTCGGTGGGTAGTGCACCAACTGGCGCCCCTCCTCGAACCAGTTGTCGACGGCGTCCCATGGGACGCGGACGTAGCCGGGCGCCAGCGGTTCGGGCTCGCTCGGCAGGTCGCCCGCCGCCTCGGCGCGGAACGCGTAGCTCAACGGGTGTCCCTTGCGGTGCACCAGCAGGACGTCCTCGGTGTCGATGACGGTCTGACCGTCGCGCACGGCCCGGACCCGCCGCCGATGGGGTTCGGCGAAAACCAGATCCGCGGCAATCGGTGTGGAGTACCAGCCGGCCGGGTCGGCGGAGAACGGGCCGCGGCCCGCGGTGAGCGTCATGCAGCAATCGTAGAACCCGCTCTACAAGATCAGACAAAAATACACTATTGTCCGATCTGTGGAACCAGGGCGCGCACCAGGAACCGGTCGACGAACCGGCGCTTGTCGGCCGGCGTCCGGTGTCGCCACGACGGTCCCAACAGGAACAACGTCGTCGTGTGCAGCCACTCGACCAGCGACCGGTCGTCGACGTCGTCGTAGAGCCGGCCAGCCTGCCGCCAGCGCGCCAGCAGCGGGCCGTAGTGCCGCAGTAGCACCGCGGCGATGGGTTCAGAGCCGAGCTCCAGCACCGTTGCCAGTGCGGAACTGCCACCGGCGAACAACGCCTGATTCAGCGGATCCACCGGCTCCTGATCCACCGAGAACACCGGTACCAGAACCATTTCCGGCAGGCAGCGGTCCGGCCGTTCCGGATGCGGCAGTCCGGCAACCAGATTCGCCAGGGCGGTGTCGATCCGGCGCAGGATCAGCCCCAACAACAGGTCATCGCGGCCGGGGAAGTACCGGTAGAGCGTCGACCGCGACACCCCGGCCTCGTCGGACACCTCGGCCATCCGGATCGCGGTGTCGCCCCGGCGCACGATGCAGCGGGCCGCCGCGTCGAGCAGCCGGGCCCGGGCCTCGTCGTCATCGAGGATCGCTCGGTCGTCGCCCCACCGCCGGCTCGGTTCCATCCCGGGATATTAAGCCCCCCAGCCGAATCAGGAAGGATTCCGATGCCCTATTCCGCGGCCGATGAATCGTTCACCCACCAGCTCCCGGTGACCTTCGACCACGTGCACGACCCCGACCCGAGCTGGTCGGACCGCTGTTACTTCTTCGCGGCCTCCCCGGATGGTTCGCTCCTATTGGCCAGTGGGTACGGCAACAATCCCAACACCGGCACCGGCATGGGATATGTCAAGGTCAGCATGGCCGACGGCCGGCACTGGGATCTGCTCGCCGGGCGCCCGGTCACCGGTGACGACCGGGGTGAGTTGTCGGCCGGACCGATGCGCTGGACGTGCGTGGAGCCGTTGAAGAAGTGGCGCCTGGATGTCGAACCCAACGCGTCCGGGATCGCCTGGGAGCTGTACTACGAGCCGACCGCGCCGATGTGGGAACTGCTCCCGATGAAGGTGCACGCCGAGAGTGGCAACCGGTTGGCCGATATGTACCACATGAAGGAGCCCGGCCACTGGACCGGCTGGGTCGAGATCGACGGCGAACGGATCAGCGTCGACGGCTTCCACGGCGGGCGCGATCGGACGTTCGGGGTGCGCGTCGCTGACAAGATCGACTTCTGGCTGTGGCTCGATGCCGGGTTCGAGGACTACGCCATCGAAGCGTGGATCATCGAATCCGCCGATGGCGCAACCCTGTACGTCGATGGCGGGATCACCTACAACGACGGCACGCTGTCCAAGCGGTTCGTCGCGATCGAACACGACGTCGAGTTCGACGGTGACCGCAAGCGACCGGCGAAGGCCGTGCTGGTGTTCACCGACGAGGACGGCGCGCGGTACCGGGTCACCGCCGACACCCCGAACCAGGCCGTCAACGCCTACTACGGGCTGCCCATGTCGCACTGCCAGTACGAGGACCTCGGGAACGGCGGTTACTTCATCCACTTCCTCTGGGACAGCAACGATTCCGCGCAGCTGACCGAGACGGAGGACAAGTCGATGGCACTGGATCAGCTGATGCGCTTCGACCTGGACGGCAAGACCGGTTGGGGAATCTTCGAACTGTTGATGGGCGGCCAGGGATACCGGCGCTACCCGAACTGGGCCGCGATGGACATGTCGGCCTTCACGCAGGACAAGACGCCCACCGTCCGCAGTCTGGAGGCGTGGCTGAGCGCGCAGCTTCCCGACGCCGACGAGGTATTGGTGGAAGGACTCGACCGGGTGGACTTCGGGCATTCGGCCGAGATGATGGCACTGACGGTGGTGGAACGCCGCGGTGCGGCCGAGACGCGACGCGAGGTGATCCTGCGGCAACGTCCGAAGCCTCCGGCTCTGCTGGAACCGTACGATCTGCCAAGGCAATTCGAGATCCTGCGCGCGTTGGCCGGCACCGATGTGAGGGTGCCGCCGGCGCTGTGGCTCGAGGAATCCGGCGATGTGCTGGGCCGGCCGTTCCTGGTGATGGAACGCGTCGGCGGGGAGGTCTTCGAGATGGAGGCGCCCAGCGGTGTGCCCGACGCGACCGTCGTGCGGATGTGCCAGAGCCTCATCGAACAGATCGCGGCGATCCACGCCGTCGACCTGGCGGCCACCGGATTGCAATCGCTGGACACTGGCGATCACCTCGACCGGGAGATCGGCCACTGGGCCGCCGAGATGGAACGGGTCAAGCGGGGTCCGCTGCCGGCCCTGGAGCGCCTGCTCGCCGAATTGCGCAGGACCAAACCGCAGCCATACCCGACGGTGACCCTGGTGCACGGCGACGCCAAGCCGGGTAACTTCGCGTTCACCGACGGAACCGTCAGCGCCGTATTCGACTGGGAGATGACCACGGTCGGCGATCCCTTGACCGACATCGGTTGGCTCGAACTGCTGTGGATGCAGCCCGTCGGCATCACCAGCCACCCCGCCGCGCTGGGCATCGACGAGCTGCTGGAGCACTACCAGAAGGTCAGCGGCATCACGCTGCAGAACCGGCCGTGGTACCGGGCGTTCAACGCCTTCAAGATGGCGGTCATCTGCCTGATCGGCGCCATGCTGTACGACGAGGGCCACAGCGATGACGAGAAGCTGTTGCTTGCTGCCTACGGCACCGGCCTGCTCACCAAGGTGGGCCTGGGTGAACTCGGTGTCACCGAGGAGCTCGAGGACGGCCCGGTGCTGCCCCGACAAGCTTTACAAAACTAGGCCACACTGTCACGCTAGGTCGATGGACTTCTCCCGCGTCGAACTGTCCGAGGACGATCGGGCCTTCCGGGATGAACTGCGCCGGTTCCTGGCCGAGATCGTCACCGGTGAGGTGATCGCGCACGACCGCAAGACCGGGGAGAACTTCGTCGAGAGCGTGCACCGGGCACTCGGCGATGCCGGTTACCTGGCGGCCGACTTCCGCTCGGGCACCGACGAGGGGTTCAGCGCCGTGCGCCGACGCATCTGGGAACTCGAGATCGGCCGGGCCCATACCCCCTGGTTCCACTGGGGCACCACGGCGATGGTGGCCCGGGCCATGGTGGCCTTCGCGGATCCGCAGCTGTGCGAGGAAATCCTGCCCGGGGTGCTCGCGGGCGAACTGCGGTTGTGCCTGGGCTACACCGAACCCGAGGGCGGCTCGGACGTGGCCACCTGCAAGACGCGGGCGGTGCGGGATGGGGACGAGTGGATCATTAATGGCTCCAAGATGTTCACCTCCAACGCCCACAACGCGCAGTACGTCTTCCTGATCACCAACACGGACCCGGATGCGCCGAAACACAAGAGCCTCACCATGTTCCTGGTACCGATGGATCTGCCCGGGGTCGAGGTTCAGGGCCTGCGCACGGTCGACGGCGACCGCACCAACATCACTTACTACAGCGACGTGCGGGTGCCGGACCGCTACCGGATCGGTGAGGTGAACGGCGGCTGGGCGGTGCTGCGCGGCGCGCTGGATGCCGAGCACGGCACGGTCGAACGCGACAAGACCGGGCTGGACAAGATCGCGGTGATGACCGAGCACATCACCGTGATGGCCGAGGCTGTGGACCGGGTCGCACGCATCGCCGACGTCGATGACGCAGCGGTGGCCTACCGACTGGGCCGGGCGATCTCCCGGATGGAGGCGGCGATGAGCACCCCGGAAATGTTCGGTCGGGTCGCGATCGCGCAGACCATGCGCGATGTGTCACCGGAACTGATGGATCTGCTCGGCGCGGCGTCGGCGCTGCCGGTGACCACCGACGGCGCCGCCGACGACGGCGGGGTCGAGTACGTCTTCCGGCTGGCCGGACCTACCGGTGTCTACGGTGGCACGCTGGAGGTCTTCCGCAACATGATCGCCCAGCACGCCCTCGGCCTGGGCAAGCCGAATTACTCTGCGGCTCAATAACAGTCGGAAGCGCCGTCGATGACGAACAGCGCACCGCTGGTGTAGCTGCTCTGCTCGGTGCACAGGAACGCGATGGTGGGCGCCACTTCGCCGACCAGCCCGAAACGTCCGATCGGGATGTGGGCCAACTCGGGATCACGGATCTCGGGAAAGCTCATCATCGGCTTGGTCATCGGAGTCTCGATGGCACCGGGTGCGATTGCGTTGACCCGGATGTTGTCCTGGGACCATTTCACCGCGAGGTTGCGGGTCATGCTGATGATGCCGGCCTTGGCCGAGCCGTACCCGGGCACCATGGTGACCGCACGCAGTGCGGACATCGACGAGAGGTTCACGACGCTGGCCCCGCCGGCGTTGGTCGACGCCCGCAGTGCAGAATGCAGGCCCACCGTGAGTCGGTACGGCGCAGTCAGATTCAGCGCGACGGAGGCTTCGAAACCGTCGGGCTTGGATTCGTCTAGTCCGCCGGGAAAGTTGGCGCCGGCATTGTTCACCAGGACGTCCAATCGCGGCACCGTGGCCGCGAATTCGTCGACCGCCGCCGGGTCGTCGAGGCGCAGCCGGCGGTAGGTCATCCCGGTCAGATCGGTGTCGTACTCGTCGGCCGCCGCCTTGGTGCCGGTGATGGTGACCTCAGCGCCGGCATCCCGGAACAATGTCGCGGTGCCGTGCCCGATGCCGCTGGTACCGCCGGTGATCAGGACCGAGGTGCCGGTGAAATCGAAGGTGACGCGTGCGGTCATGAATGCTGCTCCATCTGATTGGTGAGCCACGCGCGTTCCCAGAAGTT
>Ga0116193_1000476_pt1 | contig 37421 bp, 41 predicted proteins | sample AD_UKC115_MetaG_FD_89892 | JGI IMG/M metagenome (GOLD analysis project Ga0116193, IMG submission 89892) | Active sludge microbial communities of municipal wastewater-treating anaerobic digesters from Hong Kong - AD_UKC115_MetaG | ecosystem: Engineered > Bioreactor > Anaerobic > Digestate... | reverse complement strand
TTTCATTATTATGCTTTAAATCATTCATTTTGTCAGTGAATTCTCTTATTTGTTCGTCATCTAAAAGAATTCTTCCACATTCATTACAAGTTGAACGTAAGATTTTATGAATAGTATCTCCAAAACCTACATGAATTACAGGTCTTGCAAGGTCTATACTACCAAAGTGTCCTTGACATTCTCCTCCACGAAAACCACAAGTTCTACATTTTAAACTTGGATCAATAACACCTAAATGAGGATCCATTAAACCATTTTCAATAGGATAACCATCCTCATCATAAGTATCTGGAGTTTCAATCTTCACAACAGACATTTTTCGGATATCTTCTGGGGACATTAATCCGAAGTCAATTTCAGTTATCTGTTTTATAATTCCATTTTGCAAAATATTAGCTCCTTTAATATATTATAATAGTAATCATAAATCATCAAATTATTTTTCTTTATGCTTTATCTCCTAATACTAATTTAGGGAATATACATAAACTTTTGAGTTCATCAAGTAAAAGTTTAAATGCATAAGAAATTTCTACAGGGTAAGATTCTGAATCTCCACAAATTGGGCAGTATTTTTTATCTTTATTTTTATCATATACTGCTAACATACCACAGTTATCACAAACTATAGCTTCATATTTATCAGATTCATCTAAGAGTCTTTCTTTTAATGATAATGCAGCTCCGTGAGCTATAAGACAATCTCTTTCCATTTCTCCAAATCTTAAACCACCTTCACGTGCTCTTCCTTCTGTTGGTTGGCGTGTGAGAACTTGGACTGGTCCTCTTGACCGAGCATATACTTTGTCTGTTGTCATGTGGTGTAATTTTTGGTAGTATGCTACTCCTACAAATATTTCTGCTTCGATTCTTTCTCCAGTTGATCCGTTGTATAATGATTCACATCCTGCTGATTCAAATCCGTGCATTTTAAGGGTTTCTTTTATTTGTCCTTCTATATCATCATTAAATGGAGTTCCATCTACACGTTCTCCTTCTAAACAAGCTGCTTTACCTGCTACCATTTCGAGTACTTGTCCTACAGACATTCTTGATGGTATAGCGTGAGGATTAACTATTATATCAGGTATTACTCCGTTTTCTGAGAATGGTACATCTTCTTGAGATAAAATTAGCCCTACTACCCCTTTTTGTCCGTGTCTTGAAGCGAACTTATCTCCAAATTCAGGTTGTCTTGTTTCTCTTACTCGTATTTTTGTAAGTTTACTTCCTTCTACGGTTTCGGTTAAGAGTACTGCGTCAACTATTCCTTTTTCACCGTGTCTTACGGTTACACTGGTTTCTCGTCTTTTTTCAGCTACTGTACCGAATTCGTCGATTTCTTCTAAGAATCTTGGAGGACTTGTTTTTCCGATTAATACATCTCCAGATTCAACATGAGATTCAGGGTTTACGATTCCGTCTTCATCTAAGTTTCTGTAAGATTCTTCAGATCTGTATCCTTTGACTCCTTTTTCAGGAACTTCAAATTTATCTTCTTGTCCACCAGGGTATCTTCTTTCAGATGCTTCGTATGATCTGAAAAATGAACTTCTTCCCATTCCTCTTTCTAGTGAAGATTTATTTAGAATCATTGCATCTTCCATGTTGTACCCTTCGTAACTCATTAATGCAACTACTAAGTTTTGACCAGAAGGTCTTGCATCGTAGTTGGTTGCATCGATTATTCTAGTTTTTACTATTGGGGTTTGTGGGTGATGTAATAAGTGTGCTCTTGTATCTGTACGTAATGCATAGTTTGATACATATAATCCTAATGCTTGTTTTGTCATACCTGCTTCCATGGTATTTCTTGGTGAGGAGTTATGGTCTGAAAATGGAATAATTCCTGCACATATTCCAAGCATTGTAGATGGATCTATTTCTAAATGAGTATGATCTTCATTTAAGTCTTTAAGAGTCATTGCAATATATGCATTTTCTTCTTCTTCGGCATCTAAATATTCAATAATGCCTTTTTTGACAAGATCTGTCCATTTGAGTTTTCCTTTTTCGATTTTATCTAAATGACTTTCTGTGAGTAAAGGAACTCCATCTTTTACTAGAATTAAAGGTCTTCGAGCTCTACCTGGATCGTTGAATATATAAATTTCATCAGTATCATTATAGTAGGTGATGTTCATTTCATCAGATACTTCACCTGCTCGTCTTTTTTCTCTCATTTGATTTGTAAAGTCTTCTGGATCATTTACTGAACCAATGAGTTCTCCATTAATATAAACTTTAGCTTTGTTAATTTGTTGTTCTGTTTCTGCCACTAAAATTCCTCCGAGTTATTTGTTTAATACTCCCATTGATTCAATGGTATCTATAATTTCTTGGGTGTTTGATCCTTCAGATATTTTACACATTAATGCTAAGTTTTTTACTAGTCCACAATTTGGTCCTTCTGGAGTTTCGTTTGGACATATTTTACCAAATTGTGTTGGGTGTAAATCTCTTGCTTCAAAGTGGGGTTGGCTTCTTGTTAATGGAGATACTACACGTCTTAAATGTGAGAGTGTTCCCATGTAACTTGTTCTGTCTAATAATTGACTTACTCCTGCTCTTCCACCTACCCAGTTTCCAGTAGCTATAGCATGTTTAATGTTTTCTGTTAGAACATCTGATCTTACAGCTTGTTTAATGGATAATTGTTTTCCTCTTGATAGGCTTCTTTCTAATTGGTAACTCATATCTCTTGTTAAACTTGTGAAAGCTACTCTGAATAAATCTTCCATTAAATCTCCAGATACTCGGAGTCTTTTATTTGTGTAGTGATCCTTATCGTGGGGTTCTCTTTCACCGTATATTACTTGTAATAACATTTCTGTCATTTCTGCAAGGTATGTTGCTTTTGCTTCTCTTCTTTCTGGTTCAGTTCCCATGTGAGGTAATAGATATCTGTCAATAACATCTTCTGCTCTTTTAACTCTGTATTCTTCTGTCATACCTTTTGCAACACGGTTTCCTATGTATTTTATTGCTGATTGAGTTAAGTATTCTTCTCTTTCTTCTTTGGATAATCCTTCCATTTCTTTAGAATCGAGTTTTAATGCTGATTCGGATACTTGCATATCATCTGCAATAACCATTTGGTAATTGAAGTTTTCAGAAATAGCTGTGATTATTTTTTCATCAGTGGAGAATCCTAATGCTCTGAGTAATATTACTAAAGGTATTTCTCCTGGAACATATGGGAATGAAATTCTTAAGAAAACACCACTTTTACGTGGTTTTTTATATTCTAATGATATTCTTGCTCTGAATCCACTTTTGATAGATGTTACTATTGCTTTTGCTCTTCTATCTTCGAATTCTCCCATTCTTTCAAGGATGATTTTGTTTGGAGCGATTTCTTCCATTGTTACAACAGCTCTTTCTGAACCGTTTACTATGAAATATCCACCTGGATCTTGTGGATCTTCTCCTTTAGCCATTAATTCTTCTTTATTAAGGCCGTGTAAGTGACATATGTCTGATTTAAGCATGAGTGGTAATTCACCAATATATACTTGGTCTTCTTCAGTTAATTTTTTCTTTTCTTGACCTTCTTCATCTAAAGCCATTTCTAAGTACATATGTGCTGAGTAATTTAAGTTTCTTAATCTTGCTTCAGTTGGGTAAATCATACTTTTGGAACCATCTGCTTCTTTAGTAAATGGTTTGTGGATGTGTAATTTACCAGTTCTTACAGTGTATTTACCATTTTCCAGGGTAATTGGTTCTGTAATATCAATGATATTTTGTATACGGTTATTTACAAAGTCATTGTAAGATTTTATATGATGATCTACCAATTGATATTCATCGAAAAATGAGTCTACTAATCCCCATGTATTTTCTTTCATGGACTTCCTCCAGATTTTATATTTTTTTGTTAATAAAATGTTAAAATTTAAGTTATTATTAATTTATATAAAAATTAAGTGTATTGAGTCAAAAATTCATCTAAATAAAGTTTAGTAAATGTAAAAAAGTTTGTTTAATGAATTTATTCTTAAAATTGAGAAATTTTATTTACAAAATTTTTGATAATCTCCTATTATATAATTAATTCAACAAATTAGATAATATCATATCTAAAACTAATAAAGGTTTATTTTTAGTCATTAATAATTAAAAATCGATTGAGTAAAAAAGTAACTTTTTTTTAAACCTTTTTATATTTTAATTAAATATTTTAATCCATTTTTTATAGTAAAAAAGGATGTTTTGTAAAAAATCTTTTTTTAATCTTCAATTAATCTGTAGGTTATGAATTCACCTGCAGTTTCGCTATCTCTAATGATTCTTAGAATATCTCCTGCTTTAGCTATGTCTTTATCATTTTTAGCATTTGAATTAATAGCTTTTACAGCGGGATCATCAGATTTAATTTTTGGTAATTCTTCAACATCATATTCTAAGCTTTTGATTAGTTTTTTAGTTTCAGAATCAGTTAATTTTTCATGAATTGGAACATAATGATGTTCTAAAATATTCATTTTCACAATATTCCTCCAAGTAGAATAGTTTTATAATTTAAATTGATTAAAATATCTAGTATTTAGTATATAAAATGTAAAAAATAGAACGGGCCCGACGGGAATTGAACCCGCGGCCGCTTGGTTAAAAGCCAAGCGCTCTGCCAGACTGAGCTACGGGCCCTTGATTACAAATGAAATAGTTATTTATAAATACTATAGTATATATTTAATTGTATTTTTGAATGTTTTAAATATTTCGTTTTGAAATTATAAGTTTTTTTGTACCCTTTTAAATGGGTAAATGAACTCTATAATAACTTAAATATTTAAACGCCCTGGCCGGGATTTGAACCCAAGTCGCGGGCTCGACAGGCCCACATGATAGCCCCTACACCACCAGGGCACGTCAATACAAATTAAGAACAAAACATAAATTTTGCTCATTAATACAATTTGGTTTTACATATATATAAAGGTATCGTATTTCATAAATTCTTTCGAATTAAAATAAATTTTTTTTATCTTTTAAAAAAATCATTACTGACTTTTCTAATAGAAATAGAAAATATCCATACCTATATGAATATGAAATCCCGCCTGCCGGACTTGAACCAGCAACATTTGGATCTACAGTCCAACGCTCTGCCAAATTGAGCTAAGGCGGGTAGATACTCAGTGGGACCGCCCGGATTTGAACCGGAGTCTCAGGCTCCCAAAGCCCAAAGGATCGACCAAGCTACCCTACGGTCCCATGATATTATACTATTATGCTATCATTACTTATAAATATATCTAATTTTTCATTTTTTCACTACACATTTTAAATTACAAAATGTATAAGAAAACATTAAAAAATGATTATCCATTAAGATAGTTATATTATTTGATAAATAAATCATTTATTAAGCCCCGGGTGGGAATTGAACCCACGACCACGAGATTACAAGTCTCGCGCTCTACCAGACTGAGCCACCGAGGCATCATAAATAAAATATTCAACATTACTCTATTAGTTAATTTTCACTTAAATACTTATTGGTTTTTTAGGAGATTTTATACTATTAAATTAAAAATAAAATAATTTATCATTAATATTCATGATAAATTATTTAAGTTAATAAAATAAATATAATAACTCAAATTAATTAAATTCAAAAAATTCGATGATAAAAATGAATAAAAAATCACAAAAAATGAATGTTAAAATATCTAAAGCTTTAGAAAACATAAAAACTAAAAAACCATTAGTATTAGGAATAACTAATAATGTTACAATTAATGATTGTACAAATGCTGTTTTAGCTATAGGAGCAACTGCAGGAATGGGAGATGACGTTTCAGACATTGCTGATTTTGCAGAAGTATGTCAATCACTTGTTATAAATTTAGGAAAAGTGAATGAATTACAAATAAAATTAATTAAAGAATCTTGTGAAGTTGCAGATAAAAATAATACTCCTATAATTATAGATCCTGTAGGAGTAAGTATTACAAAAACTAGACAAACCTTAATAAAATATTTAATAAAAAATTATAAAGTTTCTTGTATTAGAGGAAATATGTCCGAAATTAAAGCAATTGGGGATTTAATGAATATCACTCAAGATAGCACTAAAGGTGCTGTTGGAGTAGATGTTAATGACGAAGATATGATTAGTGAAAATAATTTAATAGAAAATGGAAAAATAGTTATGGAAATAGCTAAAAATTTGGACATGACTATTGTTGCTAGTGGACCTATTGATTTAATATCTAATGGAAATGAAGTTTATAGTATAAATAATGGTGACGAAATGATGTCATTAATTACTGGAAGTGGATGTATGTTAACTACTATAGTTGGAGCTTATTCTAGTGTAAATGATGCGTTTATTGGAGCCATTGGTGCAACAGCCCATATGGGCCTTGCAGGTGAAAAATCTAGTCAATATGTTAAAAATAATGATTTAGGTACTGGTACTTTTAGAACTATGTTAATTGATTATTTATACAAAATTTCAGTAGAAAACCTTGAGAATGAATCTAACATTGAAAAAATAATTTAAATTGAGATTAAGTGATTTTTATGGATAAAAAAATAGATTATACTTTATATTTAGTTACAAACAACAATAACAAAAGTGAAGAAGAATTTTTAAATATTATTGAAGAAGCAGCTAAAGGTGGTGTAACTATGATACAAATTCGTGAAAAAGAATTACCTTTAACTGAGTTTTTAGAAGTTGCTAAAAAAGTGCAAAATATAGCAAAGAAATATGATATACCATTTATAGTTGATGATAATATAGCAATAGCTCTTGATCTTGAGGCAGATGGTGTTCATGTTGGTCAAACTGACTTAGATGCTGGAGAAGTTCGAAAAGTTATTGGTCCTGATATGTTATTAGGTGTTTCAGCTCAAACTATTGAACAAGCACAAAAAGCTGAGAGTGATGGTGCTGATTATATTGGGTCTGGTGCTGTTTTCCCATCTCCTACTAAACCAGATTCTCCACACATTACTTGTGAAGATTTGAAGAATATTGTTAATTCTGTTGATATTCCTGTTGTTACTATTGGTGGGGTTACTGAGGATAATGTTAAAGAATTAGAAGGAACTGGTATTAGTGGAATTAGTGTGATTTCAGCAATTATGGAAAGTGAAGATCCTCAATTATCATGTGAAAATTTGATTAAAGAGTTTGAATATATTAATTAAAAATAATATTTAATTTATATTTTTAAAATTTTTTTTTATTTATTTTTATATTTTTGTGCAGACATTTCTAATGCTTCAACTGCAGGTAATTTTTTACCAGCAAGTAAAGTTATGCATGCTCCTCCACCACTACTAACATGATCCATACTGTCTGCGTAGCCTAAATTTGTAGTTGCTGCTGCAATATGTCCTCCACCGATTATAGAGTATCCTTTTGATATTGCTATTGAGTTTATTATATCTTCTGTACCTATTGCAAATTTAGGGTCTTCAAATACACCTGCTGGACCGTTTGCGAATATTGTTCCAGCATTGAGTATTATTTTTGCATAATTTTTGATTGTTTCTTTTCCAATGTCAAATATTGAATTGTTGGATATTTTTTCTATTGGTAAGTCTACTCTTTCTCCATCAACATTTACTGCTACATCTGTTGGATAGAATATTTGATTGGGGAATTCTTTCAATAATTTTTTTGATTTATCCACCATGTCATAGTATCCTTTGTTTTTAATAAAATCTTTATTTACATCTTGGATATCTATTCCTGCTGCCCATAATAATATATTTGCAATTATTCCTGATGTTATTACTGTATCTGCAGTACCATTTCTTAATACATTTTCCATTACCATTATGGAATCATCTGCTTTCATTCCACCAATAACAAATACGCATGGTTTTTTGACATTTTCTAATGCTGCTTCGAGTATTGTTAATTCTTTTTCCATAACTCTTCCTGCTGCTGATGGAACTTTTGGAGTGAATCCAACTAATGAAACTTGTGAACGGTGTGCTGCTGCAAATGCATCATTGACAAATAAATCGATTAATGGAGCTAATTCACGCACCATGATTGATTGTGATTGTTCTTCAGCAGATCTTTGGAGTGTTTCTTCTGAGAAGAATCTTGCATTTTCTAAGAGGAGAAGTTCTCCTTCTTTTAATTCTCTTATTGCTTTTTTTGCACGGATTGAAAATATTGAATCTACATATTTAACATGTATTCCTAAAATGTCAGTTAATACTTCAGCATGTTGTTTGAGTGTTGTGAAATCTGTTTTTCCGGGGCGACTTTGGTGAGCTAAGATTACGGTTTTTGCTCCTTTATTTGATAATTCTTTTAATGTTTCTGCATGTAATCTTTCTCTTGTATCATCTAAGATTGTTCCAGTAGATGGATCAACAGGTGAGTTAATATCTATTCTAATGAGAACTGTTTTTCCATCTATTTCAAAATCGTCTATTGTGTTAAAGTTAAATGACATATAAATTTTCTCCACCATTAATTATATTTTACTTACTAAATCCAATAATGCTTGTTTTGGACTTTTTGCTTTAATAATTCCACTTGCTAAAAGTACTCCTTCAGCTCCTAAATCTATTGCTGCTTTCATATCTTCTCCGGTGGATATTCCAGCACCACAAAGAACTTTTACATTTTTATTTATGTTTTTTACTTTTTCAACAGTTCCTGTGACAATTTCTGGTTCTGCTTTTGATACAGGTATTCCAGTACCTATTAATTCAGGTGGTTCTACAGCCACATAATTCGGAGCGAGTGTTGCTACAGCTTCACTTGTAGCTACATTATTTGAACATACACAAGAGATTATATTTGCTTTTTTAGCTTGTGAAACTACGGATTCTATATCTGCTAATTTCATTCTTTTTTCAGAGTGGTTGAGTAATGTTCCATCTATTCCATTAGCTATAAATGATTCAAGTAAGTTAGATCCTGTGTTTCCTCCAGGGGTTATTGGATCTATATGTTGAGCATATACCGGTATGCTTGTTTCATCTTTAATTTTGGATATATCAATTGCTTGTGGTGATGCAATCATTGGTATTCCTGTTTCATCATACACACTTTCTAAATCTTTAGCTAATAATAACGCTTTCTCGCCACTGGATTCTAGATAAGTTTTATAGTTTAATATTACAATAGGTTTATTACTTGACAAATTTAATTACCCCATAATTTTAATTTTTTTTAAATAGAATTTGATTTTTTAATATCAAAATCGATTAAAAACAATTTTTAAGAATATATAATAAATAATATTATGTATAATTATATTTATAATTAATTTTAATTATAATAATTTTAATAATTTTTTAAAAATAATAATTGGTTTTTAATATGGCATTAACTAAAGAACAACAAGAAAAATTAGAATATAGTGGTTATCGTTTTGTTGGTGAACATGGACATGCTGCTGCAAAAATATGTCACTGGCAAAAGAAAAGCATCTTAAATGAGGGTGTTTGTTATAAAGAAAAGTTTTATGGTATTGAAAGTCATAGATGTCTTCAATTATCTCCTGCTGTTCCCTTTTGTCATCAAAAATGTAGTTTTTGTTGGAGAGATTTATCATTAACTCAAACTGAATGGGAAGGAGAGTATGATGATCCAAAAACTATTATTGATGGTGCAATTGCTGCTCAGACTAATCTTTTATGTGGTTTTTGGGGAAATGATAAGGCAGATAAAAAGAAATTGGAAGAAAGTAAGAAACCTACTAACGCTGCTATTTCTTTAGCTGGTGAACCTACATTATATCCTGAGATTGATAGTTTAATTGGAGAATTTAATAGACGTGATTTTAATACTTTTGTTGTTAGTAATGGTATGAATCCTGAGAAATTAAAAGAATTGGAAAATGAACCTACACAATTATACATTTCTTTAGATGCACCTAATGAAAAAATATATAAAGAATTATGTAATCCTCAAATTAATGATGGCTGGAATCGTTTAAATACTAGTCTTGATTTTTTAAATAGTTATAAAAATAGAACATGCATAAGAACAACTTGTGTTAAGGGAGAAAATATGGTTAATCCTGAAGATTATGCTAAACTTTTTAAGAAAGCTAACCCTACTTATGTTGAAGTTAAAGCTTATATGTGTGTAGGTTATTCTAGAGAAAGATTAACATTAGATAATATGCCTACTTTTAAGGAAGTTTATGAATTTGCAGACAAAATTTGTGAATATACCGGTCAAGAAATAATTAATGATTCAGAAATTAGTCGTGTTGTCTTATTAAAATAGAAAAAAATAGTTTAAAAATAAAATAATAAAAAAAGAAGAGTTTTAATCATTTAAGGAGTTGCAGATTTCTACAGCTTTTTGGGCTGCTTTTTCCATACTTATTTCATATGGAATTCCTGCTTCTTCTAATATTTTTTGCCCTTCTTCTTCGTTTGTACCTGTTAAACGAATAACAAAGTTTGCTTTTTTCGGATGAGATTCTAAAGAATCTATAACTCCTCGTGCAACATCATCGGCTCTTGTAATTCCTCCAAGAACATTTAAGAATACTACTTTAACTGGAGGGTAACTTAACACTAAATTTAATGCTTTTTTAATAGTTTCTTCTGATGATCCTCCACCAATATCCAAGAATGTTGCTGGTTTTCCACCATAAAGTTTTATCATATCCATTCCGGTTAATGTAAGTCCTGCACCATTACCAATTACAGCTATATCTCCTTCAAGTTTAACAAATGCAAATTCTTTCTTTTGGAAGTTGAAATCTTCCATAATATCTTTATGACGGAATAGTGCATCATCTTCTATTTCTAATTTAGCATCCGCAGCTATAAGTCCTTCAGGAGTTAATACTAATGGGTTTATTTCTGCAGTATGTGCATCATATTTATCAAAAACATTATAAAGCTTCCAAATCATTCCACCAATTCCTTGGATTAAGTTAGAAGCCACACCCATTTTTCTTGCTATTTCACGTGCTTCAAATGGGAAGAATTCTCTTAATGGATCAACATGATATCGGATGATTTTTTCTGGTTGAGTTTTTGCTAATTCTTCTATTTCCATTCCACCTTCAGCACTAGCCATTATGATAGGTAATTTATTTGCTCTGTCAATTGTGATGGATAAAAAGAATTCTTTTTGAATTTCAGCTTTTTTTTCTATTAATAAGTGATTAACTGTTTCGCCTTTAATTTTAGAACCTAAAAGTTCATCAGCTTCTTGGTAGGCTTCACCTGGAGTATCTGCAAATTTAATTCCACCAGCTTTACCTCTTCCTCCAGTTAATACTTGTGATTTTACAGCAACAGGAACTCCGAATTCTGTAGTTATTGCCATAGCTTCTTCTGGAGAGTGTGCTACTTCACCATCCAATATTTGGATTCCTTCTTTTTTAAAGATTTTTTTTGCATTATTTTCATAGAATTTCATGTTAAAACCCCATTTATTTTATTCTATTAAATTATATCCTGCTTCAAACGCTTCTTCATTTTTCTTTTCTGTTCCCTTTGGAACACTACTTAAAATTGCTTCAAGCGCTGCATCTTTAGATATGATTCCTGTAGCTTTAACTATTGAACCCACCATAACTATGTTAGCTACAACTCTTAAACCTATATCATTTACTGCTGTTTCTGTTGCAGGTGCTTTGAATAATTTGATATTATGCTTTTTAATAAATTCCACTAATTCTGGATCGTCTTCTTCAACCATATCGGGATCTATAATTAATATTCCTTCATCTTTTAAATCATCCATATATTTTATTAGAGCTGTGTGTGACATAGCTACAAGGATATCTGGGCTTGAAACTTTAGGGTAATAAATTTCTTCATCACTTATTACTACTTCAGTTTTAGATGCTCCTCCTCGTGCTTCCGGACCATAGGATTGGGTTTGTACAGCATTTATATTATCATAGAGAGCTGCTGCTTTTCCAACTATTATTCCTGCCATTATAACTCCTTGACCACCAAATCCAGCAATTCTTATTTCAGTTCTCATTTTAATCATAACTCCTCATATGCTGTTCGTTTTTTATATGGTTTTTTAGAAGTTTCTTCATCAAGTTCTCGAATATTATCTGTGAATTCAGGTTCTGATTTATTTACAAATTCTCCAATAACTATTTTATTTTTAAGTTCTTCAGGATCCATTTTGTCTGCTTTACGTTTAGTAATAGAATTATCTTTTAGATATTGGAACATTGCTGTTGGTGTTTTCATTTTATTTTTACGTCCGTAATATGTTGGACATTGTGTTGCTACTTCAATAAATGCAAATCCATTTGTATTTAATCCTTTTTTAATTGAGTTGACTAATTGGAGAGGGTTTGCTGTTGTCCATCTTGAAACATATGATGCTCCTGATGCTGCAACTAATTTTGCTAGGTCAAATGGTTCGTCTCTAGAACCATATGGTGCAGTTGTACCGAAACTACCTTTTGGTGAAGTTGGACTTATTTGTCCTCCAGTCATACCGTAAATATTATTGTTTACACAAATTACAGTCATGTTTATATTACGTCTTGCAGAGTGTATTAAATGGTTTCCACCAATGGACGCTCCATCTCCATCACCAGTGAATACTACAACATCTAAATCAGGATTTCCTACTTTTAATCCTGTTGCAAATGGTAATGCTCTTCCGTGGGTTGTGTGTAATGAATCACATTTCACATAACCTGGTATTCTTGAAGAACATCCTATTCCTGAAACCATAGCTATATTATCGAAGTCAATGTCAGTTCCTTCTAATGCTTTAAAGAATGTGTTCATTACTATACCATTTCCACATCCTGGACAGAATATGTGTGGAAGTCTATCTTCTCTTAAGTATTTGAGATATGGACTTTGTTTTTCTTCAACCATTTTATAACCCCTTGATTTCCTTTATTTTTGCTAAAATTTCTTCAGGTTTATGAAGTTCTCCTCCGATTTTACCTAGTAAATGTACATTTGCATCAGATTTAGCCACTCTTTCTACTTCATGAACCATTTGTCCTAAGTTTTGTTCAAGAACTAAAAGATCATCTGCTTGAGCTGCTATTTTTGCTAATTCTTCATCAGGGAATGGCCATGGTGTGTTGATTTTTAATGAACCAATTTTTAATCCTTCATTTCTTGCTTGATGTATAGCTGTTTGTGCTGATCTGTAAGGTGATCCATAGGTTACAACTATTAAATCTGCATCATCACAATTTTCTTCTTTAAATGATACAATATCTTGTCTGTTTTTTAATATTTTATCACATAATCTTTTTACTAATTTTGTATGTGTTTCAGGGTTGTTTGTATCAGGATATCCTCTTTCATCATGAGTTAAACCAGTGATTGCAACATTGTACCCGTCTCCAAATGCTGGCATTTTTGATGTGCCGTTTTCTGGAGCTTTATAAGGTAAATAATCTTCTGGAGATTCTTTTGGCATTTGACGTGTTTCAACATCAATTTCTTCTGGAATTGTCATTTTTTCCCTCATGTGTCCTACAGCTTCATCTGACATTACAAATACTGGACATCGGTATTTCTCTGCTAAATTAAATGCTTCTATTGTAAAGTCAAAAAATTCTTGTACTGATGAAGGAGCTAATGCTATTGGTTCGTAATCTCCATGTGATCCCCATCTAACTTGCATCATATCAGATTGACTTGACATTGTAGGTTGACCTGTTGATGGTGAACCTCTTTGTACATTAACTATTACAATTGGAGTTTCGGTTATGAATGCATATCCAATGTTTTCTTGCATTAATGAGATTCCTGGTCCAGATGTTGCAGTCATGGATTTCACTCCACTCCATGAAGCACCTACAAGTGCTCCAGCTGATGCAATTTCATCTTCCATTTGAACAAATGCTCCATCAACTTTAGGTAATTCTTTTGCTAATGCTTCAGCCACTTCTGTAGAAGGTGTTATTGGGTATCCTGCGAAGAATCTGCAACCTGCACGAATTGCTCCTTTTGCACATGCTTCATTTCCTAATAAGAAATATTCTTCAGACATTTTAGTCCTCCTCTTTCTCTACAACAATTGCTTGATCTGGACATGAAAGTTCACATAATCCACAAACATTACACTTTTCTTCATTTTTTGGGAAAGGTAAATAGACATCTTTTGAATTTTTTTCTTTGGATTTTTCAAAAACATCTTTAGGACATGTTATTATGCAAATGTCACATCCTTTGCATAAATTTGAATCTATATTTATCATAAAATCTTCCTAAAATAAATTTTTAATAATGAAATTTAATTTCTAACTACTCAGTTAGATATACATTTTACTAATATAATTTTAATAATTAATAAAATTTATTAAAAAAAGATTTTAAAAAAAATGGAATTATTTAGTTTAAAAATTAGAATATTTTAACCCAGAGAGACATGAATTTGATATTTATTAAATATTATTCAATTATATCTTCAACATACATTAGTGGATAATTAAGTTCTTCAATAAATTCTATACGAATTATTGCAGTTACATCATCAATTTTTGAGTGTATTTTAACATTTAACATATCTCCATTTAGGGTTGTATACTCAAAATCAGTCATGGATTCATCTAATTTAGTTAAATCTATTTTTATATCTACTTTTTCTATTGCAGGTTGTAATTCTAATGATTGTTTTATGGCTTGTTCTAAACTTGGAGTTGTTGATTTACTAATTGGTGTACCTATAAATTGGTGGAATAATGCTCCCATTGTAATTGCACCTTCAAATATTGCTCTTTCTCGACTTGTTATGTTATTAAAATATTTTTCATTAACATCCATTATTTTATTCTCCTTTAAATAATATTTTTTTTTTAGAAATTATAAAAACTATTTAACCATCCTAGTTTATCTGCCATTACTTGTGAAGATATTGGGAAGAAATTATAGTAGAACAGTATTGCGGCAAGTATCAGTATCACTATTAATATAATCATTTTTTCTTCTTTAGGATAGAAATAGGCAAATAATAAGCCTAAAGCTAAAAATATTATACATATTATTAGTCCATAATCTTTTTGTGGGTTTTCTTTTAGTATAGTGTGGTTTATTTCCCCTACACTTGTTAAATCTCCAGTTACTATTAATCGTTCACTTGTTGATCCTATAGGGTTACATGTGATTAAGTCAATTTTTTGTGCAGTATCATTTACATTCATTTTGTATGATGCTGGAACTATTTTTGTTGAGTTGACTGTATAATTAATTTCACCTATTCCTGGCCAATCTAAAGTTATCATATCTCCAGGTTTTAATTCATTTAATCTTAAAAATGCAGATCCTTGCAGTGTCCTGTGACCAAACAGAATTACTTCTCCATGTGTTGGATCATTAGATTTAACTTCTTTGTATACTCCTTGAGATATTGAAACATTGTTGATTTTTTCATGAACTCCGATTGATGGGATTGTTAAAACAGGTGATTCTAGGTTTCTTTCTATAACTATTTTTGATGAGAAATATGTTACTTCTGTGAAAGCATACATTGCTAAGATAGTTAAAGCAATGATTACGATGATTGTTTTTATGCTTATTTTATTATTGAACATGATTTTCTCTTGTTTATTTTGTTTATTTTATTGAGTTTTTTTGAATATTGAACCTTCTTGGTTTATATTGTAGTAAAAGTTTAAGAATAGGTATATTAATACAAATATGAATAATATAAGTGCTGGTATGTTTATTCCATATAATGCTAATTTTAAAGGTATTAATAGTATTAGTATGAATGATATTCCGATTAAAATGTAATTATCTATTTTTGGATATTTTAAATTACTAATCATTAATGTTGCTGTTATAATCATTAGAATATATGCTACCCAAATATTGAAAAATCCTGTTAGATAAAAAGTTGCAAGTAAAAATGCTATTCCTGGTATTGGAAATCCTATAAATCCTTGATAATCAATTTTGTCACCGATTACATTAAATCTAGTTAATCTTAAAAGACCGCACCATATCATGTATAAACTAATTATAGCTGTTAATATTTGCATATTTGGAGATAATTTCATTCCTATGGAATATAATAGTGCTGCAGGAGCTGCTCCAAATGAAACTATATCTGCTAATGAATCTATATTTTTACCAAAACCTAAAGAGTCATCTCTACCAAGTTTTCTTGCTACCCATCCATCAATACTATCAAATATTATTGCTATTATAATACATATAGCAGATAATGTGAAATAATTGTTAAATGCCATTAATATTGCTATAAACCCAAATATCATATTTAATGAAGAAATTATATCTGGGATTTTAATAAAATTTAGAATCCCTGTATTTTCTAATTGCATTTTGCATCAAAACTCCTTTGAATATAGTTTTTATAAATTTTAAAAATTTTTGAATATATATAATTATTTAGAAAATATCTTTAAAGTTTTATAAAAATTTTTTTAAAATTTAAATATTAAGAAACATATTAATTTTTATAAAGTTTAAAATTAGGATAAATAATCTTTTTTTATAGGATTTTTTAAAAAAAAATTTTGATATAATTTTGAGTCATTATAATTAATTATAAAAATAAATATAAATATTAGTAAAATATAGATAATTATTAAATGTTAGCACTATGACTTTAAATGTTAAAACTTGTTTAAATTTTTTTAAAAACAGTGAGATATAGTGTTAAATATTTAAAATTTGCATATGTTATTACATTTTTAAGTGAATTATTATATCCTACACATAAAAGGATTTACTTTCACAGAATATTATTTAATGATGGGTACATAATGATAGAAGATAATATACAAATTCTTAGACAAGCCGCAAGGGTTTCATCTGAAGAAGATGTTAAAAAAATATGGTGTGTTATAGCAGGTAATGATAAATTAGTAAATGATATAGCATACTCTGCAATTGCATCTAAGAAAACTGTAAAAATTATTTTTAGAGAACATGTATCTTTCGATGAAGGTAGAATTAGTAAAAAATTTGATTTCATCATTTTAAAAGGGGACTCAATGAAAATTAGGGAAATTACCCGTATGTCTAAAGATAAGGGTAGTGCCGCTATTGTTATTGCACCATACTATGTTGAAAATGAAAATAATTTAATGACATTAGTTGGGCCTGAAGATGCAATTAAAAAATTTGTTAATGATACTGAAGAAGTGAAAGCACCAATTTCAATCTTATTAGATGATCAAACTACAGGATTTATTGAAACTGATTTACAACTTTCAAAAGAAATGCCTGGCTTTATAAAAAATATTATCACTCCTTTATTTAATGTGAGTGATGTCGTACTAACTACAATTCTCATTTCAGTTGAAAACGATGAGGATGTAACCAAAATTCAAAAAATTGCTACAGCAAATAAAATTTTTGTTATAGACTTTAAAGATATTATGGAGGAATAACCGTGAGTATTTTTGGAAATACCGAGGTAGAAGAAGCACAACCAAGAAAACCAATAGTAAAAAATAGCTTAGGAATTGACCTAGGAACTTTAAATACAGTGATTGCAAAACCATCTGGGGATAAATTTGATTTATATCAAATCCCATCTGTTGTTGCTGTAAAGAAAGATGACCCAACTGCAGTATTAGCTGTAGGTGAAGAAGCAAAAAGAATGTTAGGAAGAACTCCTGAAGACATTACTGCAGTAAGACCTTTAAAAAAAGGTGTTATTGAAAATATAGCACAAGCTCAAGCTTTATTAATTAAAGCAATGGAAATTGGTATTAAAGAAGGAGAAAGCATTGGAAGAATTGTTATTGGTATTCCAGGGGACTCTTCTGAAGTGGAAAAAAATGCTGCTGAAGAAATTGGTAGAAAAGCTGGAGCAGAATATGTTTTAGTTGTTAGTGAAGGGTTAGCAGCTGCAATTGGTGCAGGTTTACCTATAGCTGAACCAAATGGTACTATGGTTATTGATATTGGTGCTGGTTCAAGTGATTTAGTTGTGATTTCCCTTGGTGGAATAAACGATATTGAAACCGTACGTTGGGGTGGAGACGATATTGATGCTAGAATCGTTGAATTAGTAGCAGAAAAATATAATGTAGCAATAAGTATTCATGATGCAGAAGCTGCAAAAATTGAAGTTGGTATGATTCATTGTAGTGAAGAAATGGAAAACTTAAGTGTTGAAGTTATTGGAAAAGCAATGGATACTAACAGACCTAAAAAAGCAATTATTGATTCTATGTTAGTTGCAGATGCTGCAGAACCTATTATAGTAGAAGTTTTAAATGGGTTACAACTCATATTAGAAAGATTACCTCCAGAATTAATGATGGGTATCTATTCAAACACTGTTGCTGTTGGAGGAACTTCTAGATTAAGAGGAATTAAAGAAAGAATCTTTGATGAAGTGGAAATTCCTATCACAGTATCTGATGATCCAATGACTGTTGTTGCAAAAGGAACTGCAATTGTTGCAGCTGAACCATTAGCTTTAGAACCTGAAGTACGTCTTAAAGCAATGAGATAAATTTATTTTATAAAAAACAAACATAAAATTTAATTCATCAAACTATTATTTTTGATGAATTTTCCAATTTTTTTTTACTATTTTTTAAAATCTTTTTTTTACTTTAATTTTAACTATTTTTTTAAATAAATAATAAATGATGATATAATTTAATTTGGTTTTAGATAAAAATGAATATATTAGGATTAGATGAAGCGGGTAGAGGTCCTGTATTAGGACCTATGATAGTAGCAGGTATTGTAATTCCAGAAGAGAAAACAAAAATCTTAGAGAGAATGGGAGTTAAAGACTCTAAAAAATTAACACCTAAGAGAAGAACTGTTCTTGCACGTAAATTAAGTAAAATGTTTGAATATGAAACTATTGAAATTACGGCACAGGATATTGACAATTTAAGAGCTAAAGATGTTAATTTGAATGAAATTGAAAAAATTGCCATGATTAAGATTATAGAGAAAATGAAACCTGATGCTGTTATTATTGATTCATTAGATGTGAAACCAAAACGATTAGAAAATGAAATTCGTAACATTGTACAATGTGATGATATTACTGCAGAACATAAAGCAGATGATAATTATTATCAAGTTGCTGCTGCTTCAATAATGGCCAAATATACTCGGGATAAAATTATTGAAAAAATTAATAAAGAGTATATAAAAATGGGTGGAATTGGTTCTGGTTATCCAAGTGATCCTAAAACTAAAGAATTTTTAACTAATTTTACATATGCAGAAATGCCTGATTTCGTTAGAAAAAGTTGGAATACTGTTCAAAAGTTAAAATAAAATTAATTTAGAGTAAATTAATAGGATTTATTAAAATAATTTTTGGACAATAATAATTTGGTTTTTAAAAAGCATATACTTACAAAATATTAGTTATTTAAAAAAGAATTTTGTTAATTTTTTATCTCTCAAATAACTAATATTATTTTTTATAATATTATTAATGATTTAATTTTGTTCCATGTTTTTTAAAATATATTTATAAGTTTCTTTTCCTTTAGGGGTTAATTCATATAAGCGCCCTTTTTTCTCGGATTCATTTAAACAAACAACTATATTCTCATTTTTTAAGTCTTTTAATATCGCACTTACTTGGTTAATTCTTATATTCATATGTTTAGCTATTTCTGAAGGCATTTTGATAGTATCTGCCAAGTATAATACTAAATCTGTACGATTTTTTGAACGTCGAATATAAGAAAAAGCACCCAATATGTCAAATTCCGTCATATTTAAATTTATATTTTAATTCGTTAATAACTAAACATTAATATTTTAATAATATTTTAGTAATATAAAATTAATTATTGTTAAATTATGGAAAAAGCTAAATTAAAATTAAAATTTTTACCATCTATTTATATAAATGAAAATTTCATGAAATTAAGAGAAATTTTAATGTTTAGTATAAAAAGAAAAGCTTTTTTAATATTCTTATTCCATTATATTTTATTTTATTAAAATTATTTTTTCACTTTTTTTCACTACCAAAACAGTTTATGAATATACTATAAATATTAGTTTTCTTAATTAATATTTAAGTAAAATTATGAATTTTATTTTGGTGATTAAATATGGTAGAACATTTTCAAAATATTGTAATTGGATTTGGTAAAGGTGGAAAAACACTTTCAGCTTATTTAGCATCTAAAGGTGAAAGTGTAGCTATGATTGAAAAATCAGATAAGATGTACGGTGGAACATGTATTAATGTTGGTTGTATTCCATCTAAATCTTTAGTTACTAGTGGTTTAAAATTAAAAGGTAAAAAGTTAGATTTAGAAGAAAAAAAGATTGCATACACTGAAGCTATTGCTGAAAAAAGAAGATTAACTAGTATGCTTCGTGAAAAAAATTTCCATATGTTAGAAGATAATGATAATGTTACTGTTTTTAACGGATTTGGAAGTTTTGAAGATAAAAACAAGGTTAAAATTGAAACAGATAATGATTCATTTGTTATTGAAGGAGATAGAATATTTATTAACACTGGTTCTAGTTCCATAAAACCAAATATTAGTGGAATTGATGGAAATCCTCATGTTTTCTTCAGTGATGGTTTAATGGATCTTGATGAATTCCCTGAAAGATTAGTTATTATTGGTGGAGGTTATATTGGTTTAGAATTTGCATCTATGTATGCAAACTTTGGATCTAAAGTTACTATTTTACAACATGGGTCTTTATTTTTAAAACATGACGATAGAGATATTGCAGATGAAATTAAATCTATTTTTGAAAATAAAGGTATTGATATTATAGTAGATGCTGAAATTAAATCTATTGATAATGATGAAGAAAGTAATGAAGCTATAATTAATTATAATATTAAGGATGATGAGAAGAATATTAGTGCTGATGCTATTTTAGTCGCTACTGGTAGAAAGGCTAATACTGAAGGTTTAAATCTTGAGGTTGCTGGAGTGGAAACCACTAGTCGTGGTGCTGTTAAAACTGATGAATTTTTACAAACTACTGCTTCTAACATTTGGGCTATGGGAGATGTTGTAGGTGGTTTACAATTTACTTATATTTCTCTTGATGATTTCCGTATTGTGAAAAGTCAACTTGATGGAAATAAAGGTTATAGTTTGTTAAAACGTGAAAATGTACCATTTAGTGTTTTCATAGATCCTTGTTTTTCTAGAGTTGGTTTAACTGAAGATGAAGCACGTAAAGAAGGTTTTAATGTAAAAATTTCAAAAATGCCTGCAGCTAGTATTCCTAAAGCTCAAGTTTTAAAGAATCCTATTGGATTACTTAAAGCTATTGTTGATAAGGATTCTGATAAAATTCTTGGTGCTGAGTTAATTTGTGAAGAATCATTTGAAGTGATTAATATTATTAAGTTAGCTATGGATTTGAATCTTGATTATACTGTTCTCAGAGATCAAGTTTTCACTCATCCGACTATGAGTGAATCTTTAAATGATTTATTTAAAATTTAAATGAATTTTTTTCATTTAAATTCTTTTATTTAAATTTATTTTTTCTAAAATGTTTTTTTTTTAAATTTATTTAAGTTTGTTAAGATTTTTTTTAATAGAATTCATTAAAAATAAATATATATTACTTCTAATAGATGTCATAATATTATTAAGAGAATTTTATTATAAATTACTATATAATTTTTTTATATAATACTAAAAATTAAAGAGGAAATCATGATAATTGAAGCAATAACCGGTGGTATCGGTGCTATAGTTGAAATGTTTCAAAGTGGTGGAATAATTACCTATATAATTACCTTTTTAGGTATTTGGGGTTTTCTTATCTCCATTCAGAAAATGTTTTATCTTAGACGTATAAGTAAAGTAGATGCTACTGAAATAATGGGTACTGTTACCGTTTCAATGGAAAAAGGTGGAGCTATTGAAGCTCTGAAGAATATTAGTCACTATAAAAATCCTGTATCTAGGATTATTTCTGAAGCTTTAAAAATTGGTTATAAAAATAAGACTGAAGTTGAAGAAAGTATGGAACAGATTTTTATTGTAGAATTAGGTAAAATGACTAAAAATCTTAGTACTCTTAAAACTATTATTGAATTAGCTCCTTTTTTAGGATTGATTGGTACTGTTATTGGTATTTGGATGACATTTAAAAATTTAGGAGTTTCTGCAAGTGGTACTGCTATGGCTCAAGGTATTTATGTTGCATTAATTACTACTATTGCAGGTTTAGCTGTGGCAATTATTTTAATGCCATTAAATACTTACATTAAAGGATTAATTGAAGAAGAAATGGATAAAATTGAATTAGCTACTAAAATGACTAATTGGAGTTATGCTGTAGTTAAGATTAAGGTTTATGAGAAAATGCCTTGTGTACTTGAAGCTTTACAAGAAGCTGATGGTATTGTTAGTGTGAGAGAAATTTCAGAACCTTATTCTAATGTTCAAATTTCATTCAAGCCGAGTATGTTAGAAAAGAGTATCAGTAATATTATTTTAGAGAAATGTGATGTTAAATCTGAAATAACTGAAAGTAAACTAAAACAATAATTTTATTAAATTTTGTATAACTTAAAATTTTTAATATTTTAGGTTAATATGTAAATTATTTAGAGGAAAAATAAAATGGCAATAGATATTAAAAAGCATAAAGATAAACTCAAAAATGATGAGCCAGAAGTTAAATTAGTGCCATTTATAGACATTTTATTTACATTGTTAATTTTTATAGTTGTTACTAGTACTTTTGGTGCTGCTGAAGTTGCTAACCAGAATAATGGTACTGGTACAGGTAAACCTAATATAACAGATACATCTGGAAATAATGAGTATTATTTAATCCCTGTATCTGGTTTGCAGAAGGTTACAGTAAATGGTATAGATATGTCAAGTCAAATTAGAAATAGTGCTATTGGTGTTCAAGCTGATGTTATGGATAATGGGCAGATAGAGATTAAGCCACAGGATAAATCGATAACGATTACGACACCTTCTGGTATGGATCCGTATAAAGCTGTTCATACCCCAGAAACTAATTAGCATATTATTTTAATTTATTTTTTTTAAATTTTTTTTATTGATTAATTTTTTTGAGGTTATAGAAAAATGTATTTAGGTAGAATTGTATCAGCGGGTATGACAACTGATGGTAAACCTTTTATAGCTTATAGAGTTTCTAGTAGGTCTTTTCCTAATAGACAAGCTAAAAAAGGTGAGGGTGAAGCAGCAATAATTCCAAAAGAAGGTTTTGAAACAGATATTTTTAAAAATACTTATATTGCTTATAATTGTATTAAAATTGTAGGTGATAAAGCTATTGTTTCTAATGGTTCTCAGACTGATGTTATTGCAGATAAAATTAGTTTAGGTATGAATATTAAAGATGCATTAACTTATTCACTTTTAACTATGGATTATGAAAAGGATGATTATCATACTCCTCGGATTGCAGCAGTTACTAGTTCTGCAAGTGGTAAAGATGATTATGAGTGTTATATTGGTATAGTTACTGATGAAAAGATATTAGTTGAAAAAGTAGGTTATGGTGAAGCGGTATTTATTTCAACTTATGAATGTGTTGATCCTGAACCTGTAAAATTTACTGCTAGAAATTCTGAAGAAGCTGCTCAATTAATTTTTGATGGTGGATCATTTGCAGAATTTGAAAAACCAGTTACATCTGCAGCTAGTATATATGATGGAAAATGGGATATTTCAGTACTAACCCCTTAAGATTTTATTTTTAAGTTTTTTTATTCATTTTTATTTGTTAAAAATGGATAATTTTTTTTTATTTATTATTTTTTACTGTTTTTTATATTCTTTTATTATTTTTAAGTATATTTTAGATAAATTTTTATATATTAAGGTTCTAGTTTATTAACATGACACTCGAATTAATTGGATTAAAAGAAATTCCTTTAGTGAAAAAAGGGGATAATATAACTAAATTAATTTTGGATGCTCTTGAAAAGCAAAATTTAGAACTTGAAGATACTGATATTTTATTAATTGCTGAAACTATGGTTTCTAAAGCAGAAGGGAACATAATAAAATTAGGAGATATTTTACCTTCTGATGATGCTATTATAATTGCTAAAAAGACTCAAAAAGATTCAAAATTAGTTGAAGCTATTATTCAAGAATCTAGAGAAGTAGTTGCAGTTGGTCCTGATTTTATTATCACTGAGACTAAGGAAGGTTTTGTTTGTGCAAATTCTGGAATTGATGAATCTAATGTTGATGAAGGATTAGCTACACCTATGCCTAAAGATGCTGATAAATCTGCAAGAGATGTTAGAGAAGATTTAGAAAAGGAAACTGGGAAAGAGCTTGCTGTAATTATTACTGATACTCAAGGTAGGGCTTTCCGTGTTGGTGCAATTGGAACTGCAATTGGATGTTCTGGTATTAATCCTCTTTGGACACGCAAAGGTGAAGAAGATCTTTATGGTAGAGAATTGAAATCAACTCAAGTTGCAACTGCAGATGAATTAGCTGCGGCTGCCTCATTAATTCAGGGACAAGCAGATGAAGGAATTCCTGTAGTTATTGCTCGTGGATTTGAGAATTTTGATTTATTAAGAAATAAAAATAGTACTATTGATCCATTATTACTCCCTAAAGAGTATGATGTATTTAGAAAATAATTTTTTAATTATATTGGGAGCTTTAAAATGGAGAATGACGTAATTGATGAAATGTTTGAAATACCTTTACCTAAACTTAGTAGTGAAGTTAGACGTAAGATTCATAAACCTTCAGATATTACTTCAATATCTAAAAACAATATTAATGAGTTAATTACAGATTCTGCTATTCAAGATGAAATTGGTTTTAGAAAATCAGATAATGGTAATTATTTGATTGCTATGAATTTAGACATGCCAGATATTACATCTGATATGATTGAATGGTGGTTTTGGTGGTATTCTCAAAACAGTTTATTATATAGATTATGGTATCCTGGTTCTCATTCCAATATTTTAAATATTGAAGATAAGGTTTTTAAAGGTAATTTTCATGGGTTTAAACCATGTACTCATCGTGTTGTGGAAGATTTTGGTCATGGAAATATGGAGTTAGCTATTAAATTTAGAAATCCTGAATATTTTGGATTTAATAGAGAATTGTTTAATGAAAATGAAATTGGCACTGTAATATCTGCGACTGTTGGAAGTATTAGTGGGAATATAGGTCATAGTGATATGGTTCATGTTTTTAAGGAAAAAGAGGATGGTCTTCAAATAATTAGTCGTTTTTGGATTGGAAAAAACCTTCCATTAATCCTTAAAAGAAGGTTTATTAATGATGATACTGCTTATTTGTTAAGTAAACATTGTTTTATTGAGTATACTCGACTTTCAGAGATATTACCAAAATTATATGATGCTTATCGTGAAAAAATTTATAAAATAGAAATAGGAGATTGAATAATGGGTTCTATAGTTAAATATGAATGTGAAAACTGTGGTTTTGAGTTTACGGATAAATCTCTTATTTTTTACTTAGATGAAAATGAAGAATTAGTTGTAGATAGTTTGACTATGAATACTTCTAGAGAAATGGATAAATCTAAATTAGCAGGATATGTTTATGAAGGTTTTTGTAAAGAATGTAACAATTTTATTAAAACTTATGTTCCTGAAATTAACAATTCTTCTTTAAGTGAAGATGAAATTTTTAATATTATTCATGATTTTTCAGATAATGATTTAAAATTTGATAAAGTTTTAATTTTTGATTTTAATCAAACTAGTTTTCAACATAGAAGAAAAATTTTAACTGAAAATATTTGTCCTAAATGTAATAATGAAATGTCTCTTTTAATTGATGATTTACATCCTTGTCCTAAATGTGGAGAAGAAAAAATAAAAGTTATTGAGACTATAAATATTAAATGAAGTAGATTTTTTTTGAGGTAAATTTTAATGATTACAATACTTTCTGGGGGTACTGGAACTCCGAAACTTGTACAAGGATTAAAGAATGTTGTTAATCCAAAGGATATTAATATAATTGTTAATACTGTTGAGAATGATTATTTTTCAGGTGTTTATGTTTCTGCAGACATTGATACTGTTCTTTATACTCTTGCAGATATTATAAATGATGATTTATGGTATGGTATTAAAGATGATACTTTTGTAACCAATGAAAGACTTGCAGAAATTGGATCTCCAGAATTATTAAGAATTGGGGATAAAGATAGAAGTACTAAAATTCAAAAAACTCTGTTGCTTGAGAATCATAGTTTAAGTGAAGCTGTTGATATTCAGAGAAAGGGTTTAAATATTGAATCTAAAATTTATCCTATGAGTGATGAGGATTCTGATATTAAAATTTTAACTGATAAAGGTGAAATGGAGTTTCATGACTTTTTGATTAAGGAGCAAATGAAACCTGAGGTTTTAGATGTTATTTATAGTAATGTTAATCCTGCTCCAAAAATTATTGATACTATTAAAAATTCGGATATGGTGATTATTGGTCCATCAAATCCTATTACTAGTATTTTACCAATTGTTAAATTAAATGGTGTTTTTGAAGCATTACAAAATACTTATGTTGTTGCTATTTCCCCTATTGTTGGAGGGTCAGCTGTAAGTGGTCCTGCAAATAAGTTTATGAATGCATTAGGTTTTGAAGCAACTTCTTATGGTATTGCATCACTTTATAAAAGTTTTCTTAATAAAATGGTTATAGATTTAGAAGATAAAGATTTAGAAGATAAAATTAGTAAGTTAGTGGATAATGTAATTGTTACTAATACCATTATGAGAACTATTGAGGATAAAGAAAGTTTAGCTAAAATTTGCTTAGAGAAATAATTAACAAATAAACTATTTTTTTTAAAAATTTGAATTTCATAATAAAAAGTTTTTAATACTATTTAAACAAAACCTAAATATTAGTAATATAGGTGAAATAATGATACAAATGACATTGATACAAATTGATAATTACGGTCCTTGGACTGTTACTCCTCGTCCACGTAATGAATCTGACCTCCAAATTCTTCAAGCTGAATTGTTTGCAGATGTTCAAAGACAAATTGCAATGAAAAAAGGTTTAGTGTTCTTTACACGTTTTGATAATATGTTGGCCATTACAAATGGTTTAGATGCTGAGGATCATCTTAGAATTCAAAGATCAATTCGAAATAGATACCCTATTAGTATAAGTATGGGTGTTGGGGCTGCTGAAACTCCTCATGAAGCTCAAAGATTAGCTACTATTGCTTTACAAGAAAAAGGTGGAGCTCAACAAAAGGAAAGAAAGGAAATTTTAGCTGTTGATTCTTTAGCTGATGCAGATAAAAATTTTGTTCAAGTTGCCCATTGTGATATTAATAGTGTTACAGAAACCTTAACTGATAAGAAATCTGCATTTGACACTAGTTTTATGGTTAATAAAGCGCAACATTATTTAATGACTAAATTGATTAAAAAAGGAGCTTTATTATTCTTTATTGGTGGAGATAATTTTATGTGTCCATGTAATGGTATGGATGAAGATGAAATTACTGAAATTTTAAAGGAAATTAATGATGAAATTGGTATTGGTATAAAAGCAGGAATAGGTAGAGGAAGAAATGCTGAAGATGCTGCTTATATGGCTGATATTGGTTTAGAGAAGATTCGTGAAGATAACAACAAAAAATGGATAGAAATTGTTGAAAAAGATTACGAAGATTGAATTTTATTTTAATATTTCACCTATAAAAAAAAAATGGGATGTTAATTTAAACTCTCATATTTTATTATTTATTTTAACTATTTTTTTTTGGAATTGTTATTTATGATTAAAGTTATTGCACCTATGGCAGGAATTACAGATGGGAAATTTTTATTAAAATTAGTTCCTTATGGTTTTGATGTGGCTACTTTAGGGGGATATAATATTGATGAAGATTCTATAGCTGCTGGAGAAAAAATTTGTGCTAGAGGTCGTAGAGAATTTAATTATAGTATTGATGATGTTATTCCACAAATTAAAAAAGAATCTGAATTGATTCATGCAAATTCTGATGTTTTGATTTCTTGTAATGTTAGATCTACCACTCCAGATAATGTTATTGAAGTTAGTAAATTGGATTGTATTGATATTGTTGAAATTAATTGCCATTGTCGTCAAAAAGAGTTGACTGATATTGGTTGTGGTCAGAACATGTTAATTCGTTCAGATTTAGAGGATTATATTTGTGAGGTTGTTGATAGGGCAGATTCTAAGGTTTCTGTTAAGATTCGTGCTAATGTTGATGGTGTTGATACTTTAAGTATTGCTAAGTTAATTGATGATTCTGGTGCTGATTATCTTCATGTGGATGCTATGAATCCTGGTGTGGATAATGCTGATTTGGATTTAATTAGTGAGATTTCCAATGCCACTGATATTTTTTTAATTGGCAATAATTCTATTAATTCTTTTAGTCGTGCTAAAAGTATGGTTGATGCTGGTGCTGATGGTATATCTTTAGCTAGAGCTTGTATTAGTGGTAAGTTGAATTTTAATTTAAATGATTTATAATTTTAATACTTTTTTTATATTATTGTTTGTTTAATAGTAAAGTTTAAAAAGCTTTATGAATATATATTCATAATAGTAACATTAAATAAAATTTATAGTTTTAGGTTGAAAAATTATGGTAAGACCAAAAATTAAAAGAACTATAGGCAAAAACCCAGAACAAATTTGCTTTAATCAAAATACTGAAAATAAACTATCCCCCCTAGAAATGGTTACTGAAGAGTATGAAGCTATAAGATTAAAGGATTACCATAATTTCAACCAAAAACAATCTGCAGAATTAATGGAAGTATCCCAACCAACTTTTCATAGAATCCTAAATTCTGCTAGAAAAAAAATTGCTAAATCCCTCATTGAAGGTAGAAAAATCAATATAATAGGAGTTACTAATATTAAAAACCAAATAACTTATTATTGTAAAACATGCGGGTTCCAATGGAGTAATCAACAAAAAAAATATACTAAATGCCCTGATTGTAACTCAAGTGAAATTGTATTATTAGAAAATGATTCAATTGAAAAAAGAAAATCTTATGGAGGAAAAGGTAGAGGTATTGGTAAACCTCCATCAGCATGTGTATGCCCAAAATGTGGATATGAAGCACCAAAAATCATGGGAAAACCATGCAGAAACACCAAATGTCCAGAATGTGGCACTCCTTTACATGGTTCTGGAAGATGTGTTGATTAAACTAAAAATAAATAAAAAAATTAATAACTTGTGTTATAATTTCATTAATATAAAAAATAATATAAAGAAGTAATATAAAATTTATATTATAATATTAAAAATTATCTTTTCAATATTTGAATTAAAAAAATTCAAGAAAATATAAAATTTTTCATAATTATAAAAGTAATTAAAAAAAGGAACAAAATAAGGTGGATAAATGTCTTTTATTACATTTAAAAATATAGGAAAAACATTTAATGATGTCCCAGTTCTCAAAAATGTAAACTTAGAAATTGAGGAAGGGCAAACTTTAGGAATATTAGGAAGAAGTGGTAGTGGAAAATCCGTCCTAATAAGCATGTTACGTGGTACAAAAGAATATGAACCTGACGAAGGGCAAATAATATTCCATGTAGCAATGTGTAAAGAATGTCAACATGTAGAACCTCCATCATACATAGGGCAAAAATGTTCATGTGGTGGAGAATTAGAAGAAAAAACTATTGATTTCTGGCATGCAGACAGACTAGAATTTGCAGCTTTAAAAAGACGAGTAGCTATAATGCTTCAAAGAAACTTCGCTTTATATGATGAAGAAACTGTAATAGATAACATTCTTAAAGCAATGGGTGATGAAGGTCGCTACTTAGAAGAAAATATTTATAGAGCATTAGAACTTTTAGATATGGTTCAAATGAGTCATAGAGTTACACATATTGCTCGTGATTTAAGTGGAGGAGAAAAACAAAGAGTTGTTCTTGCAAGACAATTAGCGAAAGATCCTATGTTATTCTTAGCTGATGAACCAACTGGTACATTAGATCCACAAACTGCTGAACGTTTACATGAAACCCTTGAAACAGAAGTCAAAGATAAGGGAATTACTATGGTTATTACAAGTCACTGGCCAGAAGTAATTAATATATTAGCAGATAATGTGATTTGGTTAGAAAATGGTGAGATTAAAGAACAAGGCAATCCAAAAGAAGTTGTGGATAAATTTTTAGCTACTGTTCCATTACCTAAAAAAGTAGAAGAACACGAACATGGTGGTCCTGAAGTAGAAATTAAAAATGTTAAAAAATATTATTACTCTATCGAAAGAGGAGTTGTCAAAGCTGACGATAATGTTAATTTAACAATTAATCATGGAGAAATCTTTGGTGTTGTAGGACTTAGTGGATCTGGAAAAACTACACTTACTAGAATGATTCTTGGATTAACTGAACCTAGTAGTGGAGAAATAAATATTAAACTTGGTGAAAATTGGATTGATATGACTAAAGGTGGACAATTTAATAGAGGCCGAGTAACTCCTTATATTGGATTGCTTCATCAAGAATATTCTTTATACCCAAGTAGAACAATTCTTGGAAATTTAACTGATGCAATTAGTTTAGAATTACCTGGAGAATTTGCTAAAATAAAAGCTACTCATGTTTTAACTGCATGTGGATTTGAAGAAAAAACTGCAGAAACAATATTAAAAAAATACCCTGATGAGTTAAGTGTAGGAGAAAGACATCGTGTAGCTCTTGCACAAGTTCTTATTAAAGAACCAAACATAATTATTTTAGATGAACCAACTGGTACAATGGATCCAATTACTAGAGTAATAGTAACTGATTCTATTTTAAGAGCTAGAGATGAATTCGATCAAACTTTCATAATCGTATCACACGATATGGATTTCGTTATAGATGTGTGTGATAGAGCTTCTTTAATGAGAGGGGGAAAAGTTTTACAAACTGGAAAACCTGAAGAAATCGTTTCATCATTAACTACTAAAGAAAAAGAAGATATGTTGAAAGATGAATAACTTTATCATATCCTTTTTTACCTTTTTTTATTAAACTTTTTTTCAATAATATTTAAAAACCGTATGAATTATATACTTTAAAATTTATATTAATAGAATAAATTATTTAATGTAAATAGAACTAATTAATTTTATACAAATTTAAAAGATTAAATATTTATTTAATATTTATAATAACATAATAATAGACAATTTAATTTATAAAATTTATGTAGGAGTAATACCATGGGATGGGATGATGCGCCATCACATATTTGTCGAGGTGGAGATGTTAGAGGATTAGCATTTTGTTGTCCTCCAGTAAAACCTTGTCCAGTGATGAATGCTTTAAGAGAAGTAGGAATAACACCACAAGAATATATTAATATTAAAGAAGATTTTGCTAAAAACACAAGGTTAGGTGAAGGAGCTGGAACATGTTTTGGTTCATTAGTATGGTGCTGTAAAACATCAAAACCTTGTCCATTGAGAGATATGGTATTAAGAAACATTAATATGAGTCAAGATGAATATTTAACTTTGAAAAGAGAATTATCTGAAGCTTTAGTTGGAAATAAAGAAGATGATTGTGAAGAAAATATTGATGCTCTAGTTAATGCATTTGAAATATCTGAAACTGAAGCTAATAAAGTTTTAACTGATTGTAATAATGATTTGAGAATGGCTATAAAATTACTTCGAGTTAAAGCATTAGAAAATGGAAAATAATATTTTTTCCAATTTTTTTATTTTTTTTAAAATATTTTGTAGATAATTAATTAACTTATTTTTTTTATTAAGAGGAACTTTTAATGGGATTAACATCACTTTTTTTAGAAGTAAAAAATAAAAATGTTTTTATTTTAGGAACTGGAGAAGTTGCTACTAGAAGAGCTAATCGTTTCCTAGATAAGGGAGCGAATGTTATATTAGCTGGAAATCATATTTCTAAAGAATTAACTGATAAAGGAGCTGTTTTAAGATCTTTAGAAAATCTTGATGAACTTGTTGATTGGTCTGATATAATCATTATAGCTAGTGGAGATAAAAAATTATCTGATTATGTTTCAAGTATTAGTGAAGGTAAATTAATTAATAGGGCAGATTTACCTAGTGAAGGCAATTTAATTGTGCCAACAACATTTCTTATTGGAGACATTGAAGTTTCATTATATACTGGAGGAAAAAGTCCTTTAATGGCTAAAGAACTTCGTAAAAAGATTCAATCCACTATTACTCAACGAGATATTTTAGAAATTGAACTTCAGGATTATGGGCGAAGTTTATTAAAATCTCAAATCTCAAATCAAAAAGATAGAAAAGAGAAATTATATGAAATTTTAAATGATGAAAAGATTAATTCTCTTTTAGATGAATGTAAAATTGAAGAAGCTAAAATTTTGGTTAAAGGATTAATTGATAAAATTTAATAATAATTAAAGGTATAATATTGTTTTTAGGAGAGTTATTCATTGATAATTAGTATTCGTGTAGATCATACAATTGCAGACATTGAGACTATGGAAATAGTTTCTAAAGATTTGAAAGATTTATTTAAGCAATTAAAAGAAAAATTTGATATACATGAGTATATTGAAATATCCACTTGTAATAGATATGAATATTACATTCATGATGATTTTATCACTTATGATGAACCTTTATTAAATCATGAAAATAAGAATATTATTATTGAATACGATGATACTAGCATAATTCACCTTTTAAGAATGACTTCTGGTTTAGAATCTATGATTGTAGGTGAAGATCAGATTTTAGGTCAGATTAAAGATGCTAAACAAATTGCAGATAAAGAAAATCATTGTGGTAAAGTTTTAGATACTCTTTTTACTAAGGCTATTCATGTGGGTCAAGAAGTTAGACAGAAAACTAAGATTAATCAGGGTAGTGTTTCTATTGGGTCTGCAGCTGTTGATTTAGCTGAGGAAATTATTGGTGATTTAAGTAATAAATGTGTTCTTGTTATAGGTGCTGGTGAAATGGGTACTTTAGTAGCTAAAGCTATGGCTGAAAAGGATTTAAAAGCTATTTTTGTTGCTAATCGAACTTATTTCCGTGCTAATAGGTTAGCTAAAGAGTTAGGTGGTGAATCTATTTTGATTGATGATATTGGTCATTATTTAGCTAATGCTGATGTTGTTATTAGTGCTACTGCTGCTCCTCATTATATTTTAACTAAAGATAAAGTTGAGCCAATTATTTGTAATAAGAATCCTAAGAGTATTTTGATGATTGATATTGCTAATCCTCGGGATATTAATGATGATGTTAAAGAATTAAATGTTAATTTGTTAAATATTGATGATTTAAGAGGGGTTGCTGAGAAAAATCGTCTTCAACGTGAAAATGAATCTGTTGCTGCTGAAAAAATTATTGGAGAAGAATTTGGGTTGTTAGAGAATTCTTTTAAATTGATGCAGGTTGAAGGTATTTTACGAGAGCTTAGATCTAATATGGAAGATATTCGTCAAAGAGAAAGTGAAAAGGCTATCGTTAAATTAGCAGATAGTGAAGGTAGTGTTAAGATTATTGATAATCTTACTAGATCTATTGTTAATAAGATTTTTTATGATATTTCAGTTAATATTAAAGAAGCTGCTAAAGATGAAGATGATTATTTGATTGATGCAGCTGAAAAGTTTTTTGTAAAAAAAGATTAGAAAAAAGTATACTTGATTTTTTTTAGATACTTTTTTTATGCAAACATATTTTTGACTTCGTTTGCTTTTTGTTTTTTATAGTTTAATGCATATTCAATGTCTTCCATTGTAACGGTTTCTTTATCGTTGGATATGGCATTGTGAAGGCTAGTTTTTAATAGTTTTTGTTTTATATCTCTTCCACTCATTCCTTTAGATATTTTGACTAGTTTTTCTATTGGTACTTCTATTTTTAGTGGGAATGTTTTTAGGTTGTTTTGTATTATTTGTTTTCTTTCTTCTTCGTTTGGTATTTTGAATTCGATTTCTTCTTCGAATCTGGATCGTACTGCATAATCTAAAGTTTCTATATTGTTTGTTGCTCCGATTGTTATTACTCCTTTATTTGGATTTATTCCATCCATTTCGGTTAGTAATGAGTTTACAATTTCAGATACGTCTCCTCTTAGTGATTGGTAAGTTCTATGTAGTGCTATTGCATCTATTTCATCTATGAATATTACTGATGGGGATGTTTTTTGTGCAAAATCAAATAGTTCACTAATCTTATATGCACCATCTCCAACATGGTCACCAATTAAAGATGTTGCTTTGATTAAATACAATGGAACGTTAAGCTCATTTGATAGTGCCTTTGCTAACATTGTTTTCCCAGTACCTGGAAGTCCGTAAAATAATATGTTTCTTGGAGCCCATTCTCCAAATTTTTCAGGATTTGCTAAATATTTCATTATAACTTTAGCTTTGTTTTTTGCACTAACTTGACCCACAACATCAGAAAGAGTATAATCTGTTTTTATAGCTTTTAAAGTATGATTAGTCTTTTCATTATCAACTATAATTATACTTGTGTTTTTCCCAATAACCGAATTATTTGGGAAAGCAGTTATAACTTTAAATGCAAAATCTGGAATTATTTTTTGATCAAAAAGATAATTACCTTCTTTTACAATTGTTCCTAACCATTGTTCTCTAGCATATTGTTCAAAAAGAACTTTATCAGATATTTCCAAATTTGAACCTTCCATTAATGCAAAATTAAAAGGATAACCTACTCCTTTTAAAACAACTGCTTTTGCTTCTTTCTCAGTACTAAATTTAGAAGTTGTAATCATATTATTTGATGGATTAATTTCTTCAATTTGATTATTATTTTTCAATAGCACACCAACTTAACTTTATAATAAATTTATAAAAATAGAAAATAAATGTTTTTAATTAATAAAGCTTAAAAATTTTTTATAGCTTTATTAACTTTTTTAAGAGATTTAGACCCTTCTCTAGTAGGTTTTCTACCTTGTAAAACTAATAGTTTATTTTGAATTTTTTCAAGACTAGTATATGCATTTATTTTCATTATATTTACCTTCAATAATAAAAAAAGATTTTAATATTTATTTTTTATCAAGTCTTTCTTGAATATCATCAATTCTTTGAACAACTACTTTTAGGGCTCTATCTCCTTCACGAGTTGGTTCTCTTCCTTGTAAAATTAATAATTGATCTCTTATATCTCTAAGTCTGTGAATGTCATCTATACGCATAATTGTTTTATAAAACATTTCATAATCACCTTAATTATTTATACTTAAAATAGAAGTTCTAAATAATATTATGTTATATATTTGTTTTATTTTTTATAAAAGTATCATGAAAAAATATTTTAAAAAAAGTAGGATTAAAACAAGAAAATTTTTTTTAAATTAAAAATAAAAAATAAAATATAAAAAAAGATAAATCTTTAAATTAATTTAAAAATTTATTCTTTGCAGCAAAGAGCGTCTTTTGCTAATTTAATATCTTCAGCTTTTACAGTTTTACGACCTGCATGTCTTGCTAAAGCAACAGCTTCTTTAGCTACTTCAGTTGCACATTCTTCTAATTTTTCAGCTAAAGCTTCTTTAGCATCTTCACTTACTCTTTCTGCACCTGCATTTTTAACAATTCTTGCAACTGGTGCAAGAGGTAATTCATTAGTTTTCATTATTAAACATCTCCACAATAATTTATGTATAATAAAAATATTTTTCAATAAATTTATTATAATAAGTAATGTTTATATCATTATATATAAATGTATTGTTAAAAACTATAAAAAACAAGGCAATATCATTAGTATTACATGAAATAAAATACTATTAAAATAGTAGATATAAAAAAAGATACTAAAAGCTATTTAAAAAGAATTAATTAAAAAAATTTTAAATTAAAGTTTCATATACTTCTTTCATTTTCATTGCATCTTTATCTCTAAGAGGAGTTTCACAAATTATTGTAGCTTTCCAATCATTTTCTAATAAATTTATGAGTAAATCTTTAATATTTGGACCATAATTATCTATTTCATTCAAATTATGATGTCTTCTCTCACCATTATGTGTGTATTCAATTGTAGTGAAATGACAATGCAATCTATTTATATCTAAATTATCTTCTAATTTAGAGAAAATACAATTATAATCTTCTTTATTATTTAAAATTCCTCTTCCCCGAGCATGTATATGGGCAAAATCTATTGTAGGTTCAAAATGTTCCATATTTTGACACATACTTATAATTTCATTTATATTACCTAATTGTGATCTTTTTCCAGTTGTTTCAGGTGCAAAAGTATAATTTTTAATGGATTCTTCTTCACATCTTTCGATTAATTTTTGATAAGCAATTTTAGCTATTTCTAAAGCTTTTTCTGGTTTTTGATTTTGATAAAATCCAGGATGAAATACTATACGATATGCTCCCATCCATTCTCCTACTCTTGCTGAATCAACTAAACGTTCAATAGATGAATCTATTTTTTCAGGTTCTTTTGAACACATATTAACATAATAAGGAGCGTGCATGGAAATTAAAACATTTTCCTTTTCAGACTGTTTTTTTAGTGTTTTTGCACTTTTTTCACCAATTCTTATTCCATGTGAAGATTGATATTCAAATGCATTTAATCCATGTTCAGCTATATACTTTGATGAAGTATATGCACTTCCTTTATAATCTAAAGGTTTTCCTGCTGGTCCAAAAATTATTTTATCCTTCATAGAATTGTCACTTCATTGATAATAAAAATATAAAAAAAGAAAATTTTTGGGAATTTTTATAATATTCCCATAGCTTTGTTAGTTTTTGCTATAGATTTTTCATTGTCACTTTCCATCTCAAGTAACGCTCTTATAGCATCAACATTTTCAGGTACAACATCAGATTCTTGGTGAACTGCTTGCATATAAAATAGTTCATTATCTACTACATTTATAGATTCTTCCCATACTGGAATTTCATAGAAATCATTTCGATTTCTTCCTAAATCTTTAGCATATTCCATTAATTCTGCAGTTGATCCTAATCCTTCACTTGCTTTAACTACCATTACACGTGAGCGTTTTTCAAGTGCATCAATAACTTCATCAGTTGTTACATCATTATTTATTTCAACCATTAAATTATGTTGGTGCATTAATGTTGTTGGAACAAGTAAAGCCATTGTTGTAACATCTATATCTCCCATAACTGTTTTTACATCAGGTCCATGGTGAGATGGTACTTTAGGAGGGTTTGGTACAATTGCATTTATTGGTCCTTTTTTAACTTCATTTGGATCTGCTCCACGACGTACCATTACTGCTCTTACTTTCTTAATATCAACTAAAGGGTTTAATGTAGATAGTGTTCTTGTTAATCCAGTAGTGTTACATGATACTACACGAGTATAATCTGCTCCAAATGAATCATCATAATTAGAAAAAGAATTGAATGATAATCCAGTTAGTTCATGATCTTCTCCACCTTCATAAATTGCTTTTACTCCTGCTTTTTTATATTTTTTTAAATTTTCTGCTCCAAGGTTTCCGGGAGTACAATCAACAACAACATCTGCTTCTTCAATC
>Ga0116193_1000474_pt1 | contig 37458 bp, 27 predicted proteins | sample AD_UKC115_MetaG_FD_89892 | JGI IMG/M metagenome (GOLD analysis project Ga0116193, IMG submission 89892) | Active sludge microbial communities of municipal wastewater-treating anaerobic digesters from Hong Kong - AD_UKC115_MetaG | ecosystem: Engineered > Bioreactor > Anaerobic > Digestate... | reverse complement strand
TAACAGTGGCTTTTATGGAAGTGAGAGTGAATTTTTAAATACAAATCCTGATTTTCTTTTTTTAGGTTTAGGAAATAGCAAAACAGATGTAAGTCAATCAGTATCAGAAGCAACTTTGGTGTCTTTTTTTGCAAATGTAAATTATAATTTTAATCAGAAATATTATTTGTCTGGAATTATTCGACGGGATGGTTCCTCTCGTTTTGCTGCAGACAATAAGTGGGGTACATTCTTTTCTGTATCAGGAGGTTGGAATATTGAATCAGAAGATTTTATGAAAAATGTTAAAGCCATAGATAAATTAAAACTTCGAATAGGTTATGGTTCAATAGGTAATCAAAATATCCCTCTCTATTCCTATTTTGATCGTTATAGTAATAATTATTATTATACATTTGGAGGGAAAAGTTATAATGGTTTCGCTCAAACTCAACTCGGGAATACAGAATTAAAGTGGGAAACAAGTGATCAATTCAATGCTGGCCTCGATTTTGAATTTTTGAAAAGTTCTCTTGGAGTTACGATTGATTACTATTACAAAACAACGCGTAATATGTTATTACCTGCATCGCTTCCTCCTTCAATTGGGAATGCCACACCTTTTGAAATTAATAGCACCGGAAATGTGTTGAATACTGGAATTGATTTAGAAATTTTTTATCGAAAGAATTATCGTAATGGAGGTTTTAATATTTCATTAGATGGAGGTTATTTATACAATGAAGTATTAAATCTAAGTGCTCCTTATTATGCTGGTCGTGTCGATAATGGAGTTTATGCAACTTGTACAGCAGAAGGTCATCCTATTGGTTCATTTTATTTATACGAGATGGATGGAATTTTCCAAAATCAACAAGAAATATTAACTTCTGCTTATCAAGGAAACAACATAAAACCGGGTGATGTCAAATATGTTGATCAGAATCTTGATAATGTTATTGATGCTAATGATCGTAAATTTATGGGTAGTGCAATACCAACTTTTACGACTGGTTTAAATTTATCAGGAAATTATAAGAATTTTGACTTATCAATGTTCTTTCAAGGAGCTTTTGGTCAGAAGATTTTCTCCCAGGTAAATTTTGATATTGAGGGTTTTTATCGTGGTTTTAATGTCACAGAAAGGTACTATAAGGAACATTGGACAGGTGAAGGAACATCTAATACTCAGCCTAGAGCATCATGGTCAGCTAAGTCAAATAACGTAAAAGCATCTTCACGATTTTTAGAAGATGGTTCATACATGAGACTCAAAAATCTTCAATTAGGATACACTATACCTGGAACAAAAAAATGGAAAATAGAAATGTTAAGATTGTATGTTGCGGGAACTAATTTATTTACATTGACAGGATATTCTGGACTTGATCCGGAAATGACAGTAAGTACTAATTCAGCAGCTGAAGGTGATATGGCAAATGGAATAGATTGGGGCACCTATCCAGTAGCTAAAAGTTTTACTTTTGGAATAAATTTAACTTTTTAAAATTAAAATATTATGTCTAAAAAATATATTCTTGAATTAATAATTGTAAGTTTGGTTTTAACTTCTTGCGAAGATTTTCTTACTACTGAATTAAAAGGGGAATATACTTCCGAAAATTTTTATACTTCTGCAGAAAATGCTGTCATGGCTGTGAATGGGATTTACAATTCATTATATGGAAGTACTTTGTGGGTTTTTGGTGATGTAGCCTCTGATGATGCAGTAAAAGGTGGAAATGCTGGTGATCAGGCTGATATTAACGGTATAAATGATTTTACCGCTACCACAGATAATGGAGCTTTATATAACTATTGGAAAGCTTCTTATGAAACTATTTCTCGGGCAAATAATGCTATTGCATATATTCCAAATATTACGATGGATGGCACTTTAAAAAATCGTCTAATCGGAGAAGCTAAATTTTTAAGAGCTTATACCTATTTTAATCTGACAAATATTTTTGGGAAAATACCATTAAAATTGAACCCTCAAAATTCTCCAACCAATATCTATATAGGCTTAAGCGAAGTAAATACTATTTATGCTCAAATTGAAACTGACCTTAATGATGCGATTAATGCTTTACCTATCAGTTATTCTGATGAAAAAGGACGTATAACTAAAGGTGCAGCTTATGCTTTATTAGCAAAAGTAGAACTTTATCAGAAAAAATATTCAGAATGTCTTTCAAATATTCAATCATTAGAGAACTTACATCAATATGATTTATTAAAAAGCTATTCTGATTTGTTTAAATCAGGTGCAGAAGACAGTATAGAAGTAATTTTCGGGTTAAGGTATATTAATAACAATGAAGTCTCTTTAGGGAATCATTTGACTGTCTGGTTCGCACCTGCAATAGAAGGTGGTTATTATTTTGATGCTCCCACTCAAAGTTATGTTGACGCATTTACTGAAAGAACAATTGACAATCAAGATGATCCAAGATTGGATGCCTCAATTGGTCGCAATGGAAAACCTTGGTTTAATAATACAATTTTCTCATCTTCTTGGTCTGAAGCCACAGGTTACCTTGTTAAGAAATATGATGAAGATAGAGTTTCAGGATTGGCAATAAGTCAATCAACCATTCCATACCATGCTATTCGATATGCTGATGTTATTCTTATGAAAGCAGAAGCAATAAATGAGTTGGGCGGAGAAAATGCCGTAGAACAAGCAGCTTTTGAAGTTGATAAAATTCGTAATCGTGCTAAATTAAGTAATACTACTGCTTCAACACAAGCAGCTTTGCGTGAGGTTATTAGAAATGAACGACGGAAAGAACTTGGATTTGAATTTCATAGATTTTTCGATCTTATGCGGTGGGGTAGAGAAACGGCTGTTGCTGCTCTTGGACCAAATTTTAAATGGACTGAGCCACGATTTTATTTCCCAATTCCACAAAGCGAAATAGATACAAATGAAGCTTTCCATTAAAAGCATTATAAATAATAAATAAAAACAATTACAAACAACAATTAAATTTAAATTATTATGAAAAAGAATTTTTTAAAAAATGTTTTTTTTGCATGTGTATCATTGCTGATATTTTCAGCTTTTTTCTCAGCATGTAAAAATAGTGAAAATGAAGTTACACCGGCTGACACCTCACAACTGACAGCATTGATTGATTCATGCCAAACTTTGATTAATTCTGCAACAACTGATGATTATCCTCAAGATGCTATTACTACTTTTTCAAATGTAGTAAATGCAGCAAGATCTGCTGTTTCAAGTTCGACTATCACTCAGACTGCTGTAGATAATCTAATTGTACAATTAAGGCAAGCTAGGGAAGTATTTTTAGCTTCAGCTTACGATGCTATTCCGTCTTCAGCTCTTATTTTAGGATTGAGCTTTGATGAAAATATTTCTAATAATCAATTCACCACTGAAGGGAAAGGTTGGACAGCAGTATTGAAAAAAGGACCTTCTGAAATATTTGGAACCGCGACGAATTTTCCAAGTGTTGAGAATAATGGTAAAGTGGGTAAAGCAATGTATTTTAGTAATGGCTCGCATCTTGAAATTAGCGATTATACTGCCAATGATTTACTTGGGAGCAAATTGTCGATCTCAGTATGGGTAAATCCTGATTCAACCAGAGCAGGGAATTATATTATTTCTTATAATTATTGGAATTCGTGGAAATTTCAGTTACAAGAACAAAATAAACCATTTTTCACCATTCACACTAATGCTGATGGTTGGGTAGATGCAGATAATCAAGCAGATTTTTCAGCACCAAATAAAACATGGACTCACCTGGTTGTAACTTTAGATATGGATACTAAAGTGTTGATTTTCTATGTTAATGGAGTGAGCACAATGGAGTGGAATGCCACTACAAAGCCTGGTTTAACCGGTACAGGACCGTGGCAATATAAAAATATATTACCTTTGATAATTGGTGCTTGCACTACTTATGAAGAGGCAATTGCTGAATGGAATTGGTCATGGGCACAAACGCCTCAAGCTTGGGATAATTTTGTAGGTCTTCTTGATGAGTTAAAAGTATATAACATAGCATTAACAGCAGGTCAAGTAGCAAGATTGTATGAACAAGAAAAGTAAAAATATGTTTTTATCTCTTTATAAAAAAGCTCTGTTATTCAGCAGAGCTTTTTTATAAAATAATAATTTAATGATAAAGAGTTAACTAAAATGAAATACAAATTACTTTTTCTGACAATTTTTGAAATTATTTGTACTCTTTCCTTTGCACAACAAATATCAATATCACGAATAGATCAAATGCCAGATAAACCTTCTCCATATTTAATGCGTGATTGGAAAGAAGTTGCGAAAAATTATGACAATTTTGTTTTTGATGTCTCAAAATCAGGAACATTTTTACCACTTACAAAAATAAATACTACTTCAGGAATTAATTATAGTGATATTCATAATATTCTGATGGATACTTATGTAGGACAAAAAAATCACGGTAATGTTGCAGAGGCTATTAATATAATTCCTGCAGTGGTTGGTGCTACTTTGGTAGGAATTGATAAAACAAATCAATTTGATATTAATTGGGTAAAGAATATTAAAGATTTTTATAATTTAAAAAATGGAGAAAACGTTTATTTAAATGGTTATAGTAGTAGCACTGGCTCAGATTGGTGGTATGAAATCATGCCTAATGTGTTCTTTTATCAACTTTATGCTTTATATCCCAATGTTGACCCAGATTTTTCAACTCAATTTACTACTATTGCCGATCGCGAGTTAGATGTTTTATTTAAATTAGGAGCCAAAGTTCAACCATGGACTCCGCCATCAATGAATTACCGTGCTTTTAATTTGATTACGGGAGTTCCCAATTCTTCAAGTGTCCCTGAACCAGAATCTGCAGGTTCAATTGCTTGGATTTTATATCAAGCATATATTCAAACTAAAAATATTAAATATCTGCAAGGAGCAGAATTAGCTTTAGATTTTTTGCAAACATGTTCCAAAAATCCTTCTTATGAAATTCAGTTGCCTTATGGAATTTTAACTGCTGCACGTATGAATGCAGTTGAAGGAACAAATTATAATATAGACAAAATGCTTAATTGGACTTTTACCTCCGGAGAAGGGACATTACGAGGTTGGGGTACTATAGTCGGCAATTGGAATGGGTACGATGTATCAGGGCTTATTGGTGAAGCTAATGATAAAGGCAATGATTATGCATTTATAATGAATGGATTTCAACATGCAGCTGCTTTGGCTCCTGTTGTAAAATATGATAAACGTTATGCTATTGCAATTGGGAAATGGATTCTAAATTTAGCTAATGCAAGTAGATTATTTTATGCCAATGGTTTGCCTGATGCAAATCAACATTCAAGTGGCAATGAGTGGGCTAAACAATATGATGCTAATTTTTGTATTCCTTTTGAATCAATGAAGCAAAACTGGTCAGGGATAAGTCCTTACGCTACGGGAGATGCAGTACAAGGAGGATGGGCATCAACTAATCTTTCTTTATATAGTGGCTCATCTGTTGGATATCTGGCTTCTTTAATTAACAAAACGAATGTCGAAGGCATTTTACAAATAGACTTGAATAAAACTGATTTCAGAGGTGAAAATGCTTATCCAACATATCTTTATTATAATCCATTAAGCAATTCTCAAAGTGTTAAGATTGACCTTCCAGATGGTATTTATGATCTTTACGATGCTATCTCTGAAACAATATTAAAAACTAATGTAAGCGGATTCACAAATTTCAATATTAACAGTAAAGGAGCAAGAATCATTGTAGTAATACCAGGAGGTCAAAGTAAACAAACTATTGGTAGAATTAGAAAAATCTATGGTGGAGGTGTTATTGATTATCATTTTGGATACAATTTCACAAATCCATTAAGAATCAAATCCTTTTCTTCAGATAAGTCACGAGTGGTTAATCCAGAAATTGTTACTTTTAATTGTTTAATTGAAAATAATACTGGTTCTACGACTTATAAATGGTATCAGAATGACGTTGAAATAAGCAATACTACAAACGGTACATTTTATTGGACAGCACCACTCATCAGTGGGATTTATAAAATTAAATGTGAAGTTACTTCAAATTACAGCAAGGTAATTAGTAATGAAATAGAAATAATTGTTGCTCCTCCTGGAGAGATAGCACCAAAAATTAACGGATGGTCATTTTCTGATAATGAGCCCTATCCAATTTCTTCATCCATTAACATTGAAGCCTCAATAGAGCCCAATACTGCTTCCTATTCTTGGAGTTGTAGTGCTGGTGAATTACGAGATACCAATTCTTTAAATCCAACATGGATTTTACCAGTTAATGCTGGCGTATACTCAGTGACATTAACTGCATCAAATCTTCTTGGCTCTGTTTCAACAACAAGAAAAATATTAGTAAAAGACTTACAAACGAGTTTAATAGACGGTAAGCTTCTAATATATTATCCCATGAATGGAGATACAAAAAATGCAGCTCAAAATGCTTTTCATGCAATTTCACATAATGCTATACCAACAGAGGATAAATTGGGAAATTTAAATAGTGCCTATTCTTTTGCTAACAATAATCAATATATTTATACTCCAAATGATAGTGGACTTAATTTTACAGATAAAATTGCTGTATCTTTATGGATAAAACCTGATAATTTCCCAAACTACGAACAATTTGTTATTTCTCATGGTAGTTATGAGGAACGTTTCAAAATGTCCATTACGCCTGAAAGAAAAATGCGTTGGACTTTAAAAACTTCTAATGGAATTGAAGATGTAGATGATACAATTGGATTGCAATCAGGAGTTTTTATTCATTATACAGGGCTTTATACTGGCTATTCTTTAGAACTTTATAGAAATGGAGTATTAGCAAGTTACAAACCGCTGGAAGGAAGCATAGGAATATCTACCAAAGATATAACAATTGCCAGGAAAGATGAATCAGAGACCAATTATAATTATTTAGGTACAGTAGATGAAATCAGGATTTATGATGCTAATTTACCTGTAAAATTTATAGAAAAATTACCACAAGTTTGGAATTTGTCAGAAGGAGAAAATTTAATAAAATCAAATTGTTCCATTTTAATTTATCCAAATCCTTTTACTTCATTTTTTACCTTTTCAATTGATTCATTAGATTTTTTTGATATAGAAATTATGACCATTGATGGTCAAATTATATGGTTGAAGAAAAATGTAAAATCGGGAGATGTCGTTTTTCCTCAAAATATTCCTCAAGGTATATTTTTCCTTTTTATTAAAAAATCCAATGAAGTTATTTCTGTTTTAAAACTTATAAAAAAATAGTTCAAACTTTTACTTCGAAAAATTTTGCATAAAAAAATTCAAATTATGTTAGCAAGTGCTTTCGTGTGGGCTGTTAATTATGCCCTTCCACTTTTGGGAAGTTCATTTTTTACTTTGAAAAAAGAGAAATATTAATCAGATTTTTCAAGCATCATTTTTTCTTTTCCAGATACAAAACAATTTTCCCCAGATAAAAGCCGCTTTTACCCATTTGAGCAATTGTTACAGATTTTCCGTTGGCGTTTTTTACAACAGTATTGGTTAAAAGTACATGAGAATGTCCACTAATAATAACATCAATATATTTTGTATTTTGAGCAATTACATAATCGTTCATTTTTTGCTTGATGGTGTCACAACCCAAATGTGAGAGGCAAATAATTACATCACATTTTTTCTTGTTTTTCAAAAAGTCGGAAACATTTTTAGCCGTCTCGAGCGGATCATTGAATTTCAATCCTTTATAATTATTTTTTAAAATCAATCCTTTAGGATCAATATTAAGAGCCATGATACCGATACGAATACCGTTTTTATTCAGTATCAAGTAAGGTTTAACAATGCTGTCCAGCAAAGGATTATTAAATTGATAATTAGAACTGATAATAGGAAACTTTGCATTTTTCAATACAACTGCCATAGTATCAAGCCCATTGTCAAATTCGTGATTACCTATCGTTATCGCATCATAATTCATTCTGTTCATTCCCTCTACTTCAATTCTGCCGTGATAAAAATTAAAATAGGGAGTTCCCTGCCAAAAATCGCCAGCGTCCAATAATAAAACATTTTTTTCTTGTTCACGTATTTGATTGATAACGCCCATTCTGCGTGCATAACCACCTCTGTTGGAAGTTGGTAGCGGTGATTTTTCAGTGGGTTCAATTTGGCTATGCGTATCATTGGTGTGAAGAATAACCAGTTTAACTTTTTCTGCCGAAAATGTTACAGAAAAAGAAAAAAATAATTCGAGTAATAAAATGGATAAATATTTGATTCTCATTTTTTTATTGATTAAAGAGCTTGAATTATGGTAATTCTACCATCTGTTTTTGATTGAATTTTATTCCCTTTTTGATTTTCAGCTTGGATATGGCTGATGAGTATGTCTCTGATTTTTAATCCTGTATCAATACGTTTTTCGTATTCAGCAAGTTGAATCATATTGTCATTTCCTTCGGCTAAATAATCACTGGTAGCGATAACGTACGTTTTTTCAGGATCAAGTGGTTGATTGTCAACAAGAATACTTTCTGCTTTCCCATTTTTTATGGTCATGTGTATACCTGAAATTCCTTCTCCTCCGATAGAAGCAAAATATTGCAGTAATTTTTCCAATTTATCGCCTTTGAGCCAGAGAACAACCAGTTCATTTTCAAAAGGCATCAATTCAAAAATTTGTCGTACAGTAATTTTTCCTGCTGGTATGATAGCTCTTAAGCTACCCAAATTAACAATGCCAATATCAATTTTTTCATTTAGAAATTCTGAAGCTGTTTGACGAAACACATCTGCACAAAAGTTGGAAAGAGGACTTTCGGGAGCATAACTTTTCAAATCGACCAATGTTTCTCCGATAACTCGATTCATTCCTGCATCGATTTTTTGTTTGATAGGCTGAAGGAATGCCTCATATTCCTTATCAATCAAGATGTCAGTTGTACTGTCAATAGAAATTTTATCAGATGCAGCTTCTACCTTTTGCCACGTTTTGTAGTTGCATGAAGTTAACATGCAAAACATCAGTGGTATTAAAACTTTCTTTTTGATAAGCATAAAAATCAATTTTTTTGAATTATTGACGGGGATAAAAATACAAAAAATTAGGTATAACTTTAGAAATTTTAAAAAGTTATTATAACACTACGTAATGTTCTCGTGTCGAAACAAATTCGAATACTGAAAAATGTTTTTAAAAAATACTTAAGGTTTTACAAGAGCTAATTTTTTGTAAAATTTTTCTTTTAATGCAAATATTGTAAAATAATTGAAACGACAAAAAATTTAATTCTTTCCTTTAAAAAAAGCTGATTTTTTCTTATTTTTGAAAAGTCAGGCTTTAAAAGAAGACTCATTTTTAAAACAGTTCTTATAAGAAGATTTACCTTTTTTAAAGTTTACATAATTAATTTAGAATCAGTCAATGTCATTTAAAATTTTTAAAAATATTGATAGTAAAACTTATCGTCCTGGATATGGGGCTTTAGAAATTCTCAAATTTTTAGGACCAGGTTTGCTTGTAACAGTTGGTTTTATCGATCCAGGAAATTGGGCTTCAAATTTAGCTGCAGGAGCACAATATGGTTATACCTTGATCTGGATGATTACTTTTTCCACCATTATGTTAATATTATTACAGCACAACGTTGCTCATCTTGGAATAGTAACAGGTCTTTGTCTTGCAGAAGCTATTTCAAAATATATGAAACCTGTCTATTCAAAATTTCTGCTTATTTCTGCAATGTGTGCTTCTGTTTCTACTTCTCTTGCTGAAATTTTAGGTGGAAGCATTGCTTTAAACATGTTGTTTCGTATCCCTATTCCAGCAGCTTCAATTTTGGTAACCGCTTTCGTGCTCATTATGCTTTTTACCAACTCTTATAAAGTGATTGAAAAATGGATTATTGCTTTTGTATCCATTATTGGATTATCTTTTTTGTATGAATTGTCGCTGGTAAAAGTTGATTGGTTACAAGCCGCAAAAGGTTGGGTGACGCCTTCATTTCCAGAAGGTTCAATAATAATTATTATGAGTGTACTGGGAGCTGTGGTGATGCCTCATAACTTATTTTTACATTCTGAAATAATTCAGAGTCGTCAATGGAATCTTGAAAATGAAAATGTTATCAAAAGACAATTAAAATATGAATTTTTAGACACGCTTGTTTCTATGTTGATCGGATGGGCTATTAACAGTGCTATTATATTACTCGCTGCTACCACTTTTTACCAAACTAAAACTCCTGTTACTGAATTACAGCAAGCCCATCAATTGTTAACACCGCTTTTGGGAAATAATGCAGCAGTGGTTTTTGCAGTTGCCTTGTTATTTGCTGGTATATCTTCCAGCATCACATCAGGAATGGCTGGCGGTACAATTTTTTCAGGAATGTATCAAGAACCTTATGACATCAAAGATAATCATTCTCGTTTGGGAGTTACTTTTTCTCTCGTACTGGCAATGATTATCATCTTTTTGATTGGTGATCCTTTTAAAGGACTGATTATATCCCAGATGATTCTAAGTATCCAGCTTCCATTTACTATTTTTTCACAAGTTTACTTGACTTCTTCCGAAAAAGTAATGGGCAAATATAAAAACGACTTAATGCATAAAATTATTCTTTATTTACTGGGAATAATTGTAACAGTTTTGAATATCTTGCTGTTTATCAGTTTTTTTAAATGAAAAAAATCATTTTTCTACTTGAAAATTATTCTTTCCAGTTTTTCAATTCATTGTACAATCGTTGAACAGGAAGCCCCATTACATTGTAGTAAGAGCCATTAATGTATTCAACTCCTATATAGCCAATCCATTCTTGTACAGCGTAGCCACCTGCTTTATCGTAAGGTTCGAAATGATCGAGATAATAATCAATTTCTTCTTCTGCAATTCTGGCAAATCTTACCTCTGATGCAACTCCAAAAGTTCGTTGTTTACGAAAAGTGGCAATGGTAACACCTGTAATCACATCATGAGTTTTCCCTGACAGGGTTGTAAGCATACTTTTTGCCTCTTCTCTATCTTTCGGTTTGCCAAATACCTGACCTTGATACCAGACAACAGTATCAGCAGTAATAATCATGGTTTTTTCATTCATGATGGAAGTACAAGCCTGGAATTTCTTTTTAGATAAATAAATAGGAATATCCATTCCAATTAATTCTGGTGGAAAACTTTCATCAACCTCAATAGGATATACACCAAAAGGAATATTCAGACCACTTAATAAATCTTGCCGTCTTTTCGATTTTGAAGCTAAAATAATTTGGTAATTTTCAAGATTTGAAAGCAACATAACTTAGTTTTTTATTAAAACACTTTGCAAATAAATATTTTTCAGGTCAAGAATGAAAAAACAAACAAGCCTTTAAACAATTCCACTTGAATAAAAGTGTTTATTTTTACAAAAATAGAAAATTTTCGTATAAAATGTAAAATATCCTTGATATATTTGTAAATATGTTAGCCAATTACATTATATCCGAAATAAAAGCTCAATTACTTTTTGAGCCAAACGAACAGCAAGAAGCACTTATTGAGACACTAAGTAATTTCCTGCTTTCAAAGGATAAGGAAAAAATTTTCTTATTAAAAGGATATGCAGGAACGGGCAAAACCTCTATTGTTTCTGCAATGGTTAAAGCTATGGAAAAATTACATCAAAGAACTATTTTGTTGGCACCAACGGGAAGAGCAGCTAAAGTAATTGCCAATTATGCTGGTATGCCAGCTTTTACGATTCACAAAAAAATTTACCGACAAAAATCACTTGCTGATTTCCATTTTCAGCTTTCTGAAAATCTTCATTCAAATACCCTTTTTATTGTAGATGAAGCTTCTATGATTTCCGAAACATCAAATGATAAAATTTTTGGTTCTGGACATTTATTTGATGATTTACTAAAATATGTTTATGGGGGAAATAATTGCAGCCTAATGTTGTTGGGCGATACCGCTCAGCTTCCACCTGTAAAAGAAGAAAAAAGTCCAGCTTTAGATACTGAAAGTTTGAAAAATTATGGTTTGAATGTCACGGAATTTACGCTCACACAGGTAATGCGTCAAGCTCTGGAAAGTGGAATATTATATAATGCTACAAAATTGAGAAATCATTTGAGTAAAAATAAAGTAAGTGATTTTCCATATCTAAAAATAAAAAATTTTAAAGATATTGTTTCGCTTCCTGCATCAGAGTTTGTCAACGAAATTCAACAAGCTTATGAAGAAGCAGGCATTAATGAAACAATTGTGATTACACGTTCCAACTATAAAGCTAACTATTATAATCAGGGCATACGCAATAGAGTTCTTTTCAGAGAATCAGAACTGACCAATGGAGATTTGCTGATGGTAACGCGAAATAATTATTTCTGGTCACAACCTTATGAAGGTATTGATTTTATAGCTAATGGTGATATTTTGGAAGTAAAAAGAATTCGTCGTTATACAGAAATGTATGGCTTTCGTTTTGTAGATGTTACGCTTCATTCTCTGGATGAAAACTGGGAAATAGATGCAAAATTATGGTTGGATAGCTTACAGTCAGAAAATCCATTTTATACAGAGGAAATGTATAAAACTTTACTAGAAAGAATTTCCGAAGATTATTCAGAGATAAAAAAACGAAAAGAAAAAATAAGAAAAATTTTCGAAAATGAATATTACAATGCATTGCAAGTTAAATTTGCTTATGCTATAACTTGTCATAAGTCACAAGGTGGGCAGTGGGAAAGGGTTTTTATTGATCCAGGTCTCATTACCGAAGTTCAAATAAATGCCGATTTTTATCACTGGCTTTATACTGCTTTAACCAGGGCGACAAAAAAAGTTTTTCTTGTTAATTTTTCAGAAAAATTTTTTAAAAAAATATATAAAAATACTTGATTTAAACAAATTAATTATTATTTTTGAAAATTAATTGAACTTTCTTTAAAAGATTGTTTATCAATAATTAAATTTACCTTTCTTCATTTACTTTTTATTAGTTGTATAAAACAAAAGTGTTTTTTAAAGAGAAATATAATCTCCTAAAAAATTAAACAAATTCTCCTTATTTTTTAACAATATTTAATTATTTAAAAACATCTACTATGAAACCATTTGTTTATAAATTCATGTTAATAAGTTTTATTACAGGTTTATTTTTTGTCTCTTGTACCAACGATGTTGATTTAACAAATATCTCATCAGACATTCAATGGGATGGAGCATTAGCAATTCCAATCGGAGAAGCTAATTTAAATATAGAAAATTTGCTGGCTCAAATTGACAGTCAAAAAATACTTATCACAGAGGGAGAAGAAATTATTTATCAAAGCGAAGACAGTACTACCTTTAGATTTAGAGATATTGACTTAACAAAAAATGCTCAGCCATTAAATATTTCATTTATATTCCCAATTTCACAAACTATTCCTGCAAACAACTCTTACAGTTTTGAAAAACCAAATGAGCTTATTAATTTGGGAATAAACACTTCTCCAGAAGAACAAATTGATAGTGTGAGAATTAACCGTGCTCTTTTAAGTATAAAAATAGTTTCTGAAAATCTTTCTATTTCGCCGAACAATGTAGAATTAATCCTTGAATTTCCGCAGAATAAGGTACGACATTTTAATGGGGATACGGTTTGTGTTAATTATAAACCTGCTGATTTTAATAATCCTACTGTAAAAGAGATTAATAATTTTATCATAAATACCAGCCAGAGTTCAACAATTCCATTTACGTTAAAATTAAAATTTACTGCTGGAAGTGTTCCCATTACCATTTATCCTTCCTCAAAAATAGATGTGGAAATAAAATTTACTCATTTCGACTTTGAGGTGGCTTATGGTTTTTTTGCTCCTGGTAGTATTGCAACAAGCACACAGCAGCAATCATTAGATTTACCTTCTTTTATAGAAGATTTTCAGTTTGTTGATCCACAAGTTATTTTGAATATAAAAAGTAATATTGGAACTTACCTGTATTTCAAAATTAACTATATAAAAGCCTATCTACAGGAAAAACCTTCTTCATGTATGGTTTATGCTTCATTCAATGGAAATCCTTCAACACAAAAAGCTTTAGGTATTAAACCTTCACAACCAGGAGAATGGGCAACGACACAAATATCTTTAGATAAAAATTATGGATCGATTGATAAATTTTTCTCTATTACGCCTAAACCTGATATGGTTGAATACATGTTTTCAACAACCTTAGATCAGGAAAAAATAGATCAAGATCATTCTACCAATTTTATAACGTCTGATGCTCAAATAAAAGTAAAATATAAAATTAAAATTCCTTTTTATTTAAAACCTCAAAGCTATTATGTTTATGAAGATACTTTGAAAGATATGGATATTGATTCAACATTGAAAGATGTAAAAATTGACAGTGCAAAAATGATTTTAAATGTAGCAAATGGGTTGCCTGTAAAAGTTGAATTAACCATGAGTTTATATGATGAAAACGATCAAATTATTAGGACTACTTTTAAAACTACTTATCAAATAGATGCCCCTCAGATAGATGCAAATGGTTGTGTAATTCCTACTGGTATAACTCCCCAGAAAATTATCGTTTCTTTAAATAATGAACAATTAGATGATTTTAAACGGGCTAAAAATATTATTTTTCAAATAAAAATAAACAGTAAGGATATTAATTCCTATATACATTTTCAAAAATCAAACACTTTCCGTGTAAAAATGAGCTTTTTTGTAAAAGGAAATTACACAAGCAACAATGATAATTCTAAATAATTCAAAACCATGAAAAGAAATATTTTTCTTCTTGTAATAGGAGTGTTGAGCTTGGTAAGTTCATTATTTACCTGTCTTTCAGCACAGCAATTGAATACTCTTTATTTTCTGGAAAATTCACCTGTTCGAAATTATTTCAATCCTGCCTTTCAACCTTTAAGTGGCTTTTATTTAGGTTTCCCTGTTTTAGGCTATACTTTTTTCGAATTAGGGAACAATTCTCTTACTTTGAAGGATGTAGTATATAATAAAAATGGAGAAACCATTTTATTTTTAAATCCTGCAGGAGACAAGAATAAATTTTATAAATCCCTCAGTAATAAAACCTGGCTGAATACTGATATACATCTTAATTTGTTAAATTTTGGATTTCGTTCTGGCGACGCATACTTTTCTTTGGGAATCACAGAAAAAGTAGATGGCAGTTTGTCCCTTCCGAAAGATATGTTTAAATTACTGCTTTATGGAACTCCTGAATTAGAAAATAATATTTTTAATTTTAAGGATTTAGGAGGGAGTGTCTCGGCTTATACAGAAATTGCACTGGGTTATTCAAAAATTTTAAATGATCAATGGTCAGTAGGAGGAAAAGTAAAATTTTTATCTGGAAATGCCAATACTTCATTTACAAATGAACGTTTAACTTTAAATGCTAATACTGATCAATGGCTTTTAAATGGGAAAGGATCTTTAAAAATTTCTTCTCCAGCACAAGTAACCATTGGTGAGAAATTAGATTCCATTGAATTTATCAAGCCATCATCAACCAGCGATTGGCTTAAACCATCAGGAATGGGTGCGGGTTTCGATATTGGATTTACTTATAAACCCATTCAGCAATTAACCGTTTCAGCTGCTTTAACTGATATAGGATTCATCAACTGGAAATCGAACATCAAGAAAGTAGGATATGACATGAATTATACATTTGATGGATTGGTTAAAATAAACAATCTGGATTCGGTGGATATGGACGCTTTTCTGGATACTTTATCAAATGCTTTTAAAGATTCGTATACCACTCAGCAAGCAACTTCTTCCTACACTACTTTTACTCCAACTAAATTGAATATAGGAGCAGAATATACTTTTTTGGATAATAAAATGAGTGTGGGATTACTTTCACGAACCATTTTCAGGAAAAATATTGATGAAGAAATTACTACTTCATTTAATTTACGACCTGTTAATTGGTTTAATTTAGCTTTATCTTATTCTTTTCTCAAAGGAAAAATGAGTAATATCGGTGCAGCATTAGGATTAAGAACAGGTTTTATTTATTGGAACTTATCGGCTGATTATATTTCATTGAATAACGCACAACTAAAATTAAATGAAATAGATTCTTCGCTTCCCTCTACGACAATTCCGGTACCTTATAATTCTAAAGGTATAAATTTAGGACTCAGTATCAATTTTGTTTTTGGAAATGCTACTGATAAAGACAAAGATGGTGTAAAAGATAGTAAAGATAAATGTCCCGATACCCCGAAAGCAGCCCGAAAAAAAGTAGATTTAAATGGCTGTCCGCTTGATACCGATCAGGACAGTATTCCCGATTATCTTGATCAGTGTCCCGATACGCCATTGGCTGCTCGAGGATTTGTGGATAGTAAAGGTTGCCTTTTGGATTCCGATAACGATAGTATTCCCGATTATCTTGACAAATGTCCCGACACGCCATTGGAAGTAACAGTTGATTCTTTAGGTTGTCCGCTCGATATGGATAATGATAGCATTCCTGATTATCTCGATCAATGTCCGGATACACCACAGGGAGCTCGTGGTTTTGTAGATTCACATGGATGTTTACTGGATACTGATAATGACAGTGTTCCCGATTATTTGGATAAATGTCCTGATACCCCTGCTGAAGTTATCGGAAAAGTAGATGAAAAAGGCTGTCCAAAAGATACTGATAAAGATGGCGTACCTGATTATCTGGATCAATGTCCTGATACACCAGTAGAAGCTGCGGGAACAATTGACGAAAAAGGTTGTCTACGTGATACGGATGGCGATGGTGTTCCCGACTATAAAGACAGTTGTCGTGATTTGCCCGGCGATTCTACCAATAATGGTTGTCCTGAAATCAAAAAGGAAGTAATGAACCTTGTTCAAGTAATGGCATTGGCAAAAGAAGCTTCGCATAAAATACAGTTTGAAAGTGGAAAAGCCACGCTCAAACCTTCTTCCTATCCTGTGCTTGATCAAATTGCAAAAATTTTAATAGAAAATCCTACTTACAAAATTGAAGTACAAGGTCATACAGACAATGTAGGAAAACCTGAAAAAAATTTAGAATTATCTGAAAAGAGAGCTTTAGCAGTTAAAGAATATCTCGTTTCGAAAGGTGTAGAAGAAAGCCGTATTTCAACGAAAGGATATGGTGATACAGTACCAATAGCCAGCAACAGCACTGCAACTGGCAGAGCTCAAAACAGAAGAGTAGAATTAATTATTTCTTTGTAGAAATAGGTTAAATATCTAAATGTATCAATAAATTAAAATAAGCTAACAACGCAATTGATTGTTTGGAAAAAAAATAATGTAAAGATTATTTAGTTAGCTATACGATGCAAGGTAAAAAGAAAGCGTATTATACATACCACTTTTGATGTACTGGTATGCTTAAATGATTAAAAAAGCATATGTAAATGAGTGATAAATAAATATTATAATAGACACCTAACAAATAGTTACTCAGTAGATTAAAAAAACAATAACACGAAAAGATGAAAAATAATTTTTAAAACATATGCATTATGTAGTGGCTCTTTTAGTACTTTTATTTTCAATGATTGCAAAAATTGATGTTTGGAATAATTCAAAGTTAAAACATAATTATTCAGAGAATAAAAAATTCAAATTAAGAATTCTCTCTTAAAGATAAACATTAATTTTTTGTCGTTTCAATTAGTTTACAATAAAAATTATTTTCGCTAAAAATTAACTTTTTATAAAGTATCAAACACTTTTTGATTTGTTTGTATGGTATATTTCAGTATTCGAGCAAAATTTATTTCCATTAGTGAATACGAATACCGCAACAGGAGGCGTTTAGGAAATGTGCAACAACATGTCTTGTCATTGATAACGGTAACCTAATTGAAAAATGGTAGTTTCAACATTGTTTCGGCTATACAATTCTTCTTGGGGAATGTCTTGCTGTTTTTGTCTCAAAAGCGAAGTTCTACATTTCTAAGATTAACACTCAATCACCATCACATATAATCTGATGCAAGAATTTACCATATATAAATATTCAATAAATATTAGTGTTCTTTATCGCTACACTTCCACAACTTGAAAAATTGCATTGATTACTTGAATTTACAACTTCTTAATAAATTTATTTTCAGATGAAAAAGGAAAAATTAATAGAAAAAATCAATTGTTTGAGAAAAGAAAAAAATGCTATTATTTTGGCTCATTATTACCAGGAAGCCAATATTCAAGATATAGCTGATTATGTAGGTGACAGCTTGGCATTAGCACAATGGGCGGCTAAAACAGATGCTGCTATCATTGTATTGTGTGGTGTTCATTTTATGGCTGAAACTGCAAAAATTCTTTGTCCTGATAAAAAAGTGCTGATTCCAGATATCAATGCTGGTTGCTCGTTAGCTAATAGTTGTCCTGCTAACGAATTTGAAAAATTTGTAAAAACTCATCCTGATTATATAGTTATTTCTTATATAAATACTACCGCTGCTGTAAAAGCTTTGAGTGATGTGATTGTAACTTCTTCTAATGCCAGAAAAATTGTAGAATCTTTTCCTAAGGATGAAAAAATTATTTTTGCACCTGACCATAATTTAGGAAATTATATCAATAGTATCACTGGAAGACAAATGTTGTTATGGGATGGAGCTTGTCATGTGCACGAACAATTTTCGATTGAAAAGTTGATTCAGTTGAAAAAGGAGTATCCAGAAGCTCTTGTGTTGGCTCATCCGGAATGTACCAAACCTGTTTTGATGATGGCTGATTATATTGGTAGCACCCAGGCTTTGTTGAATTTTGCCACCGTGTCCGATAAAAAAATATTTTTAATAGCCACTGAATCGGGAATTTTACACGAAATGAAAAAGAAAAATCCTGATAAACAATTCATTCCCGTGCCACCAAATGATAGTACTTGTGCTTACAATGAATGTAATTTTATGCGTTTAAACACTCTTGAAAAATTATATCAATGTCTTTTAAATGAAAGTCCTGAAATTTTGGTAGAAGAAGAAATAAGAAAAAAAGCTATTAAACCGATACAAAAAATGCTGGAATTGAGTTGAAAAAAATGATTTATGAGTTTTGAACAACCTTATATCCGCCGATAAAAATGATAAAAAGTCGGGAACTCCAAAATTTACCCGATAAGAAATCTTTACTTTGTCGAAATATTTTTTGGTTCAACAAACTGAGACTGATTAACAACAATTTACACTAATATCTAATCGCTATCATATGTAATATTGTATCTTTCTTCTATAAATCATAGGTTATCCACAGAACCGAACAGATATATTATATTGATAATCAGAATTATGTCTACTCTTTTAACCTATGCAAAAACAAAGCTAAAGCACTCAGTTTTATTTCTGAAAAACCGTAAACATGAAAAAATAAAATACTTCCTCTGCTATCTTCCCTTTCTCAAGTGTAATTTCATTGTCGACAAAATCTATTGTTCGTTTTGTGTATACGGGATAATATTTTTCAATATTTCGACCCAAAGATAAAGAACTTAAAAAAAACCGATTCTTTGTAAATACACTATCGGAGGAAAATGCCTTTGATCAAATCTTTCTGAAGATATTCTGCTATCCACTGCGCATCCTTTACATCACTCTTCCGACTAGGCAACTGCTTAATAAAATAAGGATTGGATAGTTTTAACGAAAAATCTGATTGAAGAACCTGCCATATAGGAATCCAATAAACACTGGTACTCTCCATAGCTACGTTCCCACAATTTTCTTCTACCAACGCCTCACACAAAGCTATCAAATTTGGAGTGAATGGTTCCCAAACGTTTTTCTAAATTTTTTGCCTTGTTTGTCCAAAATGCAAGCAAATACACTATTTTTGTGAACGTCAAGGATACACGTTTTTTCTATAAAATTTGCCGTATTAAATTGTTAAACAATTAGTTAATTTTGCTAGTTGTCAAAAAAAATACCTTACAAAGGTAATATTTGTACTTAGAGCACCGTCCTGTAGCTGTTAAAATTATGTTGCCATAGATTTTTATTCTCCCACATTTGGAAATACTTCAATTTTCGTATATTTTTGTAATTAAGTAAAAATAAAAACTTCACAAATGAAAAGAACAATATTAATTACAGGCGGAACAGGTTTTATAGGTTCGCACGTTGTCAGGCTATTCGTCAATAAATATCCTGAATATCAAATTGTTAACTTAGATGCTTTAACTTATGCTGGTAATCTTGAGAATTTAAAGGATGTATCGAGTGCACCCAATTATACATTTATCAAAGGAGATATTCGGGATAGGAAACTGATACCTGAATTATTTACTACCTATCATTTTGATGGAGTTATTCATTTAGCTGCCGAATCACACGTAGATCGCTCTATAAGTGATCCTTTTGCATTTTTGGAAACGAACATTTTTGGTACCGTCAATCTTCTTGATGCAACCAAAAAAGCATGGAAAAACGATATGGAAGGAAAACTTTTTTATCATATTTCCACCGACGAAGTATATGGTTCATTAGATGAAAACGGATATTTTTATGAAGGAACTGCTTATGACCCTCACAGTCCATATTCTGCTTCAAAAGCAAGTTCCGATCATTTTGTTTCTGCTTATTATCATACGTATGGTTTACCAGTAATCATTTCTCACTGTTCCAACAATTATGGAGCAAATCAATTCCCTGAAAAATTGATTCCTCTTTGCATCAACAACATCAAAAACAAAAAATCAATTCCAATTTACGGAAAAGGTGAAAATGTGCGTGATTGGCTTTGGGTTAACGATCATGCTGCTGCCATTGATCTCATTTTTCATAAAGGAAAAATCGGAGAAATTTACAACATTGGAGGAAATAACGAATGGAAAAATATTGATTTAATAAAAAAATTATGTGAAATAATGGACCGTAAATTGGGGCAAGTTGAAGGAGAATCTGCCAAATTAATTACCTTCATAAAAGACCGTCCAGGACACGATTTGCGTTATGCAATTGATTCTTCTAAACTACAAAAAGAATTGGGGTGGAAACCTTCTGTAAATTTTGAAGAAGGATTGGAAAAGACAGTGGAATGGTATCTGGAAAATGAAGAATGGCTCAACAATGTCATCAACGGCGATTATTTGAAATATTATGAGGAACAATATCAAAATCAAGAAAATGAGAAATGAATTTATTTCTTTTGAAAATGATTTTTTGAATCTCCTCTTAAAATCTCATTTTTCAAAAGGAATATTAATTTTTTTGTTGTCTTGATATGTCGTTGGATAATAGTAACCTAATTGTCTCAGCTATACAATTCCTCTTGGGAAATGTCTTGCAGTTTTTGTCTCAAAAGAGAAGTTCTCATATTTTAAAAATTAAAGTAGCGATATTTGCCATTCTCTGCCTTCCTGGTAATAATTCGCAGTACTCTGAATAAGTTCACCAGAAGAAGAAAATAAATTTAATTGCTTTTCGGTTTCTGACTTTCTAAACATTTTTATCTTATTTATTTCACTAAATTACTGAAATATAATAATATATGAAAACTTTCAGAGAATTTTTTATGTGTCTTTATACTTTTTATAACATTCAATTAAAATTTATTTTTTCAAATTATTTTTGCTATGGAAAAGGTAGTAAAACGAATTTCTTTGCTTCGGCAATTAATGCATGAAAATAAAATTAAGGCTTATATGATACCCAGCACCGATCCACATGCAAGTGAATATGTGGCTGATTATTGGAAAGAACGTGAATGGATAAGTGGTTTTGATGGCTCTGCTGGCACAGTGGTAATTACAATGGACAAAGCTGCCTTATGGACGGATTCGCGTTATTTTTTACAAGCGGAAGAACAATTAAAAGGAACAGGAATTGAATTGATGAGAGAAGGTTTAACCGAAACTCCGGGAATAATAACCTGGATAATTTCTCAACTTGGTAACAATGAGAAAGTTGGAATAAACGCGCAAATAATTTCCTGCAATGCTTATTCATCAATGAAGGAAGAATTAAAAATGAATAATATTGAATTGGTTTCGGTGGATTTAATAAGTAAAATTTGGACAGATAGACCTTCCCTTCCTATAGATCCTTTTTATGAATATGATATAAAGTTCGCAGGAAAATCAGCCACGAATAAAATAAACTCTGTAAGACAGCAAATGAAACAAATCAATGCCGAAGTTTTTCTTCTTTCAGCTCTGGATGAAATTGCGTGGTTGTTTAATATTCGAGGGAATGATGTTGCTTACAATCCTGTAGTAATAGCTTATGGAATAATAGAATTGGATCGTGCCATTTTGTTTGTTAACCCTTTGAAAGTAACTACCAAATCATCAAAGTATTTACAAAGTGAAGGAATAATTGTCGAACCTTATGAAGAAATCTATTCTTATTTGAAACAATTAGCTCCTCAACAAGCTATCTGGATAGATGGCGCAAAATTGAATCAATCTGTTTATGAAGCTATTCCTGCTCATTGTAAAATAATCAATAAAACTTCTCCTGTAATTTACATGAAAAGTATAAAAAATGAAACGGAAATAGCAGGCATCAAGCAAGCTATGATAAAAGATGGAATTGCTTTAGTACGCTTTTTTAAATGGTTAGAAGAAAATGTTGGAGAAAATTATCTTACCGAACTTTCTGTTTCGGAACAATTACATAATTTCAGAAAAGGACAGGAAAATTTTAGGGGAGAAAGTTTCGAAACAATAGTGGGTTATGCTTCTCATGGGGCTATTGTGCATTATCAACCAACCACAGAAACAAATTTTTCGATAAAACAGGAAAATTTATTACTGATTGATTCGGGTGGTCAATATCTGGAGGGAACGACGGATATTACACGAACCATTTCTTTAGGAAATCCTACGAATCAACAAAAAAAGGATTTTACGCTGGTTTTGAAAGGACATATTGCATTGGCTCAAGTAAAGTTTCCAAAAGGTACACGAGGCTCACAAATAGATATTATGGCTCGACAGTTTCTTTGGGAAGAAGGAATAAATTACGGACACGGAACAGGTCATGGAGTAGGACATTTTTTGTGTGTACACGAAGGTCCTCAAAATATCCGAATGGATGAAAATCCTACCACATTAGAGCCAGGAATGATAATTTCGAACGAACCAGGCGTTTATCGGGCAGGTGAATATGGAATCCGAACAGAAAATTTGGTGCTTGTTACTTTTGCTGAAAAAACTGATTTCGGCGAATTTTATCAGTTTGAAACATTGAGTCTTTGTCCAATTGATAAATCATTGATTGACAAAGATATGCTAACTGGAAATGAAATGAATTGGTTGAATAATTATCATCAAAAAGTGGTTAATGCTTTATCTCCTTATTTAAAGGAAGAAGAAAGAAAATGGTTACAACAGAAATGTCAACCTTTGTAAATTATTGATTTGATAAAGAGCTTGTTATGGTATCTGATTTGAATGATTCTTTTTTAGGGAAAAAACTTCCCATTGTTGAAAATTATGATCCTTTTCTGTTGTTTAAAATTCCTCGTTCAATCAATCGGGAGAAATATAATATTTCTAGTGAAAATTTACCTTTTGTCGGAGCAGATGTATGGAATTGTTATGAAGTTTCTTTTTTGACAAAAAATGGTTTACCAATTTCTCGTGTAATGAAATTGATATATTCAGCCAACAGTATTTATTTGGTCGAATCTAAGTCACTTAAATTGTATTTGAACTCCTTTAACATGGAAAAATTTGGTGAAACGGTTGAGGAATCTGAAGAAATGGTGACAGAAAGAATTAAAAATGATCTCAGTAATTTAATTGGTGAAGAAGTAACAATAGCTTTATTTTCAGCGAAAGATAAAGCCGTAAAACCATTTTCAGCATTTTATTCTTATGATTTGCTTCAATTTATTCCTTCAGAAAAATTAGCCAATTTACATTTTGATTGTTTTAATGAAAATCCCAATTTGCTTCGAAGTCAATTAACAGAAACAATTCAGGAGTATGTCTTTTATTCTGATGTTTTACGTTCTAATTGTCCAGTGACGCATCAACCTGATTGGGGAGATGTGTTCGTAAAAATGACCACGAAACATGAAATTGATTTTTCTTCTATTTTGCAGTATCTGGTTTCATTCAGAAAAGAAGCCCATTTTCACGAAGAAATTGTAGAAATTATTTATAAACGTTTTTTGGAACATTTTCAGCCGGAAAAACTGATGGTATGTGCAATGTATACTCGAAGAGGAGGAATTGATATTAATCCCATTCGAGCATCGGAAAATAGTTTGTTGAATGAAGATTTATTGAGTACGCAATATCGGATAGAAAGAAATTTCAGGTAAATTCTAATCATCATTAAAAATCTAATCATTATCGGAATTGTTTGGAAAACAAGAGGGAAAGATTTTTTTGTAAAAAGATTTAAGAAATAAATTTTGCGGTTGTGGCGTAATTACTATCCGCACCATCTGTTTCCCCTACTTTTTTACAATTCCTTATAACTATTTGAATATCAATAATACTTTTGTAATTTGGGTGTTGTAAAATTTTTTATCATGTTTATCCGAAAAATTAAAAATCGATCTGGAAGTCAATCTGTACAAGTAAATACAGAAGTTTCGAGGTGCATATAAAGTAGAAACTATTGGTTGCGCCATCGAGTAGCAAGAAATTATATAGATTCTAATTTGTAAATGCACAAACTTTTTTGAAAGGAATAAAACCTCTCGAATATTATGACATTTTCTAATCTTTTTTAAAAAAGGATAACCATTTGTCCAATCAATTCTTACTCCATTTTGCAGCCAACTATCGTTAATTTGTTGAAATCAGTGGGATTGATTTTTTTGAATTCAGATTTGTGTAATACATATTTTCGTTTGACGAATGAATAATTTTTGTATCCTAATTCCTGATAGATAGTTTTCACTTTTTCATTATCAATGCACCCGCCTAACATAAATAGTTTCATCAAAAGTGCTTTTCCCCGTTGCAGGATTTCTGCATATGACTGATTTGAAATACACAACCAGACAAAGATAAATTATTCTTTCTGTTAAAAACAACTCCCATCTGTGTACTACAAAAGTCTTTGACTGCCTTAAAAATCGTCTAAATTTTTATTCTCTGTACTTTCCATACTGAAAAAACTCAAAAATAAAAACACTCTTTTCACTCAAATTTTACGATCATTAATCGTATTTTAACATAAAAACCCAAAAAGATGCAAAATGGGTCAACATTTTAATTTCTAATGAGCTTCCAGCCAGTTATTGCCTATGCCACAATCCACAATCAGCGGTACGTTTAATTGAAAAGCATGTTCCATTTCGTAAACCACAAGTTCACGCATCGTTTCAACTTCTTCTTTTGGTACGGTAAAGTCTAATTCATCGTGTACCTGAATAATCATTTTTGCTTGTAAATTTTCTTTCTCAAGTCGGTGCTGAATGTTGACCATGGCTATTTTAATAATATCAGCAGCAGATCCTTGAATAGGAGCATTTATAGCATTCCGCTCAGCAAATCCTCTTACTACACTGTTTTGGGAATTGATGTCGGGTAAAAATCGTTTCCTTCCCAGCAAGGTTTCTACATAACCTTTTTCTCTGGCTTTTTGAATAATATTATCTATATAACTTTTTACTCCAGGATAAGTATTAAAATATTCATCGATAAAATTTTTAGCTTCTGTCCGTGAAATACCTAATCGTTCAGCCAGACCAAAAGCTGATATTCCATAAATAATACCAAAATTGGCAGTCTTTGCGTTTCGCCTCATTTCAGCAGTAACTTTTTCAATAGGGACTTTGTAAATTTTCGATGCTGTGGCGGTATGAATATCCTGACCTTTTTTAAAAGCCTCTACCATTGCTTCATCATTGCTTAAATGAGCCATGATGCGTAATTCAATTTGTGAATAGTCAGCACTGAAAAAAAGGCTATTTTCTTCCGGAATGAATGCTCTTCTAATTTCTTTACCAATATCATCACGAATAGGAATATTTTGCAAATTGGGATTGCTGGAACTTAGCCTGCCAGTAGCTGTATTAATTTGATTATAAGTAGTATGTATTTTACCTGTTTGAGGGTTGATTAATTTGGGAAGAGCGTCGATATAAGTACTTAACAGTTTTTTAATGTTTCTGTATTCCAATATCTTACCTACTACTGGATGCTTACCACGTAATTTTTCAAGTATATCTTCAGAAGTAGAATATTGACCTGTCTTTGTTTTTTTGGCATTATCATCCAAATGCAAATGTTCAAACAGCACTTCTCCAACTTGACTGGGTGAACTAACATTAAATTCAAAACCCACCATCTGATAAATTTCTTTTTCTATTTTCAACATTTCATTGGTTAGAATTTTTGAACTTTGCTGTAACACTTCTGTATCAATACGAACACCTGTTTGTTCCATAATAGCAAGAACTCGCATCAAAGGCATTTCAATGTCGTAAAAAAGTTTTTCCAGACCATTTTCTGAAATTTCTTTTTCTAAAATCTGTTTCAACCGAAAAGTAATATCTGCATCTTCGCAAGCATATTCACAAAGTTTGGCTATTTCAATACTTCGAATATCTGCTTGATTTTTTCCTTTCGGTCCCACTAAATCTTCATAATGAATAGTACGATAATGCAGATAAATTTCAGCAAGATAATCCATACTGTGGCGTAATTCTGGTTGCAGAAGGTAATGAGCAATCATGGTATCGAAAAGCTTTCCTTTCAGCTCGATATTATACATGGAAAGCATTAAATAATCAAACTTTAAGTTCTGTCCGATTTTTTCTATTTGTTCACTCTGGAAAAAAGCTTTAAATTCCTTTAAAATGATTGCCGCTTCTTTTCTGTCAGAAGGTAAAGCAACAAAATAAGCCTCCCCTTCCTTGAAACAGAAAGAAAAGCCTACCAAATCAGCATTAAACACATCAAGACTGGTAGTTTCTGTATCAAAGCAAACTGATTTTTGTGTAAAAAGTTGAGAGATAAGATAAGCACGCTTAACTTTGGTATCAACCAATTGATAACGATGAGGAACATTCCTGCATGTCAGATAGCCATCCGGACTAATTTCTTCACCAACAGAAATCTTTTCATTTTCAGATTTTTCCTTTCTTTCGGAAAGAGTTTGCGGGGTTTCTGTACCAAACAAAAACATTTGCTGACCCTCCTTATTCTTCTTCGTTTCGTCAACATTTTTTGCAGACGCATCAGTCGGGAATAAAATAGTGGAATTACCAAATTTATTAGCTAACAGCGTACGAAATTCAAGTTCTTTAAATAAAGCTCGCAATTTGGTTTCATTTACGGGAGAAATTTTAAATTTTTCTTCATCAAAAGAAACAGGAACATCTGTTTTGATAGTTGCTAAAAATCTTGAAAAAAGAATAAGATCTTTATTTTCTTCAATTTTCTGTCGCAAAGCACCTTTCAATTTGTCTGTATTTTTCAATAAATTATCAATACTGCCAAATTCCTGGAGCAATTTTATGGCGGTTTTTTCACCAACACCCGGACAACCCGGAATATTATCTGAGCTATCGCCCATCAATCCTAACAAATCTATTACTTGTTCCTGACTATTAAGCTGATATTTTGCCTTAATTTCTTCGGGTCCAAGTATTTCAAAGCCCCCATTGTGATGAGGACGATACATAAATATGTGGTCAGAAACCAATTGCCCAAAATCTTTATCACCTGTGAGTAAATAAACATCATAACCAGCTTTTTCTGCTTGTTTTGCAATGGTTCCTATTACATCATCAGCTTCATAACCAGGAACTTCCAGAATGGGAATATTGTATGCATCCACCAATTCCTTTACAATAGGTACTGCTTTCCGAACATCTTCCGGCGTCATTTCACGCTGTGCTTTGTATTGCTCAAAAGCTTCGTGACGAAATGTTTTACCTTCAGGATCGAAAGCCACTGCCATATGAGTAGGTTGCTCTTTTTTAAAGACTTCTTCCAAGGTATTTACAAAACCAAAAATTGCTGAAGTATTCTGACCTTTTGAATTAATACGTGGATTGCGAATAAAAGCATAATACGAACGATAAATAAGAGCATGAGCATCGACTAAAAAAAGTTTTTTCTTTTCCATTGATATTCAAATATTGAAAATATAACATTTCTTGAAAAGCAAATGCTAATAAAAATTGCTTTTTGATGATTCATTTTGTTTGTAAAATTAATTAAAAAAATCTCAGAAATGAATATTTTATGGTAAAACAGACATTGAAATTCATTATTTTTGTAAACATTTCAATAAATTACTCCCATGAATGTAATAGAAACTATTAAAAAACCTATTCTTGTAGAGCTGCAGACATTTGAAAAAGCACTTGTTGATGAATTAAAGACGGATAATCCCTTGTTGACAAGCATTGGTGAATTTATTCAGCAAGGGAGAGGAAAACAACTACGTCCTATTTTGGTATTTTTATCAGCAAAATTATGTGGTACTATCAATTATCAAACAGTTATGTCGGCAGTTTCAATAGAGCTGTTGCATACTGCAAGTTTAATTCACGATGATGTAGTTGATAGTGCTTATAAGCGACGTGGAAGACCATCTGTAAATGCTCGGTGGAATAATAAAATTGCGATTTTAGCGGGTGATTATCTGTTATCAAAATCATTGAATTGTGCTGTAAAAGCCAATAATCTGGAAATTTTAAATGTTATTGCCAAAATCGGTATGGAATTAACCGACGGCGAATTATTACAATTAGAGAATATACAAAAAATTAAGATCACAGAAAATGATTATTATAAAATAATTCGAAAAAAAACTGCTCTTTTATTTTCTTCTTGCTGCATAATTGGAGGTTTATCAGTAAATGCTAACCAAACGCTCTTAAAAAAATTAAAAAATTTTGGAGAATACGTAGGAATTTGTTTCCAAATTAAAGATGATATTTTTGACTACTCTGATAGCAAGAACATTGGTAAGCCAAGAAGGAATGATATTAGAGAAGGAAAAATAACCCTTCCCTTAATTTATGCTTTACAACAAGCCGACGAAAAGAAAAAAGAAAAAATTATCAACTGGATAAAGAAGAAAAAAATTTCTGAAAAGAACATAGAAAAAATTACGAATTTTGTTTATAAAAACGGTGGCATTGAGTATGCTACTTCAAAACTGATTGAATTTAAGAATAAAGCTGTCAATGAACTTGATAGCTTTGAAGAAAGTGAAATAAAACAATCATTGAAATATTTTGCTGAATATATGGTTACACGTGAGGAATAATTAAAAGTATTTTATTTCTTTTCCTTCTATGGAGCTGAGCAATTGATTGGCTAAACGGCTTGCTCCAAAACGAAACCATTGATTATTAAGCCATTCGTCGCCAAGAATATGTTTTACGAGCGTAAAATGTTTCACAGCTTCTTCTGTAGTTGAAATTCCGCCTGCTGGTTTGTAACCTACTTTACTTCCGGTTTTTTGGTACCATTCCTTAATCGCATGGCAAATAGTATAAGTGGCTTCGAGTGTAGCTGAAACCTGAATTTTCCCTGTGGAAGTTTTAACAAAATCAGCTCCAGATGCCATCGCTAATAAAGCAGCCTTTTTTATATTCGTACAATTTTGTAAAGCCCCTGTTTCAAGAATCACTTTTAAATGAGCATCCCCACAGGTTGCTTTTATTTCTGATAACTCATCGTAAACTTCTTCATATTTTTCTTCCAGAAATTTTCCTACAGAAATTACCACATCTATTTCGTTTGCACCTGCTTGAACTGCCATTGAAGCTTCAGCAATTTTCACCTCAAGAAAAGTTTGAGAAGCAGGGAATCCACCAGCCACTGATGCTATTTTCACTTTTTGATCATTCAAATGCTTTTTTACGACAGGTACTAATGCTGGATAAACACAAATGGCAGCCATATTGGATAAATGCGGAAAAACATTTTTAAAATTATTTACTTTCTCTGTCAACGAAGCAATTTCACTTTCGGTATCAGTACAATTTAATGAAGTCAAATCTATCAGATTTAAACATTGACTATAAACTTCCTTATTAGCATTTTCAGCAAAATGTTCAGCCAATATTTTATCAATTTCAATTTTTATAACTTCATCATTGACTTCACAATGATAAAAATCAAATAATTCCAAATACCTGTCTTTCATAATAAATTGATTTTTAAATATTTAATACAATTTTTTATTTTGTTGATGCCGTTGAGCATCTCTTTCGGTTTTCTTTTTAATATTTTTTTCAAAAGCCTCAGTAAGGTCAGTTCCTGTTTGATTGGCTAAACAAATTAATACCCATAATACATCTGCCATTTCATCAGATAGATTTGTTTTTTCTTCTTCGGCTTTCGATGATTGTTCACCATAAGTACGAGCGATAATACGAGCAAGTTCCCCTACTTCTTCGGTTAGAATCACCATGTTGGTTAGTTCGCTAAAATAACGAACGCCATATTTTTTTATCCAATTATCAACTTGCTGTTGAGCTTCCTTGATTGTCATCTTTATTTTCTTTTAAACGAGCAATAATTGTTTCATTTCCTGTGGTTTTTTCTCCCACCTTTACAAATATTTCCGAATCCAGAGGTAAAAATAAATCTACCCGTGAACCAAATTTTATAAATCCCAAATGTTCATTGATATGACACTCTTTCCCAGGATAAGCATAAGTAACAATTCGCTGAGCCAAAGCACCAGCCACCTGTCTCACCAAAATTTGGGTTTTTAATGGAGTTTCTATTACAATAGATGCTTGTTCATTTTCTTTACTCGATTTTGGTAAATAAGCTGCCAAATGACGACCCCCGCGATGCGATGTTTTAATTACTTTCCCTGAAACAGGATACCAATTGGCATGTACATTGAAAATAGACATAAAAATAGAAATTTGCATCCTTTCATCGCCAAAATATTCTGTTTCCAAAGTAGGTTCTATTACCACCACCGTTCCATCAGCCGGAGCAACTACCAAACTTGGATCATCAATTTCAAATATACGCTTCGGACTTCGAAAAAAAAATGTAAAGAAACACAAAACCAATGCTGAAAGAATGGTATTAATGGCAACAACTGTTACTGGAAATTCCAGATAAATAACAACATTAATGCAAAAAATCAACAGCAACAGTCCCGATAAAATAAAACGTCCTTCCTTGTGGATATTAATGCGTTTCATTCAGAATAAGTGAAAATTTCTAAATCTCAATAAATTTTTACAATTAAAAATTGTAAAAATAGAGCCTACAAAAGTAATGAAAAAGACGCTTGGGTGCAAGGCAAAAATAAAACTTTCCTTATTAAACAGAATTGATTAACTTTCCTCTATAAATCATAGGTTAATCATTAAAAGTATATAGGTTCTATTATTTTGCTCCATAATCCATACAAAAAGGACAAAACAAAAATATCCAGCTTCATTTTTGAAAACCGCGAACATGAAAAAATAAAATATTTCCTCTGCTATCTTTCCTGTCTCAAGTGTAATTTCATTGTCGACAAAATCTATTGTTCGTTTTGTGTATACGGGATAATATTTTTCAATATTTCGACCCAAAGATAAAGAGCTTAAAAAAATGTCGATTCTTTGCAAATACACTATCGGAGAAAAAATGCCCTTTGTCAAATCCTTCTAAAGACATTCCGCTATCCACTTTGTATGCTTTACGTCGCTTTTTCGACCAGGTAACTGTTTAATAAAGGAATTAGTCAATTTTAACGAAAATCCAATGCAGGAACTTGCCATAATAGTTGTCTAATAAATGCTGGTGCTCTTCATCGCTACATTTCCACAATTTTCTTCTACCAACGCCTCACACAAAGCTATCAAATTTGGAGTGAATGGTTCCAAACGTTTTCTAAATTTTTTGCCTTGTTTGTCCAAAATACAAGCAAATACACTATTTTTCTGAATGTCAAGGATACACGTTTTTTCTATAAAATTTGCCAGATTAAATTGTTAAACAATCAGTTAATTTTGTTAGTTATCAAAAAAATAATTTACAAAGGTAATATTTGTACTTAGAGCACCGTCCGGTAGCAGTTAAAGTTATGTTGCCATAGATTTTTATTTTCCCACATTTGGAAATACTTCAATTTTCGTATAACTTTGTTCATAATAATTACTGCTGAAATTGTTTATATATATTTGATTATCAGCCATAAAACTTTTAATATTATATTTTTCTTATCATCTTTAATCCAAAATCAAGTTTAATATTATGTTCTTGCATTTTTAGATAATCAATCAACTTTTTGCAGTATCTATCTATAAAATTTTTTGGGGAAGTATATCATAAAGAATAATTGATTAAAAAAGTAAATGAAAAAGTAATTAATTTAGTGCGAAATTAAATGTCTTTATGGTTTTAGGAAATATTGTTTCTTATTTTTCTAATGATACGTTGATTTTGTCTCAAGATTCTGTTAATAGAATAGAAGACTCTATATCGAAAATTAACTTGGCAGACACTGATTTGTTACCCAGAAAGCTTTCGACAAAAATTGATACGATTCACGCGATAAATCATTTTGAAGGTTTTGAAGGTATTTTGCATCCCTCCTCTCCGCAAACTGAAAATTGGGTGATAGTCTTATTGATTGTTCTTTTAAGTATATTATTGGTTTTTTTATCCCATTATCCTTCCTTTACTAATGAAAATATTCAAAATTTTTTTAAGATTAAAATTGATAGATATCGAACCAATATTGAAATCAGATATTCTTTTGTTTATTCTTTTATTTTTCTTTTTTCTATTGGCGTATTTAGTTTATATGCATATATTCTCCTTTATAATCCCTCAGAAGGTTTTTTGTTTAGTCGCTATTTTTATTTTTGTGGCATCACGTTCGCATTTTTTATCCTCAAATATATTTTTATTCAATTAATTGGTTTTGTCTTTTTTGAATCTAACATTTTTACAGTGTTAAAAGCTAACTATTTTAACACATTTTATTTTTTTAATATTATTTTATTTTTTCTGGTTATTTTACAAATTTATTTCCCTGTGTATGATATAAAATGGACTTTATATTTTGCATTAATATTAGGCATATTAGCTTTAACAAGCATTGTAATCAAGTTATTAAAAATATTTTCTCACAAAAAATTCGTCTATTTCTATATTTTGTTGTATCTTTGCACACTTGAAATTTTACCATTAATTGCGCTCTTTAGAACTTATCAATTAATGTATTAAGTGTTTTATTTTTAAATGTAAAGCCTTGAAAATAAAAAAGATACTTATTTCTCAGCCGCAACCTAATAGTGAAAAATCACCTTATTTTGCTATTAGTGAAAAATACAATGTAAAAATAGATTTTAGGCCTCTTATCAAAGTTGAGCCTCTTTCTGCAAAAGATTTTAGAGCTCAACATATTTCTATTTTAGATCATACTGCCATTATTTTTAATGCAAGGCATGGAATTGATCATTTTTTCAGATTATGTGAAGAAATGCGCATTACGGTACCTGAAACAATGAAGTATTTCTGTGTGTCAGAGACAGTTGCTTTGTATTTACAACGCTATATCCAATATCGGAAAAGGAAGGTCTTTTTTAGTCCGACAGGTAAGTTGAGCGATTTAGTGACCCTCATGAAAAAACACCCTGACGAAAAGTATTTATTTGTTACTTCTGATGTGCCGAACGAAGAAAACATGTCGATATTGATCAATTCAAATTTAAATTTCGACAAAGCGATAATGTATCGAACAGTGAGCAATGATTTTGATCCAAAAGAAGAATTTAATTATGATATGATTGTATTTTTTAGCCCTGTGGGGGTAAGTTCATTGTTAAAGAATTTCCCTGATTTTGTTCAAGGTGATATTCAGATTGGATGTTTTGGAGCAAGTACGGCTCAAGCCGTTCGTGATGCTGGCTTACGCTTAGATCTTGAGGTGCCCCAGCCAGGTTTTCCTTCCATGACTATGGCATTGGATAATTTTCTGAAAGAATTCTCCAAAAAAGAAAACAACAATAAAAAGGCTACAAAATAAAGGAAGCATTAGTGGATGTTAATATTATCCCAAAAGTTTAAGTATTTTTCTTACTTTTGGGATAATTTATTTTATTGAAGTGAAAAATCGACAATTTTCATTCCCTAAATCAGAACGATTGCATAGTAAAATTAAAATTAATCGTTTATTTACTGAAGGTAAAAGTTTTATTGTTTATCCTTTGAAAATTTTTTATAATTTTGAACCATCAGAAGAATTTAATGTTTGTATATTGATAAGTGTTCCCAAAAAACAATTTAAAAAAGCAGTTCGTCGAAACAGAATAAAACGCTTAATAAGAGAAACTTACCGATTAAATAAAGGGATTATATTTGAAAAGTTCTCTCAAAGAAAATTTCAGATTCAACTGGCATTTGTTTATGTTGCTAATGAAGAAATGGATTTTCACAAATTGAATGAAAAAATTAAAATTGCACTTCAGAAATTAATTGAATTGGTTGATTATGGTAAAGAAAACCATTGAATTTATCGTTTTATTGCCTGTGTATATTTATCGATACACTATTTCGCCACTTTTCCCACCCAGTTGCAGATATACGCCAACTTGCTCGCAGTACACTATTGAAGCTGTAAAAAAACATGGAATTTTTAAGGGAGGTTGGTTAGCTATAAAACGACTCAGCCGCTGTCATCCGTGGGGCGAAAGCGGTTACGATCCTGTTCCTTAACATTTATATTTTAGAGAATGATAGGCAAATTGGATATAATGAACAAAATTTAAGCTATTTTTTGTCCTTTACGTCAAAATAGACTATATCGAATGTCAATTTGAAGATAGGTCCCTCAAACTAAATAAATTGAATATTAAACTGTCCTGTAATTTATAAGAAAGGATTTTTAGAGATGTACAAATGATTAATATTCAACTTATTATAAAAAATTATGCCATCTTAGAAAGGAAAATACTAAAAAAATAAAAAAAGCAGGAACAAGCCCGTCCCTGCTGATGGTTAAATTGAATTTCTAAAAAAATCTTTTATAATATTTTCTTTAATAGATTTTTCATACTTATCTTTTCGCTAATAGCACTGGAAAGAGCTTCAATTTTTACACGCTCCTGTTCCATTGAATCACGATAACGAATAGTTACTGTATTGTCTTCCAGCGTAGTATGATCAACTGTAATGCAAAACGGCGTACCAATGGCATCCTGACGACGGTATCGTTTCCCGATGGAATCTTTTTCGTCGTAAAAACATTTAAAATCAAGTTTTAAATCTTCATAAATTTTATGAGCTATTTCAGGAAGACCATCTCTTTTGATTAACGGGAAAATGGCTACTTTAATTGGAGCAAGTGCAGGTGGAAATTTCAGTACCACTCGACTTTCATTGTTTTCAAGTTTCTCTTCCGTGTATGCCGCTGCCATAACAGCAAGAAAAGTCCGATCAAGTCCAATGGAAGTTTCAATAACGTAAGGAATATAAGATTCGTTAAGTTCTATATCAAAATATTTCAAACTTTTTCCTGAATATTTTTCATGATTTTTCAAGTCGAAATCAGTCCGGGAATGAATGCCTTCAATTTCCTTGAAGCCGAAAGGAAATTCAAATTCAATATCGGTAGCTGCATTGGCATAATGAGCCAGTTTTTCGTGATCATGGAAACGATATTTCTCCTCGCCAAATCCCAATGCTTTGTGCCATTTCATCCGGAAATTTTTCCAATATTCAAACCATTTCATTTCTTCACCTGGACGAACAAAAAATTGCATTTCCATTTGTTCAAATTCTCGCATTCGAAAAATAAATTGTCGTGCAATGATTTCATTCCGGAAAGCTTTGCCAATCTGAGCGATGCCAAAAGGAATTTTCATTCTTCCAGTCTTTTGCACATTCAGAAAATTAACAAAAATGCCTTGAGCGGTTTCAGGACGCAAATAAATGGTCATTGTCGCATCAGAGTTCGAGCCTAATTCAGTAGTAAACATAAGATTAAACTGTCGCACATCTGTCCAATTTTTGGTGCCGCTGATGGGGCAAACAATGTCATAATCTATGATAATTGCTTTCAGCTCTGCCAGATCATTTTCTATCATTGCTTTTAGATAACGCCGATGAAGCTCGTCACGTTTGGCAATATGTTCTTTCACTTGTTCATTGGTGGAGCGAAAAAGTGCTTCGTCAAAATTTTTACCATATCGTTTAGCTGCTTTTTCTACTTCCTTTTCTATTTTTTCATCGTATTTCGCAATTAAGTCTTCAATCAGCACATCGGCACGATAGCGTTTATTACTGTCTTTGTTGTCAATTAATGGATCATTAAAAGCATCAACATGACCCGAAGCTTTCCAGATGGTAGGATGCATAAAAATGGCGGCATCGAGTCCTACTACATTTTCGTTGAGCATAGTCATGCTTTCCCACCAATATTTTTTGATGTTATTTTTTAATTCAACTCCATTCTGACCATAATCATACACGGCACTTAAACCGTCATAAATTTCGCTGGATGGAAAGACGAAACCATATTCTTTGCAATGAGCTATCAGTTTTTTAAAAACTTCTTCCTGTGAAATCATATATTTGATTTTCGATTTTTTTTTATGATTGACGTAATTTTCAAGTTTCTTTGAAACTTTCGAAAAAGTTACAAAAAGTTTTGCAAAATTACTGTTTTTTTTTCATTTTTTGGAGTTGCAGTAAGAAATTTACAACATTTGTTGTTAATGCTTGAATAACATTGACTGTTTTTTATGCTAAACCAGTGAGAGGTATAACAAATACGGCAAACTAATACTTCGAACTTTGCAAACAGTAAAATGTGAGATTTATAAACTATCAAACATGGAAAATTATAATTTTTTACGATTTGAGAGAAAATTTATATCTTTTGAGAGAAATAGTGGAGTATCGTATTATTAAATTTGTAATAATAAATTTTATACATTAACCGTTTTTAAAATCCCACAATCATGAAAAAACTATTTTCTATTTTATTTATTTCTTCCATCCTGTTTTGGGGTTGTGAGAAAGATTCTGATTTTACTATCGAAGGGGATCAATCTGATTTAGGGAAAGTTGGTACAACCATCAGTTCATCCACTCAACCTATAGCAGGTATATCTAATTTTTCGGCAGAAGTCACTTCTTTGGAGGATGGTGTTTCGTCAATTGACGGCGAAGTGACTATAACCAATAGTGTTGTAAAACAAATCCTGTCTAATGTGCCGGGTGTGGAAATCAGTGGAGATAAAGTTAGTGCAAGGGATGTTGAAGTTAAATTCACAAGCAAGGGAATTGAAAATAAATATCCTTTTTTTCAAGGCGTATTGGTAAATTATGATTCAAAAGTAGGTGATACCTATCCAATCAAGGACTCAAAAACAGTTCGAAAAGTTATTTACAAATCTACTACCGATGACTATTCGTATGCTTTTTATAAAATCAAGATAATTACTATAGAACATGAAATTAATTTTAATGGTTTGAAAAAAATAACTTATTGGGTAAATCATAAATATGGAGTGGTAAGAATTGAATTTGAATTAGATAATGATGAGAAAATTAC
>Ga0116193_1000473_pt1 | contig 37491 bp, 32 predicted proteins | sample AD_UKC115_MetaG_FD_89892 | JGI IMG/M metagenome (GOLD analysis project Ga0116193, IMG submission 89892) | Active sludge microbial communities of municipal wastewater-treating anaerobic digesters from Hong Kong - AD_UKC115_MetaG | ecosystem: Engineered > Bioreactor > Anaerobic > Digestate... | reverse complement strand
TATCCATTCAGTTAAATAAAAAGCAAGGGATTGCCAGTGGCAAAACCTGGGATGCGTTTAAAGAAAATCCTACCCGGTTTATAGGGATGCTCCTGGTTGCAGCGAACCTGGTTATTATCTTATATGGATTAATGGTGGGAAACCTGTTGTTTCCTATTTGGAAGTGGATCGAGTCGCAATTGCCGTTATCATTGAACAGCTATGTGAAGTTTCTTAAAATCCTGGTTGAAACCGTTATTTCTTTTTCCATCCTTTTATTTGTTGAATTTGCAAGCAGAGCCTGGTTTAGGGCGAAAAGTAATCAAATGCTGCGCTCTGGCGTGGTTACCAATTTTGCCTTGTTGTTTTATAACCTTTTCTCTTCTACGTCTGCCGGGTTTATCAGTATTTGCGAATGGATATTGAAATATATTTTCAATGTAAAGGTGTACGAAAACAGGCCGGCCTTTAGCAAGGTAGATCTGGAAAATTATTTTCAGCAAAGCAAAAACCCGGATGAAGAAGAAAGCTCGGAGCTTAATAAGGAGTTATTCGAGAATGCACTTTCATTGAAAGATGTCCGCCTTCGCGAATGCCTTGTACCCCGGAAAGAAATTGTAAGTGTAAATATCAACCTTCCTATTTCAGAAGCAAGGAAGAAGTTTATAGATACCAAATTAAGTAAACTGGTGGTTTATGAAAATAATATTGATAGCATTCTGGGATATGTACATCAGTTAGACCTTTTTCGTCATCCTCAAACGATAAAGGAAATCATGAAGCCCATCCCGGTTGTTCCCGAAAGTATGCTGGCAACCGACCTCATGAGCCGGTTCGGTACAGAGCGGAAAAGTATTGCCTGGGTGATTGATGAGTTTGGCGGAACAGCCGGAATTGTTACCATGGAAGACCTGCTGGAAGAAATCTTTGGTGAAATTGAAGATGAGTATGATGAGGCGGCCAAGCTGGTGGAACAGCAAGTTTCAAATGGCGAATTTCTATTTAGTGGACGCTTAGAGTTAGATTACCTCAGCGAAAAATATCATTTACCATTCCATAACGAAGGGGGGGCAGAAACGCTTTCGGGGTTTATTATTCAAAGCAACGGCTCCATCCCACGGAAAAAAGAAAGGATCATTATTGATAATTTTGAAATTGAAGTGATGGATGTTACGGACACCCGGATTGAACTTGTAAAGTTTAAACTGCTCCGATAAAGCATATGGTATTGGTTGTCCATATCCCCCAAAGCAGTTACCATATTGCTTCCCACACCAGTTCGCAAATTTCTGTGTTGATTGAATTGGCCAAAATGGAAAAGGAGTCCCGGTTTATTTTTTATATGGATTCTGCGCTGGAAAATGCCGGGATGATGCCCTCCAATCTTCAAATCAAATGGGTCAAACCGGTTATTAAAAACCGACTATTACAGTATTATTGGTACCAATTTAAACTGCCCGGGATTCTCAAAAAGGAAAAGGCAACAGCGTTTTTATCGCTCCAGCCGTTTGATGCTTCCCTAAATGAAATTCCATATTTTGTCTGGCTTACCGACCTTCACCTGTTGAATAACTCCTCCTTTGGAATCAGCCGCAGGAAACTATCGTCCTGCTTTCACCAGGCAAAATCCGTTTTGGTTCCAGGGAATGATTCGGCTGTAGGTTTACCCCGGCAGTTTTCGGTAAGCATCCAAACTCAATTACTCCCTCCACCCGTAAACACAGGAAATAAAGAAAATGAATTGGTTGAAGCGGATGATGCCGCTTATTTTACCGCGCCGGTATGCTCTGCCGATATGCAGCGGCTGCGCATTCTAATTAAGGCGTTTACGCTTTTTAAAAAGCGCCAGCGCTCGGCAATGAGTTTGAAACTGATAGTTCCCTCTCATTTAATTGGTAAGGTGGAATCTCTGCTTTCGGCTTATAAATTAAAAACCCACCTGGCAGTTATTCCCATAAACCATTGGCGGGAAGGCCTTGCATACTTTTATGAAGCCTATGCCTCCCTGTACTTCCCGGAGGCGTTGCTGGCAGATGAGTTGACAGAACAATTATTGCTGGCCAGGAAATCCCTGGTTTGCACAGAGCACCCCTTTTGGAGGGATATTTATTTGGAGGGTGCCGTTTATTCTCCGTATAATGAAGAAATGATCAGCCTCCAAATGATGAATTTGTATAAAAATGAATCCCGGAAAATTGCAAGGGATCTTTACCTGTCAGCGATTTGTAACCAAAGGTCAATTACGGCCACTGCCATCCGGCTGAGCGCCATCCTTTCCTTAACTCCATAGGAATATGCTTAACTTTGCCATCCCTAAAAAGGAAGCATATGCAAAAATCTACAATCACCATTGAAGTACTTCGGGATGCCGAAAATATCACGGAATCCATCACCTGGAATGCTACCGATTCTACCGCCGAAATGATGCAGAAGGCCAAAGCCATGTGTGTCGGGTTCTGGGATGAACAGGACAGGTCGGCCCTTACCCTCGATTTATGGACAAAAAATATGATGGTTGATGAAATGGCCGATTTTTTTCACCAAATGATGATGGCTATGGCCCAGACATTTCAACGGGCAACCCAACAACAGGAACTGAGTACCGACATGAAGACGTTTGCGAATAATTTCATTAAAAAGTTTCATGCCTTGCAATTGAAAGAACAGAAATAATAACCTTTAAAATTTTCTAATATGTCGCTTGAAAAGAAAATCATGGATTCCATGAAGGAGGCCATGAAAGCGAAAGATGAAGCCAGCCTGAGAGGGTTAAGGGCTATAAAAGCTGAAATTATTAAAGCCAAAACAGAACCGGGTGCCGGGGGTGAGATTGATGAGGCGACGGAATTAAAGTTCTTGCAAAAGATGATGAAACAACGCCGCGATTCCTTGGATATTTTTGAAAAACAGGGACGTGAAGACCTGGCAAAAAAGGAAAGGGAAGAGATGTTGGTAATTGAACAGTTCCTTCCCAAGCAGTTGTCGGAGGAAGAGATCAGGAATGCCCTGAAAGAAATAATTTCACAAACAGGCGCTGCCACCGCTTCCGATATGGGAAAAGTAATGGGCATTGCATCGAAGCAATTAGCCGGGAAAGCGGATGGAAAAACCATAAGCGGGATTGTTAAGGAACTTTTAGCATAAAGCATGTTGATTGACCTTCTCCTGGTCGTTTCCTGGATTCTGGCAATCATCAAAGGTTTTCGCCAGGGGATCATCCTTGCAGTATTTTCTTTGGCGGGGTTTATTATTGGGATAGCCGCTGCTATGGCCCTGTCGGCAAAAGTTGCTCAACAAATTTCAACATCCGGTCACATTAATGGCAGGTGGCTGCCAGCCATTTCATTTTTCATCGTCTTTCTTGCGGTGACAATTTTTCTTTCCCTGTTTGCCCGCATGATTTCGCGTACCCTGGATTTGGCCATGCTGGGTTGGGCAAACCGGATTGCGGGTGCGGGCATTTATGCATTGGTCGTCACTGTCATTTGGAGTGTATTGTTATTTTACCTGCGGAACCTCCAAATAATTTCAGAAAATACATGTGAAAAATCAGTTTTTTATCCTTCGATAGCCTCTCTTGCTCCGCTAATTTTGGATAAACTGGGGGAATTTATACCGTTTTTGGGGAACCTTTTTGGGGACCTGAGAAAGTTTTTTGAAGATGCCGGAAACAAAATAAATTATTGATGAAAGCATTCGTATTATTTGCTGTAATTTTAGACGATTCAGGAGTTGCCTGAGCATATTCTTTATCATAGGTTTAGCATAAATGAGCTACGAAATAAAACAAGACGGGAAATTCAAGTTTATCGAGGAAGGGAATGGTGAAACCCTGATGCTCCTGCATGGCCTTTTTGGGGCTTTGAGTAATTTTTCTGATTTGATAGCTCATTTCCGGAAAACGAACCGGGTAGTAGTGCCCATGCTTCCGCTGCTTGAACTCGACCTGCTCCATACCTCCGTTGGTGGCCTTCAAAAATTTGTACACCGGTTTATTGAACAGCGGGACTATACAGATATTCACCTTATGGGAAATTCGCTGGGAGGCCATGTGGCCCTGCTGCATGTGTTGAAACACCCGGTACGGATTAAATCCCTGATCCTTACGGGGAGTTCGGGGTTGTTCGAAAACGGCATGGGAGATACATACCCAAAAAGAGGCGATAAAGAATACATCCGTAAAAAAACCGAATTAACTTTTTACGATCCTAAGATGGCTACCGATGAGTTGGTAAATGAGGTATTTGAAATTACAAACAACCGGCTTAAAGTCATTAAAATTATTGCCCTGGCAAAAAGCGCTATTCGAAACAACCTGGGCGAAGAATTGAATCATATCACGCAGCCTACCTGCCTGATTTGGGGTAATAATGATACCATTACACCCCCGTTTGTTGGAAAAGAATTTCATCGGCTGATTCCCAACAGTGAGTTGCATTTTATTGATAAGTGCGGCCATGCCCCCATGATGGAAGTGCCTGGCGAATTTAACAGTATCCTTGAATCCTTTCTTGCTAAATTGAGCCAAAAGGCTGCTACGGTCGAATAACCGGCCAGCTAAATAATTTACCGGAACAAAAATTCACCGGCATGTTAACCGCAGATCTCATTAATCAAAATATTCCCCGACTTAAACCTTCCGATTCCCTGAAGAAGGCGCTCCAGCTTATCAGCGATTTTAAAGTAACCCACCTGCCCATGGTGAATGAAGATAAATTCATCGGGCTGATTTCAGAAGATGACCTACTGGATATAGAAGGAGGGCAGGTGAACCTGGAACACCTCCAGGAGCATCTGATTGCCGCCGCTGTACCCAGTTCGGCTCACTTTCTTATCGCTGTCAATTGCAGCATTCAATTTGATACGAATGTAGTGCCGGTAATTGATGCCGATAATAAATATTTTGGAGCCATCACTACCGCCGATTTACTGAAAGCGTTGGGTAATTTTTCGGGAGCAAACGAAATTGGAGGAATCATTGTGCTTGAAATGGAACGTTCCCAGTTTGCCATTTCAGAAATCAGCCGGATTGTGGAAAGTAATGATTGCACAATCCTTCACCTCAACAGTACCACAAATCCCGATTCGGGCCTGCTCACAGTAACCCTGCATCTAAACAACCGGGAAATATCCACGGTAATTTCCACTTTTGAAAGATACGAGTACCAGGTAGTTTATAATTTTGGAATGGAGCAGTTTGAAAATGATATTGACAGGAATTACCGCAACTTCATGCACTATCTCGAAATCTGATTTGGAAAATATTTTGCCCTACTCTCCTTCCATTCAATTAAAACAGATTTTTGCGCTGCGTTTCCTTATGGTGCTTTTAGGCCTTTCCGGTTCCGTATTGGCACAGGAAGTTCCTGATCCGGAAGTGTTTTTTCCCAATACCCAAAATATTCGGGTCGATTCGGGTAGCGTACTGAAGGTAATGGAAATTAAAGTGAGTGGAAATAAAAAGACGAAGACCTATATCATATTAAGGGAGATGTTGCTGAAAGAAGGGGATACCATTCGGTATGCCAGGCTATCTAATGTATTATCCCAGTCAAAATCTTTAGTTTATAACCTGAACCTTTTTTCAGAGGTTAATATTGAATCGGTCTTAGTTAACGATAGCTCTATGCTGCTAAGCGTTAACGTGAGAGAAAAGTGGTTTATTTATCCCATTCCCCAGTTTCAACTAACCGATCGCAATTTTAATGAGTGGGTGAAAGTGTATCATGCCGATTTTGACCGGGTGGTTTATGGCGCCAAACTCGTTCATTATAATGTTTCGGGAAGGGGCGATCAGCTAAAGATCTATTTAATAAATGGGTTTACCCGGGGTATTACTTTTTCATATAGTACCCCGTACAGTAACCCGGGCCTTACAGAAGGGTTCCATGTGAATGCCGGGTTTACACAAAACCAGGGAACCCCATTCCGTACTACGTATAAAAATGCCCTTGTTTGGTATAAGCCGGGAGGGTATGTACGAAATAACATCCGCCTGGGCCTGGGGTATAGCCGCAAAAGAGGGTATTACAAGCGCACAAGCTATGCCATTACCTATCAGTATATTGATGTGGGTGATAGTGTCATTAGTGCCCGGTACAACCCCGGTTATTTCAACCAACCCAAACCGTATCAATCGTTGGTGGATCTTTCTTTTGCCTTTCAATACTCCCGAACCGACAATATAAATTATCCATTGAAAGGCCGTACTTATGGGGTGAGTGTTGTTAAACGGGGATTCCAGTGGAACGGAAGCACTAATATGCTGGGAATAGCAGCTACATATAACCTGTATTCCCCCTTATTTAAAAAAGCCGGAATATTCCATTCACTGCAATTAACAGGAAGATTGAAATTGCCATTTGATCAATCTTATATAAACCTTCGAAACTTTGGGTATGGCGACGTGAATCTCCGGGGGCTGGAGTATTATGTAATTGATGGAGTGGCAGGAGCGCTTGCCAGTTATACGGTTAGGAAAAAATTATTCGGGTTTAAAATAAATGTTCCCTTCAATATCCGCCAGGTCCCCTTTATTCCATTTAATTTTTATGCTAAATCATATACCGATGCCGGGTATAGTTATATTAAACCCGCCCTGGAGTCCCGGTTAAATAACCGGTTTCTTTACAGTTATGGTTTTGGTTTGGATGTGATATCACTTTATGATGTAAACGTAAGCTTCGAGTATAGTTTCAACCAATTAGGGGAAAACGGGTTATTTTTACACCTGAAGGGAGGGTTTTAATTTTCTTCAATTTCATGAAAATAGCTATTTACAGCCGGGGCATAGAGAATAATCAGTTAACCGACATTAAGCTGTTGCTTGGTGAACTGAAAAGCTATGGAGCCCATCCCGTTTTCTACCAGGATTTCTTTAATAAAATTTATGCTTCCGTAAATTTCGAAAGCACTTATTCTACCTTTAATGAAACCGAAGGGCTGGATCCCGATGTGGAGTGCATCATCAGTTTGGGAGGAGATGGAACCATGTTGGATACAGTTACCCTGGTTAAAGATTCGGGTATTCCTATACTGGGTGTGAATTATGGAAGGCTTGGTTTTTTAGCAAATATCGGTAAGGAAGACCTTCACCTGGCGTTGGACGCCCTTATGAACCGGAAGTATGTACTCGATAAACGTACCCTGATTCATCTGGATGCAAATAGCCCCTTATTTGGCGAAACGCCTTATGCATTGAACGAATTTTCGTTGCACAAGAAGGATAATTCGCCCATGATTAAAATCCACACCTACCTCAATGGAGAATTTTTAAATACCTATTGGGCGGATGGATTGATTGTTGCTACACCAACCGGCTCTACCGGGTATTCCTTAAGTTGTAACGGCCCCGTGGTTTTCCCTGATAGTGCTAGTTTTGTGATTACACCCGTTGCTCCGCATAACCTGAACATCCGGCCCATTGTGGTGCCCGATAACAATATTGTTTCTTTTGAAATTGAAGGCCGGACGGATGGATTTTTGGTTACTCTCGACAGCAGGCGGGAAGCGGTTCCCAAAGAAATTCAAATTGCCATTAAAAAGGAAACATTTGGCGTTAATCTGGTTCGGCTCAACGAAAATAATTTCCTGCAAACCCTCCGGAATAAACTTTCCTGGGGACTCGATAAACGAAACTGATCAGGCTTCGCTATGCCCCGTTCACTAAAGATCAATTTCATATTTGTAATTTACTGGATGATGCTCCTTTACATCCTGGCAGCGCTGGTATGGTGGTATATTGCCCTTGAAAGACAGAATAATGAAATGGCGCTCCTGAGGATATCTGAATTGAGGACAGAGCAACCTGCGTATGAAACCGGCTATAATCTCATCATTAAAGAAAAACAAAGAAAAAGTACACAGTATATAGGCGAAGGCCTCATATTCTTACTGCTTGTGGTGGCAGCAGCCATTTATATTTACAGGGCAGTAAACCGGGAACTTAAACAAAGCCGGGAGCAGCAAAATTTCATGATCGCCATTACCCACGAGCTAAAGACCCCTATTTCAGTTTCTAAACTGAACCTGGAAACCATGCAAAAACGAAAGCTGGATGAAACACAACAACAGCGGCTAATTCAAAGCTCGTTGGAGGAAACCAACCGCCTCAATATGCTGTGTAATAACCTGCTCATTTCTTCTCAACTCGAAGGGAGAGTGCACCGGTTTACTCCGGAAAATATAGATTTCTCTGCGATGCTCAACCAGGTTGTACAGGATTATAAATCACGGTACCCGGAACGGAAATTCCAGGAAGTAATACAACCCGGGTTGTCCCTGATTGGGGATTCATTTATGCTTCAAATGCTGTTTAGTAACCTGATGGACAATGCCTGTAAGTACAGCCCAAAAGATAAATCCGTTGAACTATCAGCCGGTTTAATTGAAGAAGAAATTTTTGTAAGAGTGGCCGATCAGGGAACGGGGATACCTGCCGAAGAAAGAGTGAATGTGTTTAAAAAATTTTACCGGATAGGCAATGAGGCTACCCGGAAATCGAAAGGGACGGGACTCGGGCTTTACCTCGTAAAACGCTTGTTGAATGTTCACCGGGCTTCTATTTTCATTGAAGCGAACCAACCTCGGGGAACTATCTTTGAAACCCGATTTAAAAACCTGTGATTTATCATGCTTGAAAAAAAATATTCCATCCTGTTAGTGGAAGATGAGGACAACCTGCACGATGCCCTTAAACTGAACTTAGAGTTAGAAGGGTATGAGGTGAGTGGCGTGTTTGATGGGGCAAGCGCACTTCGAATTGTACAGCAGGAATATTTCGATTTGATTATCCTGGATGTGATGCTCCCTGAAATTGATGGTATCTCTGTTTGTGAAACCATCCGGCTAAATAACAAAGAAATTCCTATTTTGATCCTTAGTGCTAAGAACAGCAGCGCCGACAGGGTTTTGGGGTTAAAGAAGGGGGCAGACGATTACCTCACAAAGCCATTTAACCTCGAAGAATTATTGCTTCGGGTACAAAAATTACTGGTGAAAAGCGAACAAATTACCCGAACACAACCGGTTGCCGATACCTTTGAATTTGGAAAGAACAGAATAGACTTTAAAGCCCTGGAAGCCTCCGGCAGGAATGGGGTAAAATTTTCGTTGAGCAAAAAGGAAATTATGCTCCTCAAACTCCTCATCGAAAATAAGGGCGAGGTAGTAAGCCGGGAAAAAATTTTACAGTCCGTATGGGGATATAATGTTTACCCTACTACGCGGACCATCGATAATTTTATTTTAAGTTTTCGTAAATACTTTGAATCCGACAGCAGAAATCCTAAACACTTTCATTCGGTAAGGGGAATCGGATATAAGTTCACAGAATAACCCTTTAATGGCGAGTGAGCTTTTCGATACTGTTTTTAGTTTGTAAAAATAACCGGTCCATCTGATTTCCCTTTTCATACGGCATATATACGCACGCTTCAATTTCTCTCAGGATCTCTTCCACCGGCGCTATTTCATCCGTGGGAACTCCTTTTTCTTTTAAAGCCATTTTGATGTTTGATGGAGTAATGACAGAAGTGGGTAATTGAAAATTTTCAGATAAGAACTGTTTGTATGCGGATAAAAGTAACCTATAAAAATCTTTGGAATTATCTGAGTTCATGCTGGATTGAACGCCTGAAAGGAAGTCTTTTTCTGTTGAAACCGGTGTGGCAAAGGGTTCGGGTTCAATTGCCGGATGGTTGGCTACGGCATTATGCTGTTTATTTCCAGTTTTTATTACCCAGATAAGAAGTCCTGTTAAAGAGATCAACGCAAACCCGATAATAATCCACCAGCGATGGTAAAAAATTTGATTAATCCCGGTTGGCCTATTGGCCTTCACAAAAACAGGGTTTGTGAACGGATTGGCTACTGCCTTACCCACTTCAAATGGAATAGGATTGGTTTTTGCAGATTGATATTTTCCAGTTTTAGGATTGAAATAACTAAAGGAAACAGAGGGCAATAAAAACTTCCCCTGCTGGTTCGGGGAGAAATAATAAACAAAATCTTTATTTCCACTAATTGGGACGGTGGTAGTAGAAAAATTCGATTTCACTTGCGGGTCAAATGATTCTATTCCATTAGGCCAGGAAATTTTTGGTGCAGTCAATAAGGGAAGGTTCCCTTCTCCGGAAATGGTTAGGGTTAGCTTACCTGTTTCGTTGATTCCGAAATTATTTTTCTCTAACCGGGCAGTAATGGAATAATTTCCTACAGCGCCTGCAAAATCAACCGGTTTATTGCTATCGGGAAGGGGTTTTACCAGGATGGTTACAGGAGTACTGCGCAAAACCATTTTTTGATTTACGTACGCATCTGCCGGTAAAAACAAGGAAGGGTCCCCCCCCCAAAAGTTTCCCTGTTTCTTTGCCTGCCTGAGGTATTCCTCTTTGATGAATTGAATATTGTTTTCAACCTCCATAGGATCGAGCGGGAAGGTTCCAGCCTGTAAGGGATACAATTGCGCTTTTCGTAAACTATACACATTATATTCCTTCCCATTTAATTTTTCTATTTTGAAATCGCTCTGGTTCGAATCCGGTATGTCTATAACGGAGAAACCATTAAAGGAAGGAGTCCGGATAAGCCGGCTGTCGCTCCGGAGTCTGGAGTATAATTTATATTCTGCCAGCACCGGTTCGCCCACATAGCAGGATGCCTTATTGATTTGGAGCCGGAGTTCCATATTCCGGTTAATTTTTTGGGTAATATCTTCTCCCTTTTTAAGCACCATATCCGAAAAGGCAATTTGCGGTTGTGGTTCTTCAAAAAAGTCGGTGCCGAACAGGCTGTGGATTGAAGATTGGGAAGAACTACTTGTTGTGCTGTTAGTAACGGTAACGGTTACCTTATTTGTAAGAATATCGCCCGAACGTAACCTTACCCTGGCGGGGCCAATAATGAATGTCCCGGTTGCTTTTGGTTTAATTTCAAAGGAAATGCCGGTGGATTGAGTTAATTTTCCATTCATATTGGCGCTGCTGCTTTCGTGCATGGGGCCACTTATGACAGAAAATTTTTCCAGGGCGGGAATTGAAATATCAAGTATGGCATCCATTCCTGAAACGCTTATCCGCAGTGTAAAATTTTCATTTTTACCAATTTTATCCGGTGAAGCGCTTAGTACGGCTTTCGGTTGTGTGAACCCACTGGTAGAGAAAAAAGTAAAAATCAGGATTGAAAATATAAACCTCATTATTGAAAAGCAGGTACAAAATTAGGCTGACCGGCTGGCAGTTGGGATCTTTAACAGGGTAACAGGGCTAATAAACTGTTAATTATAAATCACCCCGTTGTGGCCTGATGATAATTTCTTCCACTACGGCCTGGGGGCTAAGGCGGGATGCCGCATAAATCATCCGGGCTATATCAGAAGCCTCCATGATGCGGTGGCTGCTGTTATCAAATCCCGACCACGAATCGGTATGTACAGCACCCGGGTACACGCCTGTCACTTTAATTCCTCGTGTTTTCATTTCGTGCCGCAGGTTATCGGTGAACCCCTTGAGTGCATATTTACTGACACTATAACCTCCGCCCCCCTCATAAGCGTGCAATGACGCAATGGAGCATAAATTAAAAACATGACCGCTATTTCTTTCCATCATGTTTGGCAACAAGGCTCGGGTAAGGTGGTAGGCACTATAAAAGTTCACCGCCATCATTTTTTGGAGGCTTCCTTCCGGTTCATTAAAACAATTACCGGGTAAATAAATGCCGGCATTGTTTACCAGGATATGAACAGGGCCTTGCTTATTTACCCATGCTGCAAATTCTCTCACCTCCTTTTCGATGGATAAATCGGCAGTATAATGTTCAATTATGGTGTCAGGAAATTTGCTTTTCCACTCTTTTAATACTTCCTGTATCCGGTTTTCAGATTGGTTACAGGTATAAATGGAGTGCCCATTTTCCAGGAATATTTCAGCAATCGCTTTGCCAATACCCCGGGAGGCTCCGGTAATTACTACATTCATCGCTTTGCTTTATTGTATGTTTGCAGTTTAAAGGTACATACCAACACGCTTTAATATTTCAAATGGCCGAATATAAGCACCTGTTTTTCGATCTCGATCATACCCTTTGGGATTTCGAGACCAATGCAAAAATTTCACTGACGGAATTATTTCAGGAGTTTTCTTTGGATGAAAAGCTTAACCTGGGTTTTGAGGATTTTCATTCCCGGTACATCCATCATAATCAGGTATTGTGGGAGCGGTATGAGAAAGGGTTTATTCGTGCCGATGAGTTAAAATGGAAACGAATGTGGCGTACGCTTCTCGATTTTAAAAATGGGGATGAGGGATTAGCCAAAGATCTGAGTGCCCGTTATCTTGAAATTTTACCGGTACAGAAAAATTTATTCCCTTACAGCAACGAAATTTTGGAGTACCTGCTGGCCAAAGGGTATAAAATCCATCTCATCACCAATGGATTTGAAAGAACACAATGGAGTAAAGTGCGGAACAGCGGGCTGGATAAATATATTTCGCAACTGATCACATCCGAATCGAGCAATAGCCTGAAACCCGAAAAAGAAATTTTTGAGTACGCGTTACGTGCCACCGGCGCTGAATTGAAGGAATCAATAATGATTGGCGATAACCAGGCAGCGGATATCCAGGGTGCCATCAATGCCGGGATGGATTCTGTATTTGTTAATCACATCAATGCGGAAGTGAAGGTTCAACCCACCTTTTGTATCACTCATTTAAGTGAGTTGGAAGGATTGCTGTAATTTTTAAGTAAATGCTTCCGTTGGATTTATAACAGCCGGTAATTTGGGATGATTAATTTTATGTTGAAAGTTTTTCTACCCGATTAAACCTGCGTTATAGATAATTTCTTAAAGAAAGCTTCCGGCAATTTTATATGTAACAATGAATTCTATTGTTACAACTTCCCGGATTTTGAAAATAATATTGGTCTTTGAATTTAAAAAGTTTAAATAATGGTTGGTTTGATTATAAGTGGCTAAGTGATATCATCATTTCTTCATGGCCACCTTATACAACAAAATTCCAAGCGCTGTAAAAAAGCCTACACCCAACAAGGCATAAATCCCTTCGCTTGTAGCGCCCACAATACCATGTTCGAGACTTATTTTCCCCAGGAATTTTTCTCCACTGTTACTACCGGCAATGATGGCAATAACCACACCGGCCACCGCTCCGCCCGCAACCAACCCGGTGGCAAAAAGGCTTCCTTTTCCTAATTCATCTTCTTCGGGAGTAGTAACAATATTTTGTTTTTTCTTCCGGTAATCAACCAATCCTTTAATTAAACCGCCTATGGCAATAGGCAGGGTAGTGGAGAGCGGCAGGTACGCGCCTACGGCAAAGCTGAGAGAACGAATACCACAGAGCTCCATTACAACCGCCACAAAAATTCCAACAAATACAAACTGCCAGTCGAGGTTGAAGGATAAGATGCCTTTTATGAGGGTAGCCATTAACGTAGCCTGTGGTGCAGGAAATTTTTCTGAACCAATGGAATGATGAATTCCCTGGGCCACCAGTTCGCTGGATGGGTTATCTAAATATTTAACGGTGATGCCTATAACGATGGAAGAGACAATGGCGCCAACAAAAAGCGCTATCTGTTGATTGCGTGGAGTGGCACCTACAATATAACCGCTTTTTAAATCCTGAGAGGTGGCGCCCGCATTAGCTGCCGCAATGCAGATCATTCCACCCACTACCAACACAAGCGGCTCATATAGTTGTCCTGTCCAGCCAACCGCCATAAAAATTAAGCTGGTGCCCATTACCGTGGCAATCGTCATCCCGCTGATGGGGTTGTTCGATGATCCGATTAGCCCCACAATGCGGGAGGAAACGGTTACAAACAGGGCGCCAAAAACAATGACCAGGATCCCGATCAATATTTTTTCGATTATATTTTCTCCGGGTATCTGAGGGAGCACTGCAATCAGGATAATCAAACCCAGACTTCCAAAACCTACCACTTTAAAACTCAGGTCTCTTTCGGTACGGTTGATATTACTTCCTTCTGCACCTGCCGATTTTATGGAGCCGATACTTCCTTTGATAGAAGAGACAATAGTTGGAATTGTTTTGATCAATGTAATTATACCACCTGCCGCCACTGCGCCGGCTCCAATCTGCCGAATAAATGCGTAATATAACGCCGACGAATAATCGGAGAAGGTATGGGTAGCGGCGTTCCATCCTCCCTTGCCACCATCTTTGGTTATGTCTGCCAGGTACCCCAATTTTACCAATTGAGTGGCAATCGTATCTGCGGGTACAATGGATGCCAGCAGCGGGATGAATACAAGCCAGCTCAACACACCGCCTGCGACTAAAACACCGGAAATTTTTGGGCCAATAATATAGCCAACACCCAGATACTCGGGAGTGATTTCGCCACTGATTTTTGCTGAGGGGAAAAATTTATTCGCCTGCTTTGTCATAAAAGTGGGCGTTTCATGAATTACATGAAGTATTTTTTGTAGTATGGCATAGCTAAAAGCAACACCAAGCCCCCAAAAAGCCGTCTTTGCAAAGTCGCCTCCTTTTTCGCCGGCTTTCAGTACGTCGCCACAGGCCGTCCCTTCTGGGTAGGGAAGGGTGTCGTGTTCATTTACAATAAGCGCTTTTCGGAGAGGAATCATTAGCAGGGTGCCAAGAATTCCTCCTACAATGGCCAGGATTAATATAGTGAGGTAATTAAAATAACTGGCACTGTCGGGCGAAGATAGAAACAGAAACCCCGGGAGGGTAAAGGCTACTCCCGCCGCAATACTTTCGCCGGCGCTACCGGTTGTTTGGATAATATTATTCTCGAGAATGGTGGTTTTAAAAAATTTACGGCCCAGGGTAATTGCTATTACGGCAATAGGAATGGAGGCCGAAATGGTAAGCCCTGCCTTTAAAGCGAGGTACACGGTGGCAGCGCCAAAGATTACGCCGAAAAGGCTTCCCAGGAGAATGGATTTAACGGTAAGCTCGCGCATATTCTCGCTGGCAGGTACAAAAGGCTGGAAAGACTTCTTTTCAGACATAGCAGTTGGTTTTGGAAAAAGGAAATTAAATAAAAAAGGCGATACAATTTGTATCGCCTGAAATAAATATAGGATTCGATTATGCGCTTCCCGTCTTTTCTTTCACAATGGCATTTAAGGATTTTAAACGCGAATAAATTAATATTCCGCCAATAAATGCGGCGATAACCAATATCAGGAAGAATATTTTCTTATCTGTAAAATCGTCCCAGAAACTCGTCATTACCCCTGCAATTTTTCCACCTATGGAAGTAGATAAAAACCACCCTCCCATCATTAAAGCGGTAAGCCTCGACGGAGATAATTTGGATACCAGCGATAGGCCAATGGGGCTCAGGAAAATTTCACTGATGGTGAATACAAAATAGGTTCCCCACAACCAGGCCGGAGATGTTTTATAACCATAGATAGAAGGAACTGACATGATAGCAAACACCATCACCAGGGCAGACAGGCCAGCAATAAAGGAGGCCATTCCAAATTTGGATGCGGTTGTAGGTTCTTTACCTCTTTTTCGAAGGAAGGCAAATAGCGGAACAAATATCAGGGTAAGAACTACAATAAATAGGGGGTTTATCGATTGGAATAATTCGGTATTCACCAATTTAATGGTCTTACCCTGCGGCCATTCATCTTTGGGAACGTTATTAAAATACGGATCAGGCCCCATCACCAACACGTTATGCGAACCAGGATCCACCTTATTTCCATTGGCAGTAATGCCATAAACCTGTTTTGTGGTATCTGTCCGTTCTCCTGTTTTTGTAATGGAAACAAGGCTGTCGTAACTAACAATGGTACTCTTATCCTTCACATTCACAAAGTGTTCATCTACTTTTTCTACCAGTCGGGGCGTATCAGAAACCTGTTGCAGGGGGAAAATATTCCCGGTTATTCGGGCCGTGGTTTCTGAAGCGGTTCGGTCTGTATGTTTTTCGGCCCAAATAGTTAACCCGGTCGAGTTTTGGTTATATATCGTCCAGAAAATAATGCTGATACCAAAGATGAAAAGAAGGGCTCCGATTCCACGTTTATCCTGCCCCTGGGCTTTCACCCATAAGGAAATGTAAAATGCGATAATGGGGAGACAGGCAAAAATAAAAGCATCATTTGCCTGGCTACCCATGAGGGTTGTGCCAAAAATCATCTTGGGAAGAATCCATCCGATAACGGCAGCGATGATAGCTGGCAGAAATACATAGCCGAAAATTTTTGATAAGGGCATGTCTTCGGGTTGTGGTGGTTTCTTTACATCCCCTTCCCGCACATGTTTCAGGTTCATTGCTAAAACAATGAGGCCGATAGTGAGCCCTACACCCGCTGCTGCGAATGCATATCCCCAGCCATATTTATTTCGCAGGTATGCCGCAACAAAATTGCAAACAAAGGCGCCTATATTAATACCCATATAAAAGATATTATAGGCATTGTCTTTTAATGGTTTCAGGTCTTCCCGGTTATAAATATTACCCAGGATAGTAGAAATATTCGGTTTAAAAAATCCATTACCAATGATGATCATGGTGAGGGCAATTACCATGGCTGTATTTCCTGGAATCGCAAGGCAGTAATATCCCAATGCCATCAATCCCCCGCCTAAAAAAATGGATTTAATATACCCCAGGTAGCGGTCGGCAATAAGGCCACCAATAAATGGAGTGAGGTAAACCAATGCTATGAAACTTCCTACAATATCGGCACCCACTCTTTGGTTTAATCCCTTCCCTCCCGTGTTTGTGTCAATTAAATATAGTAACAGGATACCAACCATTAAATAGTAGGCAAACCGTTCCCACATTTCGGTAAGGAACAATACAAAAAGAGCCTTGGGATGTTTCCCTGCCCTGACCGGCTGATTCATACGCGTTATTTTACTTGGTATTTATGATTATTTGAGTTGCTCAAAATAGGAAATTTAATTTAAGTACTATGGGTAGTTTCCCTTTTTTTAATTCCATTGATAACAATTTTAAGGTAACACTAAAGCTAATTGTTAATTTTGTATAACCTCAAAAAACCTTAGCTAATTAAAATGAATATCCTGATTATTGGCGGCGGAGGGCGCGAACATACCTTTACCTGGAAATTAAAGCAGAGTAAAAAGGTAAACCAGATTTTCATCCTGCCTGGGAATGCCGGAACCGCCTCGCTGGGAACCAACCTTCCAATTTCCACCACCAATTTTGAGGCTATAGGCAAGGTTTGTCTGGAAGAAAATATCAGCTATGTGATTGTGGGGCCCGAAGAGCCCCTGGTAAAAGGGATTGTAGACTTTTTTTCTGCTGATGCAAAACTTAAAAACGTCAAATTGATTGGTCCCGGCTTAGCTGCCTCTAAACTGGAGGGCAGTAAATCTTTTGCTAAAGCCTTTATGGAAAAGCATGGTATCCCTACTGCTTCCTACCGCCACTTTTCCCTGGAAACCCTGAAAGAGGGAAGCGAATACATCCGTAACCATCCTCTGCCCATAGTGATAAAAGCAGATGGACTGGCAGCCGGAAAGGGGGTAATTATTTGCCATAGCCATATTGAAGCCCTGGCAGAATTTGAACTCATTCTGCAACGCGCAAAATTTGGTGAAGCAGGTAAAACCGTAGTTGTGGAAGAATTTCTTTCCGGTATAGAGGTAAGTGTATTTGTATTAACAGATGGAAAAGATTTTGTTTTGCTTCCCGAAGCCAAAGATTATAAACAGGTAGGCGCCGGAGATACCGGATTAAATACGGGCGGCATGGGATCCATTAGCCCCGTTCCCTTTTTTGATAAAAACCTGGAACAAAAAATAAAGGAAAAAATAATAGTTCCCACCATTAATGGGTTAGCATCCGATAAACTGGATTACAAAGGATTTATTTTCTTTGGATTGATGATTACCCGGAAAGGCCCTTATGTAATTGAATACAATTGCCGCATGGGCGACCCGGAAACAGAATCGGTAATTCCCCGAATTCAAAATGACCTGTTCGATCTGTTTGCCGCGGTACATAATGGTACGCTGGGAAGTATGGTTATCCAAACTGATCCACGCTGCACCGGAACCGTAGTAGCGGTAAGTGGCGGGTATCCCGGCGTTTACGAAAAAGGATATCCCATCCAGGGACTTGATCGGTTTAATTTGGAAGACAGCCTGGTATTCCATGCGGGAACAAGATTAGAGAATAATATTCCGGTTACTTCCGGAGGCCGGGTGCTGGCCATTACCAGTTTTGGGAGTAATGTTACGGAGGCGGTTGAACAGTCGGTGTATGCCCTGGAACAAATTTCTTTTGAAGACATGTATTTTCGAAATGATATAGGATTTGAATTTGTAGAATTAAACAGGCAATAGCTAAATTTATTAGCATGCCGGATTTTGTTTTTCAGGAATCATTTTCCGGATTTTTATCGTTTATATTTTCAAGATATGCAGGTTGTTTAATCCAATATTTTCATTCAACTTTGCCAGCATTACAATTAAAGCAGTTTTGGTATAATCTAACATGGGAATATTTAATTTTTTCACACAGGAAATTGCCATAGATCTTGGTACTGCCAACACCCTTATCATCCATAATGACGAGGTGGTGGTAAATGAACCATCCATTGTGGCACTCGACAGGAATAACCCGAAGAACCTCCTTGCAGTGGGTAAACGGGCGTTAATGATGCATGAAAAAACCCATGAAAGTATTCGAACTGTTCGCCCCCTGCGCGATGGGGTAATTGCCGATTTTAATGCTGCCGAATTAATGATTCGGGAGATGATTAAAATGATTTATCCCAAAAAGCCATTGTGGGCACCAAGCTGGCGGATGATGATTTGCATCCCCAGCAGTATTACTGAAGTGGAAAAAAGGGCGGTACGAGATAGCGCCGAACAGGCAGGAGCAAAAGAGGTGTACCTGATTCATGAACCGATGGCTGCTGCGCTTGGGATTGGAATTGATGTGGAAGAGCCGGTAGGAAACATGATTATTGATATCGGCGGAGGTACCACCGGGATCACCGTGATTGCCCTTGCGGGAATTGTATGCGATCAAAGCATCCGGGTAGCAGGTGATGAATTCACCGCTGATATAATGGAAGCACTACGCCGCTATCACAGCTTGTTGATAGGAGAACGTACGGCTGAACAAATAAAAATTCAGGTTGGCGCAGCTTTGAAAGATCTGGAATCCCCTCCGGAAGATATTCCGGTAAATGGCCGCGACCTGGTTACGGGTATTCCAAAACAGGTAATGGTGAGTTATCAGGAAGTAGCAGAAGCCCTTGATAAAAGTATTTTCAAAATTGAGGAAGCCATCCTGAGGGCGCTGGAAACCACCCCTCCCGAACTGGCTTCGGATATCTATCGCCGTGGGTTATATATCACCGGAGGTGGAGCTCTGCTTCGAGGCCTGGATAAGCGGTTTGCCGCAAAAATTAAACTACCCGTTCATGTGGCAGACGATCCGCTTAAATCCGTTGTACGCGGAACCGGAATTGCCCTGAAACATTACGACCGCTATCCTTTTGTAATGCGGTAATTTCGGTGTTGCCATCCCTGGCCACGTATCTAAATTTTTACAGCCGGTGCGAAATATTTTCCTTTTTATCAGCCGCCATTTTAACCTGCTGTTCTGTTTGTTATTACAGGGCTTTGCCATCTATTTAATTGTTCATTACAGTAAATATCATGAGGCGGTTTTTGGTGAAACGGCAAACCAGGTTACGGGTCAGGTAAATAAACAATTCAATAATTTTTCAAGGTATTTCAAACTCAAACGCATAAACGATTCTCTTGCCAATGCAAATGAAATGCTGTACAACAAACTGAGGCAGGATTTTGAAATTCCCGATTCTATCCCCAACGCGGTTATTGATACCCTTCGGATAGATTCGCTTACGAAGTACCGTAAGTTTACGTACCGCACCGTGAAGGTGGTGGCAAACTCAGTGGCACAGCCTAATAATTTTATTATTCTCTCAAGCGGAACTGGCAAAGGGCTAAGGGTGGGAATGGGAATCATTACCCCCGGAAATGCCGTAATAGGTATCATTACGTCCGTATCCAACGATTATGCGGTGGTCATGTCGCTCCTTCATAAGGATACCAGACTGAGCGGAAAATTAAAACGAACGGGGGAAACCGGCACGATTAGCTGGAACGGACAAACACCCAACATCCTCAACATGAGTAACGTCCCCAAGAGTGCCAAAGTGGTGGTGGGCGATACCGTGATTACCAGTGGGTTCAGTACCAGTTTCCCGGCCGGACTTCTTATTGGAAGGGTGGAAGAAATCTTCTCAGAAAAAAGCACCAATAATTTTCTGATTAAATTAAGGTCCTTTGCCGATTTCAACAACCTGAATTATGGGTATGCTATTGATAACGCCCAGCAGATTTCTGTTGATCGGCTGCTCGATAGTTTAAAAAAGTCTCATTAATAATAATGGCCACCATTCCAAAAAATATTATTCGCTTTGTCCTGCTTGTTCTAATACAGACCCTGGTGCTGGACAATATCCGGTTGCACCAGATGATAACCCCCTATATATATTTCTTATTTATCCTATGGCTACCCTTTCGGATTAACCGGACCCTCCTGATGATTTTGGCCGCCTGCCTGGGTTTTGCAATCGACAGTTTTCGCCATCATCCCGGTTTTCATATGGCCGCCTGTGTGTTGATTGCCTACCTCCGGCCCTTTATTATCAATTTACTCATCTCGCAGGAGGATGGGGAGGCCAATTACGATGAACCCTCCGTTAAAAGTATGGGTGGCCTTCTTCCTTACAGCATTTATGCCGGTATATTATCGCTCCTGCACAATGCCTGGTTATTTCTGTTGGAAGCCTGGCAATTTGGCGATGCCTGGTATTTTATTTCAAAAACAGTGCTGTCTACCCTGGTCACCCTTGCATTAATTTTACTGGCTGAATTGGTTGTAAACAGAAAACAAAAATTTCGTACTAATACAGCCTGACAGAACTACAATTGGGATTTTGTAATTACGATAAGTAAATTTGCATTCTGAAACCTCTTTTTTCTAAACCCCCATGCTGTGCCTGTATTTAATCAATCGAGGAAGAACGTGGTTCGCCTCATTTTAGTGGGGATGTTCCTGATTATTGTAGTCCGGCTTTTTACACTTCAGGTTGTAACCAGTAAGTATAAAATCCTTGCCGAAGACCAGGGTATTTTCAGAAAGGTTATATATCCAGATAGAGGAATTGTTTTCGATCGCAACCAGAAACCCATTTTGCAGAATACTACTATTTACGATTTAATGGTCGTCCCCGGCAAAATCAAAGGTTCAGACACGGCCTTGTTGTGTAAAATCCTGAATATCGATTCTGCAGAATTTCATAAGCGCATTATTACCGCCATTATTAAAAACAGAAGCTACCGGCCCTCCGTTTTTGAGGCCTTGCTTTCGGAAGAGAAAATGGCCATGATCAATGAAAACATGTACCGCTTTGCACCAGGCTATTACTTGCAGGAACGCCCAATTCGGGATTATCCCTACGATGCAGGAGGAAATATTCTGGGATATTTATCCGAAGTGGATTCTAATTTCTTAAAACAACATGAGGGGGAGGGGTATTTAATTGGCGATTATGCCGGTAAAACAGGCATTGAAAGAACGTACGAAAGGGTGTTAATGGGCCAACGGGGTATTGAATACTGGAAAAGGGATAACAAAAACAGACTTACCGCAAGGCTGGAAGGAGGTATTTATGATACGGCAGCCATCGCAGGGCAAAATATGTTTACCTCCCTTGACATTGATCTGCAGGCGTTGGGTGAAAAACTAATGCAAAATAAATTGGGTTCCATCGTAGCCGTGGACCCCCGCACCGGAGGCATTTTGTGCATGGTAAGCAGCCCTACCTATAAACCCAGCTTTCTTACCGGCTCCGACCGTAAACGGCATATTTCACAACTCTTACTGGATCCCTCATTGCCCTTGCTAAATCGTTCTGTAAGTGCTACCTATTCTCCGGGATCCACATTTAAAACGCTTCAGGCGCTTATTGGGTTGCACGAAGGGGTTATTACCACTGAAACCCGCTTTAGTTGCGGTGGCGCATTTTATGGCTGCGGTAAACCGATGCGTTGTTTGGATATCGGAACTTTCGATTTGAGGCATGCCATTACAGTTTCCGATAACACCTATTTTGCCAATGTAATGCAACGGGTAATTAATAATCCCATTTACCCGAATGTAGACAGCAGCCTCCGGGTCTGGGATAAATACATGTATGCGTTCGGGTTAGGACATCGTCTGGGAGTGGATGTGCCTTCCGAAAAAAAAGGAAATATACCAACCCCCGCTACCTACGATAAAGTGTTTGGAAAAGGCCATTGGAATTTCTGTAGTTTCCGGTCGGTGAGCATCGGCCAGGGAGAAGTGGATGTTACTCCCATCCAGGTGGCAAACGAAATGGCCTACATCGCCAATAAAGGATGGTACCACATTCCTCATATTGTGGATTCCATAGAAGGAGGTGATAAATTTCACCTGCTTGATAAGTTTAAGGAAAGGATCAATACCATCGATATACCCGACAGTATTTTTGAAGCCGTACACGATGGTATGCAGGGGGTAGTTGACCGGGGCACAGGGATGGGGGCAAAAGTGCCGGGCATTGCTATTTGCGGGAAAACCGGAACCGTGGAAAATTATTACCGGGGCGTGAAACAACCTAACCACGCTTTCTTTTGCGGATTCGCACCCCGGGAGAACCCGAAAATCGCCATCATGTGCGTGGTGGAAAATAGTGGCCGGTTTGGAGGTACTTATGCCGCCCCCATCGTAGGCTTTATGCTGGAGAAATATTTAAAAGACTCTATTACCGACAAAAAGAGGCTGGAGCGATTGGAATATTATTCAAATCTAAACCTGATGCCCCCCCGGATTCTGGCTATGATGAAGACACAGGATTCGTTGATGCACCGTAGAGATACCGCCTATTTGCTGGCAAAAGGATACATTAAAATATTGCGGGATTCGATAGGTATCGAAAATGAAGACCCGACCGAAATCATCGATAACCTGAAAGAAGAAAAGAAACCTGTTAAGCCGGTCCCACCAGAACCTGCCAAAGATTCTGCGACCTCACAGCAGCAGGCCATTTTGCCGGAGAGCCGAAAGAGGGTAGCCATACACGACTCAATTCCACGGAATTAATACTTTAGTAAACCCATGAACCAACCGGTAAATACCACCATCGCGAAAGGCAAAGACTGGATCCTGATCTGGCTCTATGTAATCCTGGTGGTCTTTGGCCTGATTTGTATTTTTTCTGTTGAGTTTAAAACCGATGACGATGTTTTAAAAAGCCTGTTCGAGTTTAAAAAGAATTACAGCAAGCAATTGATTTTTTTTGGACTTAGTATTGTCCTTGCGATTTTTATTTTGCTGATGGACAGTAAGTTTTTTACTGCCACGCCAAACCTATTATACATTTTTGGGGTCATCCTTATGCTGGCCACTTTTGCCATCGGGAAAAATGTAAATGGTTCGCATAGCTGGATCCCATTAGGTTTCATGAATCTGCAACCGGTTGAACTTTGTAAAATTTTCACCGCCCTCGCCCTTGCAAAATATCTTTCCCGAAGTGAAACCGATTTTTCAAAACCAAAATCTCAACTAATCGCCGCAGGCATTTGTTTTCTCCCGGCTGTGTTCTCCATCCTGCAAAACGAAACAGGGCTGGCGCTGGTATATTTCTCTTTTTTAATTCCAATGTACCGCGAAGGCCTACCACCGGGGTACCTGATTGCCGGCGCCTCACTTGGCGTATTATTGGTGGTAACCCTGCTTTTCCCGGCCTCCAGTCTGATAATTGCGATGAGCATCCTGGCGGGGTTGATTATTTATTTTTCCCGAAGAAAAATTAAAAGGGATAAAGGCTGGTTGATGCTGATTGTTGGTTTGTGGCTGCTGGCCGTATCCTTTGTGGGCTTTGTGGTTCCATTTATGTTCAGGCATGTGTTTCAAAAGTACCAGGCCGATCGAATTTTCAGTCTGGTAGGCCGCGATAACCCCTTTGTAAGCGATAGCACCGCCAATCTTAACCCGGCCACCGATCCATCCAAGAAATCAAAGAAACTTGAAAATTATAACGTAAAGCAATCTAAGATTGCCATTGGTTCTGGCGGCGTTTTGGGAAAAGGCTTTTTAAAAGGCACGCAAACACAGGGCGACTTTGTGCCGGAACAGCACACCGATTTTATTTTTACCTCCGTAGGCGAAAATTTTGGATTTGCCGGATCTGTATTTTTGATGCTGCTTTATTTTGGAATGATGCTTCGAATGGTTACCATCGCCGAACGGCAACGAAGCACCTTCTCGAGAGTATATGCTTATTCAGTAGTAGGTATCATCTTTTTTCACGTAGCCATAAATATTTGTATGACGATTGGCCTGGCTCCTGTTATCGGAATTACGCTTCCGTTAATGAGTTATGGAGGATCTTCCCTGCTTACTTTCACCATCCTGATTTTTATTCTGATTAAATTGGACAGCGACAGGCAAATGGTATTACGTTAAACATTTTTACCCATGGATATTTTTCCACTCAGTGAGGGAAGTTTTACGGTAGACAGAACCAAAGAATTTGTGCCTTTTAATAAGCAAACCGATAATTTGCTTGAAAGGCCCACCGGAAGTATCCTGGTTGAAGTACAACCCTTTTTAGTGCGGATGAAAAATGAACTGGTATTGCTGGATACCGGTCTGGGATTTAAATTAGAAAACGGGAATTTGCAACTGCATCAAAATATTTTGAAACAGGGTTTTAATCCTTCTGATGTAACCCTGGTATTGTTGAGCCACCTGCATAAAGATCATGCTGGCGGACTGGAATATGCAGGAAGTGACGGCATCGTTCAACCAACTTTTAAGAATGCCAGATATTGTATTTACCAGAAAGAAATGGATCTGGCCCTTAGTGGAAAAAGCACCTCCTATTTTCCTGCGCAATATGCCCTCATCCAAAACCACCCGCAACTCCATTATTTAAATGGGCAAAGTGGAGAAATTAAAAGCGGAATTTTTTTTGAACATACCGGAGCGCATAGCCCCGAACATATCGCTTATAAACTTATTGAAGATGGCCAGGTGTTTTTCTTTGGAGGCGATGTAGCTCCCCAGTTACAGCAAATGAAAAACCGGTTTGTGGCAAAGTATGATTTTGATGGAAGGAAAAGTATGCAGCTTAGAACGAAATGGAAGGAGCAGGGAATCGCCGGAAATTGGACCTTTCTGTTTTATCATGATATTAAGTATCCAACCCATATTTTTTCTTCCTAAATATTTCGGGTATCCCCAAAAAAAATGAGGCCTGCCCTAAAAAGAGCTGGCCGTTGCTAACCTATGAAAAACACCTGCATCAAAGTTATATTAAAAAAAAATATATCCGGAAATTTTTTTTAAATGTCATTTTTAATCGTTTCAAAAAGTATTCGTTGGCGGGTACCGTTTCAGAAATCTGAATAGAAAGACAGAAATAAATTATGGATTTAGAATTGAGGCATAAAGAATGCATAATACACCCAACGCATCCGTGCAAAAAATGCAGTCATCCGGGTGAGGTATCCCCTGGAAGCTATACAATTTATGTTTATACCCGATTGTATTTTAGATTCAACTGGTCAGCATTTTAAATAGGGGAAGTTTTGTTATTTTATATGAAAAAACCCCTGGGGTTTCAGGGGTTAAATAACAGATTTAATGGTTCCGGTTTTGCCTTCGTTCGTTTTGCCTTTCCTGCCTGATTTTTCTTAACTGTTCAATTAATTTTTTTCTGAACTCCACATCTTTTTTAAAGAAATCATCAGTTCGGGCATTGCCTAATATTTTAATAAATCGATCCTGATATCTTTTTTTTACATCCAAAATTGCCTGTTGCCTGTCAAGCTCTCCCAGGTTTGGATTTACTGCCTTTATTTCATTATCGTATTGCTTTTGCAGGGGCCAGAATTTTTGTGCCTCCGATTCTGTGAGATTTAATTGTTCGGTTATATAAGCCACATATAGTGCCTGGATGCGTTGTTCTTTTTTAGCCGGATTCTCATTATCCTGCGCTTGCGAAAACGAAATGCCGGTGAATAGAAAGGCAACAAGGAATAAGTATTTCATGAAAACAAAATTAGTTTGAATAAGTATAATCTTTTATCACTCCATCCAATACCCTGTTGAGGGTATGGTCATCCAAAATATACTCCATCTGATCTGGTAATTTATTGGAAGCCGCAACAGAAGCCACAAGCGCTGCATTTACATCCTCACCGCTTCGCTGGAGGTAATCCACAATATCCTGATCACTTAAGGAAGAAAGAACGGCATCAAATTCGCCTTTTTGAATAATGGATTGAGCGGTTTTCATAGTAGCCTCATTTATGGATGCTGTGTTGTTGCTGTATTTTTTGTTGCCATAATTAGAGAAAAGAGCCAATCCCAATAACCCCGTAATCACCGCCGCCGCCGCATATTTAAAAATGGAACGGCCTGGGGCCATCCTAACAACCGGAGTATTTTTCTTTTCTATTTCCCGTATAACCGTATCAGAAAATTGATTGAAATAATTGGCAGGTAAGGAATATGGGTTATTGAATTTTACGGAAAGAAGTTCAGGGGAAAGAAATTCTATTCCTTCTTCTTCTTTAATCCTGTTTTGGATAATTCCGGGCAGGTATTCAAAATATCCCGGAGGAATTGAAAAGGGGGCAATTTTTGGAAGGCTCATTAAAACATCCGAAAGGATTTCGGAGGGGGAAGAAAATTCTTCTTCCTGAATCCTATTGAGAATCTGAGAAGCCAATCCGTCAAAATAACCAGCCGGAACTGAACCTTCTGTTTTCAACTCCCGCGGAGAAACGGAGAGTAATACATCGTGGGCAACTGTGTTGAAATAACCGGAAGGAACACGGAAGGGGTGGGTTACACCCAAGCCCGCAAGGAATGAATCCAATTCCCGTAACTCCTGTTCTATTTCCGGATTTTGTTTCATAATGCGGCTTTCAGACCATTTTAAGGCCAAATAGTTTAACGATTTTTAATAAACTCCTCAATTTTTTTAACCGCATGGTGGTAACTGGCTTTTAAGGCGCCTTCACTGGTTTCCAGTACCCTGCTCATTTCCTCATACGGCATTTCTTCAAAATATCGGAGGTTAAAAACGGTTCTTTGCTTTTCGGGAAGCTTTTGTATGGCAAGTTGAAGTTTCCACTCGAGTCGCTGGCTATCAAAATGCTCATCGGCCTTTATTTTATTTATCAATGGGCTTTCGTCATCGCTCAAGGAGTAGGCCATTCTTTTTTTCTGTTGTTGCAGGTAGGTGAGGCTTTCGTTGGTGGCTATTCGGTAAAGCCAGGTAAACAACTGGCTGTCCTCCCTAAAATTGTGTAGGTTTTTCCAAACTTTGATAAACATATTTTGTAAAACATCATTGGCATCCTCATGTCCAATTACCATCCTGCGGATATGCCAGTAGAGACGTTCCTGGTATTTCTGAATAATTTTGGTAAACGCCTGTTCTTTGGTTTGTTCGGAACGAAACTGATCCAACAGCTCCTTGTCATCAAGTTGTATTGCCATCTCAGTTGGTATAGAGTTGCTCTAAAATAATAAAACCAATCGCAAAAGATTGGTTTTGTTCACAAAAGTTTAAGTTAAGATCTGGCTTATTTTTTCCTGGCCATCACTTTTACGGCTGCGGCCACAATATGCTCAGCATCCAATCCATATTTAACAAGCAGATCGTTGGGTTTTCCGCTTTCGCCAAATGAATCCTTCACCCCTACGTATTCGATGGGTACGGGCCATTCTCTGGAAGCAACGGAGGCAATCGAATCGCCCAGTCCGCCTATATAATTATGTTCTTCGGCGGTAACAACACAACCTGTTTTTTTAATGGAGGCTAAAACGGCTTTTTCGTCGAGTGGTTTTATGGTATGAATATTAATAATTTCCGCTTCAATTCCTTTTTCCAATAAGGTTTTTCCGGCTCCAATGGCTTTCCAAACCATGTGCCCGCACGCAAATATGGAAACATCTTTTCCTTCGGAAAAGTGCTGTGCCTGCCCCAAAACGAAATCTGCTTCCTTGGTAAAAATTGGCCATACCGGCCGGCCGAAGCGGAGGTAAACGGGCCCATCAAATTCTGCAATGGCTTTGGTAGCTGCTTTGGTTTGGGCATAATCGCAGGGAACAACCACCGTTAAACCCGGTAGCATTTTCATTAAACCGATATCTTCTAAAATCTGGTGAGTAGCCCCATCTTCACCCAGGGTTAAACCAGCGTGGGAGGCACAAATTTTTACATTTTTTCCGCTGTAAGCAATGCTTTGGCGAATTTGATCATACACCCGCCCTGTACTGAAATTGGCGAAAGTAGCTGTATAGGGAATCTTCCCGCCGATGGTTAAGCCGGCTGCAATACCCATCATATTAGCTTCGGCAATACCGCATTGAACAAATCTATCGGGGAATTCTTTCATGAATTCGTTCAATTTCATCGATCCGGCCAGGTCGGCGGTAAGGGCCACAATTTGATTGTTTGTTTTTGCGGCTTCCAGAATCCCGTCTCCAAACCCGCTCCGGGTATCCTTGTTTCCTGTTACGGTAATATCTGCCAGTTTATTCATTATTTATGGTTGAATGATAATTAATTAAAGTTTTTTGGTCCGTTTTTGATTTCCAATTCCTGCAGTTTTAATTCCCAATTCCAGGCGGTTGCCATCATTTGGTCTAAGTTGAAAACAGGATTCCAACCTAAAATGTTTTTTGCTTTGTCATTATTTGCAAATATTGCTACTACATCTCCACGGCGGCGGGGTCCAATAGAATATTTTAATTTCCGTCCGCTAACTTTTTCGAAAGCAGCAATTACTTCTAAAACAGTATAACCGGTACCACTACCCAGGTTAAAAACCTCACAAACCTCTTTCTTATTTATTTGCATGAGGTGTTTTAGGGCCAGGGTATGGGCGTGGGCAATATCCGACACATGAATATAATCACGAATACAACTTCCATCCCGGGTAGGGTAATTATTACCATGGACTTTCATTTCGGGAAGTTTACCAATAGCAGTTTGAGTAATGGCAGGCACCAGGTTGGCCGGTTTTCCTATTGGTATTTCGCCAATTTCATTGGAAGGATGTGCCCCAACCGGGTTGAAATATCGTAATAAGGAGGCTTTTAATCCCAACGTTCTATAACTCTCTGTTACTATGTTTTCTCCCATTTGCTTGGTATAGCCATAGCTTGATTCGGCTTCTTCAAACGGAGAATTTTCCGTTACCGGAATTTCTTTTGGGTTTCCATAAACTGTGCAGGAGGAAGAAAATACAAAATGGGGTACTTTAAATTCGCCGGCGCATTTTAAAATATTAAGCAGGCTGACCAGGTTATTCTCAAAATAAAGTAATGGGGTTTCTACCGATTCGCCCACTGCTTTAAATGCGGCAAAGTGAATGATCCCGGCAAGATCGGGGTTTTCCTGGAATACCGCATGGGTATCATCGAAGTTGCAAAGATCGATGGCATAATTTTTCACCTTTACGCCGGTGGCTTTTTCTATACCGATGAAAATATCAGGAGAACTGCGGCTGAAATTATCGGCAGAAATAACCTCAAACCCATTTTGTAAAAGGTCGATGATGGTGTGTGACCCGATATAACCGCTTCCTCCGGTAACCAGAATTTTTTTCATGAGATGCTTCAAATCAGTTCAATCCCTAAAGATGATTGCAAAGAAACAAAAAAGAGGGTAAGCCCGGATATAAACCCTTAAAGAAAAAAGTGAAGGATATAAAAAAGAATGGCGGCGATGGCAGCGCTAACTGGAATCGTTAATATCCATGCCCAAAGCAGGTTCACGGTAACACCCCACCTAACTGCCGAAATCCTGCGGGTGGCTCCCACCCCGATGATTGAACCCGTAATGGTATGGGTGGTACTTACGGGGATTTTAAATGATTCGGTAAGGAACAAGGTAATTGCGCCGGCTGTTTCTGCTGCTACCCCTTCAAAAGGGGTAACCTTGGTAATTTTGGTACCCATCGTTTTTACAATTTTCCAACCGCCACTCATGGTTCCCAGCCCCATGGCGGTATAACAGGCCAGTGGCACCCACCATACCATGTGGCTTAGTTGGTAATGTGAAGGGTCGTATGCAATCAACGCAGCCATAATAATCCCCATTACTTTTTGGGCATCGTTTCCTCCATGGCCAATACTGAAAACGGCAGAGGAAACCAATTGCAGCCTTTTGAACCATACATTGGCCCGGTGTGCATTCAGGAAATGAAGGAAAAGGGTGAAACAGGCCATTATGGCCAATATCATTGCCAGCAAAATCCATTTAAAATTGGCCGAGTGAAAAATTACACGGAGGTAATAATTATGAAAGTGAGTTTTGAATTTTGTATCATCCAGTTGCAGGTTATGATACAGGAATATCCCAATCAAAATAAAAACGACAATCGCAAGCAGTACCGGCACAAACCCTTTTCTGAATGCATGAATAAACCAAAGGGAAATGATTAATGCAATCAACATACCGATAATCGGTGCAAGAAAAATAAACAGGGCGGTTTTAATGATGGGATCCGGGTTGATGGAATTGAGGCCTCCAAAGGCAACTGCCGCTCCCGAAAAGGCACCAATAAGCGTGTGAGAAGAGGAAGAAGGGATACCATACCACCAGGTTACCAGGTTCCAGAAAATGGCGGCCAGCAACCCGGCCAGGATTACAACCATCATATCGTGTCCGCTTATCACCTCCGTTTTTACGGTTTTGGCGATGGTATTAGCTACTCCATGATCCTTAAAAATAAAGAATGCGGCAAAGTTGAAGGCCGCAGCCCACATTACCGCCTGCGCCGGGGTAAGCACTTTGGTTGAAACGATCGTGGCTATTGAATTGGCCGAATCGTGAAAACCATTGATGTAATCGAAAACTAATGCAAGGATGATGATGATAACTAAAAATGTCATTTCCGGGTTTGATCAGGTAGTTAGGCGTACTTAATGATGATGGATTCGATAACGTTAGCGACGTCTTCGCATTTATCTGTAACGATTTCGAGTACCTGATAAATTTCTCTTTTCTTAATTACCTCCTTTGCATCCGGTTCGGTGGCAAAAAGTCGTTCAATACTCATATCAAAAATATCATCACCCTGATTTTCGATGCTGTTAATGGCAACCAGTGCATCCGTAATCTGCCGGATATTTTTCATGTTCCGTAATTCCGTAACGGCCTTGTGTACCTGCTTACAACCAAGTGCAATAAGGTCGGCCATTTTTTGTATCCCAATATCATTGGGGTTTACATGGTAAAAATTGATTTTTTTTGCGGCTGCATACATGTAGTCAGCAATATCATCAAGGGAGGAAGCCAGGTAATGAATATCTTCCCGGTCGAAGGGGGTGATGAAGTTTTTTCCCAGCTCCGTAAAAATTTGATGGGTGAGTTCATCATTAACGTGCTCCATATCCTCAATTTCCTTAATCAGCTTTCCGCGGTTTTCGAAATCGGGCTCATTTACCACTTCCTTCAGTTTGTTGCCCATTTTCACCAGTTCCTCTGCCACCGCTTCAAATAAGTGGAAGAATACTTTATCTCTTGGCAGAAAAAACTTTAAAACGGAATTCATCACCATGTTGTGCAATTTTGATGCAAAAATAGGGTGAGTGGCAGCCCTTATTCCCTGAAATGAAATTGGTAATAATTTCTTAACACAGGATAATCGGGGTGCCGGCAAGTTTGAACTCCGGGCTGTTCAAATGGAATCCGAACCGATAGCCGGTGGGTACTATCAGGCAGGTTAAAATAGGGATTATCCCTGTTTAACGGGAAGTGAAAATCCAAATGTGGAGCCCACATTTACGGTACTTCGCACATGAATTGCCTGGCCATGGGCTTCAATAATGTGTTTACAGATGGCCAGGCCGAGCCCGCTGCCTCCCACTTTGCGGCTCCGGGTATGATCGGGCCGGTAAAAACGTTCAAATAGCCGGGGTAGGTGTTCCTCGGAAATGCCATCTCCTTCATCACTGATTTCAATCAACACCAGCTTCCCATCTACATTATAGAACCCGGCTTCCACGGAGCTGTTGGGTCTGCCATATTTAATGGCATTATCCGTCAGGTTTACCAATACCTGCCGAATCTTTTCTTTATCTGCAAAAACCGTAAGGGGTTGTTCACACCCTTTTTTAATGATGCATTTTATTTCTTTTTCTTCTGCTTTTAGTTGTAAGGATTCAAAAATTTCTTTTACCAGGTCCTGGATGATAAAATTTTCTTTGGTTAAGGGCAGTTCTCCGGTTTCGAGCTTGGATATTTCATCCAGGCTATTAAGCAGGGTGACCAGCCGGTCCACATTTTTTGAGGTATTTGAAAGGAAGCGGGTGTTCACTTCGTTGTTGTGCAATGCCCCATTCAAAAGTGTGTCTACATAACCCTGAATGGCAAAAATCGGAGTCTTCAATTCGTGGCTGAGATTTTGTAAGAATTCCTTTCTGAAGTTTTCGTTTTGCCGAAGCAATTCTATTTCGGCCGTTTTTTGTTCGGCCCAGGCTTCCACATCCTTTCTTACCTCATCAATCCCTTTTTGAGGAAGGATATTTTTGAAATAAAATTCTTCGCGTTTGGTAGCCTTGGTTTGATAAATTAATTTATAAATCAGTTTTATTTTCCGGTAAATAAAAGTTTGCAGGGTGATGAGGATCAACAAATAACTTCCAGCGAAAATCAGTCCGAACAAAATAAGTACCACCCACCATTCCGGTTTAAAGAATAAAAAAATAAGAGAGATGGGTACCGACAGCCCAAAGGCAGTAAGCGCGGCCAGTTGCTGGGGAGAAAGATTTTTTTGCAGGGGCATATTACTATAAAGTTCAGTAATTTGTTTGGTACGAATAGAGATTGGCATGGAATTAATTTTATTTTTCCTCCCCCAATAATTTAACCGTGTTATCAGGTAAATATTTCAATTTTACTTTTCCCAAATGGATGCTTTTTGGAAGAGCCGCCTCAGTGCTGAGTGGATTATTCAATCAGGAAAGGTTAAAAACCGGTAACAGGTATTTGATTCCTCCATTTTTCATTCGTGCATTCGTAGCCATTGTTTTTCATTCGTGTATTCGTGGCTACTAATATTTCATTCGTGCATTCGTGGCTACTAATATTTCCTTCGTGCATTCGTGGCCATTGTTTTTTCATTCGTGCATTCGTGGCTATTGTTCTTTCATTCGTGCATTTGTGGCTATAGTTCTTTCATTCGTGCATTTGTGGCCATGATAAATTCTCCCCTCTACTTCAAACTAAACAGGAGCATTGTCAAACTGAAAATTCAACAGTCAAATTTTTTCGCTTCAATATTTTTTCGAGCTATTTTTACCCCCGGGGTGGGGACCGCAAACTGCCTGAATATATTTCAAATCCGATAATCGGAAACTGAAGTTACTTTTATCAAGGATTCCTGATCCTGACTTCATGTACCAGTTACCCAACCTGCAAATATTAAGGTAGCCTGTCATATTATTTTAAAGGGAGACCCGGCCGAAATAGATCTATTTTAATTATCCCCCTCTTTATATTTTTTTATCTTCACAAATGAAATCCTGCCCGAACTCCTTAAATTCCTGTTTAATTTGCTGTACCACCTGCCTTCTAAATATTCGTAACCCCCTTTTTCCTGGTAAGTAAGGATCATTGTTTGAAGACCAAGGGTGTCGGCGACTGAGGCGCCAATTTCTTCAATTACTAATTTTCTACCTTTTTTTCGCACCACGTTCACCTTGCAAATCATAATGGAGTCTTTCTCATAGACATCTTTAACAAGCGTGTAACTTTTAATTTTAAGCGAACTGTCGGCATTTAATGCTATTTCTAATACAATGGCAGTCTCGAAGCTGGATGGGTAGTATGTAAAACTTCCTCTCCAAATTCCGCTATAATCCTGCGCATGGGAAATGTGAGAAATGGCAAAAAAACAAAAAATAGAAATCCCCTCATTGCAATTTTTATGGTTCAAATAATATAAATATTCCCGAAACAGGTTAAGGTTAGGGCACTTCAAATTTATACCCCACTCCCTTTACCGTAGTGATACAATCGATACCCAGTTTTTGCCTGATTTTCCGGATATGAACATCGATGGTACGATTGCCAACAATTACATCGGTACCCCAAATTTGGATCAGTATTTCATCCCGCAAAAAGACCCTGCCGGGCGCGCCGGCCAAAAGGGAAAGTAACTCAAATTCCTTGCGAACCAGGGTAATATCCTGTTGCTGGTATTGAACCGAGTACGTTTCGCGGTTAATGGTTAAATCCCCCGTTTGAATCAATCCTTTTTCTTCTTTTACCACCCTGCGGAAAAGGGCATTTATTTTAGATACCAGCACCCGGGGGCTTACCGGTTTGCTGATGTAATCATCCGATCCCGATTCCAACCCGGTGATTTCCGAATTCTCATCCGAAAGCGCCGTTAGAAATACAATTAAAGTTTCATTAAATGCCGGGTTGCTTCGCAGGATATGACATACTTCGATACCCGTTTTTCCCGGCATCATTACATCCAGGATAATGAGGTGAGGCTGTATTTTTTTTGCTTTTTCGAGTGCCTCGTTTCCATTATTTGCCCGGGTTACCTGGTAACCCTGGGCGGCCAGGTTAAATTCCAGAATCTCAAGGATATCCGGCTCGTCATCGACAATCAGAATTTTATATTCATTCATATCGGGGCAAATGTAATCTTTAACCCGCATCGGTTATTCGTTAAGCGGACGTTATAATATTATCAAATTGTTATCCCGGATCCTTGTTAGACCTAATAAATGAGAGGTTCAGCAACTAAAATTATTATCTTGCAATAAGGGGGCGAAAGTCCCGTCCACCTGCATGAAACCTTTTTATCTTTTTATTTTATTTATTCTGGCCTCTTTGCCGGCTTTTGCACTTGACGATACCACTATTGTGGTACCGATTCAACGCAGGCTATGGCACGATAAAATTAATAATGAACTGAAATTATATGATAAGGCGGATGGGAAATTAGACAGCCAATTGCGGATTGGTAAAAATGAAACCATTAACCTGCAGTTAAATGATGCGCTTTTCAGAAGGGTGAAAGCCCTGCAGGATTGGGTGGAGATTAATGCGGATATTAAAACGAATAATGAAAAAATCAGGTATCTCAACTATATTGAAAATATGCTTCGCGAATTCAGGCTGAGATGGCGCAGGCATGAATTAAACCCGGTCGTTTTCCCCGACCTCCTAAATGTATTTGAAGAGAGCATGCGGGCCCAGGCGAAAAAGGAAAGCATAGTGCCGCTGATATCTTCCGCCAATTATGAAATCGCCAAAATAATTACAGATGTTTTTGTAGATAATCCGGCAATTAATGAGGCGAGGGATATCGTGTACCTCAAATTTTGTGAGGAAAACCCCGATAAAATTTTGCAGACCATCCGGCCCTTTGCCGATAAACCCTTTGCCGACAGCCTGATTGTAATTGCCGCAAAAACAAATCCGGTTCAGCTTTATACCTATGCACAATCTATTTCTTCTCCTGAAGGAAAACTCATTCACCGGAATGCAGATAAACTGGTAAAGGCAGTGGCTGATTTGAGCCAGACCCCCCATGCCTTGTTTTATTTCCCTTTTTTAGATAACCTGCTTTCCGGAAAACTTACCATCGATAGCATTAAAAGATTTGTGGGCACTTCCGATACCAATTACGATAGTGTGGGGTATTATAAACTATTGGTAAAAACGGAGATTGAATATTTTAAAAGGATGGCCCCCCCCTTGCGCGATACGCCCGTAGCGATGTTTGGCCCCAATGGGTTAAGAGAAACCCTAAAGAATAAGGCAATTCAACATTTCATCACCCCCATCAATAACCTGCACGAAGAAAACAACCTCGCTGTCCGGATGCGGGCTATTCAGCCTTTATCGGCTCAGGGCTTGTATTATATGATGGTGATGGGTGAAAATGATATTTATACATCCAGTTATAAACATAGTTTTAGCAGGCTGCTCGAGTTGATGGGGAGTAAACCCAGTGGCGATTCTTTATTACTATCCGTACATTTCGATTTTTTCAGGAAGTTTTTGAAGATGGCGGCCAATTACAATAAACTGGATACCTTCCTTAAAACCATGCCGCCCGAAAAATCGGAACTGGTCATGAAAGCTTTTGTAGCCCGGCTGGATGAAACCGGAAACCTGGAGGATGCGGTAGATGTAGCCGACTCGTATAGCAGCATTAATAATAAAAAGTTGCAATCTTCTATTCTCGGGTATGTAATCGAAAACGAACAGCAGGCGATTGCCCAGGGTAATTCCCGGGGTCAAATTATTTATGGGTTACTGAAATCTATTTTTCTTTCTGCAGATACCAGTAACCACATTGATCTGACCAGCGTATTGGGCATACCATCCATTTTTGAGGTTACCAACAAAGAATTAAGGGATGAAAATGGAAAAGTGGTTCAGCAGGTTTTCTGGTATGGCGATGAAGATGGGAAAACATTTTTCCCCGCTTTTATCGCTTCCTTTTCTCCCAAAGAATGGAAGATCACCCCAAAGAAAGAATGGTACGAAATCAATTCCCTGAAAGGGAATGTTTGGATTTTTGCCAACCGCCCGCTCGATAATGATGCCAACCTCGATGACAGCGCTCAAATTCATCTAAACCGATACCTGGAAGAGAATAACCTCCATCCATCCATAGTGGTTCACCGGGGCCATAGCTATTGGCTTCCCCGTACCATTAAACGCATGCCCGGCGATGCAAAAATAGTAGTGCTTGGTTCCTGTGGAGGATACAAAAACCTGAATGACATCATTGAAAATAATCCGGATGCACACATCATTTCTACCAAAGAAATTGGGGCCGGAGAAATTAACCGCCCCATTCTGAATTACCTGAACCAAACCATCGAATCGGGGCAGCCCATTATTTGGAAAAACATGTGGGCATCCCTGGGGAAATTATTTTCTAACGACCCCAGCCGCGCCATCCGGGAAAGTTGGGAAGATTATATTCCACCATATAAAAACCTCGGTGCTATTTTTATTAAAGCATACAATAAAAAGACCGAAGGGGAGTAAGCCATAACTTTGCGGTATGAGTTCACCCCGGAAGGCAAAAAGGGTTTTTGATCTGGCGCTGCTGAAAAGAGTTTTCCGGTTTGCCGCACCTTACAGGAGCCAGTTTTTTTTATCTCTGTTTTTGGCGGTATTTCTTGCCCTGCTTTCTCCTGTAAGGCCGTTTTTAATTCAGGTATCCATCAACGTAGGACTAAATAAATCAACTACCGGTTATTTCTTTTCGGATCCCGGTGCATTTTTATTGGAAATAACCATTTTCCAGATTTTCCTTCTCCTGGTAGAAACTACGGCCCGTTTTTTTTTCAGTTTTATCACGGCTTCTCTGGGACAAAATGTGGTTCGGGATATGCGCGTATCTACCTACAATAAAATTTTGG
>Ga0116193_1000472_pt1 | contig 37610 bp, 32 predicted proteins | sample AD_UKC115_MetaG_FD_89892 | JGI IMG/M metagenome (GOLD analysis project Ga0116193, IMG submission 89892) | Active sludge microbial communities of municipal wastewater-treating anaerobic digesters from Hong Kong - AD_UKC115_MetaG | ecosystem: Engineered > Bioreactor > Anaerobic > Digestate... | reverse complement strand
AGAACTCGAGAAAGTAGTTAATTCTTAATTTTCTTAATGTTTAAAATCTACAAAAAAAGAGCGGATATTCAAAAGAATACCCGCCCCGTTGCTATACAACAGTTATGATTAAATCATCATTTTGATATCTTCGTCTACCGTAGAAATAGTTCCGATTCCGAAGGTATCAACCAGCACTTTGAGGATACCCGGAGAAACGAATCCCGGCAAGGTGGGTCCTAAGTGGATATTCTTCACACCGAGGCTCAACAAGGCCAACAATACTAACACTGCTTTTTGCTCGTACCATGCGATATTGAATACTATCGGCAATTTGTTGACATCGTCCAATCCGAATACTTCTTTGAGTTTTAAGGCAATTACAGCCAAAGAATAGCTGTCGTTGCATTGACCGGCATCGAGCACTCTCGGAATTCCGCCAATATCACCCAAAGGAAGTTTATTGTAACGATATTTTGCACAGCCGGCAGTAAGAATGATGGTGTCTTTCGGAAGTTTTTCTGCAAATTCGGTATAATACTCTCTGCTCTTCATTCTTCCGTCGCAGCCGGCCATCACAACGAACTTTTTAATTGCTCCGGATTTAACAGCTTCCACCACTTTATCGGCTAAAGAAATTACTTGATGATGTGCGAATCCGCCTACGATATGACCCGTTTCAATCTGTTCGGGCGCTTTACACGTTTTGGCAAGAGCAATAATTTTCGAGAAATCTTTCGGCTTTCCGTTCACGCGTTCAGGAATATGAGGAAATCCGTTGAATCCAACAGCTCCGGTAGTCCATACTCTATCTTGATAGGTATTGTTGCTTCTCGGCGGAACCAAACAGTTGGTCGTAAATAAAATCGGCCCGTTGAATGTTTCAAAATCTTTTAACTGATTGTGCCATGCGCTTCCGTAATTTCCAGCGAGATTAGAATATTTTTTAAAATAGGGATAGTAGTGTGCCGGCAACATTTCTGAGTGGGTATATACATCCACTCCTTCGGGTTCCGCTTGCGCCAACAATTCATCTAAATCTTTCAAATCGTGCCCTGAAATCAAGATTGCCGGACGATTACGAACGCCGATGTCAACTTGGGTAATCTGGGGATTTCCATAAGTTGTCGTATTTGCTTTATCCAATAGAGCCATCGTTTGTACACCGAATTTACCGCACTCCATAACCAATCCGAGAAGTTCGTCGGCAGATTGCTCCGGATTGAGTGTGCTGGCGAGCCCTTTTTGCATAAAAGCGTAAATTTCGGGATCTTTATAGTTTAAATTCCATGCATGTTCCGCATAAGCAGAAATTCCTTTAAGCCCCAACACCAGCAGCTGACGGAGGGCACGAATATCCTCATTTGGGGTGGATAAAATACCAACTTCCAGTGCTTTTTTCTCTAATTCCGCTTCGGTAGAAGCTGTCCATGTTAGGGCATCATTTTTCAGGAAAGAGCATGGGGTATGATCTTCCACGGCAAGTTTGATTAATTTATCTCTTAATGCCAATCCTTTGTAAATTTCTTCGATGAATCTCGGTTTATCGAAATTGGCATTGGTAATGGTCATAAAAAGCCCATTCAACACATAGAAATCGACTTCTTCCAAGTTTTTACCTTTATCGCGAAGACACTGATTTACTTTTGAAATGGCCTTCATCGTGTAAATAAACAAATCCTGAAGATTGGCAACATCAGAAGTTTTACCGCAGACGCCTACAACGGTACAACCGGTGTTTTTTGCGGTCTCTTGACATTGGGAACAAAACATTGTACTCATAATTTTCTTTTTTAAGGGTTTAATACTTTCATAATTTAGAACAAAAGTAAGCTTTTATTTACATACATTTTGTCTCATTTGAAACAATTTCAAAAAAAAGATTAAATTTGCAGCGAATAAAAAAGAAGGCATCTTACATTTATGGACGTAGAAAAATATCTTATAGACACTCCTTTATTTGCGGGAATCAGCGTTGAAGATATCCAAGCGCTGCTCAAAGAGACGCGTTATCAAACTAAAAAATACCGGAATCAAGAAACGTTTATATTTCAAAATTCTCCATGCACGTACCTATATTTTCTATATCAAGGTCATGCAACGGCTGGACGGATGAATCTGGCGGGCAAATATTTATTGGTTGAAGAGTTGTATGCCCCGAAAGTCATTGCCCCTGCATTTCTTTTTAATAAAGAAAATCGATATCCGGTAACCGTCAATGCCACAAAGGTATGTAGTGTATTAATCATTCCCGGGCAGGATTTTATCCGGTTACTTCAAAAAAACAAACAACTTCTATTCAACTTCCTCAGCATCATTTCCAATCAGGTGGTGTATTTATCCCAAAAAGTTAAATTATCGAATATCTCCATTAAGGGAAAGATTGCAAATTTTATATTATCAAATTGTGAAGAAGGAGCTACTGTTTTCACTTCGGGATATACGCAGCAAAAGTTGGCAGACTTGTTCGGGGTTGCTCGTACGTCTGTAGCACGATGTTTTTCGGAAATGGAATCTGCCGGAATTATTTCAGTAAAGAATAAAAAAATAACAATATACAACAAACAACAACTCAAAGATTTAGTTGAATAACAATATTAACCCACCTCAATCCTCATTATCATGAAAAAAGAAAATCGAATTTTAAAAGAGATCAACAATTGGTTTTTTATCTGCATCGGATTGGCCGTATTTGCCTTTGGCTGGACGGCTTTTCTTATTCCTCATAATATGACCGGTGGCGGGGTAAGTGGTATTGCCGCAGTAATTTATTTTGCCACAGGTTTCATTCCTGTCGGGATGAGTACATTGATTTTGAATTTAATATTGGCCGGCATTGCGTGGCGGGTATTGGGAAAAAAATTTGTCATCAATAGTGTCATTTGCACCTTAATTCTCTCATTCTTTTTGAATGTAGGGCAACTTGTCTTCACACAACCTTTGGTGGATGATGTCTTCATGTGTGCCTTAATCGGTGCGGGACTGGCCGGATTTGGAGTTGGTTTGGCACTCAATTACGGAGGAAATACCGGAGGTACAGATATTATCGTATTGATGATTAACAAATACCGCAATGCTTCCTACGGAAGAGTAACCTTATATCTGAACATCGGGATTGTACTTTCCTCTTATCTGTCTGTGGGTTCCATTGAAAAATTAGTATATAGTATTGTGGTCATGTTTGCCTACACCTTTATTTCGGACATCATCATAGACGGATTCAAACAGACCTTTCAATTTTTAGTGTTTTCTTCAAAAAATAAAGAAATTGCAGAAAAGATCAACTCAGAAATTCATCGCGGAGCTACATTTATAAAGGGATATGGTTCATATAGTAAAGAAGAGTCCGATATACTATTAATTATAGCACATCGGACTGACAAGGTAAATATCATTCGAATTATCAAACAAATCGATGATACTTCATTTATTAGTATTTCAAAGGCTAACAGTGTATTCGGAAAGAATTTCGAACAACTGAAAGTCTAATCTTTTGTTATTCAACAGGAATCGGCGTATTGGCAGGTTCAACTAAATCTTCTACTTTAACTAATTCTACATCAAAAATAAGAGTAGCATAAGGCGGTATTACGCCGCCGGCGCCATATTCACCATAACCCAAAGCAGACGGAATAATCAATTGAGCTTTACCGCCTTCTTTCATCATGGCAATTCCTTCTTCCCATCCTTGAATCACACGACCTTGTCCCAATGGAATCACAATAGGATCTTTATCAACTGAGCTGTCAAAAATAGTTCCGTCTAATAATTTTCCTGTATAATGTACCGTTACATTTTTATTATTTTCAGCAGCTTTTCCTTTGCCGGCTACTTTTTGAATATAATAGAGCCCTGATGCGGTTGGAGTAACCTTTATATTATTGTCTGCAATATATTTTTTCAGTGTACTGTCTTCTGCAAGGCGAAGTTTTTCCATTTCTGCTTTGTATTTTGCTTCTTGTTCTTCTTGTTGTGCTTTAAATTCAGCAGCGGGAATAATTTTATTTATTTTAATGTCAAGGTAGATATCTCTATCTTTTTGTTCCGGATTATAATCATCAATTCCGAAAAAGTAGTGGAAGAAAGTGTCAATATTCATAATAAAAGTGGCACTGTCTCCTTGGTGCATTTTAAGAAGAGCTGCATATAAGTCGCCTTCAAACAAAGATTCTCTAACCAGCAATTGCATGGGTTGATTATCAATAAACGTAGAGTCGAGTGCACGAAGAGTGTGGGTGATTTCAACGAGATCGCCCATCTGTACTTGAGTTGAGTCTTCATTTTCGACATAAAACTTGTAATAGAAGCCGCTGTCATCTTTCTTATACCCCATGTGTTTACAAGAAGTAAAAGTTCCTAACACCATAAAGGCAATGGCAATCATGGTGAATCTCAATAATTGATTTTTCATAATTTAATTTTTAAAAATGGTTGATAATGTTTTTTATATTTATTTACTGATTTGTATTACCATAGCAATACTTTTTCTTCCTTTCACTTTATTTCCGTCTCCGGCAACGCCGTATGCCAAATGAGATGGCAACACTAAGCGGGCTTCTGCGCCCCGTTTAAGTCGTTGCACGGCTTCGTGCAGCCCAATCATTTCCTGGGATTTTGCAACTACAAACTTTTTCAATCCCTCAGTTTTTGAAGAATACAGCATAGTTCCGTCCAACAGAAACATTTGATAGGACAAAGAGACAGTATCTCCTTCACGAAAAAGGTCACCGGTGCCTTGTTTTAGTACTTGAATACGGAGCCCTGAGCCGGTATTGGTCATTTCCCACTGATATCTATTGATGAACAAGTCTATTTCTTCTTCTTCTTTACGTATAATATTTTTATTCCCTTCAACAAAAGGGTCAAATTTTTCTGAAGTATCTTTTTGAGAAACAGTCTGAATCACACCGGTCACTTTTTTTTCCGTACAAGACAAAAAAGGCAACAGTAAACCGAGCAGCATCACAGTCAATAAGCGATTCAAATTCATGTAATTTTACTAATTCTTCAATTCTTTTGTGTATTTTTTCAGCACTTCCTTAAAATAGGCAATTGCATTTTCGAGGGTATCATTGTAATAGGCAGCTGAAGCATTTTTATGACCACCGCCACCGAAGTGTTCCCGTGCGAAGAGGTTCACATCAAAGTTTCCTTTAGAACGAAATGAAATTCGGACTTTATTATCCCGCTCAATAAAAAAAGCGGTAAAACGAACCGTTTTCATGGTCAATCCATAATTGACAAATCCCTCGGTATCTCCTCTTTTGTAGTTACACATCAATAAATCCTGTTTGGTAAGAAACATGTATGAAGTGGCAAATTCGGGCATTACGGTCAAACGATTACACAAGGATAGCCCTAATAATCTAATTCTGGCTTCGGAATAATTATCATAAACATTTCGATGAATTTGCTCGCCATCCACGCCACATTCAATCAATTTTGCCAACGTAACGTAGGTCTCGGGCTGATTACACATATGACTTAATGAACCGGTATCTGTAATAATACCGACATATACAGACTCTGCAATTTCTTTGGTAAGTTCTTCCTGTTTATTCAAATATTTAAATAGAAAATTATATACCAACTCGGCAGAAGAGCTAGTTTGATGTGTTGAAAATTGAATATCACACTCCAAATCGGGATTAATATGATGATCTATCATAATTTTAAATGCAGAAGATTTGAGAATGGCCCCTTCAAGAGCGTTTCCGCTACGATGAGCTGCATTCATATCCACTACAAAGAGCAGATCTGCCTCTTTAATAAAACGATGAGCACTTCTCATATCATCTTCTGCAACCAAAATTTGATCACTTCCCGACATCCATTCCAAAAAATCAGGATAGGGATTTGGTAAAATCACCTGAACAGAGATATTTCTATTTTTAAAAAAATGATATAATGCTAATGAAGCACCGACAGCATCCCCATCGGGATTGTAATGAGATACAATCGCAATCCGTTTAGACCGATTGATAGCATCTTGGGCGCTTATTATATCTTTAGATGTAATTATTTCCATCGTCATATTTAGTATGCAAAAATACAAAAAAAAGTAATGATACATCAAGAGTTGCATTTTCTTGAAAAATATATCATGAATTATCGATTATCGATTATCGATTATTTAAAACCAACAAATATTAAAAAAAATAAAAAAAAGGATGATGATGTTATTTTTTGATTATTTTTGCAATGAAAAGTAAAAATCAACATCATACCATGAAAACAAGAATATTTATTCCCGTCGTGATTTGTCTGTTTGCTTTAGCTGTATGTACTCAATGTAAAAAAGATACAACTTGTAAAGCGATTATTCATGTATATTTTTCCAATAACGGCATTGATGCAGAAGAAGTTGCACCAGGGGCTTATGTAACAATAGGACAGAATGACAATTATGCAGAATTTGCAAAAGCAGAAGGTGCTGCTAACGATTTAGGAGTTTTTGAACATACCTTTCTCTATGAATCTTCGTTAGAAGTAATTGCTACTGCAACAAGGTCTGTCTATATCAGTGATACTGTGGCCACTCCCGTTCCGTACGCCGGATCCACTCAAATTAAATTGGAAGCAGGAGAAACTACCGAAATTGATCTGTTAATGATTCCTATTCAATAGTCCCTATTTCGAGGTCTATTTTAGCAATTATTCTTATTGTTAACTTTATTCATTCATTTTGAATTCAAAAAAGGCAGGATATTCATTTTTAATCATATCGTCTGTTCTCTTATTTTTCTTCTTATTTATTCATTCTAATCATGGCAATTTTATTCATTTAGGAGAAGAAAATACCGGAAATTCTACAGATGATAATCGGGAGGAAAGACTTAATGTCTTGTTATTCACTCATTATTCGGACTATTTCATTCATCGGGGGGTTCCAATGGGATTTCAATATGAATTATTTAAAAATCTCTCTGCTGCATTAGGAAGGAAATTAAGCATTACATTTGAAAATGATCCCAATGCTGCGTATTCTGCAGCTTTCTCGAATCATTATGATATTGTAGCCATGGATTTTAAAAAAAGTTTGCTCATCAAACAACTTATCACACCTTCACTTCCCTTTTCAACGTCATATCCTGTATTAATACAAAGAAAAGAAGTTCCTGCAATTCCTCCGCAGAAAAAAAGAAAGATATACCTTCCTGCCCATTTCCCGGGTACAATAGAGAAAGACTCTCTTGAAAAACCATCCGAATGGGAAATTATTTATAGTAGTACCTTGACCATAGAAGAGTTGATTGATCTTTTGGATAAAAAAAAGATTAATTATACCGTATCAGATTATCATACCGCGATTACTTTATTACCATTTTACTCCGATTTGGAAATCGTTTCTGCTGTGGGAAAAACTTATAAAAGGACTTGGGTGTTAAACGACTCCAATAAAACTTTAAATAAACAGATTAACAGTTGGTTACATATCTTTACTCATTCAAAAAAATATAAATTTCTAGAAAGAAAATATTTTTCGCCTTATACAGCAAATCGAAATATGCCATTACTTGAAAGTCGTTATCACAAAATATCTCCTTTTGACAATATTGTAAAAAAATATGCAAAAAAAGCAAATATTGATTGGAGGCTAATCATTTCCATTATGTATCAGGAGTCTAAATTTGTGACCGGATTATACGGAATGGGCGAAAGTTTTGGGCTGATGCAGCTCATGCCTTCTACAGGGGAGAAGTATAATATTTCCTCGGAATCTTCTGATGAAGAGCAGATCAAAGCGGCCATTCTGCATTTAATCGGTATTCAAAATCTCTTTCCCGAGGTGGAAGAACCGGAAGATAAACTTAAATTTATGTGTGCGGCCTACAATTCAGGAGCCGGACATATTAAAGACGCCCAACGCTTATGTGAAAAATACGGAGAAGATCCCACTCGATGGGCATCTGTGTCCAAATACTTGATTTTAAAAGCTAAAAAACAATATTATAATGATCCTGTTGTTCAAAATGGGTACTATCCCGGAAGTCATACCGTTAAATATGTGGAACAGATATGGGAACGCTTCAGCAGTTATAAAGCTATTATCAAAAAATAAGATGGGTTAAACGAAAAGAAGCAATTAAATAATTTGTACTTTTGCATTCTAAAATCAGGTCTATGAAAGTATCAGCAAAACAAGATCAAATAAAAGCAACCGACGAACAGATATATCAGCTTATCTCCAATCCGGAAAATTTTGCAGAATTTTTACCGGCACAATTAGAACAAAAAGAGTGTACTCCCGATTTCTGCAGGTTCACCATTCCCGGAATGGCCACATTAACATTGCGAATTTCCGAAAAAACTCCTTTTTGCAAAGTATTATATTCCGCTGAAAATGACAAAAATATACCGATTACGATTGATTTTTTAATAGAGAATCATTCTGATAATTCAGAAGTCGAAGTAGGAATTGAAGCAGCTGTTCCGGCATTTTTATCAGGTATGGTTAAAAATCCTTTGCAGCATTTAGCAAACATGATTGTTGAAAAAATAAAACTTTTCGCTGAAAAATAGTCATCATGGAAATAAATACAATAAGAACAGAACAACTTGTCAAGAAATATCGTTCTCGTACCGTAGTCAATGATGTCTCTTTTGAAGTCAAGCAAGGAGAGATTGTCGGGTTGCTCGGCCCGAACGGAGCAGGAAAGACGACCTCTTTTTACATGATTGTCGGTCTCATTAGACCTTTTTTTGGCAAGATTTTCTTAAACGATTTGGATATTACTGAATTTCCCATGTATAAAAGGGCAAAAATGGGTATTTCCTATTTACCGCAAGAAGCCTCTGTATTTCGTCACTTAAGTGTGGAGAATAACATAAAAGCTATTTTGGAATTTACAGATTTAAGCAAACACGAGCAAAAAGAAAAACTTGAAGAGTTGATTAACGAGTTTAATTTGCATAAAGTACGTAAAAATATGGGAAATAATCTTTCCGGCGGGGAAAGGCGGAGGACAGAAATTGCACGTTGTTTGGCTGCAAATCCTAAATTTATACTACTTGATGAACCTTTTGCCGGTGTCGATCCTATTGCGGTAGAAGATATCCAATCTATTGTTGCCAAATTAAAAGATAAGAACATCGGAATTTTAATTACGGACCATAATGTTCATGAGACCTTATCCATCACAGATCGTGCCTATTTGTTGTTTGAAGGAAAACTTTTAAAATCGGGAACGGCCGAAGAGTTAGCAAATGATGAATATGTTAAAAAAGTATATTTGGGAAAAAATTTCGAATTAAGAAAGTAACTTTCTTTTTCAAATAGTTCTAATTATCAAGAATCAAAAATATCGTTCGTCTATTCTTAGCCCTTCCCTCTTCGGTCGTGTTGGTTGCGATTGGCATGGACTCTCCAAACCCCTTATAACTTAATCGTTTTTGCTCTATCTTTTTTTCTAATACATACTGATAGACAGCTTGTGCGCGTCTTTCGGAGAGTAATTGATTATCCTCATCATTCCCGATATCATCTGTGTGTCCTTGAATTTCAACTTTAATAGTTGGATTTTCCATTAAAAACTCCACAAACAAATCAATAATAGACTTAGATTTCGAAGTAAGAGTATAAGAATTGGTGGCAAAATAAATATCATTTAAGTCATAGGTTTTTCCTACTTCCACTTTTTTAATATTGGCATTATCGGTAACTACTTGTTCTTGAATTTGTTCTTTGGTAATCAATCTTGTATCATAAGCATAACCCTCTTTTTTTATATTTACAATAAGATCTTGCGGGGCAGCTTTATTTATTTCTGTTGCTATTGCATATTTTCCCGAATTTTCACTCACTTTTGTTTCAGCAATAATATTGGAAGCGGAGTCTCTAATTTGAACAATGGCATCCACTTTATTACCTTCTTCATCTAAAACCTCACCTTTTATGAGCAACATATCTTGCGGGCGGGCTTCTTCGTGTAATTCAAATTGGTAAATATTCCAATCGTTTCCATCAATAAAATTTGATGAAAAGTAGGCCCAATTCCCTTTCAGATTAACAAAAAAATCCACTTCATCTCTTTCAGAATTAATAGGATAGCCAATATTAACGGGTTTTTGCCATCCTTTTTCGCCCATTTTAGAATAAAAAATATCCATACCACCCATTCCATCGTGCCCGGCAGAGGAAAAATAGAGTGTTTTGCTATCGGTGTGGAGAAAAGGAGATCTTTCATTTTTAGCTGTATTAATAACAGGTCCTAAATTTTTTGGGGTTCCCCAACTTCCGTCAGCTTGTCGTTCTGAATACCAGATATCGGAACCACCAAAGCCACCGGGACGATCACTTGCAAAAAAAAGTTGTTGTCCGTTCGAGCTCAAAGAAGGCTGTGATTCCCACGAATCCTGTCGATTGATTTTATCCCCCAAACTTTTAGGAGTTGTCCACTCTCCGTCAATTAATTCCGAATAGAACAAGTCATAATTGGGATAGTCGTAATTATTAATTTTAACAACAGCTACTTTAACAAAAATCAATAAATCGTTTAGAAGATTAACCGCAGGACTTCCTTCGTTGCTATTATCCTGATTAAAAGGTAACGGCAAAGGTTCTCCAACTTCAAAGTCCCCATTTTTATCTCTCTTGCTGTAGGAAAAAAATTCTTTATCCTCCTGTTTTTCTTCAAAGTAAGAATTCTGTTTTTTAACCGGACTCCGACGGGTAAAATAGAAATATTCATCATCCGGAGAAATGGTGGCCAGATACTCATCGTATTGAGTAGAAATTCCCTGCACCGGAATTGGATTGAATTTTACCGGATTGTTAAGAAGATTTTGATAAAATCGCGATTTTTGAATAATTATTTCTGCTTCATGAACATATTCTATCTTTTTTACCAAATCCGGATTTTCAATTAAGACCGTAGCAAATTTAATTGCTTCAGGAAAATCTTCAAACAAATATGCAATTCGTGCAGCATATAAATGAACATGAATTTTATAAAAGGGGCAAACTTCATACATTTTATTGAATGCCTGAAGGGCTTTTTTTGCATTTTCCGTATTTTCGATTTTCAATCCGTTCATCTCCAACGGTAAATAATATCCGAGCCCCACATAGTAATTCACCTCCAAATTATCCGGAAATTCATCAAGAATTTCATAATATATTTTATATGCTTCGGTCTTATTTCCTTTTTGATGATACTCTCTTGCCTTTTTAAACTCTTTTTCCACACTTTTATCCATTGTTTGCACACAAGGATCTTCCTCTTCTTGAGCTCTAAGAAAAGCCACACTAAATACAATAATTAGCAACAATATGAATTTGAGTTTCATGGGCTATCTATAATATGATATTGTATTCATCAAATCGAATATGCAAAAGTAATACTTTTTCAAGAAACAAAAGACTTATTTAAGAAAGGAAAAGGAGAGAAAATTTAATTCTTAATACATCGAACGCTGTATGCATAATCTTTAAGAGCATCTTCGATATATCCGTTTTCACAGCTATAGCTGATTTGATAATTTTGCCCTCTTCGTTCATCTCCTATAGCCGCAGTCCAATAATATGCATTTCCGGCTAAATTGTAAAAATGATCACTCACATAATTGTAATATCCGCCGGGAACAGAACTAAATCCTGTTTGATTGGTTCCGGGAACAATCCACAAATTGGTTGTTTTTAAATGTGGAGATTGAAAAGCAGTCAGATCCAAGAATTGCTGATTTGTTGGGATATGCCATCCCTCGGGACAAACCCCTTGAGCTGTATCTGAAATAGTTCCAGAGAAGCCTACAGGAATACGCAAAGCCGAATACCAATCATAGAGTCTTCCATAATTAGCCAGATTTTGATTGGTATCGGGATACATGGAAGCATAATAAATTAATTTTGTCGGAACTTCCACTCCATCAGTATATACAGTTGCACTCATATTTTCCCGGGTCCAGCAATGACAACCCACTCGGACAGTATTGTATTGTGTTCCATTCCCGTCATACGCGTAAAAATTGTCTCCACAAGGCGGAAATGCGACATACACATTTTGGGTACAATTAAGATATTGTCCGGCAATCGACAATGTCCACAAAACAGGGGTAGTATCTCCAACCATATATCGTTGAGGAGCATCATTCGACATAGGAATAGGAGCAGGGACAACAACCGGAGCGGAGAGCGGAAAAGCTGCCACATCGCAAACGCTATATGCTGCTACTAATTGTGTATCTTGAGGACAAGTGGCCACATACAACATTACATCAACAGTACTATCACATCCATGAATGGTCGGCAATACGACGGTATGTGTTCCTTCTGTAGAAAAAACAGTATCATTAAAAGCAAAAGGCATTTGAGAATCATAAACCAATAGGGTGTCCGAAACAAAATAGATGGGATGAACCGTCAGTGTCATTTTCCCCAACGTATCATAATTCAAAAAAGAACCCACGGGTAAATAATTTTCCCCCAGCACAGTTCCGGCAGTATGAAGCGGTAAATCAAAACCATGAAGTTGATAACGAATGGAACTGTCTGCTTCTTGACAGATGGTATCAAACATATCCGTCACAATCAGATACGCTTGTTGAACACCTAAAGTAAAACTTTCCACACTATCAACATCGGTAGCAAAAAATTGACCATAAGTATAAGTAATATATGGATCTGAATTATTACTAAAACTACCCATTTCCGAACCAATCGAAACAAAAGAAACTTGAGACAATACAGTACTGTATAATCCCAATAATAAGACAATTAGAAGAAGTTCTTTTCTAATAATTTTTAACAACATGGCCTTTTAATCCATATAAAATATCAAGATGCAAAATTACATAAAAAAACAATTAATTAAGCAGTTTCTTTCTATTAAAATTAATTTTCTAATTATAATAGAATATTTTTATATATTTGCAGTCTTAAAAAAAAGTAGAAAAAATTAATTTAATTTATTAACTATCAAATATATACAATTATGCGTAACAAAGGGTTGATTTTATTTTTCACAATACTGATTGCACTTACTTGCTTGTATTGTTTATCTTTTTCTTTTGCCACATGGAGGATTGAGAAGGCAGCAAAGGAATATGCTAACGATTTACAGATTCTGGAAGATGTGAAAAAATCTGCGAATGGGGATGTAATGTTAGAAAAACAACTTATGGATTCTGTTGTTTCGGAAAGAGAACATAGATATCTTACTTCCATGAATGATTCAACGATTTTTTTAGGTTTTACATATAAAGAGTGTAAATACAAGGAATTAAACATGGGATTGGACTTAAAAGGGGGGATGAATGTAACACTTGAGATTTCCATTCCTGATGTATTAAAGAGTTTAGCAATAAATACCGAAGATCCTTTGTTTCAAAAGAGTTATGAAGAAGCATTAAAAGAATATTCTACTTCACAACGAGATTTTATTGACATTTTTGTAGAGATGTTCAATAAACAGAAAAAAGAGATGAGCATGGAAAATGCAAATCTAAGAACTTATTTTGGGGAACGTGCCGGCATTAAAAATGCAAAAGATCAAGAAATTATTACGTTCATCAAGCAAGAGGCGAATGACATTGTGGATCGTACTTTCAAAATTTTGCGTACTCGTATTGACCGTTTCGGAGTAGCACAACCAAATCTTCAACGTTTGCAAGGCGGACGTATTTTAGTAGAATTACCCGGTATTAAAGAACCAGAACGTGTTACCGATTTATTGAAAAGTACTGCAAAATTGGAATTCTGGCAGGTATATAACGACCCCGTAAACGGCCAATCTATCCAACAACGTTTTCAAAATGCAGATATTCAGTTGGCAAAAGAATTGAAAGTCAAAAAGAATTTGGAAAAAACTAATGATACTATTGTTCAAAGTGATTCAACGCTTGCCAATTTAGATTCCAATGAAACAAATGCCGAAGTCGCAGATGAAGTTGGTGCGATTCTCAGCAAAGCAGTAGTCGGTTCTGATGGAATTGTCATCGGATATTTTAAAGAAGCTGATATGAAAGAAATCGACAATTTATTACCTTCTCTTCAAAGAATTTTAGGCGATAAAAGTGTTGTTTTCTATTGGGGAGCTGCTGAAAAACAATTTAAAAATGCTTTTCCTTTGATTCCTTTAAAGAAAAATAATGATAGAATCGGACCAATGCTAAGTTCTGAAACTATTGATGGGGCGAGAGTTGTTCGTTCCGCACGTCAGGATATTGACCAAAACAATAGAACGGTTGTTACCATGTCAATGGAAGATCAAGCTACGGAAGAGTGGAGAAAAATTACAAAAGCTGCCGTTGACAATAAAGCCAAAACTACATTTGTTGCCATTGTATTAGACAATTTTGTATATTCGTATCCGAGGGTAAACTCCGAAATTCCAAATGGAAATTCAGAAATCTCAGGGAATTTCACTATTGAAGAAGCAAAGGACTTGGCAACGGTATTAAATTCCGGAAATCTTGAAGCTCAAGTTAATATTGTACAATCGGAAATTGTGGGGCCAACATTAGGAAAAGAATCCATTAATGCAGGATTGCTCTCCTTCCTAATTGCCTTTATTTTGGTAATGATATATATGTTATTGTATTATAATCGAGCCGGATTTGTTGCCGATCTTGCATTATTTGCCAATGTATTCTTTATTATGGGGGTCTTAGCCTCTTTGGGTGCGGTATTAACATTGCCCGGTATTGCGGGGATTGTACTTACATTGGGGATGGCCGTTGACGCGAATGTAATTATCTATGAACGTATCCGCGAAGAGGTTCGTGCCGGAAAGGGAATTCGCCTTGCTTTGGAAGATGGATACAAAAACGCCTATTCTGCTATTATTGACGGACAGGTAACCACCTTAATTACGGCAATTGTACTTTATATATTCGGTTCAGGACCGGTTCAAGGTTTTGCCACTACGCTTATTATTGGTATTTTATCATCACTTTTTACGTCTATTTTTATCTCTAGAATAATTTTTGAAAGAAGATTGGCTAAAGGTAAAGAGATCGCTTTTGGAAATAAAATAACCAACCATACATTCACGAATCTTAATTTTGATTTTCTTAAAACAAGAAAATTCTTCTACGGATTATCTATTTCCTTGTCCGTAATTATGATTGCCTCATTTGTATTCCAAGGTTTAAATCCGGGAATTGATTTTACGGGAGGACGAAATTACGTGGTTAGATTCGACCAAGATGTTCGAACCGATGAGATCCGTACTGCTGTTATTAAAGAGTTTGGAGGAAATCCCGAAGTTAAAACATTCGGAGGAAATAATCAAATTCGAGTTACTACGAACTATAAAATTGACGATAATAGTCCTTCTGTGGATAGAGAGTGTGAACAAAAACTTTATAATGCATTAAAAGGATTTTATGTAAAAACTGAAATTTCAGAAAAAGATTTTACACAGCAACTAGATCCTCGAGGGATTCAAAGTTCTCAGAAAGTTCAACCTACTGTTGCAAAAGAACTTCTTATGGACGCAGTTTGGGCTGTACTAATATCCCTAATTCTTATTTTTATATATATTGCCGTTAGGTTTAAAAATTGGCAATTTGGATTTGGAGGGGTGGTTTCATTGGTACACGATACTTTACTTACCGTAGGTCTATTTTCATTATTCTATAAAGTCATGCCTTTCTCCATGGAAATTGACCAATCGTTCATTGCAGCTATTTTGACTGTAATCGGATACTCTATTAATAATGTTGTGGTAATTTTCGACCGTGTCCGTGAAAACCTGGCACTCTATCCTAAACGTGAAAATTATGTAAACTTCAACTCTGCACTTAACAGTACTTTAGGACGAACAATTAATACTTCTGCAACAACAATTGTAGTAATTTTAGCTATCTTTATCTTTGGTGGTGAAGTAATTCGCGGATTCGTCTTTGCAATGGGAGCAGGGATTATAATTGGTACTTATTCCGCTATTTTCGTTTCCACTCCGCTTGCATACGACTTACTCAAAAAAGGAGGAAAAAAAGTAAAAAAAGATAAAGTGGAATTAATAAAATAATTTTATTTGCAAATTAGGGTTGTTATATGATTTTTTTTTCTATTTTAGCAACCCTAATTTGTATATAATTAAAAATTACGTTAATTATGAAAATCAATAGATTAATTCTTCTTTTCTTAACATCTTTATTTATATCTTCTTTGTCCATAAAAGCCCAACCACTCAAGGATGCGGATAATGCTTTTAAATACTGCCAATATGAAAAAGCATTGGAAGAGTACAAAAAAGGAATTAAAAAGATTAAGAAAAATCAGATAGAAACACGCAGAATAACCTATCAGATTGCTGAATGTTATCGGATTATGGGCGATTTGAAAAATGCAGAAAAGTTCTATGAACGATTAGATAAGAAGAATTATCAAAAAGATAATCCGATGATTTTGTTCCACATGGGGAATATCTATCTTTCAAAAGGTGAATATGATAAAGCTTTAACGTATTATGAAAATTATAAAAAACGTGTTCCTGAAGATACAAGAGCTGACGTCTTAATTGAATCTTGTCAAAAGGCTAAAACTTGGACAGAGAATCCTACACGATATGAAGTGGAAAACTTTAAAAAGTTCAATACTCGTCAAGACGATTGGGCTCCGCGTTGGGGAAATCCTAATAAACAGAACCAAATTATTTTTAGTTCAAACAGAGAAGGATCTATGGGTAAGGGAACTAACCAATGGACAGGTGGTGGTTTTTCAGATATATACAAATCTGATAAACCGAAAAGCAAAAATACAGAATGGCCAGGAGAGTGGTCACCAACATTACCTCTTGATGAGAATGAAATTCTAAACACTTTTGTCAATGAAGGAGAAGCCTCTTCAAATGCAAAAGGGACTGCGCTGTATCTAACCAAATGTCCACAGGATAAAAAGAAAGTGTATGGCTGTTATGTATATTACGCTCAAAAAAAAGGAAAATCTTGGGGCGAACCTGAATTGATTGAATTAGGACCGGACTCTTTTAATTATGTGCATCCATTTATTACGGAAGATGAGCTAACAATCTATTTTGCTTCCAATATGCCCGGTGGCGAAGGTGGTTATGATTTGTATCGTGCAACCCGTACAAAAAAATCTGGAAAATTTAGCAACATTACCAATCTTGGAAAAGAAATTAATACACCCGCTCAGGAAGTTTTCCCTGCTCTTCGTGGAGATTCTGTTCTTTATTTTTCTTCTGACGGGCATCCCGGAATGGGCGGCCTCGATATTTTCTATTCCAAAATAGTTAACGACAAGTTTGAGAAACCTCAAAATATGATGTATCCTATCAATTCTAATTGGGATGATATCGGAATGATGTTTGATGATGCAAAAGTCATTGACCCAAAATCCAAATCGGAATATGTAGAAAAAGGGTACTTTTCCTCTAATCGTCCGGGAGGCCGAGGGGGTGATGATATTTATTACTTTTTACTCCGTCCTCTCGTATTTACCCTCTCAGGTTTCGTGAAAGATGCGCTCACATTACAATATATTGATAATGCAGATGTGGAAATTATCGGCTCCGATGGCTCATCTTTTGCTACAAAAACAGATATTAAAGGGTATTATCACTTTGATAAAACTAAAATTTTATCAAATGTAACCTATAAAATGAAAGTTACCAAATCTAAATATTGGGAAGAAAATAATACGGCAACACAAACTACAGTTGGGTTGAGTGAAAATACCGATTTAAAACAAGATTTTCTTTTGACTCCATATCCTGTTGAACCGATTGTACTTCCCGAAATTTTATACGATCTGGATAAAGCAGACTTAAAACCACAATACAAAGACTCTTTAATGGTTCTTTACAATATTATGGTTAAAAACCCCACTCTTGTTGTGGAACTTCGTTCACATACCGACTTCCGTGCTACGGATGAATATAATGAAGAACTCTCCCAAAGACGTGCGCAATCTTGTGTGGACTTCTTAATCTACGAAAAAGGAATTGCTGCTGACAGGATTATTCCAAAAGGATATGGAGAATACAAGCCCAGAAAATTGCAAAAAGACATATCTATTGTTTATAACAATAAAAGTTTCACCTTCACCAAAGGAACTGTCTTAACAGAAGTATATATTACTGGATTAACATCTCGTGATGAACAGGAAGCTGCAAATCAATTAAACCGTCGTACCGAGTTTATGATCTTACGAGATGATTATGTTCCAAAGAGTGACAAAATCGAAGAAGTTGAAACGCCAAAACCAATTGCTGTTATCATTGAAAGAACAGTTCCTATTACGATTGAAAATGATATTGTCAAAGGAACCTGCATTGCCAATAATAAAACTTTTAACTTTGAAGTATTACCCAATACAACGGAAGTGTATATGAGTTATGCAGATGCAACCAAATTCCTCAAAGAGATGATTATTACCGTAAACGATTTTGAAGAAAAAGAAAAAGCAATCAATGCGGCAGATGGTTCGATTATTGAAAATGCTGTTTTATATCTCAATGACTTGAAAATTGGAGATGATGTTGCAGAAAATGTCAGAGTTGTCGTGAAAAAAGGATTAACGTCTTCTTTTGTAATCGGCGGCACTTTTATTTCAGATGAATTTGGTAATTATTCTATTGATAGCGAAAGAAAATTAATCATATTTAATAAATAACAGAATCATTTCCGAATCTTTTATTAAATGCCTTCATTTTGAAGGCATTTATAATAAAAAAACCGGCAGAAAACAAACACAAATGGGAATAAGACAGTTTTTAGGACCATTAAATAAAAACAATCCCATCTTAGTACAAGTATTGGGCGTATGTTCGGCTTTAGCCGTAACCGCACAATTAAAACCTGCTATTGTTATGGCACTATCGGTAACTATAGTTTGTGGTGCTTCAAATTTTATTATTTCGCTCATTCGCAATACAATTCCCCCAAGAATTCGAATTATAGTACAATTAATTGTAGTAGCCTCTTTCGTTATTTTGGTCGATCAATTTTTACAAGCATTTTTTTATGAAATGAGTAAAATGCTTTCCATTTTTGTAGGATTGATTATTACCAATTGTATTATCATGGGACGATTAGAAGCATACGCCTTATCGCACAAACCAATTCCCTCTTTTTTTGATGGAATTGCCAATGGAGTGGGATACGGATTGGTATTGGTAGTAGTTGGTTTTTTTAGAGAACTTTTAGGTTCGGGAACATTATGGGGAAATCAAATTATTCCTTCTTCATTTTATGCAGCAGGGTATCTTGATAATGGCTTCATGATTTTACCTCCCATGGCACTTATTATCGTCGGAACTATGATTTGGATTCAAAAAAGTATATATAAACAACTTTAAATAAAAATATTAGCTCATTTTACTAATATTTCAAAAAAATAAATAACACATGAAGATTAATAAAATCATTGATTTGATTGAGGGGAAAATTGTTGAAGGCGAACATTATTTCGAGGAAAATATTACACGCATATTTGCCTCCGATCTAATGAGTGATGTTTTAACAATCAAGACAGAAGAACCCTTGCTGTTGATTACCGGTTTATCTAATCTACAAACCATTCGCACTTGTGAAATGTCTGATATAAAAGCTATTATTTTTGTACGAGGGAAAAAAAGCACAGAAGATATGCGTAAATTGGCTGCCGAGAATGATATGATTTTGATAGAAACGCCATTTTCAATGTACAGAACTTCGGGAATATTGTATAACGCAGGAATTCTACCCCTATACTAATTATACTGATTATGGATTTTGAATATCAAATTGAAGGAGGAGATTTTACAAATGCAGGAGCAACTTCAAGTGCTGTAAAAAAAATATTAAAGCAATTAGGAGTTAATCCTGAAATAATTAAACGCACGGTGGTGGCTCTGTATGAAGCTGAAGTGAACATCGTCGCTCATGCCTATCGAGGTTCCATAATCGTTAATTTGGAAGATCATAAGATTTCGATTAAGCTGATAGATGAAGGTCCGGGGATTGAAGATATTGAAAAAGCTATGGAACAAGGCTACTCCACTGCATCTCAAAAAGTTCGTGAAATGGGATTCGGAGCCGGTATGGGTTTTTCGAATATGAAGACAAATACGGATTCTCTTATTGTTAATTCTTCTCCCGGTATTGGCACTACTGTGGAAATTATCAATTATTTTTAATTATGACACAGGTTGAATCATTCCATCATGCTCTTAAATTTAAATATGATCTTTGCATCGGATGTTCCCATTGTACCGGAGTTTGCCCTACTGGTGCGATTCATGTTGAAGAAGGAAAACCCATTCTCGATTCAAACCGTTGTATCGATTGCGGACGTTGTTATTTAGCATGTCCTGTAAGCGCAATTTATATAGAGCAAGACGATTTTCAAACCATTTACAATTACAAATTCCCTATACTTTTGCTCCCATCTATTTTCAGTGCTCAATTTCCGGAAAGGATTAACCAACGTGCCATTTTGTCGGCAATATATCACTTGGGATTCAAATATGTATACGAGGTAGAAAAAAGTATTGATGTACTCAAAGATGCCATGATTCATGCCATTACCGACGATAACAAAGAAAAACCTGTTATTTCAACCTATTGTCCTGCTATTGTACGTTTAATTCAGGTAAAATTTCCTTCGTTGGTCAACAATTTATTATTGGTTAAACCTCCATTGGATTTAACCTCTTTATACATCAAAAAAGCTTTTATAGAGCAAGGTATTGCCGAAGAAGATATTGGCATTTTTTATGTTTCTCCTTGCGCGGCTAAAATTGCAGCCATCAAGAGTCCGGTGGGAGATAAAAAATCCCATATTAATGGGGTTATTAATATGAATTTCTTTTACAATAAAGTTTTCAGAATTATCAAACAAGGCATTTATGAACTACGAAAAGAAGAATCTGATTTTGATTCTCTCTCCCGAAACAACCTTCTTTGGTCACTTACGGAAGGAGAAATCAATCTGCTGCCCGAAGGACGAAATTTAGCCATTGATGAAGTTCATAATGTTTCTGATTTTTTAGAAAAAATTGAAAATGAAGATATTACGGATATTGATTTCCTTGAATTGCGCGCTTGCGATGAAAGTTGCGCCGGCGGAATTCTTTGCCCGGGTAATAGATTCCTTATCGCAGAACGTCAAAAAAAACGAGCAAAAAAATCAAATCATCGGGTTTCTAAAAAGGAAAATGAGTTATTGAAATACAAAGATTATCTCCTCGATCATATTGGGGTAGGAAAAGTACTCCCCCGTTCCATGGATAAATTGGATGACGATATCTCTGTCGCCATGCGTAAAATGAAAAAATCATTTGAGTTGAATAGTTACTTGCCACAAGTAGATTGTCGTATCTGTGGTTATCAAACATGCAAAGACCTTTCCGATGCTATTGCTAATAATCAAGCGGATTTAAAACAATGTATTTTCATTCAACGAATATTAGAACAAACCGACAAGTTGACACAGGCAGAAGCTATAAAGATAAACAAACAGATTTGGGGCGATAAGAAATTTGATAAAAACACTTTAAAAGGGATGAACTTAGAATAGAAGTGTTTTTTTAAGGAGCCAAAAGATTTATCAATAATTTAAACCTGTTATTATAATTATTCAAGGAGCAGCTTTCGCAAGTATCTCCATAATGATGATATGCTCCGATTTTCCCGCCAAGAGTATAAATAAAAATTGACGGCATAAACTTACTAAAAGGATAGTGATCACTATTGGCCGCATTCGGACGACTTTTTACAGCTGCTACATAACCATATTTTTCATTAATCTTTACCAATTGTTGATAAAATTGTTGTGTATTTTCAGCATGTGCATTTACAACCATAATTCCATCATCTCCACCACATTGCATATCAAGATTCACCAATAATTTTACCTTCTCAAAATCAAACAACGGATTTTCTGACGCATACAAAGACCCTTTTAGCCCGGCTTCCTCTCCACTTAAAAAAAGGAAAACAACAGAATATGGAGGAGAAGTTGAAGAAAAATGTCTTGCTAAATCCAACAAGAAAGCGACTCCACTGGCATTGTCGTGCGCTCCCGGAAATATAACAGACGCTCCCATTGTTCCAAGATGATCATAGTGCGCTGTAAATACAAAAAAACTGTCCGGAAATAAAGTCCCTTTGATCATGGCCCCAACATTTTGCGTTTTATGGAATACAAATTTATTTTCATAAGATACTGAAAGAAGCTCTTTTGTATGCTTTTTCATCAATTCGGAACGAATATAAATTAAAGCAAAATCACGTCTTTCATCTGTTGTACTTAAACTCCATACCGGCATTTCATTGGTTCCTACAAGAATACCGGCAATTCCGCCAAGTGTAGTTTCTCTATGCATAAAACCCAAAAGTTGATCAACAAATTTTTTATTGGCTTTCTTTTGCCATTTTTTTGCTGAAATATCCATATAGAGTAAAATATCTTTTAATTCTTCTCCATATTGTCTGCGAAATTGAAGTTGTTTCGTTTGATCGTTAAAAAAATCGGGAGTAATGAGAACAATTTTGTATTTTTTGTTAAGAGATACAGAAAATGGAGCAATACGATAATCATCATAAGGAATAAGCTCCTTATTTCCAATTTGAAGAGAAACGTTGTCTTCCATGGAAAAAGCATAAAATCCATAAGATTGCCTAAAGTCTTTTGTCAATGGAACTGTCCCGAGATTTTGTAACAGAGAACAAATATAGGTTGCAGCAAGACTATCTCCGCTATACGAATACCCACGTCCAAACATTTCAGGGGCACTTAAATCTCTTATGATATTACGCACAAAAGTCGAATCTTGACTCTGAGCATTAATGGTAACAAAAAATGTAAACAGTAATAAAAAAATATTTTTTTTCATCTTCATTTTTTCATAAAATTATATGCAAAAATAGTCGTTTTTTATATCAAAAGATAATAATTAAAGAATAAAAGAGGAAGGTTGTTTCTCAAATTAAGATTATTCTACTTTTCAAAAAGTAGATTCATAAAAAGGAACATATTATATTATTTAGTATCTTTGCATGTTCATTATATATAAAACAACTATCTTAAAATTAACAAACTATGGAAAAAATTAAAGTTGGAATTAACGGTTTTGGAAGGATTGGACGATTAGTTTTCCGTGCTTCGATTGAAAAAGAAAATATGGATGTTGTGGCAATCAATGATCTATTGGATGTCAACTATATGGCCTATATGCTTCGTTATGATTCTGTTCATGGACACTTCAAAGGACAAGTTGAAGTAGATGGAGATAAACTTATTGTAAACGGAAAGCCTATTCGGGTTACAGCAGAAAAAGATCCTGCCAATTTAAAGTGGAATGAGGTTGGTGCTGAATACATTGTGGAATCCACAGGATTATTCTTAACCAAAGAAACAGCGGCCAAACACATACAAGCAGGAGCAAAGAAAGTGGTCTTGTCTGCCCCTTCAAAAGATGATACCCCCATGTTTGTAATGGGCGTAAATCATTTGGAATATGCAGGAGAACCTATCGTATCCAATGCTTCTTGTACCACAAATTGCTTGGCTCCATTGACTAAAGTTATTCATGAAAATTTCGGATTATTGGAAGGTTTAATGACCACCGTTCATGCTACGACAGCAACTCAAAAGACTGTTGACGGCCCTTCTATGAAAGATTGGCGCGGCGGACGTGCTGCAGGCGGCAATATCATTCCTTCATCAACCGGAGCTGCTAAAGCAGTTACAAAGGTAATACCTTCACTCAAGGGAAAATTAACAGGAATGGCATTCCGTGTGCCTACACTTGACGTATCTGTTGTCGATTTGACCTGCAGATTAGAAAAAGAAACCACCTATAATGATATCAAAGCAGCTATCAAAATCGCTTCGGAAAATGAATTAAAAGGCATACTGGGTTATGTTGACGAACCTCTCGTTTCTACTGATTTTGTAGGAGATGCCAGAACTTGTATTTTTGATGCTGAAGCAGGTATTATGTTGAATCCTACTTTTGTTAAATTGGTAGCTTGGTACGATAATGAATGGGGCTACTCCAACAAAGTATTGGATTTGATTTCATATATGAGTTCAGTTAAATAAAGTATCGGAGAGGAATAAACGGATGGGAATTGTCTCTTGAGAGATATTATCCGTTTATTGCTCAAACAAAAAATGGAAAGAACAACTTATTTCGTTGACGTTCTCCTTCCGCTTCCTTTACCGGGATTTTTTACCTATAGAATACCACACGAATTTAATGACTGTTTGGCATTTGGAATTCGTGTGGTTGTTCCTTTTGGTAAAAATAAACTCTATTCGGGGATCATCATTAAGGTGCATACAGATGCGCCCACAAAACTTAATGTGAAGTATATCCTTGAAGTGATTGACCAAGATCCCATCATTTCAGAAAAACAATTTCAATTGTGGAAATGGATCTCCGAGTATTATATGTGTCATCTTGGGGAAGTTATGTCGGCAGCACTGCCCTCAGCTTTGAAAATTGCCAGTGAAACCAAAATTATGCTCCATCCTTCGTTTACAGGAGATATTTCTCACCTGACCGAAAATGAACTTAAACTCACAGAAGCCTTGAGTTATAGAACACTAATGACTGTTGATGAAATTAGTCATGCTATCGGTATTGCTAAAGTTATCCCGATTATTAAGTCTCTAGTAGAAAAGGAGATTATTATTACCGATGAGGAGATTAAAAATCCATACAAACCCAAAATTGAAACGTATATTCATTTGGAAGAGCCGTTTGCTTCGGATGAAAAATTATTATACCAATTATTAGACACATTAAGTCAATCAAAAAAGACCGAAAAGCAGGCCGACTTGCTTCTTAAATTTCTAATGATGCAACAAAAAGAAAGGTCTGTTCCAATAAATCAATTCTCAATTAAAAGAACTGATTTTCTGAAAGAAACAGCGGTCTCAATTGCTCGATTGGAAACATTAATATCTAAAGGGATATTTAAATATGAGGAAAAAGTAGTAAGTCGTTTAGAAGATTATAATGCTCTTCAGGAAGTTAAAGATATTCAATTATCTGAAGAACAACAGGATACAATCTATAAAATTCAAGAGAAATTCTCCAAAAAGGCTGTGGTTTTACTTCACGGAGTTACGGGCAGCGGCAAAACAGAAATTTACATTAAACTTATCAATCAAGTATTGGAATCGGGGAAACAAGTACTTTATCTGCTTCCTGAAATAGCTTTAACCTCACAAATTGTCAATCGTTTGCGAAAATATTTTGGCACAAAAGTGGGGGTTTATCATTCAAGATTTAATGAATACGAACGGGTTGAAATATGGAATCGTGTATTGGGTGCAGGAAAAATGAATACGGCGGATCATAAATATCAACTCATCTTGGGCGCACGTTCTGCCCTTCTACTTCCTTATCAAAATTTGGGATTAATTATCGTAGATGAAGAACATGACGGCTCCTATAAACAACAAGATCCTGCGCCGCGATACCACGCACGGGATGCAGCGATTATGTTAGGAATGATTCATGAGACGCATACCTTACTGGGGACCGCAACGCCCTCAATCGAAACTTACTATAATACACAACTTGACAAATACGGACTTGTCGAATTGAATCGGAGATATGCCGTAAGTCAAATGCCTGAAATTTGGACAGTTGATCTAAGGCAAGCGGCAAAACTTAAACAATTGCAAGGAAATTTTTCAGATTTTTTATTGCAACATATTCGAGATGCGCTCAAGAACAAAGAACAAGTTATTCTTTTTCAAAATAGACGAGGATATTCATTGCGATTGTTTTGTAATTCCTGTGAAACCATGCCAACATGTATTCACTGTGATGTTACACTTACTTATCACAAAAAAAGTAATTTGTTAAAATGTCACTATTGCGGTTATGCCATTGATGTTCCGGAAGAATGTCCCACGTGCAAAAGCAGAAATATAGAAATGAAAGGATTTGGCACAGAGAAACTTGAAGAGGAAATTCAATCTTTTTTTCCTGAAGCAACCATTGTACGTATGGATTTAGATACGACAAGATCAAAGACAGCCTATCAAACGATTATTTCAGATTTTGAGAACAAAAAAATAGATATCTTGGTGGGAACTCAGATGGTTACCAAAGGTTTAGATTTTGACAATGTCAGTGTAGTTGGGGTGCTCAATGCAGACCATCTTATCTCATTTCCCGATTTTCGTGCCTTTGAAAAAGCTTTTCAAACCATTGCCCAAGTAAGTGGTCGTGCCGGAAGAAAAAATACAGCGGGCAAAGTGATTATCCAAAGTTGTCAACCAAAACATCCTGCTTTACAATACGTTATAAGTAATGATTATGTATCAATGTACCGGAATCAAATTAAAGAGCGGGAATCTTTTCATTATCCTCCAATATACAGACTAATTAAGCTTACCCTAAAACACAAGGAAGAACAAGTTGTCAACAAAGGGGCAGAAGCATTAGCTCCTATTTTACGCAACGCATTTCCCGAACAGGTATTAGGCCCGGAATTTCCTCTTATTTCAAGAATTCAGAATTACTATTTAAAAGATTTTTGGATTAAGTTTCCTAAGAGTGAAAATTTGGCTGCTAAAAAACACTACCTTCAACATATTATCAATCAGTTTTTAGGGCAAACTTCTTATAAAACTATTCGCATTATCATCAATGTAGATTGCTGACCTAATAAAAAAAGAAAAGAGTATAATCTTCCCATTTTATTTTTAATAGAATTTAAAAAAATATGTATCTTTGCACCTTGAAAAATAAAATCATAAAATTATGGCAACTTCAGAAAAATTAGGGACTAAAAAGAATGAACACGTACAAGGGAAAGAAAATTTTCTCACGAAGATTATTAATTTTTACAATCATAATGAAAAAATTATATTTGGAATTCTCATCGGCATTCTTGTTATCGTAGGAGGATTGCTTGCTTTTAATAAATTTTATTTGAAACCGCTAAATCAAAAAGCTTCTGCTTTGATGGTTCAACCAATCAAGTTTTTTGCTCAAGGAGATTCTGCATCTTTAAATATAGCACTTGAAGGAAATGATGATATTGATGGATTTTTGACCATTGCTTCTGATTTCAAATTGACTAAAACAGCTAATACAGCTAATTTATATGCCGGATTAATCTATTTAAAACAAGGAAATAAAGAAGAAGCGTTAGATTATCTCCTCAAGTTTAAGAAAAAAGAGGATGTTTTATGGTACAATGCACAAGCAATTATCGGCGACCTCTATGACGAAATGGAAGACACAGATAAAGCAATCCAGTATTACAAAAAAGCTTGTGAAAGTGAAAATAGTTTTTATGCTCCTATAGCTTTATTCAAGTTAGGACAACTTTATGAAAGACAAGAAAAATGGGAAGATGCATACGAAACTTATCAAATGATTGAAGATAATTTTTATCAGCAATACATCAACATGGGTGTTGACAAATGTTTGGAAAGAGCTAAAATCTACGCCGAAAAATAAAAGATGGAAGAAAAAAAGAAAAACCTTTCTGATTTCAATTCTTTCAAGCTTCCTTCCCTTCAAAACATTACCATCGGCATCATTGTCAGTGAATGGAATGATTTTGTAACAGAAGCTTTAAAGGAGGGTGCTATTTCCACTTTACTTGAATTTGGGCTCAAAAAAGAACAAATTGAGGTTTATTATGTGCCGGGAAGTTTCGAGCTGCCCACAGCAGCGGTAATGCTTTTAGAAGCTCATCCCGATATTGATGGAATTATATGTTTGGGATGTGTTATCCAAGGAGAAACCCGACACTTTGAATTTATTTCGCAAGCTGTAGCCACAGGAATAATGAAAATCGGGGTTGAATATGCCTCTCCTGTTATTTTTGGAGTACTCACCTGCGATACTATAGAACAGGCGAAAGAACGAGCCGGAGGAAAACACGGAAACAAAGGAGTTGAAGCAGCTGTCAGTTGTCTTAAAATGCTTGCTTTAGAAAGAAAACTTAAATGAGAATTGTCTTTTTAGGCACACCGGAATTTGCTGTTGCCACCTTAAATGCCCTTTATCAAGAAGGACATGATATCGCAGCAGTTGTAACCGCCCCGGACAAACCGGCCGGTCGAGGGCAAAAAATGCACTATTCCGAAGTTAAAGAATTTGCACTTGCTCATCATCTCCCAATACTGCAACCCGAAAAACTAAAAAATGAAGATTTTATTCAATCTCTAAAAGAATTAGGAGCAGATTTATTTATTGTCGTTGCATTTCGAATGCTTCCGGAAGCCGTTTTCACCATTCCTCCCAAAGGGACATTTAATGTTCATGCTTCCTTATTACCAGACTATCGGGGAGCTGCACCGATTCATCATGCCGTAATGAATGGAGAAACCAAAACAGGAGTAACCACATTTTTCTTGAATAAAGAGATTGACAAAGGAGATATTATTGCATGCCGCGAAGTCGAAATTGGACCGGAAGAAACAACCGGAGAGTTATATGAACGATTAATGCTTGAAGGTGCCAGCCTCGCTGTTCATACCATTCATTTGATTGAACAAAACCAATGCACTCCCTATTCACAAGAAAAATTAACAAATAAATTACTAAAGTTCGCCCCAAAAATTGAAAAAAAAGACACTTTAATAGATTGGGAGCAAACGGCTGAAGTGATACATAACAAAATAAGAGGATTATCTCCTTTTCCGGGCGCATATACACGAATAAAAAATAAAGAGGGCGAAATATTCACCATCAAGTGTTATAAAGCTAAAATTTTACAGGAAAGGTCAATAGAACAACCAGGAAGTGTTACTATTGTTAACACAAAACGAATGACTGTAGCTACTCAAAACTTTCAAATTTCCCTACAAAACATACAGTTTCAAGGTAAAAATAACATGAAAATAGAGGATTTTTTGGCCGGTTTTAGGCCTGAAAAATACACATTATTCTTATTTTAATGTAGTTTTTTAACAGCGAAAACTTGTTTTATTAACAAAATGTCGTTTTTATAAACAATAATAAGTGATATATTCCGAATGAATTAAATATCAATTAACTTTGCAAGTTATGAGATATGTAATAATTAACCCCTTTTTATTAACCATTTAAATATATTAACATGAACAAAGCTGAATTAGTTAATGCAATTGCTGAAAAAGCAGGATTTACCAAAGTACAAGCCAAAAATGCCATTGAAGCATTTATGGATGTAGCCACCGATTCACTCAAAAAAGGTGAAAAAGTGTCTTTGATTGGTTTCGGAACTTTTGCAGTTACCAAACGTGCTGCAAGAAAAGGACGTAATCCTCAAACCAAAAAAGAAATGTTAATTCCTGCTAAAAACGTTGTAAAGTTCAAAGCAAGCTCAGAACTTGCTGCCACTGTGTAACAACTTTTTTGTGGTAATAAAAAAGCCCGTTATTATATGATGGGCTTTTTTTATGACCTTTTATCTCCTTCATAACCATACAATTAATTATGCAAAAAGAGTTAATTACTTATTTATCAGATTTTATAACAGAAGAACGAAATCGCAAATTAAAAGAAGTTATCCAGCATAGAACTCGATTCATAACGGTCGTTTTGGAAGACTTGTATCAAACACAAAATATTAGCGCAGTAATGCGTACATGTGAGTGTTTTGGCGTACAAGATGTTCATATTATTGAAAAAGAAAATGATTTTCAAATTCATAGTGCCATTTCTATGGGAGCGAATAAATGGTTGAATTTGTATAACTACAAAAATAATCATGACAACATTCGTGAATGTATCAAAAATCTAAAGAATAAGGGATATCAAATTATCGCTACAGTACCTTCGGAACAAAGTATTTCAATACATGAGTTGGCTTTGGATACGCCAATGGCTTTCTGTTTTGGCACAGAATTAACGGGACTTTCGAATGAAATCGTAGATATGGCAGATCAGTGCGTCAGAATTCCCATGTATGGATTTACCGAAAGTTTTAATATCTCCAATTCCGTTGCCATCATTCTTTCCTATTTTATTGAAAAAATAAAAAAAGAAAATATAAACTGGACTTTATCTGAAGCAGAAAAAGAGATATTATACTTTGAATGGCTCCAAAAATCCATTAAAGAATCATCATTAATTATTGATAAATACTTAGAAGCAAGAAATTTATAATAAATACAAAAAAAAATAAAAGAATATTGTTCAATTAAAAATAAAATTGTACCTTTGCAGTCGAATTTTGATATTAATATATAAAGGGATAAAACAATGAAAAGGACCTACCAACCATCGAACAGAAGACGCAAAAATAAACACGGATTCAGAGAAAGAATGTCGACTGCAAACGGTCGTAGAGTATTGGCTTCACGTAGAGCCAAAGGAAGAAAAAAGCTAACTGTTTCCGATGAAAGTATGGGAAAAAAATAGTAATCTGTAAGTTTACTTTTCATAACCACTATTGAAAGAGTTTATTACCATAAAGTAATAAACTTTTTCTTTTTATATCATTTTCACCTATTTTTTGTATCTTTGAGGTCATTTAAAATACAAAAGCAATATTACCATGAAAAATATTTTTGATTCATCAGTTTACCAGGCAAGAAGAGCAAAACTCAAAGAAGCAATCTCCACCGGAGTTGCTGTTTTTTTAGGAAATCAAGAACTTCCAATGAATTACACAAGTAATACGTTTCCATTTCGACAGGATAGCACTTTTCTTTACTTCTTCGGCCACTCAATCCCCCATATTGCAGCTATAATCGATTTTGAAGAGGGAAAAGAAATTCTTTTCGGAGATAATTTTGACATTGATGACATTATATGGATGGGATCTCAACCCACGATTGCACAATTGGCACAAGAGGTCGGCATTTCGGAATCACGTCCGTTTAATGCACTAAATAGTTATTTAAAAGGTAGAACAATTCACTATTTATACCCCTATCAAGCAGAAAATCAGATTTTGTTATCCGATATTTTAGAATTACCTTTGTCTCAACTTCGCTCATTGGCCTCTCCTGTATTGACTAAAGCAATCGTTCAACTCCGTTCCGTAAAAGAGGCTCAAGAGATCGAACAAATTGAAAATGCATGTGAAATTGGGGTAAAAATGCATCTGGCCGTTATGCAATCCTGTAAGTCGGGAATAAGTGAAAAATATTTAGCCGGATTGGCAGAAGGAATTTCACTCTCTTATGGCAACGGAGTCTCATTTCCAATCATTTTGTCTCAACACGGAGAGACCTTACATAACCACAAACACGACACCATACTTAAGTCTGGCAATTTGCTCTTAATGGACGCCGGAGCAGAGAATTTATATCATTATGCTTCCGATTATACACGAACAATTCCCGTTAATGGAATTTTTGAAACCCGTCATCGCGAATTATACGAGATTGTATTGCGAGCCAATACCGAAGCAATTGCGGCCTCTAAACCAGGGATTTTATATCGAGATGTTCACCTTTTGGCCGCAGAAATTATTGCAGAAGGATTAAAAGCCTTAGGACTGATGAAAGGAAATTGCAAAGAGGCCGTTGCACATGGCGCACATGCATTGTTTTTTCCGCACGGCTTGGGTCATCAACTTGGATTAGATGTTCATGATATGGAGAATTTAGGGGAGAATTTTGTGGGTTATGATGAAACCATACAGCGTAGCACTCAGTTTGGTTTATCTGCTTTGAGAATGGCTCGTGAATTAAAACCGGGATTTGTCATTACGGTAGAACCCGGTATCTATTTTATTCCGGAATTGATTGATATTTGGAGACAAGAAAAGAAACTCGAGGAGTTCATCAATTACGAAAAAGTGGAACAATATAGAGATGCAGGAGGTATTCGGATTGAAGATGATATTCTAATCACGGAAAACGGTTGTCGGTTATTGGGTCCCTCTTTACCCAAAACAGTCTCCGACATTACGGAAATAGTGAATGGCTAAAACGAATCTCTCTGATTTAAGATTTCCATCATTTGCATTGAATAGGTGCGTGACAACTTAAACTGTTGGTCCTGCATATAAATGATGTGACGTTCTACTTTCTCAATTTTGGAATAATTTACAATAATTGATTTATTCAACCGAACAAATCTGTCTGTGGGCAGTTCATGCAACATTTTGGAAAGCGTGGAACTATGATAGGAAAATTGGCCTTCCGATCCATACACTTTTAAAATATTCCCCACATTTTGAATGTAGTTAATATCATCAAATCGCATTTTTGTGGACACTCTGCGATGTTTTAGGAATATGTAATCCTTTTGCGAAGAAATCACTCGCTTGGCCTTGTATTGCATCTGTGTATCGGAAGCAACGCCATTCTTTAAGTTAGTTCCTTTCAGATCATGGACGATTTTGATAATCTTACTAATCTTTTTACAAAAATCCTCCAAAGTGAAACGAACCATAAGCAAATCGGAAAAACCGTTATCGAGAAGTTGTATCACATTCTCGGGATGACTTGTAATTCCAATGACAAACGGGGGCCGTTCAATCATCTTAATGAATTCAATCGGATCAAAATCAGTCGTATCAACATTCAACATTAAAATGTCGGGGTGGACTTGATTTAATTTCTCAATTACTTCAATAGAATTTTTGTACACTTCAAGAATTTCAATGGTATTAAAATTCTCAGCACAATGAATAATTTGTCTTTCTATGTCAGGATTCTGAATAAGAAGGACGCAGGTTAAGGGTTTCATCATAACAAAATTTTTAAAACACTATTATATTTATCGGAAACAAATTTAATAAATCTATAACATTAATCCTATAAAAAATTATCAACAAATGACATACACCAATGCTTCCAAAAAAATAGGAGAAATTCTCTCCAAAAAATGCAATTGGTAAACGTAAGACTTTTAGAATTAAAAAAATGTCAATCTTTTATAAATTCTAAAAATAAAGCATTTTTACATTGTAAAACTATCAAAAATCGCCATGAGAAAAATTAAGAAAAAACGCCATGTTTACATCAATGCTTGTTATTTTTAATCGTTTTTGGAGTTATTTATAAAATATTTTTCAAAACAACTTCAAAATTCAATTATTTTATCTGCACCTTTACTTTTTTGGAGCAGTATTCTGTTTCCCACAATCCTCCTCTATCTAATGCTTTTACTTCCGTAGAACTTTTTCTGCGAATAAAAAACAGATAATAATTTCCCGGACTTACAGAAAGCATCCGGGGGGAAAATTGTACGGAATGACCACTAATTTCAGGAAAAAAGCTACATAGAACAGACTCTTCGTTCTCTTTGTCGGTAGCAATAAAACACTCAAGAGTTTCGTCTTCATTCAATTTTTTTCCTTTAAAAGAAAAGGTTGCTCCGCTTTCTTTACTGATTGAAAAAGTATTTCCTTCCAATTCGAAAGAATTCAGATCTATTTTATTCAGAAAAACTTCCTGTTCATTGTTAACATATTCAAACAAACACTCTTTGGGTAGAGGTTGGTTCCATGTTGCGGTGTAGTAAAATTTACCCCCTTCCTTATCTTCTTTGGATTTTAATGTTTCTCCGTTAAAGGTTACTTTTGAGCGAGAGGATAGTTTAATGAACGTCCCGGCCGGGTTATTTAAATTAAATTGTGCACTTGCTGAAAATATTTCATTTTCAGCATCATAAGAGATGGTGTATTGTGGAAAAATAATTCGTTGCTCCACTTTATCGGATTTTTCGGTTTTGACGGAAGAACAACATGTCAAGAAGAGTCCGACAATTGTAAAGATTGAGAATTTAAACAATATTTTATTCATTAAATCAGAAGATAAAATAATTGTCAAAAATAACAATTTATGTGATAAGTTGTATCAATAAAATTATTTTTTTGAAGCTCTTTTTCTTTCAATTTCATCAAGGATAATTTTGCGAAGTCTCAGTGAAATCGGAGTTATTTCAAGATATTCGTCCTCCCCTATGAATTCCATATACTCTTCAAGCGATAATTTAATAGCAGGGGCTATACGCAATTTTTCATCCGATCCGGAAGCTCGCATATTGGTTAATTTTTTTGCTTTACACACATTGATAACGAGGTCATCCTGACGGATATGTTCTCCGATTACTTGTCCTGCATAAACTTGTTCTCCGGGTTCGATAAAGAAAGAACCGCGATCCTGAAGTTTGTCGATGGCATAAGAGAAAGATTGTCCGGTTTCCATGGCAATCAGGGCACCGGCGTGTCTTCCGGGAAGATCTCCTTTCCATGGCTGAAAGTCCACAAAACGATGTGACATAATAGCTTCGCCTTCGGTGGCCGTCAGCACTTGATTCCGCAATCCGATAATTCCACGTGATGGAATCATAAAATCGAGATGTACACGGTCACTAATTGTCTCTATAGAAATAAGATCTCCTTTTCTTCTGGAAACATAATCAATAACGCGACTTGAAAATTCCTCCGGAACCATCACCGTGAGTTGTTCCATTGGTTCACATTTTTGGCCATCAATTTCTTTGATGATTACCTGAGGCTGACCTACTTGCAATTCATATCCTTCTCGTCTCATGGTTTCGATAAGAATGGAAAGGTGAAGAATTCCACGACCAAACACAATCATCATATCGGGGGATGAGGTTTCTTGAATTCTCATGGCCAAATTTTTCTCGAGTTCGAGAAAAAGACGATCTCTTAAATGTCTTGACGTTACATATTTTCCCTCTTTTCCGAAAAAAGGAGAGGTGTTAATAGTAAACAACATGCTCATAGTGGGTTCATCCACTTTGATGGGCACGAGTGCTTCAGGATTTTCGTAATCGGCAATGGTATCTCCTATATCAAAATTTTCAAGTCCGAGAACCGCACAGATTTCACCCGGATACACGATATCTTTCATTTTTTCTTTGCCAAGGCCTTCGAAAATATACAACTCTTTAATTTTAGAAGGAACAACTGTTCCGTCGCGTTTCACAAGCGAAACATTTTGTCCCCACTGGAGCGTGCCTCTTTTGAGTCGACCTACAGCAATTCGTCCGACATAAGAAGAATAATCCATCGACGATATCATCATTTGGAGATTCCCTTCTTCCACTTTTTGCGAGGGAATATAATCTATAATAGTATCAAGAAGATAACTAATATCCTCGGTAGGAGTTTTCCAATCAGATCCCATCCATCCCTGTTTGGCAGAACCGTAGACGGTTGGAAAGTCAAGTTGTTCTTCATTGGCTCCAAGATTAAACATCAAATCAAAGACAGCTTCTTGGGCAAGGTCGGGGGAACAATTCGGTTTATCCACTTTATTGATTACCACAATCGGCTTAAGTCCGAGTTCTATAGCTTTTTGCGTTACAAAGCGAGTTTGGGGCATAGGTCCTTCAAATGCATCCACTATCAGCAGTACACCGTCGGCCATATTGAGCACACGTTCCACTTCACCGCCAAAGTCACTGTGTCCAGGAGTATCAATGACATTAATTTTGGTATCTTTATAGCGAACGGAAACATTTTTAGACAAAATAGTAATTCCTCTTTCTCTTTCAAGATCGTTATTATCGAGCAATAATTCTTGGACTTGCTGATTAGCACGGAAAAGATTTGCCTGATACAAAATACGATCAACCAAAGTTGTTTTGCCGTGGTCAACATGAGCAATAATAGCTATATTTTTGATTTTTTGCATGTTATAATTTTTTGACCACAAATTTTTAAGGGTGCAAAAATACACAAAAAAAATGAAAGAGAAGATATACTTAATGATTTAAAAAATGCAAATAAAAAGTGTATCAATAAAGCGAATTTGATGATACGCTCTTTATTTATATATTTTAGAGCTTCAATTGCTACTTTGGCTTTGAACTGCGTAAATTTGGTAGTGTCCCCAAAAGTGTGTATAGTATAAGTTCATTTTGTATTTGCAAAATTATTATTTTTTTAACTTAGTTACCGGTCTTAAAAATAGGCAGTAATATAGTCATTAGAGCACGGTAATATGTCCTTTGTAGAGGTAGTCGTAATCGTTTTCGGTGGTAAAGGCGATGCGGTAGGAGAATACCTCATCGATGTCAAGCACGCCGTTTACGCGACCGTCCCATACAAAATTGCAATCATGGGAAGAGAAGACTAGATTGCCCCAGCGGTCGTAGATATGTACTTCAAATTTTTTGATTTGGTGATTTTCAGGAAGTTTCAGGAAGAAGTAGTCATTGATTCCATCGCCATTTGAGGGGGTGATGGAATTTTCGATATAAATTTTGAGGCTACAGGGTTCGATGAAGAAGGTGCTTTCGGCAAAGCAGACCCCTTCGGTAGCGGTCACAAAGTAGCGGCCGGCTTCAGTAATGGTGATAGTGGGCGATATTTCTCCGGTACTCCAAAGAACATTGCTTAATTGAGTATTGGCAAATAACGTGGCATAACCCACTTCGCAGAAGTTTTCATTGAGTAATTCTACCGAAACATTGGCCTCAAATACATTGAGAATAAGAGAAATGATACTGTCGCAGCCGTGTTGCGTCTGGTAATACTGATAGAAAGTGTCGATACCTGCTTCGCGTTGTACAGGGATTTGGAAACCAAAATCTGTAAAAGGAAATCCTACGCAAATGGAGGCTTCGTGTTGGGTATGATAGGTCGGGAACACAAACAACTTTAACGTAATGATGCTGTCGCAATCATGAGATGAGTGAAGCGGAAGCGTATGGATAGACAATCCTGAGAGTTGATCGGTGGGGACATTGAATCCGTTGAAAGTATAAGGAGTCCCCTGACAAATCGTATCGGTAATGGTATAGGCATATTTCGGATAGATGGTGAGTGAAGTGAAAATAATGCTATCGCAGCCGAACGCGTTGTATAGAGTATATTCGATGAGGTAATCTCCGGGGGCGAGGAGGGAGTCGATGGTTTCCATCATTGTACTAAAGGGTTCATCTATCGTTTCACCTTCGCACATTTCAAGATGAATAAAGGTAGAATCTATTGTATGCACAGTCAGGTTCAGTTGATAAATACTATCGCAGCCCAAATAGGTTACGAGACTATCGTAGTAGGTTCCGGTTTGGTTGAGTGTTATCCCTCTAAAGTTATAGGTTTCATTTTCGCATATATCGGCATTGGTAACGAATAGGAAACTTGGGTTCCATCGGAGGACTAATTCGTACACACTATCACAGCCCAAATGTGATACAAGACTGTCGTAATAGGTTCCCGGCGCAGTAATGAGTCGTCCTCTGAACAGATAGGTTTCGTTGTCGCAAAGAGTAGCATAAGTGGTAAACAAATAAGCGGGATTTACATGCAGATTGAGTTTATAGATACTGTCGCAGCCGGCTGTTGTAACTAGTGAATCAAAATAGATGCCCGGTTGCGTTAATAGTTGACCATGGAAATTGAAAGATTGATTATCGCAAATGGTATCAAAAGATTCGAAGAAGTAAGTCGGATTTACATGCAGATTGAGTTTGTATACACTATCGCAGCCTATTAACGTGAGCAATGAATCGAAATAGATTCCGGTTTGATTAAGTATTTGTCCACGGAAATTGTAAGTTTGGTTATCGCAAATGGTATCAAAAGATTCAAAGAGATAAGTCGGATTCACATGCAGATTAAGCTTATAGACACTGTCGCAGCCAGAGGCAGTTAACAGTGAATCGAAGTAAATTCCGGGTTGTGTGAGTGTTTGTCCACGGAAGTTAAAAGATTGATTGTCGCAAATAGTATCGAACGATTCGAAGAAATAGGTCTGATTTACTTGTAGATTTAACTTATAAACACTGTCGCAGCCTCTTGAGGTGAATAGCGAATCAAAATAGATTCCGGTT
>Ga0116193_1000471_pt1 | contig 37617 bp, 30 predicted proteins | sample AD_UKC115_MetaG_FD_89892 | JGI IMG/M metagenome (GOLD analysis project Ga0116193, IMG submission 89892) | Active sludge microbial communities of municipal wastewater-treating anaerobic digesters from Hong Kong - AD_UKC115_MetaG | ecosystem: Engineered > Bioreactor > Anaerobic > Digestate... | reverse complement strand
GCATATTAGCTCCGTAGGAGCGTTGCTTTTGGTAAGATTCATCCCTACAGGTCAGCGTATCAGCTCCGTAGGAGCGTTCCTTTTGGTAAGTTTCGTCCTTCTCATCTAACATAGCCCTGAAAGGGCGGCCTTTTATATCATTCATAAAATTCAAAAACATACTCATCTTTATATTCGATTTCAAATTTTCTCAACATATCCAAATACTCTTCCCGAAATGTTTTTATTCTATGGTGCTCTTCCTGATTGATGATATATTGAATAACATCATTTCGTTGTGAACGGGAATAAGAAAATGCTCCATATCCTTCCTGCCATTGAAATTTACCTCTCACCAATTTATTATCATTAATCCATTTAGATGTTACCGCTTTTATATCTCTCATTATATCCGATATTTTCATTGATGGTGGCAATTCAAAAAATACATGAACATGGTCCTTCCACCCACCTATCGCCAAAGGATAAATACTATCATTCTTCAAAATGCCGTGCATGTATTTATGCAAATCCTCTCTGAAATTTTTTGTAATGATATTTTCTCTGCCCTTAACGGCAAATACACAATGAATATTTATTTGTGAATAAGTGTTTGCCATACGCTATGCAACAAATTTATTGAATGAAACATTATCCTTTATGTATTCAGGAATTGCCAAACGAAGATCTGGTGGTAATTTCCTAAACACATCACCGTTAGGATTGGTATTTAATAATGCATACTTTTTATTTTCAATTATATCTCTGAACTCCGTATCGGTTATGTAGCTTTTAAAAAAATCTTTGGCAAAAGAGAAGTATTCATCTGAGGGTAAATAACGACTGTCAAACTTTTCGAACTCTTCTTCCAACAGTTCATCTTTACTTTTGAAATAGGGAATGAAGCCAAAAATCTTTTCAATGATTTCACGAAGCGAAAGTCTTCGGTCTATTTTCATGGCATTCCGTAATTTGTTGATGTTATAATACTCGTTGGGTTTTTCAAAAATGTTTTGCAAAATGTATTGTTCAATAGCATCAAAATCTTTCTGCTGAACCATTTCTTTTATTTGAGCATCTTCTTTCACCACATCCTCAAACTTGTCGAAATACATTCGGTCAATTTTCATCCCATCAACACCAACTTCATTCACATATATTGACTTCAATGGGTCGGGTCTGGTGCTGTCATAATTATCGAGAGAGGGATAACCTCCACCGCTTGTTCCTTCTGTACTTGAGCCTTTTGGCGGTAACTTAATTACTTCATCGTAATTGAATCTTTCTTCAAAAAATTCGCAGTTAGCGAAGAAGTCAAAAAGTTTGAACTTCGATTTCTGTAAAAGTTCGGGGGCTATATTTTCAATTAAGGATTGGTCTTTAAGAACTTCCTTGTTTGCAAAGTTGCATTTTCGTGTTCCTCTTCCTTTAATTTGAATAAAATCAGTCGGTGAGAAAATGGGTCGCATTAAGCAAACATTCAACAAGTCTGGGCAATCATAGCCTGTTGTCATCATGCCTACTGTTACGCAAACTCTTGTTTTGCTTGTTTGATACAAGTCAAAGAAATTGCCTTTACCACCTAAGCGATTGTTTGTGAAATTAATCGTGTGTTGTTGTGCATCAGATATTGATGAAGTAACCTGCATAGCAAAGTCAGACTGATATTTTCCGGGAAATATTTGGTCTGCAAACTCATTTAAAACTTGAGTGATTTTGGCAGCATGGTTTTGACTTACACAGAACACAATAGTTTTACCTATTTCTTTTGAAATAGGGTCAACAAAAGCATTTTCTAAAAATGTTTTGCAAAAAATGCGGTTTGTATTTTCGGAAAAGAGCTTCCTTTCAAAATCCCTTTGCGAAAATGTTGTAGAAGTTTCTTCTCCATCTTCATCATTTATTTGAACAGTATAACCTTCGTCATTCAGTAATTGAGTTGTGATTTCGGTTCTTGCATCAACAACCGAAGGATTTACTAAAAATCCATCACGCACACCGTGTAAAAGACTGTATTGGAATGTAGGCTTACCATCTTCACAACCAAAGGTGGTATAAGTGTCAAGCAACATTCTTCTTTCCAATTCTCTTGGGTCTTTTTCACTTAAAGTGTCGGTGTCAATCTTCTTTAAGTAGTCTTTTGGTGTAGCTGTTAAACCTAATTTGTAGCCAATAAAATATTCAAAAACTGCTCTGCTGTTTCCGCCAATACTTCTGTGTGCCTCATCTGAAATAACAAGGTCAAAATCAGTAGGCTGAAAAATTCGCTTGTATTTATTTTTGAAAAGGAATGATTGAACTGTAGAAACTACAATTTCTGCTTGTCGCCAGTCGTCTCTGTTTTCCTTATAAATACTGCATTTGTAATCTGTTTTCAGATATTCTCTAAAGGCTTTGTCTGCTTGGTCTTCCAATTCTAAACGGTCCACCAAAAACAAAACTCGTCTTGCATTTCCTGTTCTTAAAAATAGTTTGATAACAGCCGCAGAAGTAAGTGTTTTTCCCGTTCCTGTTGCCATTTCAAATAAGAAACGGTCTTTGCCTTCTTTTACTTCTTCTTGTATTCTTTCAATGGCTCTAACTTGGTACTTTCTTAAAAAACGAAGTTTGTTTTCTTCAATGAAAGCAGGTCGTTGAGCTTCGTCAATATATCTTGGGTCTTTTTCGTAATCAGGTTTTTGAGTTTTTACAATATAATCTACATTAACCTTTTCATTGATTAGCGTTTCTGCGTTTGGTTTGAAATCAGTGTAAACAATTACCGTTTCAGGTTTTGGAAATTTTGAAATGATATTTGGGTTTCCTCTTTGCAAATCCCAGAAGTAGTGCAGGTTTCCGTTTGATAAAATGATAAACCTACAATTTTGTGATTGTGCATATTTTCTTGCTTGTTCCTTTGCAAAAAGTGGATTGATATCTTCCTTTTTTGCTTCTAACACAATAAAGGGAAATCCTTTGTTGTCTAATAAGAGATAATCAATAAAACCATTTGAGGTTTTTTCAAAGTCCTCACCAAATTCATCTAACTCTGTCTTTGTCAATTTGGCTTTATTTTCCAAAACAATGTTTGCATTTCCTTCTTCATTGTCAAAGAAACGCCAACCTGCTTCTTCTAGCAGTTTATTTATCTTAATTCTTGCTTTTGCCTCTTTTGACATTTATATAAAAATTCTTATTTTGACTTTAGTTAGTAAAGTTACTTTTTTTAACCGTTTGTTCTTTATAATATATATACTCCCCAAAAAAAATAGTACAATTTAAAAGCAAGCAAGTTGTTTTATTTTTTATTGTGAAATATTTTTTATAAAAAGATGACAAATTTATGACTGGTGTTGTGCAGTTATTATACTTAGCTTTACTTAATTTTTTTTATAAAAACAGTGTACAATGTCTTATACTGATTTAGATAAGTGGGTAAAAGAATATCCTTTATTAGAAAAAATTATTAGCCTGCAAACTGTAGCTTGGATAAATGAAAGTAGAGCAAAAATGAATGAAATAAAATCGTTGCCTGTGAATGAAAACGATTTGTATGATGCAGAAAAATTGTGGGAAAAATTTGCTCCTTATTTATCAAAAGTTTTTCCTGAAACAAAGAGTACAAACGGAATGATAGAATCGCCATTGAAAGAAATTATGCACTTTAAAAAGCTGTATAGCGAAGTAGAAAAAACAAAAATTGAGGGAAGATTATTTTTAAAATGCGATAATGAATTACCTGTTGCAGGTTCTATAAAAGCAAGAGGAGGTTTTTATGAAGTATTACATTTTGCATTGCAACTTGCTCTTGAAAATAATTTATTAAACAAAGATGATAATTACGAAAAATTAGCTGACGAAAAATGCAAAGCCTTATTTGAGCAATATACTATTGGTGTTGGCTCTACAGGAAATTTAGGATTGAGTATTGGTATAATGAGTAAAAAATTGGGCTTTAAAGTTTGTGTTTATATGTCTGCAGATGCAAAAGAATGGAAGAAGAATTTATTGCGTTCAAAAGGTGCTATAGTAAAAGAATTTTCAGGAGATTTTAGTGAAGCTATTGATGCAGGAAGGCGTATAACTCTTGCAGATCCTAAAGGATATTTTGTTGATGACGAAAACTCTAAATATTTATACTTGGGTTATAGTGTTGCTGCAATAAGATTGAAAAAACAATTAGATGAATTGAAAATAAATATTGATGCTACTCATCCTTTATTTGTTTATTCTCCTTGTGGTGTTGGGGGTTCGCCAGGTGGAATTGCATTTGGATTAAGACAAATTTTTGGAGACAATGCACATTGTTTTTTTGTTGAGCCAACACATTCTCCCTCAGTATTAATTGGATTATTAACCAATAGAATGCAAAAAATAAGTGTGCATGATTTTGGTATTGATAACATTACAGAAGCTGATGGATTGGCTGTTGGCAGACCTTCTGCTTTTGCATCTTCTATAAGTAAATTATTGATTAGCGGTATTTATACTATTGAAGACAATGAGTTGTTTGGCTTATTATATCTTTTAGGAAAATCTGAAAATATTTTTGTAGAACCTTCTGCTACCGCAGGTTTAATTGGTGCAAAAATTATTGCTCAAACAAATTATTTACAAAAGCACCATATTAATTCTGCAAATATTACACATATTGCTTGGGCTACAGGTGGTGGTCTTGTTCCTGAAAATGAAATGAATGATTTTTATACAAAAGGAGAAAAATTATTTACCCATAAAGAGTAAAATAATGTTGCAAGATTTTTTAGTTTATAAAATCTAATACTTTTTCTGGAGGTCTTGCAATTATCGCACTCTCATTGGTTTCAACAATGGGTCTTTGTAATAAAATAGGATGTTCGGCAATGGCTTCTAATAATTGTTTATCTGTTGGAGTTTTATCAGCAAAAAGTTTTTTATAAACAGTTTCATTTGTTCTTACCATTTCTATCAATGGAACGTTTAACTTTTTGTGTAATGCTTTTAATTCTTTTACATTTAAAGGGTTATCTATATAATATCTAACAGAAAATTTTGCATTTTTGTTTTCAAGCAAACACAATGCTCCTCTGCTTTTGCCACATTTGTTATAATGATAAATTTGAATCATGGTGTATGTTTTTTATTTTCTTAGAAAAAATTATTCCATTACTTTTTTCCAAAGTTCTGGTATTCGTTTTACCCAAACTAATTCACGTTTTTTTTCAGAGGCTTCTTCTGTTGGTGTTCCAAAATAAATTTTACCTCCTTCTAAAGAAGCAGGAACTCCACTTTGTGCAAGCACTATAGCATTTTTACCAATAGTTAAAGTTTTGCTTACACCCACTTGCCCCCAAAGTGTTACACCATCTTCAATAGTTGTAGCACCTGCAATACCAACCTGTGCAGCAAACAAACAATTTTTTCCAATAATTGTATCATGACCAATATGAATCATGTTATCCATTTTTGTTCCACTGCCAATAATGGTGCTTGATGTAACGCCTCTATCTATTGTACAACCTGCACCAATTTCTACATCATCATGAATAATAACATTGCCACAACTTTTCATTTTTTTATACCAAAGCTCTCTTGTTTTTTTGGTATTATAATAAAAGGCATCGCTACCAATAACAGTTCCTGCTTGTATAATACAGTTGTTGCCAATTTCGGTGTAATCATTAATAAAAACATTAGGATAAATAATGCAGTTGCTTCCAATTTTTACATGATTACCTATAAAAACATTGGGCATAATTACTGTGTCTTTACCAATTTCGGCAGTATTATTTATTAAAGATTGCTGAGGAATAAAAGGTCTAAAATGTTGCACTAAAGTTAAGTAAGCTTCAAAGGGTTCTTGTACAAACAACAATGTTTTTCCTTCAGGAATGGTAACATTTTTTGTATTAATAATAATAACTGTAGCTGCACTATTTAAACATGTTTCATAATATTTTGGATGATCTACAAAACAAATATCTCCATTATTTACTTTATGAATTTCATTAATGCCTGTTGCAAATGCTGTTGTATTGCCTATAACATCTGCACTAATAAGTTGTGCAATATCATTAACAGAAATGGGTGTAGAAAACTGCATAAAAAAATTTGCTCAAAGGTAAAGTAATCTAAAAAACAGTTAATAAAATATATAAATGCTCTTTGTTTGAATTTGGTGTTTTAATATTACAGTAAAATTTATAAACGCTATTAAAAAGATTTTTACACTTCTTGTTTTTTTGATGGGAATAATTCTTTCTCATGCACAACGTACTACTATTAGTGGTACAGTGTATGATAATACTGCCAAACGACCATTAGAAGCTGTGGCTGTTTTAAGCACTTCTGGCAATGCAACACTTACAGATTCGTTAGGGAGATATAGTTTGGTTGTAAAACAAAGCGATTCTATTTGGTTTTCATTAATTGGTAAAACAACTATGAAATATGTGGTAGATACTATTAGTAACCCTTTTGCTTTTGATGTAATGATTCATGTGTATGCATCACAACTACCTGAAGTTACTGTTAGAAATCAGAGTTACAGATTAGACTCTATACAAAATAGAATTGATAATGCTAAAGCTTTTAATTTCAAAAAGCCAGGTTTAAGTTTTGTTGCTGCTTCTCCAAGTTTTAATACAACACCAGGTGTAACTGTTGGTATTGATTTAGTAGAGCTGATAAATATGTTTAACTTTAAACGAACAAGGCAAATGCTTGCACTACAAAAAAGAGTAAGGCAACAGGAAAAAGATAAATATATTGACTACAGGTTTAAGAAAATTTTAGTAATAAAACTAACCAATTTAAAGTCGCCGGAATTGGAAACTTTTATGCAACAATACCGACCTGATTACTATTTTCTTGCTTCAATAAATGAATTAGAATTGGGATATTATATACAACAATGTTATCAAGCTTATAAAATGGGATTGCCCAATCCTTATAAGTTTTTAGAAAGAAATGATGATGATAGTGAAGAATAGTTTTTTTATTTTTTGTATAGCATTTTATCTATGGCTTGAATAGCTTGTGCTACTCTTTTTTCATAATCAATTCCAGCAATTTCTACCCAAGGTGTTGATTGATTAATTAATAAATCTTTATAAATATTATTCAATTCTTTTCTTGGTTTTTCGTCTGGATATTCTCTTAAATCATCTTTTATCCAAGGCAAATCAATATTGCATAATAAATACAAATGGTATTCTCTGTTTACAATTTCATCTAAAATAAATTGATGGCATTTTTGAAAAACATACTCACACCAAACTTTCATTACATACATATTGGTATCAATTATCAACAAGGGCGTATGATTAATAGTTGATAAAGTAGTTGTGTTTATAAATTTATTATCATCAATTTTATTCCAACTGTTTGTTACTTTTTCAGCATATTCATCTTCCATTGCTAATTGACCTTTTGCAATAATTTCTAAATCATCAAAAGAATAATTTGTACCATTAATTAATAAATATTCTCTTGCAAATTCAGGACACCACTCAGTATTATATTGTTGTGCAAGCAATTCACACAAAGTGCTTTTACCTGTACTCTCAGCTCCTATTATGGCTATTCTTTTTATATTCATTCAATTTTATTTCTTAGTATATAAAAGGTCAGTATGTTCTTTTGCTACATTCAAAATTAGTTTTATAAAGTGTACTAAGAAACGATTTTATAAATTAACATTAATGCCAATTAAAAAATTAACTCCAGCCATAGGAAAATAATAATTTTCTGTTGTTAAACTTCCACCATAAATATAACTGTAAGTGTAGCCATTGGGTTCGTACATTTTATTAAATACATTATTTATTTGTGCCAATAAATCCCACTCTTTAAAAATTTTATTTTTAATAGTGTAAATACATCTTACATCTTGTGTGTAAAAACTTTTCAGCATTCTGTTTTCATTTTGTGTGTTATCTAAATATTGTTTGCCAACGTATTTTCCTATTAAACTAATTTCAAAATTTTTTGTAGGTAAAAAACTTATGTTAGTACTTGCAATTACAGATGGAGAAAGGGTTATATCGGAATTAGTATGTTTAATTTCTACTTGATTATTATGGTCGTAATCATCAATAAACTCTGTAAACGATTGTATTTTATTAGCACTTAAAGTTACATTTCCAACTACATTAAAATAATTATTAAACACATAAGCAGTTTGTAATTCTATTCCTAAACGATAACTGTTAGGTACATTAGTTCTTGTATAAGCTCCTACATCATTTACTTTTCCTGTAAGTACTAATTGGTTTTTGTACAGCATATAATAAAGCGTTGTAGCAAAATAAAATTGATTGATTTTTTTTTCTACACCTAATTCAAAGTTGTGTAAGGTTTCTGCATTAGGTTGCATTGTTGTTCCAGCTTCAAAATCATCTCTGTTAGGCTCTTTGTGGGTTAAAGCATAACTAACAAAAGCTTGCCAATTATTTTTATTGTATGTAACACCAATTTTGGGATTTATAAAATCAAATTTTCTGTCAATATTTAATGTTGGGTTTTTTCTAAAGCCATTCATAGTGTGTTGTACATGTCTAAACTGAACATCAGCAAATACTGAAAAATTATTTTGAAATTTTTGTTGCACTTTTCCATAAGTATGAAATTCATTTTTATTAGCAGCTACATTGTAAAAGGTAAAATCTTTTTCAATTCCTAATGTTGCCCAAGGAATTTTCCCATAATGTTTTCCATCGTATTTACTCCAACCTCCACCCAATAACACAAGTAATTTATCTTTCTTATATTCAACTGAAAAAATATTTCCATAAAAATAATTATCCAACCATAATTGCCTTACAATATCAGTCTTTGCAATAGTTACAGAGCCAATAACAACATTAGGTAATCCATAATTAGCAAGTTTTTCATTGGCTTTATAATTTTCATAATAACCAATTCCTCTTGTAAGAAATGTTGCAAAATTTGCACTCCAATTATTTGAAAATTTATGATTAAAAAATAATTGATAATGCGTTTGCCTGTAATTATCTGTTTCATTATCATAAGGTGTTCCAGGTTTTTCTGTACCACTTGTGTTGTAAGTTCTATTGGTTTTTATCATACTTTCAGAAACACCATTCCATGCTTGATACGTTTTTTCTTTACCTGAAAATATATTTAAACGTAACGAAGATTGTTTGTTGATGTAAGCACCAGAAATATAAAACGATTGTAAGTTGCTGCTTGCTCTATCTACATAACCATCACTTTTTATTTGGCTCAATCTTGCATCAACAGTAAAATGATTTTCCAATAAACCTGTTCCTGCTTTCACTGTATTTTTCCATGTATTAAATGAACCAAAAACATTGTTTATTTCACTATAAGGTTTTTCATTAAATTCGTTAGTGCTAATATTTATTGCTGCTCCAAAAGCTGCTGTACCATTGGTCGAAGTTCCTGTACCTCGTTGTATTTGAATAGATTTTGCAGATGAAACAATATCGGGAAGATTTACAAAAAATGTTCCTTGACTTTCAGCATCATTGTAAGGAATACCATTGAGTGTAACATTAATTCTTGTTGCATCTGTACCACGAATGCGAATACCTGTGTAACCAACACCATTGCCTGCATCTGCATTTACAACAACAGAAGGCGTTTCATTTAAAATAAAAGGTAAATCTTTTCCTACATTAACCTTAGCAATTTGCTCTTTATTCAAATTTGTTTTTGTAAAAGGAGAGTTATCTATTACACGAATAGATTTTACCTCCAACTCATCTAAGTTTAATGCAATGCTTGATAAATGAATAACCAAAGATTGCAATAATTGCTCTTTACTTAATACAGCAACATAATCTGAATAGCCCACATTAGTTACTTTAATGGTATAAGTTTTCTCATTTATTTTTTTAAAAATAAACTCACCTTGTTCATTAGTAATAGTTGCAAAATTGTTCAACATAATAGTTGCACCTATCAAAGGTTCATTTGTTTGTTTGTCTGTTACTTTTCCAGTAACATTTAATTTTTGTGCTACTACTTGCAGCGTAATAATTGTACATAAAATTGTTCCCAACAAATTTTTCATTGCTTTTTAAATTTTAATTTTTTAAAAAAATGGGAACAGGAATAATGCTTAAGAAAGATGACCAGAATATAATTTAGAAAGTCGCCTTCCCTTCGCAGGAATTACCCTGTTCAGGTTCTACGGGTTTAATCTCAGCCAATCTTTTAAAAAAAGAAAAGCACCCCGAGGAATTTTAGAATGCAAATGTAATAAAGATTAAATAAGTACATCTGTAACCTTTTATTTTTACTTTCGTTAAACAGAAAAACTTCGCCATGAAAAAATTAGTTTTTGCTTTAGTTATTATATTCAATAGCGTTTTTCTTCAAGCACAAGAAAACACAACTATTGTAAACGACCCCAATGCAGTTATAAGAAAAGTAGATAATTTTAAAGCTATAGATGTATCAGGTAGTGTTACTGTTTATCTTTCTCAAGGTCGTGCATCTTCCTTAGCAGTAAGCAGCAATGAAGAAAAAAACATTGAGATGCTCATTACTAAAGTTGAAAATGGAGTTTTAAAAATTTATGTAGATAAGAGTAAATTCAAAATAAGTCGTTTTACAGGAGGCTTTAGGGCTTACATTACCATAAATCAATTAGAAAAATTGGATGTTTCGGGTGCATGTAGTGTAAAGTTTATAGACCCAATTTCTGTTGAAAATTTAAAAATTGATATTGCTGGGGCAAGTAAAATAGCTGGTGAATTAAATACAAAATATTTTAGTGCAGATGTAAGTGGTGCAAGCAGCATAAAAATTAATGGAAGTGCTAAGAATGCAGATTTTCATGTAAGTGGTGCAAGCACAATTAAAGCATTGGATTTTTTAATAGATAATTGTAAAATAAAAGTGAGTGGAGCAAGTAATGCTTCTATAAATGTAAGCCAGTCTTTAGATGCAAATGCAAGTGGTGCCAGTGTTATAAAATATTTAGGAAAAGCACAAATAGTAAACTCATCAGCTACAGGAGCATCCAGCATAAAGCAAATTTCGGAGTAGTATAAAAATAAATTTTGGTTATATAGTATTCACGGCTACTTTTGCACTCCATTATACCGCGAGGTAGAGCAGCGGTAGCTCGTCGGGCTCATAACCCGAAGGTCATAGGTTCGAACCCTATCCTCGCAACAACATCTTTATAAAGCCCATTTAAGGGCTTTATTTTTTTAGATATACTTGTAAACTTTTCAGACATTTGCCCACACAATGAAATCTGGTTTTGTAAATATTTTTGGTAAACCCAATGCAGGAAAAAGCACATTGCTTAATGCTTTATTAGGCGAAAAATTAGCCATAGTTTCTTCTAAAGTGCAAACAACAAGGCACAGAATAAAAGGTTTTTTAACAGATCCAGAAAAGTATCAAATTATTTTTTCGGACACACCAGGTATTATTGAAACTAAATACAAATTGCATGAAAAAATGATGGCTGCTGTAAAAAATGCTTTGGAAGATGCAGATGTGGCTTTATTAATTGTTGATGTAAATGATAATTTAGAAGAGTGTGATACAGTTTTTAAAACATTGAATTTATCGGTGCCTACTATTTTAGTTTTGAATAAGATAGATGAAGCAAAGAATGGAAAAATTTCAGAAGCCGAAAAGTTTTTTGCTGATAAAGTTTATGCCAAAAAAATTATAAAAATTTCGGCATTACAACAACATCATTTAAAAAAATTATTGCAAACTATTATTGAATTATTACCAGAAGGAGAACCCTTTTATAACGAAGAAGATTTAAGTGATTTACCTACCAAATTTTTTGTAAGCGAAATTATTCGTGAAAAAGTGTACGAATTATTTGAAGACGAAATTCCTTATCATGTTGCAGTAAACGTTAATGAATTTAAAGAAAAAGAAACCTTAGTAAAAATTCAAGCTGATATTATTGTTCAAAGAGAAACACAAAAATCAATTATTATTGGTGCAGGAGGTAAAATGATAAAACAGGTTGGAACGCTTGCACGCAAAGACATTGAGAAATTTATAGGTAATAAAATTTTCTTAGAACTTTTTGTAAAAGTAAAACCCAAGTGGAGAGATAATGAATTACATTTAAAAGAGTATGGTTATTAGAAAAGAATTTATTATCCTCAAGAAAAAATAATTTTACTTCACTCTACTCTTACTCTACATTAAACTTTTCAACCTCTTTAATTATTATCTATTTTCTTTTCATTACTTTTTCTGCAGCATCTACAATAAATGGTGTATCTAAACCATATTTCTTTAATAAATCCAATGGTTTGCCACTTTCTCCAAAAGTATCATTAGTGCCAATATACTCAATAGGAATTGGGAAATTTTTAGCAGTTACTTGTGCAATACTATCTCCCAAACCTCCTATAATATTATGTTCTTCTACAGTTACTGCACATTTAGTTTTTTGAATAGATTGAATGATAGCTTCTGTATCTAATGGTTTTATGGTATGTATATTTATTACCTCAACACTATACCCTTTTTCTTCTAAAATTTTTCCTGCTTCTATCGCTTTCCAAACCATGTGTCCACAAGCAAAAATGGAAACATCATTTCCTTCTGTTAATTGTTGTGCTTTACCAATTACAAAATCGCTTCCATCTTCTTTAGTAAAATTTGCCCATTTAGGACGACCAAAACGCAAATACACAGGACCGTTGTAAGAAGCAATAGCTTTTGTAGCTGCTTTGGTTTGGTTAAAGTCGCAAGGCACAATAACTGTCATGCCTGGTAACATTTTCATTAAACCAATATCTTCTAAAATTTGGTGAGTTGCACCATCTTCTCCTAAGGTAAGACCTGCATGGCTTGCACAAATTTTTACATTTTTGTTACTATACGCAACGCTTTGACGAATTTGGTCGTACACACGCCCTGTACTAAAGTTTGCAAATGTGGTAGTATAAGGAATTTTTCCACCTATTGTCATGCCTGCTGCAATGCCAATCATATTGGCTTCTGCAATGCCAACTTGTATAAAACGTTCTGGAAAATCTTTAATAAAAGGAGCAATTTTCATAGATCCTGCAAGGTCTGCAGTAAGTACAACTACGTTTTCATTTTCTTTTCCTATTTCATACACACCTTCACCAAAGCCTGCACGTGTTTCTTTTTCATTGAGTAGTTGAATATCTGAACATTTCATAAAAAATAATTTTATTGATTACTGTAAAGTGGTGCAAAAGTAATAGAAATAAAACGAAGCTTTTTGTATTTATTAAATATTGTAAAATTCTATTTGCTTTCGTTCCAGGTTTTGTAAATAGCTTGTTGCATAGTATAATTTTCTGGAATTTTTCTTAATGGCTCTACTGGTTGTAAAGTATTAAAAAGTTCTTGAGGTAATTGTTGGTATAGCTTTGTACCGTTTGATTTCCATTGAATCATTTCATCGCTAACTTCTTTAATTTTTTTAGCAGGGTTTCCTACAATTAAACTTCTGTTATCATATTTATCATCTGCTTTTATAAAACTCAAAGCTCCTACAATACATTCATCTCCCAAAACAACATTGTCCATTATTACAGCATTCATGCCTATTAAACAATTTTTACCAATTGTTGCACCATGTATTACAGCTCCATGACCAATATGTGCAGCTTCTTTTAAAATAACAGTAACACCAGGGAACATGTGTATGGTGCAGTTTTCCTGTACATTGCAACCATCTTCAATAATAATTTGCCCCCAATCGCCACGAATGGCTGCACCTGGTGCAATGTAAACGTTTTTGCCAATTATTACATTGCCTGTAACTGCTGCTAACGGATGCACAAAAGCTGTTTCGTGTACAACAGGTATATAATTATTAAACTGATAAATCATGTAGTAAAGATAATTAGTGAAATTTATTTTAAACTGCATTATTCTTTTTCATTTGTAACATCTTATTAAAACATAGTGTTGAACTTATCTTACATTTGTACATCAATTTTTAAAGAATAAAATTTTCATTTATGCAATTCAGAAATTTTAAAATGGTAAGCTATGTAGTTTTTGGAAGAGGATGTTTTAATCAGTTAGATGAAATAATAGCACCACATAGAAAAAACAATGCTCCCTTTATATTTTTAATAGATCATGTTTTTGAAGGAAAGCCTTTAACAGAAAGGATTCCATTGCGTGGTAATGATAAAATACTTTTTGCAGATGTAACTCACGAACCTAAAACAAAACAAGTTGATGCTATTGCTCAACAACTAAAAGATGAATTTGGAACAGTAAGTGGTATTGTAGGTATTGGAGGAGGAAGCACATTGGATTTAGCAAAAGCAGTATCGTTAATGATAAATAATCCTGGTAGTAGTGCAGATTATCAAGGTTGGGATTTGGTAAAAAAGGCTGGTGTATATAAAGTGGGTATTCCTACTTTAAGTGGTACAGGTGCAGAAGTAAGCAGAACAACAGTACTTACAGGACCTACAAGAAAATTAGGCATGAACAGCGACTTCACTCCATTTGACCAAATTATTTTAGACCCAGAATTAATAAAAAACGCCCCAGCCAATCAACGATTTTATACAGGTATGGATTGTTATATTCATTGCATAGAAAGTTTAGAAGGAACTTACTTAAATGAATTTAGCAAAAGCTATGGCGATAAAGCTTTGCAACTTTGTCGTTATATATTTTTAGAAAAAAATATTTGGGATGATGAATGTGATGATAAGTTAATGATGGCAAGTTATGCTGGTGGAATGAGTATTGCTTATAGCCAAGTAGGTGTTGCTCATGCTGTAAGTTATGGATTAAGTTATTTGTTAGGAACAAAGCATGGTATAGGAAATTGTATTGTAATGAATCATTTGGAAGAGTATTATCCTGAAGGACAAAAAGAGTTTAAACGTATGGTTGAGAAAGGTGGTTACGAAATTCCTCAAGGAATTTGTAAAGGATTAACTGATGAGCAATTTGACACCATGATAAATGTAAGTCTTGGCATGAAACCTTTGTGGGAAAACGCTTTGGGGAAAAACTGGGAATCTATAATGACAAGAGAAAAGCTTAGAGCTTTGTACGAAAAACTTTAATTTTTGTAAATAAATTATTATACATAAACCCAACAGATGCTTCCTAATAATTGCATCTGTTTTTATTTCATAGTATTTGTTTTGATAAAAAAAGAATCATGAAAAAAATTGCCTTTATACCTGCACGTTATGCAGCTACACGTTTTCCTGCAAAGTTGATGCAATTATTAGGGAACAAAACAGTTATTCGTCATACTTATGATAACACAATGGCAACAGGTTTGTTTGATGAGGTTTGGGTAGTTACAGATAGTGAAATTATTTTTAATGAAATTGTAAGCAATGGAGGCAAAGCCATAATGAGTGTAAAAGAGCATGAAAGTGGTAGTGATAGAATTGCAGAAGCTGCTGAAAAAATAGAGGTAGATATAATAGTAAACGTACAAGGCGATGAACCTTTTGTAAAAAGAGAGCCTTTAGAAAAACTACTAAAAGTTTTTGATGATGCAACTGTTCAAGTTGCAAGTTTGATGCAAGTTTTAAAAAATGAAAAACAAATTCAAGACCCAAATTATGTAAAAGTTGCAGTTGATAAAAATATGAACAGTTTAATGTTTAGTCGTTCTCCTATTCCTTATCAAAGAGATAAAAATATTACCCCTGTTTACTATGAACACATAGGAGTATATGCTTTTAAAAAACAAGCATTATTGAACTTTACACAATGGCAAATAACACCTTTAGAAGCTGCTGAAAAAATAGAGTGTTTGCGTTATTTAGAAAATGGTGTTCCTCTAAAAATGGTTGTTACAGATTATATGGGTATAGAAATTGATACTCCAGAAGATTTACAAAATGCTATACAATTTTTATAGTTATTGCACACTAAAACTAACAGCACTTTTTACAGGCTCTCCAGTATTAGTTAAACCTTGTATAAAAGCAACAAAATTTCCTTTTACATCTGATGTATAAAAATTTATATTGGTGCTTGAATTGCTGTTGGTTTGTACGTTTCCAGACCAATACAAGAGAGTTCTATAATCTGGTATTCTGCTTGCTTTAGTTTCTTTTGTGTCGTATTTTGGAGCATAAAAAATTCTTTCTTGTTGTAGTGCATCATAATCTATTAATAAAGACTCTGCATGCAAATTGGTTGCACCTAATTTTCCTGTATAACTTGAAAAACTTGCAATACCATCAAAAGCATAAGAGCCATAATAAAATGTTCTTGTAACTACATCTATTTTTTTTATTTTAAGAGGGTCTAAAGCAATAATATTATCTGCATCAAAAACAGGAATACCATCTAATAACACCAAAGGTTGTGTATTAAAAAATTGAAATCTTGGAGCATCTACAGTATGGAAAATAAATTTTCCTGATTTTTTTCTAACAGCAATTCCAGTAACATACTCTCTTAAAACTTCTTCCATTGTAGAAAACCTGGTGTAGTTATCTAAGAAATATTCTTCATCTGGTTTGCCAAAAAATGGAGCATAGTTTTTTACAGATTTATACATTGGTTTTTCGCTATAAATATGTTCCGATTGTACACTTATTCCATAATTATTCAACTCGTTTTCTTTGCTTTCAGTAATGGCAAAAGCAGGAATTTTTGTTGAAGAATATTTATCCCAATATGCACTATTAATATCAATTCTAAAATTACTGTCTGTAACATTATTTGTTTGAGCTATTAATTGTGTGCTGTTTAAAATAGAAGGCATTAAAGCAAAAAACTCTCCTGTAGAAGTGCTTTGAGCAGCAGCAAAACCAAATTCTTTTCCTGAAATACTTAAATAAACACCAATACCTTCTACAGGTAATAAAGTGGTTTTATTTACCACCTTTCCTGTAATAATTTGACTTTCATATTCGGGTAAATATTTTTTTTCGTTTGATTGATTTTGTAAAATATTACTCCAATTAAATCTCCTCCAACCTTGTGTTAAAAGCAAATTATCTAATGCTGTTTTGGTATGGTCATTAGTATTGTTAAAATAGAAAGAGGGGTTTTCAATATTACCTTTTAACTCTGATGTAAGCCAATAATACTGTTGTATATCTAAACTTTCAGAGGGTTGTAAAGAATCTGTTTTAAAAACAGCAACAGATAAATTAGAAGCTATATTTTGTTTGTTTATATCATTGGCAGCAACTGTAATATTCACATTTTCTCTGGTTGAAAACTGTGTATTATTTACAGTTGTATTGAGCATATATTTTACTTCTGGCTGTTTATAAAATAATCTTTCACATACAGGTTTATTGTTTTTATCAAAAATGGTAAACACATTTACACCCTCTTTTAGTAGAGATTTATCAATAGTAAAAACTGTTGTTCCATTTTGCAAAACCTGTGTTTGATTAATTTGTATTTTTTGGTTATTGTGTGTTATTAAGCTAACATTTTCGTTTGAAAAATTTTTACTTGCTTCCACCAAAACTTTTATCAAATTTTCTTTTTCTTGAACATTCATTACATAGCCAAATTCATAAATAGTAGGCAAATTATAATGTAGTGTATCGTTGCTTTCTGTTACAATAATTGCTTGGTAAGTATTGCTGTTATTGGGTGTGAAAACAAACGAACCAATACCTAATTGCTGTGGAGAAAATGCAACTACAATTTCATTGGTTTGATTGATAATTTTACCTTGAAAATTTATTCCTTTACCAAAGCTGTTTACAGCCTTAAATGCTATTTTACTTTGAATATTATTTACAAGGTTGCCTCCTTCAGGAAAAAATTGCACATCGTATTCAATACTTTTTTTAGCTGTATCTACTTCTGGTTTTTCAAAAACATTTACAACCGAAATTATTTTTTTAAACGCCAATTCTTCACTAAAATTTTTCATCCAATTGGTGTAAGTTCTAAACAAATAATTTCCTGAAGGCAATGATAAAGGCAATTGAAGTTGTCCATTGCCCATGCCTTCTTCTATATTTATTTTTACTTGTAATAATGGTTTATTGTTGGCATCAATAAGTTCTACATAAGCTATTTTACTTATAGGGCTTAGTGAATTTACAAAAGCATCGGTATTATACAATTTAAACCAAATGGTTTCTCCCGATAAATAAAAATTTTTGTCTGTATGCACAAATATTTTTTCTTGAAAATTATTGGTTACATAATTTTCAAACAAAGTGTTTACTGAATTGGTATTTTCTGTTTGTGCAAAATTTTTTACACCAAAAAATAAAACTAAAGCTATCGTTATACTAATCTTGTACATACTTAATTATCTTAAAAAATTTCTGTTTTAAAATTTATCATCTATTACCAATAAGAAGGTTTATCTGTTGTTCCTCCAAAAATTCTACAATCTGTACATTGCTGTGGTGCAGCTAAAAATGCACCTTGCATATCTGGAGCAACAGGTAAATATCTTCTTACAGCATAGTACAAACGCATGCTATCTCTATTAGGAACTACTGAAATTAATTCACAGTTTGCAGGATAAGGTTCTATAAATGTTGGTACATCATTTTTATTTATAAAAATTCTTTTCTGTGCAGTTGTAGTAGCACTTATATAGCCTATTACAGGCTCATTTGCATTTGTTACACAATATAAATTTCCTAAAAGTTGTGTTGGCTGTACATCAAAAACAGAGCCTCCTAATTCTGTGGTTTGTTTTAATTGCTCCCAGTAATTATAAGCTTCTTTTGTTAATGCTCTTTGCTTCACTAATACACTGTATCGTTGGTCAAACCTGTTAGAACCTTTTGGTACAAATAATATTTTTTCGTTGTTGATGATATCATTAGATAATCTTTCTGTTGTATTAATAAATATTTGAGAAGTTTTGGTAAATCTCCAGCATCTATAAATTTGTTCTGTTGGGTCTCTCATTTCAATAATAGTATCGCCCATGTATTTATATTGTGCATCAAAATAGGCTCTGTATTCCCAGGTTTCTTCACAATCCCATTTGTAATATAATGATGTATTGCTTGCATCGTGTGTATTTACAAAAAATTGAATACCATTTTTTTCATTATCAATTTTCCATGTTACACTATCAATAGCGGGTGAAATTTTTCCTGTTACAAGATCTGATTGATACACTTTTGCATTAGAAGTAATAATTTTTAAACGATACGATTGTGTTTGAGAAAGTGCAGCACCATAAACAACATATTCGCCATTTGCTTTTTCTGTAAACTGTGTAAGTACAGTACCAGCAGCAGATAGAATGCTTATGCTTGCACCTTTTTCAGGCTTTGAAGATGTACTGCTACCTAATTTTTGTGTACGAGAAAGTTTAAAATAACTTGTGTCAGAATTTACATCAATAAATCCTTCTACCACTAAAATATTATGGTCTGTTGTTACTTCTGGTGGTGTATAATTTTCTCTACAACTTGTAATAAAAATTATCCCAACAAAAAAATATAATAAACGCTTTATCATGCTTATGCTTCTCTTTTTAAAATTTAAAATTGTATGTTATAAATGGAATAGCACTTCCAAAAATCGAAAGCTGATAGCCTTTTATTTTTCCATTTTCTGAAGTGAAATAAACTGAATAAGGATTTTTTCTTCCAGTTAAATTATATACACCTAAAGACCATGAACTGTGTGCTAATTTTTTTATTTTATGATTGCCTTCTATGTTCATAGAAAAATCTGCTCTAAAATAATCTGGTATTCTGTATTGATTTCTGTCAGAATAATAAACCCTATCGCCTCCACCATAATTATAAATGGCAATAGGCAATGTTATAGGGCGACCAGTGCTATACACAGCAGTTAATGAAATATTGAATCGGTGCGAAAATTTATAATTTCCAATAAAATTTACGCTATGTGGTTTATCAAAATTAGAAGGATAAAACTCTCCTCTATTTACTTTATGATTGGTTAAAGGCTCATCTGTTTGCAATAAGGTTCTTGAATATGTGTAGCTAATCCATCCATTTAATTTTCCTGAATTTTTCTTCAGCATAAACTCTATACCATAAGCTTTACCTTTTGAGTTTAATACATCTGTTTCAATAGTATTATTCAACAATAATTTTGCACCACTTTTATAATCCAAAAAGTTTTGCAACCATTTGTAATACATTTCTACAGAAACTTCAACATCTTGCTGAGTAAATGTTTTATAAAATCCTAAAGAAAGTTGTTGTCCAATTTGTGGTTTAATATAAGTATCGCTTAATTTCCAAATATCTGTTGGCGACATTGCAGTTGTGTTGGAAAGCATGTGTATGTGCTGACGTTGAGTACTAAAACCTGCTTTAATAGAAGTTGACTCATTGATAGAATAACGAGCAGATAATCTAATTTCTGGACCAAAATAAGTTTTTATAGGCTGCCCATTTTTATAAAAAATACTATCATTAATATTCGAAACAGTTCTTTCCATTCCTGTCAAATAAGTATAAACTTTTGAAGCTCCTAATGCTGTAAATGCAGAAATTCTTAATCCTGCTTCAACAGCAAATTTTGAAGAGAGTTCCATTTTATCTCCAAAATACAAAGCATTCTCTATGCCTTGCTCTTGTTGAATTTTAGTAGGATTAACAAGAGATTGAGTTCCATTGGGTTCAAATGTTCCTGGATTTAATTTTATAAAATTACCGTTGTAACCAAAGTTTATTCTATGTATGTTGCCATAGGATTTTGTAAAATCTGCTTTAATGTAATATTGATTGATGTTAAACTTTAAAGTAAATGCACTCAATGGTTTTAAGGAACTTTCTATACCATAATTATAATTATCAAAACCTGCTGTAAATAAGCCAAAGAAATTGTTTTTAAAAATGTGTTTCCATTGTACGTTTATGTTATTGTTCATGTATTTATAAGTGGTGTCTTTATCCAACTTAAATTGGTCTTTACTTAAATAACCTGTTACATACAAAAAGTTTTTAGTATTTATTTGTTGCGATAAGTGAAGGCTTAAATCATAAAAATTGGCTTTGCTATTTTTAAAACCATCATCTTTTAAATTTTTCAAAATCCAATTAGAATAAGTAGTTCTAAAACCTACTATAAAAGAACCTTTTTCTTTTTTTGTAGGACCTTCAAACATTAAATGACTTGTAAGAGGACCAATACCACCAGCACCACCCAATTTCTTTTTATTACCTTCTTGAACTGATACATCTAATACAGAAGAAATACGACCACCATATTTTTCAGGAATACTGCTTTTATATAACTCTACACCTTTTACAACAGAAGGATTGAAGGCAGAGAAAAAGCCAAACAAATGCGATGGATTGAAAATGGTTGCTTCATTAAATAAAATTAAATTTTGATCTACCGAACCGCCCCTTACATTAAATCCTGTACTTGCTTCTCCTACAGATGTAACCCCTGGTAAAGTTAATACAGCTCTTAAAACATCTGCTTCTCCAAATACTACAGGTTGTTGTTTTAGTTGCTTAATGCTAATTTTTTCAACACCCATTTTGGGCGTTTTTACTCCAGAGTTTTTCTTTGAAACTGTTACTACAACGCCTTTTAAAGCAGTTACATTTTCTTGCATTTCAATATTTAAAGTACCAGAAGATTGCACCAACAACTGACGTATAGCATCTCTCATACCTACACTTGAAACAGTTATCATATTTCTTCCTTTAGAAAGATTTATGCTGTATCTGCCCAAATAATCTGTAACTACTGCTGTTTTTCCTGCAGTAATAATTGCACCTACCAAAGGTTCATTGTTTTTACTATTTTTAACTTGACCACTTACTTCTACTTTTCCACTTACAACAGCATTGGGGTTGCCTACAATTATTAATTTATTTTGAATAGCAACATCTTTATCATTATTATTTTCTTCAGTTGTTTCTTCAACGTCTGTAATTGTTTTTTCTTTTTTTACTGCCGATTTTTCTGGTTTAAAATAAGCAGTTCCCAAATTGGTAAGCAGTTGTACATTTCTTGAAATAAATATTTTATTATCATTCGAAATAGAAAAATACAATTCGGTATCATCAAAAATATTTTTCAATACCTCTGTTAGTTTGCTATTAGTAACATTAATAGTTATTTGCAAACTATCAGTATCTACATGGTTGTAAAAAAAATAATAGTTGGTTTGTTTTTCTACTGTTTGCACCAACTCTTTAAAAGTTACACGTTTTAAATCGAGTGTTACAGTGTTGTTGTTTTGTGCAAAAGCATTATTGAACAATACTGTAAAAACAATAACAACCAAAGGCTTAAAAAAAACTTTCATTTAATTAATTTGAAATTTGCTCGTAATATTTAATAGATAAAACAATAAAATCTTCTGGTGTTTTTCTGTAGCTTATATTTTCTTTATCCATATAATCCAACACTTGATTTTTATAGCTTTTGAAAAAATCGTATAGCGTTTGTCGGTTTTTCACTTCAATAAAATTGTTTTGTTCTTTTATATAATAAGTATTTTGTTCTTCAATTCTTTTTTCTACACCCGACTGAGAAACTACTTCTTTTATTATTTTATTTCTTTTACACAATACAGTATATTTTCCATTGTACAATATTTCATAAAATGCATCTGGAATTTTATTTTGTTCAGGTGTTAAATGCCAAAAACGAACAGTGCCAATAGAAAAAGAATCTATTTTTTCTCTGATAATTTTTATTTGTACACCTAAATTGCTACCATGCGTTATTAATTCATTCGATAATAAATCTAATTTCAAAGGAAGGCTTGGATAAATATTTCCTGCATAACCAATATTTCCATTTACAAATTCATCTGTTTGCCAAAATGCATGACCTGTAAGCTTTCCATAATTTTTATAATACTCCTGACCAGTATAAACACTTTCTTTATAACCAACGGTAGTATGATACAAATTTTGAACAGATGATGATGGATTTTGCTCTTTACTATTTTGTGCATGTAAACCAAAAACATGGAGTGAAAAAGCAGATAAAAAGAAAAATAAATATTTCATAAGTTTTTAAAAATAACCATTGCAACAAAACCATTTGTTTATTTACTAAATGTTTCGGCAAGCTAATAATCAATTTCGGCAAAATAAGAAGTTTGGATTTAATAAAAATATTAAAAGCAGAAATAAAGGATGAACGGCTTATTTGTTTTGTGCTTTTTTATTCTATATTCACTAATTAAAATAAGGTTTTATGCACACAAGTTATATTAGTAACCAACCTATTAAAAAAGGCGAACAGGTTAAGGGGCAAGATATAAGAGTTGCCATTTTTGATTTTATAAAAATTACTTATCCAAATTTTAACACAGAAGATTTTATTTCTTTATCAGAGCTCAATCACTTCAGAAGATTGTATTTAACGAGTTTAATAGAAGAAGAATGGGGTGAATTAGCCACTATTGATAAAGATGTAATGAACGCCATACAAAACAATTCTATTCTTTCGGAAAACATTGTTGATAAAAAAGAAATAGCACTTACCATAGGGCAAAAAGTAGCTGATAAAGTAGCTATGTTTGGAGGAAGCTGGACGTTTATAATTTCTTTTTTTGCTTTTTTATTGCTCTGGATATTTGTAAATATTTATGCACTTGCACAAAAACCTTTTGACCCTTATCCTTTTATTTTGCTCAATCTTATTCTTTCGTGTTTAGCTGCCATTCAGGCTCCCATTATAATGATGAGCCAAAATAGGCAAGATGAAAAAGATAGATTAAGAGCCGAACACGATTATAAAATAAATTTAAAAGCAGAACTTGAAATAAAATTACTAAGCGAAAAAATTGATCATTTATTGGTGCATCAAAATAAAAAATTATTAGAAATACAAGAAGTGCAAACAGATTACTTAGATGATTTAATGAATGAAATTAAAAACAAAAAAACACTCTAATACTCTAACTTTACAACTATGAATAACAAGACTTTCTCTCATGCTTTTGATAAAAAAAATTGGTTTAAAACTGGTATATTTTGGGGTGTGTTTATGTTTGTTACCATGTCTATTATATACCCTCTTTTAAACAAACAAGCACTTGTTTTAAAACACGTTTTAATAGAAATTTTAATTTGGCTTGCCGCAGGAATGGTAATGAGTTTTTCAATGCACTTGTTGATGCGAGTATTAATAAAAAAACTTAGCAGAAAAAAACAACAATAGCATTGTGCAATAATTAATATATTTCAGTTTATTGTTTGTTCCTATATTTACCTATTCAAGTAAATAAAAAATTACTTGTAAAATATTACTCCATGAAAGTTGCAATTTACAGTCGTGGTTTAGATGAAACATTAGAGAAACCTTTGGTTTATTTGTTGCAAGAATTATTGAAACACAATATTAAAGTAGTTGTTTATAGACAGCTTTTGCAATTATATCACTTACCAGATGAGATTAAAAATGTTATTGAAATTTTTTCTACAGATGAACAATTAAATGCTAATACAGATTGCTTAATTAGTTTAGGAGGCGATGGCACCATGCTTGATGCAGTTGCTTTAGTAAGAGAAAAAGGCATTCCTATTCTTGGTGTAAATATTGGCAGACTTGGTTTCTTGGCAAATATTAACAGAGATGAATTGCAAGTTGCTGTAGATGCTCTTGTAAACAGAACTTATATAATAGATAAAAGAACATTATTACATCTTGATGCTAATACAAATTTATTTGGCGATGCTCCTTTTGCTTTAAACGAATTTGCAATTCATAAAAGAGATACTTCGCCCATGATTAAAATTCATACCTATTTGAATGGCGAATTTTTAAATACTTTTTGGGCAGATGGCTTATTGGTTTCTACACCTACAGGAAGCACAGGTTATAATATGAGTTGCAACGGACCTATTGTTTTTCCTGATGTTTCAAGCTTTATTATTACACCTTTAGCCCCTCACAATTTGAATGTAAGAAGTATTGTAGTATCTGATAACAACATTATTTCTTTTGAAATAGAAGGAAGAACAGACCAATTTATTTGCTCATTAGATGCACGCAGAGAAATTGTAAATAAAGGCATACAGTTAGCAATTAAAAAAGAAAATTTTTCAGTAAATCTTATTCGTTTAAACGAAGGAAGTTTTCTTTCTACATTAAGAAACAAACTTACCTGGGGCATGGATAAAAGAAATTAAAAACAATAATTATTTTAGTTACGAAATGAAAAAAACATACACCATTTTATTCTTTTTTGCTACCATTTTTTTAATGAATTGTTCAACTGCTCAAGAGTACAACGACATTATTCCAGAACATCAAACATTTACTCTACAATCCAAGTATGTAAATGAAGCAAGAGTAATTAATGTATGGCTGCCCACTAATTACAAATCAACTACAGATTCGTTTCCAGTATTGTATATGCCTGATGGAGGATTAAAAGAAGATTTTCCGCATATTGCTAATACAATTGCAGAACTTATACAAGCCAAAAAAATTAAACCTATTATTTTAGTAGGCATCGAAAACACACAAAGAAGAAGAGATTTAACTGGCTTTACAGAAGTTAAAAAAGACAAAGAAATTGCTCCTGTGGTAGGTGGTTCAGATAATTTTAGAAATTTTATTCAACAAGAATTAATTCCTGAAATTAATAAGCAATACAGAACAACATACGAAAAAGGAATTATTGGCGAATCTTTAGCTGGACTTTTTGTTACAGAAACCTTTTTATTACACCCCAATATGTTTAGTTTTTACATAGCTTTTGACCCTTCTTTATGGTGGAATAATCATTATTTAGTACAAACAGCAAAAGAGCATTTAGCAACACCTTTTACAGATAAAAAAACATTTTGGTTTGCTGGCTCAAATACAAAAGATATTTCCACTTATACTAAACAATTAGAGCAAATTTTAAAAGAAGAAAATAAAGCAAATCTCACATGGAATTACTCCAACGAGCCTAAAGAAAAACACAATACTATTTTTAGAGCTACTAAAGAAAAAGCAATTATTTGGGCAACTGGTGAAAAATAGAAAACACTCAAAAGCAGCATTTGCGAAACTACTATCATCAAGAAATTAACAGTTTTAAAGTAAGAAATTCTATAGATTTTTCGTTTACCATTTTATAAGTACGTTATTTTGCCCCCATGTTCAAAAAAATAATAATTATTTTTTCTGTTTTTCTGTTTTCATTACAAACAAAAGCACAGGTATTAGATGCTTATGTGCATGAGGGAGAGTTTGGTATAGGCGTAGGTGCAGGTCATTATTTTGGCGATTTAACAGCAGGCATGAAATTAATAGATTTAAAGCCTAAGCTCTCTGCAAGTATTTTTTTTAGAAAACAATTTAATAATTATGTAGGCGTAAAAGTAGCAGGCAGCTACGCATTTTTAGGTTATTCAGATAAATACATTAGCTACAAAAACAACATAGTACAAAAAACAAGAAACCTAAGTTTTAATACCAATGTTTGGGAGTTAAGCATTAGTGGCGAATTTAATTTTTTTCGTTTTCAACCAGGGTTTGAGGAATATCGTTTTACGCCTTATGTTTCTTTGGGTGTAGGTATTTTTTCTTATGATCCTTATGCTTATTTATATGGAGAAAAATATTTTTTACGCCCTTTAGGAACCGAAGGACAACAAGATAAAGTACACTATCCCAATCTTAAACCTTATGGTACAATGGCAATTAGCTTTCCTGTAGGCTTTGGCATGAAATATAGTCTCAATGAAAAAATAAACGTTTTTGGAGAAATTGTGTACAGATTTACCAATACAGATTATTTAGATGATGTAAGTGGTAATTATGCACCAGATGCTTTTCCATTAAATCCCAATGGCACACCTTCTGTAGGTTTTTTATTACAAGATAGAAGTTATGAATATGGTACACCTATTGGTATAAAAGGAAGACAGCGTGGTAATAGTGAACAAAAAGATAGTTTTATAACTGCACAATTAGGTATAAGTATTAATATTGGTTCTTACAAATGCCCTACTTACTAAAGCAAAGTACTGAAAAATAGTTGCTGAAAATTTTCAAAACAATTCTTCAAATACTTTGTCTAATCGCATCTCTATAATTCCATTTTAAAAGTGAATTATCTCACTAATGAAAGAGTAGAAATTATTAACCTTTTCGTACTTGATTATATAGAAAATTAAAAGCCAATAAAATAAATGGTATAAGAAAGTTTTTCTAAAATTTAATGCCCATTAGTGGGGTATAAAAGAAAGAGTCCTTCGGAATTTTCTTATAACCAAAAAACAGAGTTGTTAAAAAGTTACTCCACTACCAATTTCTCTATTTGTGCATTTCCTTTCCTGTCTTTTATTTGCACCATATACAAACCTTTTGTAAGATTGGCAATATTAATAATAGCGGTGTTGCTTATATTATTCAACTGCTTAGCCACAACAACTCTTCCTGCGTGGTCTATAATTTTTATTTCCAATAAATCAGTACCATTTACATATACTATATTTCTTGCAGGATTTGGATAAATACTAAAAGAGTTTTTATTATTGAATGCTACACTTACTGATTTGCTGTATATATTGCTGCCATCTTTATCTACACTTTGTAAACGATAATAAATAACTTGTGCATTTACATTACCAATATTATCTTCATATTTATAAGTGTTAGAGCTATTACCTATTGCATTGATTTTATCAATATTGAAAAACTCTGTATTATTTACACTACGTTGAATATTGAAATAAGAAGTATTTATTTCATTACTCGTTAGCCAATTTAATGTTACAATACTATTTTGTTGTTTTGCTGTAAAAGACACAAAAGTTAGAGGTAATGTTGAATTTATTATTTTGCTTACAGTACTATTCCCATAATTAGCCGTATAAATATTACCCAAAGCATCTATAGCTATAGGCCAAGCTCCAGCAGCCATACTACCACCACTTGAAATTGTAGCCCAGTTCTGCGTTACAGCACTTGAAGTTGATATTTTAATGACTTTGTTATGATCATAATCTGAAACATACAAATTATTAGAAGCATCTATTACTATACCTGATAAAAAGGTGTTTGCGGCAGCTACTACAGCCCAAGATTGCGTAACCACTCCACTTGAAGTTATCTTGCTAATAGTTCCATTGGAATTTCCCGTATAAATATTTCCTAAAGCATCAATTGCTATTGCATAAGGATAAGCGTCGCTTGCTAAAGTAGCCCATGCCTGGGTTACTATTCCTGATGATGAAATTTTACTTATAGAATTGTTGTCATTTGTTACATAGATATTATTAGAGGCATCTATTACACCTCCTTGAGGAGAACCTAATAATGTTGCAGTCCAAATAATTGAACCATCGGTAGCATTTAGTTTATTTACTGTTTTGTTTCCAGAGTTTATTGCATAAATATTTCCCAAAGCATCTACGCATAAAGACATTATAGTTGCATTATTTGCTAAAATAGCCCAAGATGGTGTAACTACACCACTTGAAGTTATTTTGCTAATAGTGTTATTGCTATTCCCTGTATAAATATTTCCCAATCCATCAATAACCATACAACTTGGACCATTAGCTAAAGTAGCCCAATTTATAGTTGTTGTTCCACTTGAAGTTATTTTGCTAATGCTTTTGCTGGCATTCCCTGTATAAACATTACCCGAAGCATCAGTTGCAATACACCAAGGTTTAGCAGGAAAAAGAATTGTAGCCCAAGATGATGTAATAGTACCACCTGAAGTTATTTTACTTACTGTACTATTGTTAAAATTTGCAGTATATATATTATTTGAGGCATCTAATGCTATTGAAAAAGGAGCAGTTCCTATAGACCAACCAAGAGCTGATGGACCGCCTGGGTCTATTTTATATATATACCAGTTAGAACTAGCAACATAAAGATTAGAAGCTGCATCAAGCACTATAGCATTACCTATACCACCTGCTGGCAGTGTAAACCATGTTCCAAGGTTGCCCCCAGATGTAGTTCTATTTATTGTGCCATTATTATTAATTGTATAAACATTAGCTCCGTCGGCAGCTATTCCTTTAATGTGAAGCCCTCCTAAAACTGTAGCCCAAGCCTGTGTTACAGTACCTGAAGAGTAAACTATTTTACTTATAGTGCTATTATTATTTCCAGTGTAAATATTATTAGATCCATCAATTGTAATTGAAGTAGGGTAAGCATCACTTGATAAACCCCATGTTTGAACTACTGTTCCAGAGGTTGTAATTTGACTAACAGCATTACCGTTTCCAGTTACATAAATAATACCAGTAGATTTTTGTATTACCATTGCAGTTGGAATAAAGCCACTTCCCAATGTAGCCCAATTTTGTGTTACTGCACCTGTAGGTGTTACTTTACTTATACTATTATTATTATTAGCTGTGTAAATATTTCCAGAAGCATCTATCACCATAGCATTTGGAATTGCTGTTAGTGTAGCCCAAGTCTGTGTTACTGTTCCAGATGTGGTAATTTTACTTATAGATTTACTTGCCTGATTGGCTGTATAAATATTTCCCGAATTATCTACTACAACTGCTATAGGCTGTGCATCTGGCGATGATAAATTCGCCCAAGTATCTATAACTGTTTGTGCTTGTAGTAAATCAGTATTACCTAAAAAAATAAAAAAAATAAAATAAAAGGCACGAAATATTCTTTTCATAAAAATGATTTTAATTTCTTTTAAAAAAATAAAAATAGTAATAACAATGCCTGAAGCTATATACCTGCTTTCAGGTATTTTTACATACCGGAGCACAGCATATTTTTGTTATATTCAACTTCAAGAAAAAATTTAAAATTGTTTTGAAGCAGTTACATTATTTACTATTTCTGCCATTATTATTATGTACTTGTTTTAAAGCAAATGCACAAAAACAGGATACACTTATTCTTGGTAATTCTAAAAGCTATCAACTACTACCTTACATAGATTACTTAGAAGATGCAAAAAGAAATATATCAATTACAGAAGCAGTAAATTTATTTAATGAAGGCAAGTATAAAAAAAGCAATGATCTTACCACATTCAATGCAGGTATTACTTTTTCTGCTTTTTGGTTCAGATTTACCATTAAAAACAATACTAAAGAAGTACAAAATCTTATTTTAGGCATTGGTGAAAAAGTAGATACTCTTTGGTTATTTAAACAACAGGCAAACAAAGTAATTTTAATTTCGGCAACTGGTTTTGGATATAGTTATTCATCAAGGCTTATTGGCAATAGAAACTTCTTATTCCCTTTAAATATTTCTAGCAATACATGTGAAACTTATTATTTATTGGCTAAAAATAATGCCGATTATATGTATATTCCGTTTGCCTTAAAAGAGACTGCAAATTATTTTGAACACGAAACCTCCCGTTATCAATTATTATCAGTTTATATTGGGTATTTTTTGTTTGTTGTTGTGTTTAATATTTTTCTATATTTTTCACTCAAAGACAAGTTGCATATATGGTATGCATTGCATGTATTTGCATCATTGGTTTATTTAATGATGGAAGATGGAATTACTTACGAATTGGTTTTGAAATATACACCTTCGTTAAGATGGCTTATTAATGAAGAATATTGGTGGTATGGATTGATGATTATATGGCTTTACGTTATGCAATTAATTTTAAAGCAAACCAGAGCAAATAGTAGAGTTTACCAAATAACAAAAATTGTAATGATTGTGTTGGGTGTAAGAATATTCGTTGCATTTATTCCTGAAATAACACATTTTACTTTTAATAAAACTATTACGCATTTAATTTTTTATATTGGAGATATTGCTTTTTTATTAGGCTCTGTATTACTCCTTATTGGAATTATTGAAAAAATTGTTCAAAAATCAAATATTGCATTCTACTATCTTATTGCCATAATTTTTGGTTTAACTGGCACCCTCAATATTTATTTTAATTATATAGGACTTACAAATTTTAATATAATCAAGCCAAATGCAATGATAGTAGGGCTTACTATAGAAGTTACTATTTTAACTTTTGCACTTACGGTTAGATACAATTTATTTAAAAAAGAAAGAGAAAAACTTTTAGCAGAAGCATCCGAATATCAAACAACTTTATTAGAAAAAATTCTACTAACACAAGAAAACGAACGAAAAAGGCTTGGCGAAGATTTGCACGATGAAGTTGGTAGTACTATTAGCGGTGTGCATCTTTTTACTACCAATTATTTTCTTACACATAAGACTGCAAATAAAGAAGAAAAATTATACAGAAAACATCTTATAAAACAATTAAACAAACTGGTATTACAGATAAGAGATATAGCACACGAACTAATGCCAAAAGATTTTGAAAACAGAGGTATTGTTGCTGTACTTTCAGAAAAAATAAATCATCTAAACTTAATTGGCACCATTGTTTTTGAGTTGATACACACTGGTGTTTTTTCAAATCTATCAAAGCAAATCCAATTAACTTCTTATCGTATTATTAGTGAACTGCTCACTAATATTATTAAACACGCAAAGGCATCAAAATCTACTATTCAACTAAATTGTAGTGAGGATTGTTTTCAAATTATAGTAGAAGATGATGGCATAGGATTAGATTATGAAATAAATGATAAAGGCATTGGTTTAAGAAATATTTATAACCGTGTTAAATATCTTAACGGTTACATTAATTTTGACAAAAGTAAGTTAGGAACTACGGTAGTTATAGAAATCCCAATTTCAAAAAATGAGTAGCAATTTTCATATTATTATTGCAGACGACCACTCTTTGATGGCAGATAGTTATGAAAAAGTAATTCATGACAATACAAACTATACCGTGGCTGCCAAAGTTGAAAACGGGAAAAAACTATTACAAATATTAAACAGAGTTACGCCCAACTTAATTATTTTAGACCTTAATATGCCCGAAATGGATGGCATAGAAACTGCTGCATTTATTAAACGCCGGTACCCCTCTATAAAAATATTGGTTATATCAATGTACGAAGATTTAAGTATTAAAAACAAATTGCTTGAACTACATATTGAAGGCTACATTTCCAAAACTTCTGATGCAAGCCAACTGCTCAAAGCAATAGATGCAATTAGTAATAATAATACTATTTATAAAATAAAAGCACTTACAAAACATACAATTCAATACAATGCAAAAGATACATTTAGGTTGAAACATAAATTAACATCAAGAGAAATTGAAATTATTTTAATGATAAAAGAAGGTAAGAGCAGTAAGGAAATTGGAAAAGATTTATATTTAAGTGAATATACTGTAGAAACGCATCGTAAGAATATTTTTAAAAAAACGAATGTAAAATCTATGGGAGAGTTGATTAGTTGGGCTATTTCTAATAACTTGTAGCTTTGTATTTTTATTATGCTTTTACAGCCATAACAAATTCTTCTAACTGATGTTTTTCCAACATTCGGTATGATACTGATAGTTAGAAAAAAAGAAAGAGGCTGTTTCTTTTTAAAACAGCCTCTTTAAAAATTTAATGTTTAATAGCCATTAATGGCACTTTGCTGTGAAATGCTAATGTTTTTGTATGGTTTACTGAAAAAATAGATTCGAAAATACCTTGCTTTTTAGGTACTACAATTACCATATCTATTTCTCTATCTTTTACAAAAGAATCTACGGCTGCACCAAAATCTGAATTAGTCATAAAATGAAAAGAAGGAGTATAATTGGCTAATAAAGATTCTAATTGTTGTTTGCCTTCAGACTCTGCAGCTTTATCTATATTGTTGGTTACATTTAAAATATATAATTCTGCCTTTGTAACATCTAATACATTTTTTATAGCATCTACTGGAGAGGTTTGTTCAATGTCTTTTAAATCACTTAGCAATAATATTTTTCCTATGTGCTTATAACCTGCTTCAGTAGGTACTATCATTACAGGTATGTTTGAGCTTTTTGCAACTGTTACAGAATTACTACCTACTAAGGTTTCTTTTAATTTACCACCTCCTGTAATGCCCATTACAATTAGTTGTGCACTGGTAGCTTTTATTAATTCATTCATAGCATCTTTTAATTCTGCATAACTATGAAAAGCCTCAATAGCTACATTAGTTGTGTTTTTTGTATTTAATAAATCTACAAATTCATTTAGCTGTGCTGCACTTTTTTGTTTAAAGGGTTCGGTTATCAACCTTTGTGTTAAGCTGGCAGATAAAGGTTCTGAAACACTTGCAGCCTCATAAGTGTGATATACAACAATCTTTTTAGCACCTATTTGATTGGCAAGTTCTATGGCATAAAGTCCTGCATTGGTTGCAGTTGCAGAAAAATCTGATGGAAGTAAAATCGTTTCAATCATAATGGTTTATTTGAGGTAAAGATAATAATATGAAAGTATAGAAAGACAATTTTTATTATAAAAATTACATCTTCATCTTTTTTTTTCAAAAAATTGTTGTACCAATATGGATAATCCAACAGCAATAATAGCTGTAACAATACCTGCTGCTACATCAAAAGGAAAATGCTGTGCTATATAAATTCTTGAATATCCTGCAAGAGCAGCATAAATAAAGCCTATAACAATAACCCATGGATTTGCAACAAACAAGCATGCAATAAAAAAATAACTAAAAGCAGCAGCAGTGTGCCCCGAAGGAAAAGTTGAGGTAGTATGTACATCTATCCCTTCTACAACATGAATTAAACTGGTAGGTTGTATAGCAGTTATTGGTCTTGGTTCATCTGGTAAAATAATGTACTTACAAATTTGTACCAATAATGTACTTATAATAAATGCACTAATAAGAAAGGGAATGTATTTTTTTCTATATTTTATAAAAAGAATTAAAAACAAAATCCATATACTTCCATCGCCCAAGTGTGTATAAAATTTAAAAAAATAATCTGCAAAAAGTCCATAATCATTATTTAAAAAAAGAAAGAAAGCATGCTTACCCATTGAGGCAGAAAAATAAAAAAGCAACAAGGCAGTAATTGCACTAATAATACAAGCAATAACAAAGTTTTTATAGTGCATTTTTTGATGTATTAGCAGTACAATTAATTATAAAACCTGTGTGGTATCATTAACAACAGAAGAGGTTTCTACAGTGGTAGATTTCTTTTCTTCTTTGTTTTTAAAAAATTTATTTTGGAAAAGAAGAATTGTAATAATTCCAACAGAAATAGAAGCATCGGCAATGTTAAAAACAGGTCTGAAAAATTCAAAATCTTCGCCACCCCAAAAAGGCAACCATTGAGGAAATCTGCCACTATACAACGGGAAATAAAACATATCAACTACTTTGCCATGTAAAAAACTTCCATAGTGTACACCTGTAAAAGCTTGTGCAACTTGACCATAAAAATGCGTATGACTTTCATCGTAACTAATGTCGAAAATTAAGCCATAAAACATACTGTCAATTAAGTTTCCTAAAGCTCCAACATAAATTAAACTTGCACAAATTATAAAACCTTTGTGGTATTTTTTTCTAATAAAATCTCTAAGTAAAAAAGTGCCCCAAATAACAGCTACTAACCTAAATAAGGTTAAAGCAATTTTGCCAAAATCTCCTCCAAATTTCCAACCCCAAGCCATGCCTTCATTTTCTACAAAATGAAGCCTGAACCAATTACCAATAATTTTATGTTCTTCGCCTGTATAATAATTGAGTTTGATATAAAATTTTAATGCTTGGTCGGCAATTAAAATTGAAAGAATTAAAATAATGATGTTTCTTGCTTTCACTATGTTGTAAAAAATTAAAGAGGCAAAGATAAGAGAATTGCTTACTGAGCAAATGCTTTATTCTCTTTCGTTTTTGATAGTTATAAGTAAAATAATTTTAAGATAAATTTTCATAAACAACTGCAGCACCTTGCCCAACACCAATACACATAGTTGCTAAACCAAATTTTCCTTTTTGTTTTATTAATTCGTGTAATAATGTAGTTGAAATTCTGCTACCACTGCAACCCAAAGGATGTCCTAATGCAATAGCACCACCATTTACATTTATTTTTTCAGTGTTTAAATCTAAATCTTTTATACAAGCAATAGATTGAGAGGCAAAGGCTTCATTTAACTCTATCAAGTCTAAATGATTGGTAGAAATTCCTGCACGTTGTAAAGCTTTTTTACTTGCAGGAACAGGACCTACACCCATTATAGAAGGATCTACACCAGCAACGCCCATGCTTACAACTCTTGCAATGGGTTTTAAATTAAAAAGTTTTACAGCTTCTTCACTGGCTAATAATAATGCTGATACACCATCATTAATACCAGAAGAATTTCCTGCAGTTACTGTACCATCTTTACTAAATGCAGGTTTTAATGTTGCTAATTTTTCTAAAGAGGAAACCCTTGGGTGCTCATCAGTAGTAAATAAAACTGTTTGTTTATTTTCTGTTATTTCTACAGGTATAATTTCTTCTTTCCATTTATTGGCATTTAATGCAGCAGCATATTTTTCTTGCGATTGAAAAGCAAAAGCATCTTGTTCTTCTCTGCTAATGTTGTATTTTTTTGCAACGTTTTCAGCAGTTTCGCCCATGCTAAAAGGATGATATAATTCTGCTAATTTTTTATTGGTAAAACGCCAACCAATTGTAGTATCGTAAGATTCTATTTTTCTACTCCAGGCACTATCGGCTTTTGCAGTAACAAAAGGAGCTCTTGACATACTTTCTACACCACCAGCAATGTACAACATTCCATCGCCACACATAATAGCTCTTGATGCATCCATAATGGCTTGTAAGCCACTTGCACACAAACGATTTACAGTATTACCTCCAACAGATACAGGTAATCCTGCTAATAATGCAGCCATTCTTGCTACATTTCTGTTATCTTCTCCACTTTGGTTGGCAGCACCTGCAATTACATCTTCTATTTTATTTACATCTATGTTCGGATTTCTTTGAATAAGATTTTTAATTATCAAAGCCAATAAATCATCAGGCCTTACAGAGCTTAATTTACCACCATATTTTCCTATTGGTGTTCTTACTGCATCAATAACATAACAAGTATTCATAACTGTATTTTATTTTTACAAAGGAAAGATTTTATTATAATGAATTTGATAAAGTTTGGCTGTTAAAGAAAATTTGTTAAAGCCCATTTTGGCATAAATAATAGAAGTATGTATCGTTTAATTTTCTAAAAATATCAAAAAAATACAAAAATAACACATAACTAATTGATTTTAAGCAAATATATAGGTTGTAAATTAAAATATGTGTTTCATTATTTAAAAAACAATGCAGCAAATATTTGTAGCCTTTAGTCTTTTATTACTATGGGATGTTAAAATTCATTCAAAAAAAAATTTTAACGTTTTATTTTTTATCCTATAAATTTAGGGTCTAATTATTTAAAGATTAAAAACTTAATGCACATGAGAAAACAAACACTACTCTCTCTACTGCTGGTTTTCATTTTGTCTTCAGCAATTGCACAAGTACGTAATGTAACAGGTGTAGTAACTGATGCTCAAAACAAACAACCACTTGAAGGCGTTACAGTATCTGTAGAAAGTAATGCCAAAGCAGTAGTACTTACCAATGCAAAAGGTGAGTTCACTATTGCAGCAAAAACAGGAGACACTCTTGTTTTTTATTCTGTTAATCACAAAACAGAAAAAGTTAAAGTAGGAGCCGATGGCTCTATAAAAGTTGCTTTAGCAGAGTCTGTAAGTAACCTTGAAGAAATTGTTGTTACCGCTGCAGGTACTACAACCAAACGTAAAGAACAAGGTTACACTTCTACCACCATTAAAGCAGGAGAACTTACAACTGCAAAACCTACTAACGTTGCAAGCGGTCTTGCTGGTAAAGTTGCAGGTTTAGATGTTAGTGCAACATCTGGTGGTATAAACCCAACCTACCGTTTAGTTTTAAGAGGTATGCGTTCATTATTGGGAAACAACCAAGCATTAATTGTAGTAGATAATGTTATTGTACCCAATTCTGTTTTAAGTAACATGAACCCAGAAGACATTGAAGACATTACTGTTTTGAATGGAGCTAATGCTGTATCTCTTTATGGTTCTGATGCTTCTAATGGTGCCTTAATAGTTACAACTAAAAAAGGAAGAAGAGGACGTAATGAAGTAAAAATAAGCAATACTACTACTTTTGAAAAGACTGCTTATTATCCTCAACACCAAACTAAATTTGGACAAGGAGGTTCTTCTTATGGTATTGACCCTTATGGTAACCCTGTTTACAGCCCAAGAGAAAACCAATCTTATGGACCTGCATTCGATGGTTCAATTCGTAATTTGGGAGAATATTTAGAAGATGGTTCTGTATTTCAAACAACTTATGCTGCTAAAGATGATTGGAAAAAATTCTGGGAAACTGGTATAACCAATCAAACAGATTTTTCTATAGCTTCTGGCGATGAAAACTCTACTATGTATTTTTCTGCACAATATGTAAAAACTACAGGAACAGTGCCAAATGATAAATACAATAGAGCAGCTTTCAAATTAAGCGGTACAAGAGCATTTACTTCTAAAATAAGTGCTGCCTATTCTATAAGTTATGTACAAAACAGATACGATCAAATGTCATCTGGAAGATTTAGCACCATGTTCGATAACTTAAACAACATTGCTGCCAATGTACCTATTACAGAATTTAAAGATTGGAGAAATAATAAATTTGCTCACCCAAATGGTTATTTTAACCCTTGGTATCAAAACCCTTATTTTGATATTGATAATTATCGTACCAAAACAAGAAATGATTATTTAATTGGTTCTGTTGATTTAAAATATGCTCCAACTAAATGGTTAGACTTTACACTACGTACAGGTTTAACTACTCAAAACCAAACCTATAAATCTACAGTAGATAAG
>Ga0116193_1000470_pt1 | contig 37674 bp, 32 predicted proteins | sample AD_UKC115_MetaG_FD_89892 | JGI IMG/M metagenome (GOLD analysis project Ga0116193, IMG submission 89892) | Active sludge microbial communities of municipal wastewater-treating anaerobic digesters from Hong Kong - AD_UKC115_MetaG | ecosystem: Engineered > Bioreactor > Anaerobic > Digestate... | reverse complement strand
TGACCAACGTGTCCTGGTGCTGATGAGACATGCCAAGTCCGACTATCCGATCGGGGTCAGCGACCACGACCGGCCCCTGGCGCCGCGCGGTGAACGCGAGGCGGGTCTGGCCGGCGACTGGCTACGGTCGGGGGGCGCCGGGGCCATCGAGCCGTCCATCGATTCGGTGCTGTGCTCGACGGCCACCCGGACCCGCCAGACCCTGGCGCGCACCGGGATCGACGCGCCCACCGAGTTCCTCGACCGGATCTACGGCGCGACCCCGGGCGCGATCATCGACGAGATCAACCGCGTCGACGCCAACGTCCGCAGTCTGCTGGTGCTCGGCCACGAGCCGGCGATGTCGCAGTTGGCCCTGGGCCTGGCGGGCGTCGACGGCAGCAACCCGGCGGCGATCGAGCGGATCATGATGAAGTACCCGACGTCGGCGATGGCCGTATTACGGATGCGGGGACCGTGGCACGCGCTGGAACTCGGCGGCGCGATGCTCACGACGTTCCACGTGCCCCGGTAAGTCCGCGAGGGTGCACAGAAGTTCGCGGCAACGCGGCGAGTCGCGGACCGACGCGCACACTCGCCGGAAATGATCAGGAGCTGGTGGCCAGCGTCAGTTCCATGAGCTTGGTGGCCATTCCGCAGGCGTCGATGCCGGGGGCCTGCGGGTTGACCCACCAGCCGACGACACCGCCGGCGTCGCTGGCCACGCCGCAGGCGTCGCCGGAGTGCATGAGGATGGACGGCACACCGGCGATGTTCTTGGTCTCCACCTGGTAATTCAGCGCCGCGGCGACCTTCTTCTCGTTGTCCAGGCTGCCCTGCTCGAACCAGAACCGGGTGATGTCGACCAGACCACCGGGATTGGCTGCCTGCCAGCGGCAGACGGCGCCGACGAATGTGCTCTGGATGTCGGCGGGATCGGCGCCCACGGTCTTGGCGATCACGTCGGCGGTCAGGACGTCGCACTCCTTGAGCAGATTCGGATAGGTCTGCTGCGAGTCGTTGTTCCGTGGCCCGGCGCCCTCACGCGCAGCGGTGCCGTCTACCACCTTCGAACATCCCGTGACCACGCCGGCCGCCGCGACGACCACGGCAGCGCCCGCCAGGACGCGGCGCGCCCTCACTTGACGTTCCTGATCGATTGCGTGGCGAGCTGTTTGGCCACGTCACAGGGTGGCGGGAAGCCCTGCTGGGCAAAGCTGACCGACCACTCGATGAAGTCGTCGTCGAACTGGATGCCGACCTCGCAGAGGTTGTCGCCGAGCGTCGGATCGGTACCGACCGCGACGAACCCGCTGTGGCCGTCGATGTTGATGTCGTCGACCCTGGTCCGGGACAGTTCCTCGGTCTTGCGCTCACGGCCGATGGGGCTGCCGCGGAACCAGGTGAACGAGAAGCTGGGGCCGACGATGCCGCCGTTGACGAGCCACTGACATCCCACCGAGTTCTTCGCGGTGTTCACCAATCCACTCACCTGGGTCAGCTGCTGGACGGTCTGGTCGCTGACCCCGCCGCATTCGGGGAACATCGGCCCGTGCTTGGCGTCCGCGCCCGGCGCCGGCGCCGACGGCGCACCTGGCTGGGGGCCCGGGGAGTCCGAGCTCGAGCAGGCGGCGAGGGCCGACATCCCGGCGAGGGCGGCGATGGCGCCGGCCATGCGGACCATGTTGCGGTTCACCGGTCCGCACACCCGTTGCTCGTCACAGCATGCACTGTAGCGGCAGCATCTGGGGTGGAGCGTCGACACGCCTATTGACCTGCACTTTTGTTGGCGTCCGGGGATGTGCGAAAGTAGCGGAATGCTCCTGGCGCTGCTGCGAAAGTACGTGCGGCCGTACCGGGGCCTGGTCGCGATGGTGATGCTGCTGCAGACGATCAGCACGCTGGCCTCGCTGTACCTGCCGACCGTGAACGCCAGGATCATCGACGACGGCGTGGCCCGTGGCGACACCGGAACCATCGTGCGGCTCGGCGGCGTGATGCTGGCCGTCACCGCGCTGCAGGTGGCGTGCGCGATCGGTGCGGTCTACTTCGGTTCACGGGCCGGGCTGGGTTTCGGGCGCGACGCGCGGGCGGCGATGTTCCACCACATCACGACGTTCTCCGAACACGAGACCACCCGGTTCGGCCCCGCCACGCTGCTGACCCGTAGCACCAACGACGTCCAGCAGATTCAGATGCTGGTGCAGATGACGTTCACGATGCTGGTGACGGCCCCGATCATGTGCGTGGGCGGAATCGTGATGGCGGTGCACCAGGACGCCGGATTGTCCTGGCTGCTGGTGATCAGCGTGCCGGTGCTGGCCGTGGCCAACGGGTTGATCATTCGCCGCATGCTGCCGATCTTCCGCCGGATGCAGCGGCTGATCGACGCGGTGAACCGGGTGCTGCGCGAACAGCTCTCCGGCATTCGGGTGATCCGCGCGTTCGCCCGGGAATCGGTCGAGCGGGACCGGTTTCGGGTCGCCAACACCGAGTTGGCCGACACCGCGCTGGCGGCAGGACGCTGGCAGGCGTTGATGCTGCCGGTGACCACGCTGACCATCAACATCTCTTCGGTGGCGCTGATCTGGTTCGGCGGCAAGCGAATCGATGCCGGCCACATGCAGGTGGGCTCCCTGGTCGCGTTCCTGTCGTATTTCATGTTGATCCTGATGTCCGTCCTGATGGCGACGATCTTCTTCGTGATGCTGCCGCGCGCCTCGGCGTGCGCCGAACGGATCACCGAGGTGCTGTCCACTCCGGCCGCGATCGCCGAGCCGGTGCGGCCGGTAGAACCCCACGGCCCGCGCACGGGCCTCGTCGAATTGCGCGGGGCCGGTTTCCGGTATCCGGGCGCGGAAATGCCGGTGCTGCACGATGTCTCGTTCACGGCCCGGCCCGGGACCACCACGGCGATCGTGGGCGGCACCGGGTCGGGCAAGTCGACGCTGGTGTCGTTGATCTGCCGGCTCTACGACGTGACCGGGGGCACGATCCTGGTCGACGGTATCGACGTTCGCGATCAGGCGACCGAAGAGCTGTGGTCGGGGATCGGCCTGGTACCCCAACGCGGCTACCTGTTCTCCGGCACGGTGGCCGACAACCTGCGGTATGGGCTCGCGGGGGCGACCGACGACGATATGTGGGAGGCGCTGCGGGTGGCCCGCGCCGACGATTTCGTCCGCGCGCACCCCGACGGCCTGGGGATGCGGGTGGCCCAGGGCGGGGCCAACTTCTCCGGCGGCCAGCGTCAACGGCTCGCGATCGCGCGTGCGGTGATCCGGCGCCCGTCGGTGTACCTGTTCGACGACGCGCTGTCCGCGCTCGACGTACACACCGATGCCGCCGTCCGCGCCAACCTGCGGCAGATGGCTGCCGATTCTACAGTTATCATTGTGGCACAACGGGTTTCGACGGTAATGCACGCCGAACAAGTGATCGTCCTGGACAACGGTCGCGTGGCGGGGCAAGGCGATCACGCGACGCTGCTGGACGAATGCCCGACCTACGCCCAGTTCGCCGAGTCGCAAACCGTCGGAGCGGTTGCGGGAGAACAACGGTGAGCGGCCCGATGCGCGGTGCGCTGCGCATGCAACAGGCTCCGGCGGAGCGGTCCCGGGACTTCCGGGGCAGTGTGGGGCGTCTGCTGCGCCGGCTCACGCCACAGCGCGGACTGACCCTGACCGTGGTGGTCCTGGCGGTGCTGGGCATCGGGATCGGAGTGGTCGGCCCGCGGATCCTGGGCCATGCGACCGATCTGCTGTTCAACGGTGTGATCGGCCGGCAGTTGCCCGCGGGCCTCAGCAAGGAGCAGGCGATCGCCGCGGCTCGCGAACGCGGCGATGACACCTTCGCCGATCTGCTGTCCGGCATGAACGTGATCCCCGGCCACGGTGTGGATTTCGGCGCCGTCGGACGAACCCTGTTGCTGGCGCTGGGCCTGTATCTCGTTGCCGCGCTGCTGGTGTGGCTGCAGGCCCGGCTACTCAACGTCGTCGTCAAGCGCACCATGCTCACGCTGCGCGCCGACGTCGAGGAGAAGGTCCATCGACTCCCGTTGGCGCACTTCGATACCCGCCAGCGCGGCGAACTGCTCAGCCGGGTGACCAACGACGTCGACAACATCCAGACGTCGGTGTCGATGACGATCAGCCAGCTGCTGACGTCCGCCCTGACGGTGGTCGCCGTACTGGGCATGATGCTGAGCATCTCGCCGTTGCTGACATTGATCGCGGTGGTCACGGTGCCGGTATCGCTGTGGATCACGCGGGTGATCACCCGCCGGTCGCAGAAGATGTTCGTCGCGCAGTGGCGAAACACGGGCCGGCTCAACGCCCACATCGAGGAGACCTACAGCGGCTTCACCGTGGTCCGGACGTTCGGACATCGGGCTGCGGCCCGGGAGAAGTTCGCGGGCCTCAACGACGACGTCTTCCACGCCGCGTTCGGTGCGCAGTTCTTCTCCGGATTGGTCGGCCCGGCAACGATGTTCGTCGGCAACCTGGGTTACGTCGGGGTCGCGGTGGTGGGCGGCCTGCACGTGGCGGCCGGTCAGATCACGCTGGGCGCGATCCAGGCGTTCATCCAGTACGTCCGCCAGTTCAACCAGCCGCTGACCCAGATCGCCGGGATGTACAACACGCTGCAGTCCGGAGTGGCCAGCGCCGAACGAGTCTTCGAGTTCCTCGACGAACCCGAACAGTCGGCCGAGCCTCCACGTGAGCTGGCCGTCGGGGCGGGCCCTCCCCGGGTGGAGTTCGATGACGTCACCTTCGGGTACGTACCGGGTTCCCCTGTGCTCGAACACCTTTCACTGATCGCCGAGCCCGGCCAGACGGTCGCCATCATCGGGCCGACCGGCGCCGGCAAGACCACGCTGGTCAACCTTCTGATGCGGTTCTACGAGCTGGATGCCGGCCGGATCCTGATCGACGGTATGGACACCACCACCGTGAGCCGGCACTCGCTGCGCACCCAGATCGGGATGGTGCTCCAGGACACCTGGCTGTTCACCGGGACGATCGCGGAGAACATCGCCTACGGCCGTCCCGGCGCCAGCCACGACGACGTGCTGGCCGCGGCGCGGGCGGCGCACGTCGACCGGTTCGTCCAGACGCTGCCCGACGGATACGACACGGTGGTCAGCGACGACGGTGGCGCGCTGAGCGCCGGCGAGAAGCAGCTCGTCACGATCGCCCGCGCCATCCTGGCCCGGCCCCGGCTGCTGGTCCTCGACGAGGCCACCAGTTCGGTCGACACCAGGACCGAGCTGCTGATCCAGCGGGCGATGGCCGAGTTACGCAGGGACCGAACGAGTTTCATCATCGCGCATCGCCTCTCGACGATCCGCGACGCCGACCTGATCCTGGTGCTGGACGGCGGGCGGATCGTCGAGCGGGGTACCCACGCCGAGCTGCTCGACCGTCGGGGTGCCTACTGGGAGATGTTGCGCGCCTGAGGGTCACCCCACCGGCGAGCACCCATGGGGTTACAGATCCGGGCCCTGGTCGCGCAGTTCGTCGACCTCTGCCATGGCGTCGCGCAGCTTGGTCAGCCATTCTTGGGCGTGCTCGCCGACGAGTTTGACCGACCAGGCCAGCGCATCGGCCCGGGAGCGCGCGACGCCGGCGTTGACCAGGGTGTCGAGCACCTGGCGTTCGGGCTGGCGCAGCCGGGTCATGACGGGGACGGCGAGATGGGTGAACATCACCCGGTTGCCGTCGGGCCCGGTGCGCACGCCCCAGGACACCTTTCGTCCGAACCGGTCCTGCGCCTCGTCGGCGATATGCATCCGTTCGGTGCGGGTGTCCTCGCGGAAGCGGGACGCCCGCCCGTCGGCACGCGCTCTGGTCTCCGCCTCGTCGGGGGTGGGCAGCCGGCCGATGACGGTGATCTCCTCGCGGTCGACGACGACCTCCGGATCACCGTCGAACCAGGAATCGGGGAGTCGTCCGGCGAACCAGTCGGGGGCCTCGGCGACGTCGTGGTGTGATCTTTGCTTATTGGTCATGCTTACACAATTACATGATTACAGAACTGATGTGGGCGTGGTTCGCCGCCGGTGAACACCAATTTGCGGCGGTCAGCGCTTACGCAGGAGCCAGACTGCGCCGGCCGCGACGAGCGCGACGGTCAGCAGGAAAGCCCATCCCCCGCCGAGCAGCCACCACACCACACCCACGGCAACGATCGCCGGCGAGAGGGCGAACAACACCATGCCGGGGTTCTGCTTGACCACCTCGAGTGCGCCGCGCGCCCGCTCCCGATCGATCTCGTTACCAGCCATGACGCCCAGGATGCTCGGTATCGGGCCAGCGGGCAACCGGCCGGCGGTCAGCTGGTCCTGGGCCGGCGCACCCGGAACAGCTTGGTCATCCCCTGGATGCCCTTGAGGTGCCGGACACCGGCGTAGGACCAGTCGAAGTCGCCGTCATCACCGACGGCCTCCCGGACGCCAGAACCCACCAGGACCGTTCCGGGCCGGGCCGCGGCGGTCACCCGGCTGGCCCGGTTCACCGGGCTACCGAACCAGTCGCCGGCGCGGCTGACCGCCTCACCGTGGGCCAGTCCGATCCGCAGCCGCGGGAAGTCCGGATCCGCCTCGGCCGCGCCGGCCAGTTCGAGCATGGCGTTCAGCAGCGGGACCGGCTCCGGGCACACCAGCATCACGGCGTCCCCGATGGTCTTGATGAAGCGCACCGGTGGCTCGGCGACGTCGCGGGCCATGGTCGCCAGCCGGTAGGCCAATTCCTCGAGCCGTTCGGGCTCGACCGCCTCACCCAACCGGGTGAAGTCGACGAGATCGGCAAAAGCCACCGTGACTTCCCGGGCGCCCGGCAACGGTTTGCCCGACGCGCGCTCCGCGGTACTGACGGCCTCGGTGTCCATGGCGTGCCGCAACTGCACCAGGAGCATGTCCTCGACCATGGGCCCGAGCAGTGGCGCCGCCGCGGCCACCACCTGCTCCGAACCCTTGGCCGCATCGAGTTCGGTTGCGCCGGGCCGGATTACCGTCGCCAATGCGGCGTAACGCATGATCTCGGCGGTGTGGGACAGACCCTCCGCCAGTGATCGGGTGACCTGCAGGAGCTGGTCGGCGTCAAAGCCGAGCGCCAGGAACTTCGCGGTGTGAGCGATGGCGTCGCCGTCGGCCCGCAGGTAGACCGCCTCGTCCGGATCGTCGACGGTCGGCAGGCCGATGGCGCGCTGCACCTGCTGCACCCGGTCCAGGTCGAGCCCGAACTTCTCACTGATGTCGCGGGTCGACACGTACACGCCGTCGTCGCCGATCTGACGCCGTGACGCCAGGACCATCGGCGCCCAGGACTGCCGGATCTGGTCGGCCGTGAAGCCTTTCGCGAAGAGCCACGCGATCAGCTCGGCACGTTCCTCGCGCTCCTGACCCTCGAGACCCTCGAGCAGGCCCGAGGCTTCGACATCGGCTTCCACGGTCACACGCGCCACAGTACATTTTCCCGATGCAGGACAACGTGGTGACGGGGTTACCTCCCATCGTGGGCGGGCAACCGGTGGCGCTGTTCCTGGGCAACGCGCCCAGCGTGCTGTCACTGGCGCGCCAGCAGTACTACGGAAATCCGCGAAACGCGTTCTGGCCGATCATGGGTTCGTTGCTCGGTTTCGCTCCCGATGCCCCGTACCCGCAGCGGACGGCGGCGTTGATGGCGGCCGGTCATGCGGTGTGGGATGTGCTGGCATTCTGCCGGCGGACCGGGTCGCTGGATTCAGCGGTTGAGCGAGAGTCCATGGTGGTCAACGACTTCGAGACGTTCTTCGCGACGTGGCCGACGATCCGGCGGGTGTATTTCACCGGGGGCGCCGCGCAGATCAACTATCGGCGGCTGGCATTCGCCCCACCGGAGGTGGAATACGTGCGACTGCCTTCGACGAGCCCCGCGCACACTGTGCCGTTCGAGGTGAAGCTTGCGGCCTGGCGCACCGCACTGGGCTACTGAACGCCGCCGAGCGTCCGCATTGGTACACGAGGACCGGCGTGTCCCTGTACAGACACGGCCGCTCGCGGGAGACGAACATGGGCTACGAGATCGGCGGGCGGCGGTGGGCCCACGGGCGGTCGGCCTCGATCTCGGCGGCCAGGGACAGCAGCGTCGCCTCGTCGAAAGGCCGGCCCACCAACTGGATCGACAGCGGCAGCCCGTGCCGGTCCAGACCCCACGGGACGACGGCGGCCGGCTGGCCGGTCGCGTTGAACGCCGCCTGGAACGGCACCCGCGCGGCCACCAGCGCGAGCGTGGCGACGGCTCCGCGCTTGCGGTAGGCGCCCACCCGCGACGGCCCGGTTGCCGCGCCCGGGGTGATCACCACATCGCAGTCGTCGAAGATCCGCAGCATCCGCGCGGTCATATCCGCTTCGGCGGCACGGATTTTCGCCATCCGGCTATCGGATATCAACCGGCCGATGTTGGCGAAGCCGCGGGTGCGCGAATCAAGTCGCTCCTGGTGCGGCAACGTCCGGACGTCGTCGTAGGCACCGCGGAAGTACCGCGGCATCACCTGGCCGTACACCAGTGACGATGGGTAGTCGATATCACGCACCACCACATCGTGGCCGAGTTCGCGCAACACCTGACCGGCCTGATGCACCGCGGCCCGCTGCTCGGCGTCGCGGTGCGCGGTCAGCAGCGGAGGGACCTTGGTGCTCAACGCAATTCGCAACCGGTTCGGCGGCCGCGAGGCGGCCCGGACGAAACCGCCCTCGGGACCGGGCATGGACTTGTCACACGTCACGTCCAGGAACAGCGCGGCGTCCTCCACGGTGTGCGCCAACGGCCCGTTCACCGAGAGCCCGTTCCACGCATCGTCGTGCGGAGCCAGCGGCACCCGGTCGCGCTGCGGTTTGAGGCCGAACAGCCCGCACCACGTCGACGGGATCCGGATCGAGCCGGCGCCGTCGGAACCCAGCGCCCACGGCGCCAGGCCCGCCGCCACGGCGGCCGCGCTGCCGCCGCTGCTGCCGCCGGGCGTGCGCGAGAGGTCCCACGGGTTGTGGGTGGCGCCGTAGGACACCGTCTCGGTGAACGGCCACAGCATCATCTCGGGGACGGCCGTCTTGCCCAGGATCACCGCGCCGGCCTCGCGCAGCAGCCGGACCACCTCCGCGTCCTTGGCGGGCGCGGGCCCGTGCGCGGTGCTGCCGTAGGTGGTGACCTCACCGGCGACGTCGACGTCGTCCTTGATCGCGATCGGCACACCCAACAGCGGCAGCCGCTCCCCCGCGTCCAGGCGTTGCTGCGCGGACACCGCATCGGCGCGGGCCGCGGCCGTGAACACCACGCGGTAGGACCTCAGCTCCGGGTCGAGGCGGGCGATCCGGTCCAGATACAGCTCGGTGAGCGCCGGCGCGCTGACCGCCCCGGACGCCAGCATCCGGGCCTGCTCGGCGGCTCCGGCGAACGCCAGGTCGATGGAGTCCATCGGCGAAGCGTAGCCACCCGCTCGGTACCGTGGCGGGATGTCTTGCGTGTTCTGCGCCATCGTTGACGGTTCGGCCCCCGCGATCCGGATCCACGAGGACGACGACTACGTCGCGATCCTCGACATCCGCCCGATCGTGCGTGGCCACACCCTGGTGATCCCGAAGGAGCACCACGTCGATCTGACCGACTCCCCGCCCGACGTCGTAGCGGGAATGATGCGGCTGGGCCAGCGCATCGCCCGGGCCGCGCGCGCCTCCGGACTGCACGCCGACGGCAACAACATCGTCATCAACGACGGCAAGGCCGCCTTCCAGAGCGTCTTCCACATCCACCTGCACGTGACACCGCGGCACACCGGCGACAAGCTGACGTTCGCCAAGGGTCTGGTGGTCCGCAAGGACCCCGACCGCGAGGCGACCGCGCGCATCCTGCGGGACGCGCTGGCCCAACTCGAGGACCGGACGTCATGAGCCGGCTGGAGGATCTCGCCGGCCGGTTCCTGCGGCTGCACGACACCGTGTACCGCAGGACCAACGGACGCATCGGCCGGCGCCTGCCCGGCGGGTTCGCGCCGGCACTGCTGCTGCACACTGTCGGCGCCAAGACCGGGCAGCCGCGGACCACCACCCTGAGCTATTCCAACGACGGCAACGACTACCTGGTGGTGGCGTCGATGGGCGGCGCGCCCAGGGCGCCCGGGTGGTACTTCAACCTGAAGAAGCAGCCACAGGTCGAGATCAACGTCGGCCCACGGCGGTTCCCGGTGACGGCGCGGATCGTCATGCCCACGGACCCGGACTACGACCGGCTGTGGGACATCGTCAACCGCAACAACCGCAACGTCTACCGCGGGTACCAGGAGCGCACGACGCGACCGATCCCGGTCGTGACGCTGTCGCCCTAGAACAGTTCCTTCGCAAGGAGTTCCAGCGTCTGCTCACGCGCCGGCGCCGTCGCCGGATCCGTCCCGCGGTACGCCGCTCCGACCGGATGGATCATCACCTCGTCGACGCCGAAATGCTCGGCCAGCTCGCGCACCTGCGCGGCCGCCTCGGCCGGCGCGCCCACGATGGCCCTGGCCCGCATCGCGTCGATGATGGCGCGCTCCTGCGGGGAAGGCGTTGCGGCTTCGGCATCTTCGACCAGGTCGAGCGCGCGCAACGGCTGGCCGGTCCGCAGCCGCGCCATCGACTGCAGATTCGGCAGCAACAGGGCGTTCGCCTCGGCTGCCGTCGGCGCCACCGACGCGTTGACCGTCAGGAAGGTGACCGGCTCGGCGAGCAGGTCGCTGGGCCGGAACTCGTCGCGGTAGACGGCCAGGGCCTCCTCGGTCCCCTGGCCCGAGAAGTGGTGCGCGAACACGTACGGCAGGCCCTTGGCGGCGGCCAGGTGCGCGGAGTACATCGACGAACCCAGCAACCACAACCGCGGCTCACCCGCCGCGGCCGGGGTGGCCTTGAGCACGTAGTCGGTACGACCGAGCCGGGCGGGCAGTTCCACCTGAACGCCGCCGGCGCTCATCATGGCGGCGATCTCGTCGAGGTAGCGCGGGAAGTTGGCGACGGCCTCGTCGGTCACGTTCAGCATCACCGACGTCACCGGGTCCGAGCCGGGTGCGCGGCCCAGGCCGAGGTCGATGCGTCCCGGCGCCGCGGCTTCGAGCAGGGCGAACTGTTCGGCGACGGCCAGCGGCGCATGGTTGGGCAGCATGACGCCGCCGGACCCCAACCGGATGTGCTCGGTCCGGCCGGCCAGCAACGCGATGAGCACCGGCGGGCTGGTGGCCGCGACCGCGGGCATGTTGTGGTGTTCGGCCAGCCAGTACCGGGTGAAGCCCAGCCGGTCGGCGGTCTGGGCCAGCCGCACGGTGGCCGCCAGGGCGTCGGAGGTGGTCTGGTCGGTGCGCACCGGCACCAGGTCGAGGACGGATAACCGCATGAGGTGCTCAACGCTATCCGCCGGGGGCCTCTTCCCGGGCAGCGCGGGTCACACCATCTCGGGCACCCGCAGGTGGGCCAGGGCCAGATCGAACTCGGCCTCGTCGAGTTCGATGGCGCCGGCCTGCCCCATGGTCGCGGCCTTCAGCGCATCGGACTCGGTCCGGTTGCGCTCCATTGCCGCGCGGCTGTCGAACGTCACCGAGGACACCGCCCGCCCGGTGGCCCGGTCGACCATCAAGCTCGCGCTGCAGAATCCCTCCAGCTCCTCGAGCTGGGGTATGACCGACGTCCTGAACAGCTCGATGCCGGCATCCACGTGGTCCGGGTCGACCTTCACCCACGTCGCGCGCACCGCGGCACCTGCCCCGGTGAGATGGTCCCGATGGAGCACCGCGATCTCCCACTGCGCGGCGGTTCGGTTGCCACCGAACATCTCCTCGGAGCGCGCTCGTACGGGTTGCACGAGCGTCAGACCTGCGCGAAGTGCGTCCTCGGTCTCCCAGGCGCTGGTGAAGATGCACCGCCCGGTCTTCCTGTCGACCATCAGTGAGACGCCGACGCAACCGTTCACGGCCTTCACCGCCGGCATGATCTCGTCCCGGGTGAACGCGATTCCCGCATCGATGCGCGAGGGATCGGTGCGGATAGTGGTAGAGCGTGCGTACACGGTCCACCCCCTCTTCTCAGGGGCGGCGCCCCGGTGGCGCCACCGGTCCACCAATCACCATCCTCCGATCGGCCCGCGATGTGTAGAGGCCGTTCAGATGCGGGCGAGGCGCCGCGCGTCGGTGAACACCTCGTCGAGCATCGCCGGGGTCAGCCGGCCGGTGAACATGTTCTGCTGGCTGGGGTGGTAGCAGCCGAGCAGCTGCACACCCGACGGCAGCAGGAATGCGACACCGTGCCCGAACTTCGGCTTCGCCCCGGTGACGCCCAACAGCCCGAGCGCGATCTGCCAGGCGAAGCCGCCGAGGGCCACCACGACGCGCACACTCGGCGCGATCATCGCCCACTCGGCAGCCAGCCACGGCGCGCACATGGTGCGTTCCGCCGGCGTCGGGGCGTTCGCGGGCGGTGCACACCGGACCGGTGCACTGATCCGAATACCGTTGGCCTGCAATCCATCCGCGGAATCCACGCTGGCCGGCTGGTTGACCAGACCGCAGCGGAACAGCGAGGCGAACAGCTGATCACCGGAACGGTCACCGGTGAACACCCGGCCGGTCCGGTTGGCGCCATTGGCAGCCGGGGCCAGCCCGACGATGAACACACCCGGCCGCTCCGACCCCCAGCCGGGAACCGGCCGCCCCCAGTACGGCTCGCCGGCGAACGAGCGCCGCTTGGTGACGGCAACCTCTTCCCGCCAGGCGACCAGCCGCGGACAGGCCCGGCACACGCTGATCTCGGCGTCGAGCTCACCCACCGAGCCGGCCGCACGGGCCAACCGGCGCACCGCGGCGCCGCTGCGGGCCACCGGGGTGTCGTCGGTCGCAGGATCGCCGGGCCACCCCGTTCCCGGCGGGACCGGAGACGGGAACGGGCGGCCGCTCCGCGGGTGGGGCAACATCCGACCATCCTGCCCGAACCCGGCATACGATTCTGGCGCCATGCTGAGCCGCCGACGTGTCCCGCTCCTACTGATTCTCTTCGCCGCCCTGATGGCCGGCGCCGGCAACGGCATCACGATCGTGGCGTTCCCCTGGCTGGTCCTGCAGCGGACCGGGTCCGCGCTCGACGCCTCCGTGGTGGCGATGGCCGGGACCCTGCCGCTCCTGGCGGCGACGCTGATCGCGGGCACCGCCGTGGACTATCTGGGCCGGCGCCGGGTCTCGATGATCTCCGACCTGCTCTCCGCGCTCTCCGTCGCGGCCGTCCCCGTCATCGCGCTGATGTTCGGCACCGACGCCATCACCGTGACCGTGCTGGCGGTGCTGGCCGCGTTCGGTGCGCTGTTCGACCCGGCCGGCATGACGGCCCGCGAATCGATGCTGCCCGAGGCGGCCACCCGGGCCGGCTGGACACTCGACCACGCCAACAGCGTCTACGAGGCAGTGTTCAACCTGGCCTACATCGTCGGCCCCGGCCTGGGCGGCCTGCTGATCGCCGCGATCGGCGGGGTCAACACCATGTGGGTGACGGCCACCGCGTTCGGCCTGTCGATCACCGCCATCGCGGTGCTGCGCCTGGAGGGCGCCGGCCGGCCCGACCACGCCAAACTTCCCGACGGGATCTGGTCGGGCATCGTCGAGGGCGTCCGGTTCGTGTGGAACAACAAGGTGCTGCGCACGCTGGCGTTCGTCGACCTGGCCATCACCGGCCTGTACATGCCGATGGAGAGCGTGCTGTTCCCGAAGTACTTCACCGACCGCAACGAGCCCGCCCACCTGGGCTGGGTGCTGATGGCACTGTCGATCGGCGGGCTGATCGGCGCGCTGGGCTACGCCGCCCTGAGCGGCCGGATGCGCAAGCGCACCACCATGCTGACCGCCGTGCTCACCCTGGGCGTGGCGATGACGGTGATCGCGTTCCTGCCGCCGCTGCCACTGATCCTGGTGCTGTGCGTCATCGTCGGACTGGTCTACGGCCCGATCGCCCCGATCTACAACTACGTCATGCAGACCCGCGCCCCGCAGCACCTGCGCGGCCGCGTGGTCGGCGTGATGGGCTCGCTGGCCTATGCCGCCGGACCGCTGGGCCTGATCCTGGCCGGCCCCCTGGCCGACGCCGCCGGGTTGCACACCACGTTCCTGGCACTGTCGTTGCCGATGCTGGTCATCGGGATCATCGCGCTGTTCCTGCCGGCGCTGCGCCGCCTCGACGACCCGCCGCCCGCCCACATCTCAACGCCCACCGCGGCGTGACCCAGGAGTACCCATGGCTTCCGCACCGATCGACCTCCTGAGCACCGAACTCCCCGAGGGCGCCGTGGTCACCGACCCGGACATCGTCGCGTCCTACCGGCAGGACCGCGCGGCCGACCCGGCGGCCGGCACGGCCCTGGCCGTCGTGCGACCGACCTGCACCGAGGACGTTCAGACCGTGCTGCGCTGGGCGAGCGCCCACCGGATCCCGGTGGTGCCGCGCGGCATGGGCACCGGGTTGTCCGGCGGCGCCACCGCCGTCGACGGCGGCATCGTGCTGTCCACCGAGAAGATGCGCGCGATCACCGTCGATCCCGTCACCCGCACCGCGGTCGCCCAGCCCGGCCTGCTCAACGCCGAGGTCAAGAGGGCCGTCGCCGCGCACGGCCTGTGGTATCCGCCGGATCCGTCGTCGTTCGAGATCTGCAGCATCGGCGGGAACATCGCCACCAACGCCGGCGGGCTGTGCTGCGTGAAATACGGCGTCACCACCGACTACGTGCTCGGCCTGCAGGTGGTGCTGGCCGACGGCACCGCGGTGCGACTCGGCGGGCCGCGCCTGAAAGACGTTGCGGGACTCAGCCTGACGAAGCTGTTCGTGGGCAGTGAAGGCACCCTCGGGGTGATCACCGAGGTGACGCTGCGGCTGTTGCCACCACAGCATCCGTCGTGCACGGTGGTGGCCACGTTCCCGACGGTCACCGGCGCGTGCGACGCGGTCACCGGCATCACCGCGAGGATCCGGCCCGCGATGCTCGAGTTCATGGACGCGGTGGCGATCAACGCCGTCGAGGACAAGCTCAGGATGGGCCTGGACCGCGGCGCGGCGGCGATGATGGTCGCCACCTCCGACGAGAGAGGGCCCGCGGGCGTCGAGGATGCCGAGTTCATGGCCGCGGTGTTCGCCGAATGCGGTGCCACCGAAGTCTTTTCGACATCCGATCCGGACGAGGGCGAGGCGTTCGTGGCGGCCCGGCGATTCGCCATCCCGGCCGTCGAGGCCAAGGGATCGCTGCTCCTCGAGGACGTCGGCGTGCCGCTGGCCGCGTTCGCCGAACTGGTGGCGGGCATCGAGAAGATCGCCGCCACCACCGGGCTGATGATCTCGGTGATCGCGCATGCCGGCGACGGCAACACCCACCCGCTGATCGTCTTCGACCCCGCCGATGCGGAGATGACCCGGCGGGCCGAGAAGGCTTTCGGCGAAATCATGGATCTGGCGATCGCACTGGGCGGAACGATCACCGGCGAACACGGCGTGGGCCGACTCAAGAAGCCGTGGCTGGCCGACTATCTCGGCCCCGACGCCCTCGAGCTGAACCGGCGGGTCAAGACCGCGCTGGATCCCGACGGCATCCTGAACCCGGGTGCGATCCTGTGACACGTTCCCCCGGCCGGTGACCGAAAGTCCTTCCGGGGGATGACCTCGTCCTCCTGCCGGGCGGTTGCGGGCGGCGCGATGATGGTGCCATCCCGAATGCAAGGAGCGATCGTGATCGAACTCGAATTGGACCAGGCCAACTCGATCGTGCGAGTGCGCCCGGCCACACCCCTGGACAAGGCCGACTTCGCCGAACTGGCGAACACCGTCGATCCCGTCATCGAGAAGGGCGGCGATCTGGCCGGCCTGATCATTGACGCACCCCACTTCCCTGGCTGGGACAGCTTCGGCGCGCTGATCACCCACATCCGGTTCGTCCGCGATCATCAGCGACACGTCAAGAAGATCGCCGTCGTCACCGACTCGCACCTCGGTGACTTCGCTCAGCATGTGGCGTCGCACTTCGTCGCCGCGGAGATCCGCCAGTTCCCGGCGGGGCAGACCGAGCAGGCCCGGGAGTGGATTCGCTCTGACGGGTGAAGCGGGGAAATCGACCGGACCGGCGCATTGACATACGACCGTCCGTGTCGTACCAATAAGACATGACGGTCACAATGTCTCACTCGGAGTCCGACCAGGCTCCCGCCCACTTCACCCTTGCCGACGCCAGCACGTGGGCGAACCCGTGGCCGATGTACCGGGCGCTGCGCGACCACGATCCGGTCCACCACGTCGTCCCCGAGGCCAACCCGACGCACGACTACTACGTGCTGTCCCGGCACGCCGACATCTGGGCCGCCGCCCGCAACCACGAGGTGTTCTCGTCGGCCCAGGGCCTGACCGTCAACTACGGCGAGTTGGAGCTCATCGGGCTGCAGGACAATCCGCCAATGGTGATGCAGGATCCGCCGGGGCACACCGAGTTCCGCAAGCTGGTGGCCCGCGGATTCACGCCGCGCCAGGTGGAAGCCGTCGAACCGAAGGTCCGCGAATTCGTCATCGAGCGCATCGAGAAGTTGCGCGCCAACGGCGGCGGCGACATCGTGGCGGAGCTGTTCAAGCCGCTGCCGTCGATGGTGGTGGCGCATTATCTCGGGGTGCCTGAGGCCGACCGCGGCAAGTTCGACGGTTGGACGGATGCGATCGTGGCGGCCAACACCGCCGAGGGCGGCCTGGGCGGAGCGCTGGAAACTCTCGGCGACGCGCTCGGCGAGATGATGGGCTATTTCACCGCGCTGATCGAGCGGCGCCGCACCGAACCCGAGGACGACACCGTCTCGCACCTCGTTTCGGCCGGAATCGGGGCCGACGGCGACATCGCCGGCGTGCTGTCGATCCTGGCGTTCACCTTCACCATGGTCACCGGCGGCAATGACACCACCACCGGAATGCTCGGTGGCACAGTGCAATTGCTGCACCAGCGCCCCGACCAACGACGCCTGCTGGTCGAGGATATCGAGCTGATTCCCGACGCCGTCGACGAGTTCCTGCGGCTGACCGCACCCGCACAGTGCCTGGGCCGCACCGTGACCCGTGACGTCACGGTGGAGGGCGTCACCATCCCGGAGGGCCGCCGGGTGCTGTTCCTCTACGGCTCGGGCAACCGGGACGAACGTCAGTACGGACCCGACGCCGGTGAACTGGATGTCACGCGCCGGCCCCGCAACATCCTGACGTTCAGCCATGGCGCCCATCACTGCCTCGGGGCGGCCGCGGCGCGGATGCAGTCGCGCGTCGCGCTCACCGAATTGCTCACCCGCTGCCCCGATTTCGAGGTCGACGAGGCCGGCATCGTCTGGGCCGGCGGCGGGTATGTGCGCAGGCCCCTGTCGGTGCCGTTCCGGGTGAAGTGATGGCCGCCAACAACTGGCTGGCCGACAGGCGCACCGAAGTGGCCGCCGAGCGGATCCTCGACGCGGCAGGTGAACTGTTCGCCCAGCGGCCGGTGGCTGCGGTGGGCATGAACGAGATCGCCTCGGCCGCAGGGTGTTCCCGGGCGACGCTGTACCGCTACTTCGACAGCCGCCAGGCCCTGCACACCGCGTACGCGCACCGCGAGGCCCACCAATTGCACCGCCGGACCATCGAGACGCTGACCGGGATCGACGATCCCCGGCAGCGGTTGGTGACCGGCCTGGTCACCACCCTGGCCATGGTGCGCGACAGTCCGGCCCTGCAGTCGTGGTTCAACGCCGCCGATGCCCCGATCGGCGTGCAACTGGCCGACCAGTCCGACGTCATCAACGCGATGGTGTCGGCGTTCGTGGTGTCGTTGGGCGCGCCGGGTGACGACGCGGCCGCGGTGGACCGCAAGGCCCGCTGGCTGGTTCGGGTGCTGACCTCACTTCTGCTGTTCCCCGGCCACGACGCCGACGACGAACGCGCAATGATCGAGGAGTTTCTCGTTCCGATCGTCGCACCGATCCAGCGCTGAGCGTGCACCCATATGCAGAATCAGGGTCGCAGATGCAGGTGGGTGCACGCTCGGCCGCAAAGATCCGGGGTCAGGCGACCCAGTAGGCCTGCGCCTTGATCGACCTCCGCGGAATGGCGTAGTCCTCCCGCAAGACCTTGGCAATGCCGCGGGTGGTCCGGTTGTCGGAAGCCACCCAGCCGAAGTGATCGCCGGCGTCGAACGCCGAGGACGTCACGGCCTCGACGAGTGGCTGCCCGGAGCCGTCGCGATCCACCCACGTGACATCAACGGCCGCACCGGTTTTCACGGGCAGGCTGCGATCGTCGTTGTGCGCGGCGGCCAGGAACACCCGCGCGGGCGTGTCCCCGATCGCGTCCAGCAACGAATTGATCGCCGGTAGCGAAGCGGTGTCGCCGACGATCAGGTAGCCGGCCGGGTCGGGCGTCGGCAGTGCGAAGTTACTGCCGAGCACCGTCACCTCGAGGGTGTCCCCGGGCCGCGCGCCGATGGCCCACCGCGTCGCCAGGCCGTCATGCAGGGCGAAGTCGATGTCGACGGTGCCGGCCGCCGGATCCGGGTTGACCAGCGTGTAGCCGCGCTGGTGCGACCTGTCCCCGTCGGGGAACCAGCCCCGCACCCACATCGTGGGGTGCACGGGGCGGTCGGCCAGCAGGGTGCCGGCATCGAAGTGCAGACGCAGATAGTGCTGGCTGACCTCGGTCCGGCCGGTGACCGTGAGTTCGTGATCGCCGCCGCGCCACAGCTTGACCAGGGCGCCCTGGATACCGCGGGATGGTTTGCGTTCCGTCATGAAAGTTAGGGTAACCTAACTTCACCGCGTTGTCGGGCGCACCCTGGTGAACCGGTGCAGCAGCCAGGCCACCGGGACCGTCAGGGCCATCGTCACGACGAACAGCCCCGTCGTCGACCCCGTGTAGACCTGCTTGTGCAGCACGAAGGTCATCGCGATCTCCATGAGCACCAGGTGGACCAGGAAGATCTCATAGGAGATCTCCCCCAGCCACACCATCGGCCGGCTCCCCAGGAACCGCGTGTACCAGCCGTCGTCGCCGAGTGCCGCCGGCGCGAGCAGTAGCGCCGCGATGGCCGCGTAGAACACCGTCTTGACGATCGCCTGCGCCAGGCCGGTCGGCGAGGTGGTCGGCTCGCCGGCGATCGGTGTGGCCGCGATGAAGAAGCTGAACACCGCGATCGGCAGCACCACGAAGGCGTTGCACCGCACCCCCATCGCCTGCAGCACCGTCAGCACCATCCCGGCCAGGAACCACAGCAGATAGGTCGGCAGCCACAGCCGGGCCCCGTTGGGCAGCAGATCGGTGTTGTGCACCAGCAGCAGCCACGCCGGGCTGATCAGGCCGAGCACCGCGATGGACGTCAGCAGCAGGCCCGGCCGCCACGCCCGCCGGCCCACCGACACCAGCAGGAAGTAGGACAGCGCCGGCAGCACAACGTAGAACGACACCTCGACGGCCAGGCTCCACATCTGCGTCAGCCCCTGGTGCAGGTAGCCGTAGTCGTAGTTGTCGGTGTACAGCTGCGTCAGGGTGAGGTTGCGCAGCAACCCGATCCAGGTGTGACCGGGGTTGGGCCCGGCTTCGTGGAAGTGGTACAGCGCGAAGGCGCCCAGCACAGTGACGACGTAGGCCGGCATGATGCGCCGCACGCGATGCCAGGCGTACCGGCGCAGCGACGGTGACGGGCCACCGGTCACGACCGCCCGGACCCAGGGCCGGAACAACAGGAATCCGGACAGGACGAAGAAGATCGGCACACCGATCTCGAGCCGGGAGTAGACGAGTCCCGCGTAACCGTGCGTGTACTTGCCGGTGGTGTACGCCGCGTGGGTGACGACCACCAGCAGGGCGGCAACCGCGCGGATACCCGTCAGCGACGCGACCCGCATACCGCCGTCGGCCCGCTGCACACTGCCGCGCAGCTCGACCGTCATTGCGACTTGCGGTGCTTCTTCTTGAACGGCGGCTTGTCCCGCTTGCCGGGCCCGGCGCCGTCGCGGCCACCCCGCGGCGAGGGCCCCCGGTCCAGCCGGAGGTTGATCGGCATGCCCTGGATCCTGGTGTGCTCGAGGGCCTTCAGCGTCTCACGGGACAGCTGCTGCGGTAGCTCCACCAACGAGAAGTCGTTGCGGATGCTGATGTGCCCGAAATCGCTGCGGTGCAACCCACCCTCGTTGGCGATCGCGCCGACGATCGCGCCCGGCATCACCCGGTGCGCCTTGCCGACATCGATCCGGTACGTAGCGAATTCACTGTCGCGCCGGCGCGCCGGACGCTCACCCCTGGCCGGCCGCTCCTCCCCGTCGCGCGGCCGGCGCTTCTCCGGCGGCGGTTCCGGCGACATCAGGAACTCGGCGCCGTTGCGCGACTGCAACGCCAGGGCCGCGGCGATATCGGCCATCGGCACGTCGTGGTCGCGCTCGTAGTCCTCGACCATCCGGCGGAACAGCTCGATCCCCTGAGCGCCCAGCGCGTCGGTGATCGAATCGCGGAACTTCGCCACCCGCTGCTCGTTGACGTCGTCAACGGTCGGCAGCTCGGCTTCTACCACTTTGGACCGCGTGTGGCGTTCGATCGCCTTGAGCAGGTGGCGTTCCCGCGGCGTGACGAACAACAGCGCCGAGCCGGAGCGGCCGGCTCGGCCGGTGCGGCCGATCCGGTGCACATAGGACTCGGTGTCGTGCGGGATGTCGTAGTTGACGACGTGGCTGATGCGTTCGACGTCCAGGCCGCGGGCCGCCACGTCGGTGGCGATCAGGATGTCCAGGGAGCCATCCTTGAGTGAGCTGATGGTGCGCTCACGCACCGCCTGCGGGATGTCACCGTTGATCGCGGCCGCGGAAAACCCTCGGGCGCGCAACTTTTCGGCCACCTCCTCGGTGGCCTGCTTGGTGCGAACGAAGACGATCATGGCGTCGAACGGCTCGACCTCGAGCACGCGCGTCAGTGCGTCCAGCTTGCGCGGGCCCGCCACCTGGATGAACCGCTGCGAGATGTTCTCCGCCGTAGCGGTTTTCGCCTCGACGGTGACCTCGACCGGGTCGTGCAGGTACTTGCTGGTGATCTTGCGGATCGCCGGCGGCATGGTGGCCGAGAACAGCGCGGTCTGCTTGTACTCGGGGGTGTCGGCCAGGATTCGCTCGACGTCCTCGGCGAAACCCATCTGCAGCATCTCGTCGGCCTCGTCGAGCACCAGGTAGTCCAGGTGTGAGAGGTCCAGGCGGCCCTTCTCCAGATGGTCGATGACCCGGCCCGGCGTGCCGACCACGATCTGCGCGCCCCGCTTGAGCCCGGCCAGCTGCGGGCCGTACGACGAACCCCCGTAGATGGGCAGCACGGTCAGCTGCGGCAGCCGGGCGGCGTACCGGCTGAACGCCTCGGCCACCTGCAGCGCCAGCTCGCGGGTGGGCGCCAGGACCAGCGCCTGGGTGGCCTTGGACTGCACGTCGATCTTGGACAGGATCGGGATGGCGAACGCCGCGGTCTTGCCGGTGCCCGTCTGCGCCAGGCCGACGACGTCGGAACCGGCCAGCAGCGCGGGGATGGTGGCCGCCTGGATCGGGGACGGCGCCTCATAGCCGACGTCGACGACGGCCTGCAGCACATCGGGATGAATGTGCAGGTCGGCGAACGTCGCCGGAGCGTCGTCGGAGGGGCCCGGGTCGGCCGGGTCGGCAGTGGTCATCGGATGGGAGTCTAATGCGCATACGCGGCCCCGCCTGCCCGGTCGCGTTGTGCAGGGCCGGTAGCCTGGCGCGAATGTGGAGGACGGCCATTCGGGCGCCCGGTTGTTCCGGGGTCGTCGGCACCGTGGTCGCGGCGGTTCTGCTGGCCGGGCTGACCGCGTGCGGTTCGGGCGATTCGACGGTCTCCAAGACACCGGACCCCGCCACCGTCAGCACGTCGACCGCCCCGGTGACCCCGTCGGCACCGCCCACACCCACCAGCACGGCACCGCCGCCAGCGGACCCGTGTGCGGTCAATCTGGCCGCGCCCGCGATCGCCCGGGCCATCACGGAGCTGCCGAAGGATCCCCGCAGTCAGCAGCCGTGGAACACCGAGCCGATCGCGGGCAACTACAACGAATGCGCGCAGCTGTCGGCGGTGATCGTCCGGGCAAATACCAACGCCTCGAACCCGAACACCCGCGCGGTGCTGTTCCACCAGGGCAAGTTCATCCCGACCGGGGTGCCGGACACCTTCGGGTTCAACGGCATCGACGCGGCCCAGAGCACCGGGGACACCGTCGCGCTGAAGTTCACCAACACCCTCGGCCTGGACAGCGTCGTGAAGTTCCGCTGGAACGGCAACGGTGTGGAACTGATCGGCAACGCGGGCTGACCCACCGCACCGCTGACCGTGCGTGTCGGTCCGCCGACACGCCGCTGTGGGCGGACCTTTGCGCACGCCCGCGGGTTGGGGGCCGGCTCTATGGTGGCTGCTGTGTTCATCGTCGATGACCGCGTCGTCTTCAGTGCCTCGGACCTGGCCGCCGCCGCACGCTGCGAATATGCGCTGTTGCGGGGCTTCGACGCCAAGCTGGGGCGCGGCCCGGCGGTCTCCGCGGACGACGCCCTGCTGGCCCGCACCGCGGCCCTCGGTGACGAACACGAGCAGCGCCACCTCGGGACGCTGCGGGAGGCCACCGGGCACGGGACCGTCATCGGCCGCCCGATGGCCCCGTACACCGCCGCCAGCCTGACCGCGGCCGCCGAGGCGACCACCCGGGCCGTCGAGGCCCGCGCCCCGCTGATCTACCAGCCGGCCATCTTCGACGGCCGCTTCGTCGGGTTCGCCGACTTCCTGACCCTCAGCGACAACTCCGCCGGTCCCGGACGCTACCGGGTCGGTGACACCAAGCTGGCCCGCTCGGCCAAGGTCGAGGCCCTGCTGCAACTGGCGGCCTACGCCGACACCCTGGCCGCGGCCGGCGTCCCGATCGACGACGAGGCCGAACTGATCCTGGGCGACGGCGCGATCGCCCGATACCGGGTGGACGAGATCGTGCCGGTGTACCGCCGGCGCCGCGCGGCACTGGAGCACCTGCTCGACCGGCACCACGCCGCCGGCGACGCGGTGTGCTGGACCGACGAACACGTCCGCGCGTGTTTCCGCTGCCCGGAGTGCCAGCTGATGGTCCGCGAGACCGACGACCTGCTACGGGTGGCGGGGATGCGCCTGACCCAGCGCGCGCGACTCATCGACGCCGGGGTCAGCACCGCCACCGAGCTCGCCGGCCATCACGGCCCGGTCCCGGACCTGCCGGACCGCGTCGTCACCTCGCTGACCGCACAGGCGCGGTTGCAGGTCCGGGCCCGCGCCGGCGACCCGCCGCCGTACGAGATCGCCGACCCGCAACCGTTGACCCTGCTGCCCAACCCCGACCGGGGCGATCTGTTCTTCGACTTCGAGGGCGATCCGCTGTGGACACCCAACGGCCGCGACTGGGGAATCGAGTACCTGTTCGGCGTCCTGGACGCGCGCGACGGATTCCATCCGCTGTGGGCGCACGACCGCGCCGAGGAGCGGCGCGCACTGCAGAAGTTCCTGAAATTCGTGCGGGCCCGCCTCGACCGGCATCCGCAGATGCACATCTACCACTACGCCCCCTACGAGAAGTCGGCGCTGCTGCGGCTGGCCGGCCGCTACGGCGTGGGTGAGGACGACGTCGACGACCTGTTGCGCAACGGCGTGCTGGTCGACCTGTACCCCTTGGTGCGCAAGAGCATTCGGGTCGGCACGGAGAACTACAGCCTCAAATCGCTGGAGCCGCTGTACATGGGTGCGCAGCTGCGCACCGGCGAGGTCACCACCGCCGCCGATTCGATCACCCAGTACGCGCGGTACTGCGAACTGCGTGCCGAGGGCCGCACCGACGACGCGTCCGCCGTGCTCGGCGAGATCGAGGACTACAACCGGTACGACTGCCGGTCCACCCGGCGCCTGCGGGACTGGCTACTGATCCAGGCCTACGAGGCCGGGGTCGTACCGATCAGCACTCAGAAGGTGACCGGCGGCGAGCCCGGTCCGATCGAGGTCGACGATCCGCTGGAACGCACTCTGGCCGCGTTCGTCGGCGACGAATTGGGTTCGCGCACCGACGAACAACGCGCGGTCGCGATGATCTCGGCGGCCCGCGGATTTCACCAGCGCGAGAACAAGCCGTTCTGGTGGTCGCACTTCGACCGGCTCAACAACCCCGTCGACGAATGGGGTGATCAGACCGACGTCTTCCTGGTCGACCGGGCCAGGGTCGTCGAGGATTGGCACACGCCACCGAAGGCACGCAAACCCCGGCGCATCCTCGAGCTCACCGGATCGTTCGCCGCCGGCGGCATCACCCGCGACGCCTACGCGCTCTACGAACCGCCCTCGCCCGGCCCGCTCTCCGACGACTCCGACCGCCGCGCTGCCGGCAACGTGACCGTCGAGGGGTGCGACGATCCCGAAACGCCGACGACCCTGCTCATCTGCGAGCGGGAACCCAAGAACGGTGGCACCTTCGATCAGCTGCCGTTCGCACTGACCCCGGGTTCGCCGTTGCCCGACAAGACATTACGCGCCGCCATCGATGCGGCCGCCCGTGACGTCGGCAGCGCACTGCCCGACCTACCGCAGACCGCGCTGCTCGACATCCTGTTGCGCCGCCCGCCACGCACCCGCTCCGGCGCGGCCCTGCCCCGCACCGGCTCCCCGGTGGACGACATCACCGCCGCGCTGACCGATCTGGACTCGTCCTACCTTGCGGTACACGGACCGCCGGGTACCGGCAAGACCCACACCGCCGCCCACGCGATCGCCCGACTGGTCGGCGAGCACGGCTGGCGGATCGGCGTCGTGGCGCAGTCGCACGCGGTGGTGGAGAACCTGCTCACCGGCATCGTCGAGGCCGGCGTCGACCCGCAGCGAATCGCCAAGAAGGGCAACAAGGCCGCCGACGCATCGTGGCTCGAGATCGAGACGCATGCCTACCCGACATTCCTGGCCGAGCAGACCAGCTGCGTGATCGGCGGCACCGCATGGGATTTCGCGAACCCGCAGCGGGTTGCGCCCGGAACCCTCGACCTGCTGGTGATCGAGGAAGCGGGCCAGTTCAACCTGGCCAACACCATCGCCATCGCCGCCAGCGCGCGCAACCTGCTGCTGCTGGGTGATCCACAGCAGCTGCCCCAGGTCAGCCAGGGCACCCACCCGGAGCCGGTGGACCACTCCGCGCTGGGCTGGCTGATCGACGGCCGCCATACCCTGCCGCCGGAACGCGGCTACTTCCTGGACCGCAGCCATCGGATGCACCCGGCCGTGTGCGCCGCAGTGTCCCGGCTGTCCTACGACAACCGGCTGCGGTCCAACGAAACCGTTACCGCCGCACGATATCTCGCGGATCATCCACCCGGGGTACGGCTGATGCCGGTGACCCATCGCGGCAATTCGGTCGACAGCATCGAAGAGGCCGAGGCCATCGTCGCCGAAGCCCGTGGCCTGCTGGGCCGGAGCTGGACCGACGAGCACGGCAGCACCCGGCCGCTGCGCGCCACCGACATCCTGGTGGTCACGCCCTACAACGCACAGGTGACGCTGCTGCGAAAGTGCCTGGACACCGCCGGACTGACCGAATTGCGGGTCGGCACGGTGGACAAGTTCCAGGGGCAGCAGGCTCCGGTGGTGTTCTTCTCCATGACCGCGTCATCGATCGACGACGTGCCACGCGGAATCTCGTTCCTGCTCAACCGGAATCGGCTCAACGTCGCCATCAGCCGGGCCCAGTACGCCGCCGTGGTGGTGGCCTCCGATGTGCTCACCGAATACCTACCCGGCAGCCCGGACGGCCTGATCGACCTGGGCGCATTCCTGACCCTGATCGACGACCGGCCCTGAGCCCCCGACTCAGAACACGTCGTCCGGGTCCACCCGACGGTGCCGCCCGGCTGGAGGGTGTGGATCGAAACCGTTGTCCGACAAGCGATGTCGCGCCAGCGGTGCCGTCCAGATCGGTTCGACCTCGCGCACGGCCAGGATCGGCTCGGTGATCAACTGCCGGCTCCACGGATCCGGCTCGTCCCGGTCCTCCATCAGCCGCTGCCACTCGCCGGGGGGCTCCGGCTCGGGAGCCGGTGCCGGGGCCGTCGGGGCAGGGGTTTGCGGGGCGGGAGCGCGTTCGGGGGGCGTGATCAGGTATTCGACGTAGCCGTCCTCATCGTCGTCGACGTAGCCCGCGGGCCGGCGAACGAATGCGGGCGCGGCGAACGACGCCACCGGAGCGAGCTCGTGCTCGTCGTAGGGGTCCGCGTCGAGGTCCTCGTCCGGGTCCGTATCGGCGCCGGCGGGCGCCGCGGCGGTGCGCACCATGCCGACCATGAACATCGCCGCGATCACCCCGAACAGCGCCACGAACGCGGGCAGCAGCATGGACTGCGACAGGGCCGCCGAGAACGGCTCGCGCAGGAATTCCGGCAACTGCAGCGTGGCTCCCGCGCCGGCGGGACGCGCGGGCGCGGCGGGCAGCTCGGCGCTGATCCGTGACGTCATGAAGGCCGCGATGCCGGCGCTGCCGAGTACCGAGCCGACCTGCCGGGTAGCGTTGTAGACCCCCGAGCCCGCACCGGCCAGCTGCGGGGGCAGGTTACGGGTGGCGGTGGCCGCCAGCGGGGCCCAGATGAACGCCATCCCGATTCCCAGCGCCACGAACGGCAGCAGCAGCCGCCAGATCGGCGTCGTCGGAGTCATCTCCCAGGACAGCCACGTCACCCCGATCGCCAGGGCCGAGAAGCCGAACCCGATGACCGTCGTGGGATGGGCCCGGTCCACGATCTTGCCGACCAGCGGCGCCAGCGCACCGGAGATCACCGCCATCGGTGCGGTCAGCAATGCCGATCGGGTGGGTGTGAGCCCACTGACCACCTGGGCATAGAACATGAGCGGCACGATCATCGCCGTCACGACGAACCCGATCACGGCGACGCCGATATTGGCCAGGCTGAAATCGCGGTCCTTGAAGATTCCCAGCGGTACCAGCGGCTCGTTCCGGTTCACCGACTGCCAGTAGACGAACAGCCCCATCAGGGCGACGCCGACGGCGAGCATCAGCCAGATCCAGCACGGCCAGCTGCGCGCCTCCCCCTCCTGCAGCCCGAAGACCACCAGGAACATCGCCGCACCCGACAGCACGACGCCCAGGATGTCGAACCGGTGCCGGTTGGTCGATAGGACCGGGATCAGCCAGACACCCAGACCCAGGCCGATGATGCCGATCGGCACGTTGACGAAGAAGATCCACTGCCAGCCGAGGTGGTCGACCAGGATCCCGCCCGCCAGCGGCCCGACCAGCGTCGCGACGCCGGCTGTGGCGCCCCACACACTCATCGCGACGCCGCGCCGCTCGGGCGGGAAGATCCGGGTAATCGTAGAAAGGGTCTGCGGCGTCAGTAAGGCCGCGCCGATGCCCTGCACCACCCGCGCGGCGATCAGCATCTCGATGGACCCGGACAGACCGCACCACAGGGACGCGGCGGTGAAGATCGCCAGGCCGATCAGGTACAGGTTCTTCGGGCCGAACTGGTCACCGAGGCGGCCGGCGACCAACAGGGGGACCGCATAGGCCAGCAGGTAGGCGCTGGTGACCCAGATGACGGCGTCGTAGTCCGTCTGCAGCTTCTCCATGATGCTGGGATTGGCGACCGCGACGATGGTCGAGTCCACCAGGATCATGAAGAAACCGACCATCATGGCCCACAACGCGTTCCACGGATTCGGGACCGCCGACGTGGCCGGCATCCGGCCGGCGGGCCGCCGGGGAACCCGGCCGGATGCACCGCGGGGCGGGTCGCCGGGGCCACGGCTGCCGCGGGTGGCGGCACGGGCGGGCGTCCGGTTCGGCGCGGCCGGGCCCGCGGCGGGGCGCCTCCGTTTCGGCGAACTCATATGACGACCTCGACTCCGACCCTGTTGACGCGTTCCGTGTCCGGTTCCTCCGAACCATCCGGCCTCTCCCGACTATTCCATTCGGTGGCACCAGCAACCGAACGGGCACCGATCCCGGCCATCGTTCGTTGACCGGAGACGCGCGAGGATTAGCCTCGAGGGGATCCCCTGTCAGGGGATCGACTGGGATCGTCCGGATGGAGAAGCACTCATGGCCTGGGGTCGCAAGAAGTCGGCAACGTCCGAGGTGCCCGCCACGGCGGGCGAGGACGCCGGGCCCTCGGCCCGCGTGCTGTCGAACCTGATCGAGACGGGTGCCCGGGTGCAGGCCCCCGCCATCGCCGCCTACGTAGAGCGGCTGCACCGGAAATTTCCCGACGCCACCCCCGCGGAGATGGTGACCAAGCTGGAGAAGCACTATCTGGCGGCGGTGACGGCCAGTGGCGCGGCCGTCGGCTCGGCGGCATTGGTCCCGGGTGTCGGCACGCTCATCGCGTTGTCGTTGGTGGCCGCCGAAACCGCACTGTTCCTCGAGACCACGGCCGTCTTCGTCCTGGCCGTCGCCGAGGTGCACGGCATCTCGGTCACCGACAAGGAGCGGCGCCGGACGCTGGTGCTGGGCGCGCTGGCCGGCGATGACGGCAAACACGCGGTGGCCCGGCTGCTGGGCGGCGGCCGTACCAACGGGGCATGGTTGTCCGACGGGGCCGCCAGCACCGTGCCCGTGCCGGCGCTCGCACAGCTCAACGGCAAGCTCATGCGCTACTTCCTGAAGAAGTACACCCTCAAGCGCGGCGCCATGGTGGCCGGCAAGGTCCTGCCGGCGGGCATCGGCGCCATCGTCGGCGCGGTGGGCAACCGGATGATGGGCAAGCGGATCGTCGAGAACGCCCGAGCGGCCTTCGGCGCTGCCCCCGCCCGCTGGACGACGACGCTGCGGGTGCTGCCGGCGGTAGGTGACAACACCGGGAACTGAGCGGGTTCGGCGGCCGTTCGGCTCGAGCGTTCAACCAAACGTTCAACTACGAGCTGTGACTTCTCGCGGATTCGCGCTGCTTGCGTGGTCCGACCCACCATCGAAGCGCTAGCCTTTGATGCGGTGGGGCCAAGGCCCGGCCCCGCCCGGGACGCACACGATGAATCGAGGCGAGCAGCTGCCGTGAGCAGTAAAACTTCACCCTTCGGGCAGAACGAGTGGCTGGTCGAAGAGATGTACCGGAAGTTCCGTGACGATCCGTCTTCCGTGGACCCGAGCTGGCACGAATTCCTCGTCGACTACAACCCCGAACCCACCACCGAAGCCACCACGGCCCCGGCCAACGGACAGTCCGCCGCATCCGCGCCTGCGCCCAAGCAGGCGACCCCCGAGACCCCGGCCGCCCCGGCCGAAGCCGCGCCGCCCAAGGCCGAGCCCGCCAAGGCTGCGGCACCCGCCGCCCCGGCACCGGCCGCTCCCGCCAAGGCGGCACCCGCCAAGCCCGCTCCCGCGGCCGTCGCGGTGTCGGCGGACGATCAATCCCAGGTGCTGCGCGGGGCCGCCGCCGCGATCGTCAAGAACATGGACGCCTCCCTGGACGTCCCGACGGCCACCAGCGTGCGGGCCATCCCGGCCAAGCTGATGATCGACAACCGCGTCGTCATCAACAACCACCTCAAGCGCACGCGCGGCGGCAAGGTCAGCTTCACCCACCTGCTGGGGTACGCCATCGTGCAGGGCGTCAAGGCTTTCCCGAACATGAACCGGCACTTCGCCGAGATCGACGGCAAGCCCAACGTCGTCACGCCCGCCCACACCAATCTCGGCCTGGCGATCGACCTGCAGGGCAAGAACGGCAGCCGCTCACTGGTGGTGGCCGCCATCAAGGGCTGCGAGACGATGTCGTTCGGCCAGTTCATCGCCGCCTACGAGGACATTGTGCGGCGCGCGCGCGACGGCAAGCTGACCGCCGAGGACTTCAGCGGCGTCACCATTTCGCTGACCAACCCGGGCACGCTGGGCACGGTGCACTCGGTGCCGCGCCTGATGGCCGGCCAGGGCGCCATCATCGGCGCCGGCGCGATGGAGTATCCGGCCGAATTCCAGGGCGCCAGCGAGGAACGCATCGCCGAACTGGGCATCGGCAAACTGATCACGCTCACGTCGACCTACGACCACCGCATCATCCAGGGTGCCGAATCCGGCGACTTCCTGCGCACCATCCACCAGTCACTGCTCGACGACGAGTTCTGGGACGAGATCTTCTTCGAACTCGGCATCCCCTACGAGCCGGTGCGCTGGCGCACCGACAACCCGGACTCGATCGCCGACAAGAACGCCCGGGTCATCGAACTGATCGCCGCGTACCGCAACCGCGGGCACCTGATGGCCGACATCGACCCGCTGCGACTCGACAAGGCCCGCTTCCGCAGCCACCCCGACCTCGACGTGCTGTCCCACGGCCTGACGCTGTGGGACCTCGACCGCGAGTTCAAGGTCGATGGGTTCGCCGGCAAGGAATACAAGAAGCTGCGCGACGTGCTCTCGGTGCTGCGCGACGCCTACTGCCGGCACATCGGTGTGGAGTACACCCACATCCTGGAACCCGAACAGCAGAAGTGGCTCGAGGAGCGCATCGAGGTCCGCCATGAGAAGCCGACCGTCGCCGAGCAGAAGTACATCCTGAGCAAGCTGAATGCCGCCGAGGCGTTCGAGACCTTCCTGCAGACCAAATACGTTGGCCAGAAACGGTTCTCGCTCGAAGGCGCCGAGACCATCATCCCGATGATGGACGCCGCCATCGACCAGTGCGCCGAGCACGGTCTCGACGAGGTCGTCATCGCCATGCCGCACCGCGGCCGGCTCAACGTGCTGGCCAACATTGTCGGCAAGCCCTACGCCCAGATCTTCAACGAGTTCGAGGGCAATCTGAACCCGTCGCAGGCGCACGGTTCCGGCGACGTGAAGTATCACCTCGGCGCGTCGGGCAACTACATCCAGATGTTCGGCGACAACGACATCGAGGTGTCGCTGACGGCCAACCCCAGTCACCTCGAGGCCGTCGACCCCGTGCTCGAGGGTCTGGTGCGGGCCAAGCAGGACATCCTGGACAAGGGTGACACCGCCGACGGCTTCTCCGTGGTCCCGCTGATGCTGCACGGCGACGCCGCGTTCGCCGGGCAGGGCGTGGTCGCCGAGACGCTCAACCTGTCCCTGCTGCGCGGCTACCGCGTCGGCGGCACCGTCCACATGATCGTCAACAACCAGGTCGGGTTCACCACCTCCCCCGAGCATTCCCGGTCCAGCGAGTACTGCACCGACGTCGCGAAAATGGTTGGGGCACCGATCTTCCACGTCAACGGCGACGATCCGGAGGCGTGCGTCTGGGTGGCCAAACTCGCCGTCGACTTCCGCCAGCAGTTCAAGAAGGACGTCGTCATCGACATGCTGTGCTACCGCCGCCGCGGGCACAACGAGGGCGACGATCCGTCGATGACCCAGCCGGCGATGTACGACGTGATCGACCACAAGCGCGGCGTACGCAAGTCCTACACCGAGGCGCTGATCGGCCGCGGCGACATCTCGATGAAAGAGGCCGAGGACGCCCTGCGCGACTACCAGGGCCAACTCGAGCGGGTCTTCAACGAGGTCCGCGATCTGGAGAAGTACCAGCCCGAACCCAGCGAATCCGTCGAATCCGATCAGGTGATCCCGACAGGTATGACCACCGGGGTGGACAAGGCCCTGCTGGCCCGGATCGGCGACGCGCACCTGGCCTTCCCCGAGGGCTTCACGGTGCACCCGCGCGTGCAGCCGGTACTCGACAAGCGCCGCGAGATGGCCTACGAGGGCAAGATCGACTGGGCGTTCGCCGAGCTGCTGGCGCTGGGAACCCTTGTCGCCGAAGGAAAGTTGATCCGCATGTCGGGTCAGGACACCCGGCGCGGCACGTTCACCCAGCGCCACTCGGTGATCATCGACCGGCGCACCGGCAACGAGTTCACCCCGCTGTCACTGCTGGCCATCAACGAGGACGGCACCCCGACCGGCGGCAAGTTCATGGTCTACGACTCGCCGCTGTCGGAGTTCGCCGCGGTCGGATTCGAATACGGCTACTCGGTGGGCAACCCCGAGGCAATGGTGTTGTGGGAGGCCCAGTTCGGCGACTTCCTCAACGGCGCACAGTCGGTGATCGACGAGTTCGTCAGCTCCGGCGAGGCCAAGTGGGGCCAGACCTCCGACGTGGTACTGCTCCTGCCGCACGGTCATGAGGGCCAGGGGCCCGATCACACGTCGGGCCGCATCGAGCGGTTCCTGCAGCTGTGCGCCGAGGGTTCGATGACGGTGGCCCAGCCGTCGACGCCGGCCAATTATTTCCACCTGCTGCGCCGGCACTCGCTCGACGGCATCCACCGGCCGCTGATCGTGTTCACACCGAAGTCGATGCTGCGCAACAAGGCCGCGGTCAGCGACATCAAGGACTTCACCGAGCAGAAGTTCCGCTCGGTGCTCGAGGAGCCCACCTACGAGCTGGGCACCGGCGACCGCGGCGCGGTCACCCGGATCCTGATGTGCAGCGGCAAGATCTATTACGACCTGCTGGCGCGCAAGCAGAAGGACAAGCGCGACGACGTCGCGATCGTGCGGATCGAGCAGCTCTACCCGCTGCCGCCGCGCCGGCTCGGTCGCACGCTGGCCGAGTACCCCGGCGCAAAGGAGTACTTCTGGGTGCAGGAGGAGCCGGCCAATCAGGGTGCCTGGCCGACGTTCGGCCTGGCGCTGCCCGAGCTGCTGCCGGATCGGCTCACGGGTATCAAGCGCATCTCGCGGCGCGCCATGAGCGCACCGTCGTCGGGTTCCTCGAAGGTGCACGCCGTGGAGACCCAGGAGATCCTCGACGAGGCGTTCGGCTGATTTTTTTCCGGCGAGGGTGCGTGTCGGTCCGCCGACACGCCGCTGCGCGCGTACTTCTGCGCACCCTCACGGGTGTCGACGGTCAGTTGCCGAAGAGATTCAGCGGCGGGATGCCGGGCAGCGGGATCGGCGACTGGCCGTTGGCCAGCGAGGCGACCGCACCCGGGCAGAAGATCTGGATCGCCAGGCCGGTGAACATCGTCGCCGGGCCCAGTGGGCGGCCCACCTCGTCGGCAACCTTGGCGGCCACGTCGGCCACGTCCTGGCCGGGCTGGGCGAGCATCGGGCACACCTGCTGTCCCAGCGAGGCCGCGGTGCCCGGGTCGAGGCCGGCCAGTCCGATGCTCGACAGATCGTTGACGAACTGGTCGGTGCTCGGGTCGGCCTGCGCGGGCGCGGCACCGACGAGCAGTCCGCCCGTCGCACCGACGGAAACCAGGAGCGACGCCAGGGCCGCGATGTGGTGACGCTTCATAACGGGGTCATCGTAGGCGCCGCCGCGGTTGTTACCCCAATCCGACTGCTCAGCGTCGTCCGGCGCATCGCGCGGGTAGTTTTCGCAGAGCAGGCCGACCAGAACGGCACGGCGACGGACCCGGGAGTCGGCGGTACCGCCGGTACTGGCTAAACTCGGCGCGAGTCGTGACCAACGGGACCCCAGGACCAGAGGAGTGAGCATGGAAGGCTTCGACGGAAAGGTCTGCGTCGTCACCGGTGCCGGATCGGGCATCGGGCAGGCGCTGGCGATTGCACTGGGCCGATCCGGGGCCAAGCTGGCCATCAGCGACGTCGACACCGAGGGCCTGGCCGTCACCACCGAGCGGCTGCAGGCGATGGGCGTGGAGGTGAAGGCCGACCGGCTCAACGTCACCGAGCGCGAAGCGTTCCTGCTCTACGCCGACGAGGTCAAGGCCTACTTCGGCAAGGTGAACCAGATCTACAACAATGCCGGCATCGCGCACACCGGCGACATCGAGATCTGCGAGTTCAAGGAGATCGAGCGCGTCGTCGACGTCGACTTCTGGGGTGTCGTCAACGGCACCAAGGCCTTCCTGCCGCACCTGATCGAGTCCGGCGACGGCCATGTGGTCAACGTCTCCAGCCTGTTCGGCATCTTCTCGGTGCCGGGACAGTCGGCCTACAACGCCGCCAAGTTCGCCGTACGTGGCTTCACCGAGGCGCTGTATCAGGAGATGAAGATCAACAAGCACCCGGTCGCGGTGACCACCGTGCATCCCGGCGGCATCAAGACCGCGATCGCGCGCAACGCCACCGCATCCGGCGAAGTGGACTCCAACGAGCTGGCCAAGCTGTTCGACAAACGGCTGGCCAACACCACGCCGGAGCGCGCGGCCACGATCATCCTCGAAGCGGTCCGCAAGAAGAAGCCCCGCGTGCTGGTCGGTGCGGACGCCAAGGTGCTCGACTTCATCGTGCGGATGACGGGGTCGGGCTACCTGGACGCGTTCTCGGGTGTGACCTCGCGGCTCATGCCCAGCAAGGGCTGATTCTCAGCGACCGAGGGGGTTGTCGGCCAGCCACTGGTCGGCCAGCACCCGGGGATCGGCACCGGCGGCCACCTGCCGGTGCATCCGCTCGAGTGCGGCGGTGTCCAGCGCGCCGGCGATCTGGTTGAGCGCCAACACCTGCTGCGGGTCCAGCTCGTTGCGCCGGTAGAGCGGCACGGCGTTCTCGGCCTGGATCAGCATCGGCTTGTGGTCGGCGAGCAGCACGGTCCCCTGCGGCCCGTCGGAATCCTCGGGTATCGCCGGGTCGGCCGTACTGGTCCAGGCGACATTGATCCGGTTCGACTTCAGGGCCGCGAAAAGCGCTGCGCTGTCGTCGAATTCGATCGGCGCCGGTAGCTTGCAGGTCCCGACCCGGGCCGGGACGGCCACGCCGCGCACGGTTCCCGGCCGCACCTGGCCACAGTGCCCCACCAGCTCGGTCAGATCCCGTCCACCCCAGGCCGTCACCGTCGTCCCCGTCACCGCGGCGGCCGGCTTGTCCTCGGCGGCGGTGGTGTAGTCACCGGCAGTGATGCCTTCCGGCAGCGTTCCCAGCAGGGTCTTGTAGACCTGTTCGTCGCCGTACCCCGAAGAAGTGCCCGGCGCGAAGGTCTGCAACAACCGCCCGGTGAATCCCGGCACCACATCGAGTTGCCCGGAATCCAGCGCCGCCAGCGGATCGGCGACCACCTCGACCTGTGCGGCCGAGCCGAAATACCGCAGCGCCGCGGCGTACAGATTGGCCAGGACCATCGACCCGGCATCCGCCGTCGCACCGACGGTCAGGCCGGTCGGGGCGTCCGGCCGGTCGGTCTGGTGGCTGCCGCAGGCGGTCAGCCCGACCAGCAGCAGGGCCGTGACGAACCGGCGCAGGCTAGCCCTGCGCCTCATCGGATGCGGCCGCCACGGCCGCGGCCACCGCCGGTGCCACCCGGGGATCCAGGGGGCTCGGCACGATGTAGTCCGGCGCCAGATCGTCGCCCACCACCGCGTGGATCGCCTCGGCCGCCGCCACCTTCATCGCCTCGGTGATGCGCCGCGCGCCGGCGTCCAGCGCGCCGCGGAACACCCCGGGGAACGCCAGGACATTGTTGATCTGGTTCGGGAAATCGCTGCGGCCCGTCGCGACGACCGCCGCGTACTTGCGCGCGACATCGGGGTGGATCTCGGGGTCGGGATTGGACAGCGCGAACACGATGCCGCCGGGTGCCATGGTGGCGATGATCTCCTCCGGCACGATCCCGGCCGACACACCCAGGAACATGTCGGCCCCGTCCAGCGCCTCGGCCACGCCGCCGGTCCGGCCGGCGGGGTTGGTACGCGAGGCCAGCTCGGACTTGAACTCGTTGAGGTCCGGGCGGCCGGAGTGCACGATGCCCTTGGAGTCGAGCACCGTGACATCCTGAATTCCCTTGGCCAGCAGGATGTTGGCGCACGCCACCCCGGCCGCGCCGGCACCGGCGATGACGATGCGCAGGCTGGTCATGTCACGGTGGAGCACCTTGGCCGCGCCGAGCAGCGCCGCGAGAGCGACGATCGCGGTGCCGTGCTGATCGTCGTGCATCACCGGGCAGTCCAGGGCCTCGATGACGCGGCGCTCGATCTCGAAACAGCGTGGTGCGGAGATGTCCTCGAGGTTGACCGCCCCGAACGTCGGGCGCAGCCGGATCAGGGTCTCGACGATCTCGTCGGGGTCCTTGGTGTCCAGCACGATCGGAATGGAGTCCAGCCCGCCGAACGTCTTGAACAGAGCGCTCTTGCCCTCCATCACCGGCAGCGAAGCGGCCGGACCGATGTCACCGAGTCCCAGCACCGCGGTGCCGTCGGACACCACCACCACGAGCCGGTTGGCCCAGGTGTAGCGCTTGGCCAGCGTGGCATCGGCGGCGATCGCCCGGCTCACCTGTGCGACGCCCGGGGTGTAGGCGATCGACAGGGCCCGCTGGGTGTCCAGCGGTGCCTTCAACTCGATGGCCAATTTGCCACCGACGTGGGCGTCGAAAATCTCCTCGTCCTCGATGACGAGATGCGGGGTCTTCACGGTTTCGGACACCGCGTCAGGGTACTTCACCGATCAACCTCACAGCCGGGGGTTCCCTCGCTGTGAGGAGCCCGTTCCGGGTCGGCGGCGTACCATTCGCATGCACATTCCCCTGAACAGGGAGGCTGGAAATGCCGTCGTTCCGCGCGTTGCCGCCTTCGCTCCTGGGCGCCGCCCGCACCCGGCCGGTGCCCGACGTCAAACGGATCCACGTGCCGGTGGCCCGCGCCATGGTCGACTGCGCGGTCTACGTCGACGGCTCGCGGCTCCCCGGCAAGTTCACCCACGCCGCGGCGCTGGACCGGGTCCGTGAGATTCGCGCCGACGGGCAGTCGGCCTTCGTCTGGATCGGCTTGCACGAACCCGATGAACATCAGATGCAGTCCGTCGCAGAGGTTTTCGGGTTGCACCCGCTGGCGGTCGAGGACGCGGTGCACGCCCATCAGCGGCCCAAGCTCGAGCGCTACGACAACACGCTGTTCCTGGTGCTCAAGACGGTCAACTATGTGCCCCACGAATCCGTGGCACTGGCCCGCGAGATCGTCGAGACCGGCGAGATCATGGTGTTCGTCGGCCCGGAGTTCGTCGTCACCGTCCGCCACGGCGAACACAGCGGGCTGGCCGGGGTCCGCCGGCGACTCGAGGAACAACCCGAGCAGCTCGCGCTGGGGCCGTACGCCGTGATGCACGCGATCGCCGATCACGTGGTGGACAGCTACCTTGACGTCACGCGCCTGATGGAGTGCGACATCGACGCCATCGAGGAGGACACCTTCTCGCCGACCGCCAAGACCAATGTCGAACAGATCTATCTGCTCAAGCGCGAGGTGGTCGAGCTGCGGCGCGCGGTGTCGCCGTTGTCGGTCGAGCTGGGCCGGCTGCACTCGGACAACAAGGATCTGCTGTCCAAGGAGGTCCTGCGCTACATGCGCGACGTGATCGACCACCAGACGCATGCGGCCGACCAGATCGCCAGCTACGACGAGATGCTGTCCTCCCTGGTGCAGGCCGCCCTGGCGCGGGTCGGCATGCAGCAGAACACGGACATGCGCAAGATCTCGGCATGGGTCGCCATCGCCGCCGTCCCGACCATGATCGCCGGCATCTACGGCATGAACTTCGAGCACATGCCCGAACTCCATGAGACCTGGGGATACCCGGCGGTGCTGCTGTTGATGGTGGCCGTCTGCGGGTTCCTCTACCGGAACTTCCGCCGCAACCACTGGCTGTAACGGATCAGCTCGGCTGCCTCGCGACGCGCTGCGGGTCGGTGACGTCGACGCCGTCCTGTCGCCAGACCTCCCGCAGC